>Ga0209542_10000720_pt1 | contig 79517 bp, 89 predicted proteins | sample RifCSPhighO2_01_FD_184028 | JGI IMG/M metagenome (GOLD analysis project Ga0209542, IMG submission 184028) | Soil microbial communities from Rifle, Colorado - Rifle CSP2_plank highO2_0.1 (SPAdes) (version 2) | ecosystem: Environmental > Terrestrial > Deep subsurface > Rock core/Sediment ...
ATCATATCTCTGAAGCGTACTGCTGTATTCCAAAGGGATATGAACCCTTTTGTTTCTCTAAATTTGTTGAATTGTTGCAAATTGACTCCGTACGTTACGGAGTCTCATATGTTTCTGAACTTATGCAGAGTCACTACTTTATTTTAATACTATATTTTTTTGCGAATGTTGGCAGAAGGCTCTCCTTGTGCTTTCGCAACCCTTCTATCCCTAAGTCTTGTTCATAATTAATGGACTCACATCCCTTATTACGAAAAACTACTGCGAATGAATGCATTAAATATGCATACGCGCCAACTAAGGACACCGATGCCACTTTTTCAAAGTGCAACATCGCATAACCATTACGAAGATCCTCCCCTATTACAAACCCCTTCATTTTATCTTGAATATATAGCCCAATAATAGTGATGTTGGGAATATGCCCGCCATTTAAAAGCTTATCTATAGCGCTCAGTTCTTTTAGATTTGGGTCTTCTCCCGTAGCCCCTCTTTCATCCATCCAATCTTTCGTTATAGAAAGTATCTCGAGCTTAATTTGAGAATCTTGAGTATCTAATATTTTTATTTCTGGCAGATACATTCTTTCGCACCTATTCATAAAATTTCTCTTTCCGCGTAATTTGTTTCCCTTAAAACCATCTATCTTTTCAACCGAAAGTATGTAATCAAAACCATCTCTATCCTCGTCTATCTGAAATTCTACTTGCTGATCGCTAACTTCTTTTATAACATCCTCTGGCAATAAACGAAGCGTCGAATCAATACCAGCATCCTTTGCGTAATTCAAAAGAGTAGAAATTGTGCCAAGAACTTCATTTGTACCTAAAAACGAAAGAAACGGCTCTCCTGATATATAATCAATAAACATTACAACTAAATTGTCGTTCAAAAGACTTATTCTGAATCCATTGCCAATATCCCAACTCCACATACTCGTAAAATTGAAATCAGAGTACGGCAGGAACTTTGACGTATATCCTATAATCTCCTTCCTATCTGTAATTTCGAGAGACTTAAATTCTGGGAATTTCGGAATCATCAGATTAATCTAATACAAAAGGAGTAAAAAGCGAATTTCAGCCTCGGTGAATTTAACACCTTTCCAACACAATCATTTTGGTGATTTTTGCGCCGAAATAATAGTATGGGTCATTTCCCAAAATGTTCTCTAGGCAATACAATTGCAGTATATGATATATATCAATTCTCGGACTATTGCAGAAGCTTGGCAAGATGCCTTAAAAGCTCTTTATGCACAAGGCAAGGTTGTTGAGAATAATGAAATATTCCGTGACTCCGTAATGGCTATTGAAGTTAACGATACAACCTCGGAACTTTTCGATGATCGATTTCCAATGTCAAAGCAAGATGTAGAAACAATTAATCATTACTTAGTTACTGGCGAACGCGAAGATAAGGTTATTCATGATTGGACCAAGATTTATCGGAAGCGGCTTTTTGATAGCGCACCTAACCAAATTCAAAATATTATCGAATATCTTCGTAAAAAACCTACTGGGAAACGCGCTCAAGCATCCATATGGCAACAAGCCGTAGACTTAACAGGTACCATCGCTCCCTGCTTACAACTACTATGGTTTCAAATTGATGATGGTAAATTAGACATTCATGTTCACATGAGAGCTAGTGATTGTTACGGAAAACTATTGATGAATATGAATGAATTCGTAGCACTGCAACAGTACATGGCTAATGAGTTGCAAGTTGAATCAGGAAAATATTACCACTTCATTGATACGTGTCATTTTAATAGCTCTGATAAGGAAAAGATTGAGAGTTTAGTAGCTGAATTGAAATAAAAAAAAGCTTTGGACTTGTTCACGAGGTTTTTCTCGTTACTTAAATCCAAAGCTGTTGAAAGTACATTTTCTATCCCCTTATCGCTTTCAGATAAGGAGAATAGATCGATTGAGCAATCTGCGACACCTGATTATCGTGAGCAATAACACTCAAATCAAACAGATGATCATATGCTCCATTTTGAAAATCTGCTAGTTCTTGTAAGGCAGCTCGTAAGCGACTGCCCGTAGGATCCCGTTCATCTTGTCCGAGTCGAATCCGGAGAACTTCCTCAGACGGCGGAATGAGATAAATTACAAACAGCCGATCTGGAAAAGCCTGGGTCATAACATCCATACGGCTAATTGGCCAGTCCAATAGCGGAAAGCTCCCGCTGTCAAACGCCTCAATAATTGGCGTAAGTGGCGTGGCGTAACGAATTCCGTACAGATCATTAATGACCAGAAATTCACCACGACTATCCATTTCGTCCATCCGTGCTTCACTTAACGGTATTTTATCTGCCTCTCCCTCCCGCAGCTTGCGAGTTATATACGGAGAGATATAAACAAACCGACCGTCGAGCTTTCTCAGTTCACGAATAACTGTGCTTTTCCCTGTGCCGGATGGACCCAGCAAGAGAAGAAACTTACTTGCCACTCATCATCTCCTTTGCTCGTTAAGTTTAGCTTTCAGTTCAATCGCGACATTCCGTATTGCCTCCCCCCAAGGAATCCCAATGGGATTATCTGGGTAAAGAACGGCACGCGAAGAATTAACAAACACTCCACTTTTCTGAGAGTTAAGTAAGGAGCGCAAATCGGCATAACTACCTCCTTGCGCTCCAACACCAGCCAACAGAATAGGCGTGTTATCTGGAATGGTCGTCCGCACTGCTGCGAGGTCCATTCCAGCTGTCGCTGAAAGTACTACCACCATATTACCGTTAGTACTCCAGCGATTCACCACCAGGTCAAGAATGTGTTGCCACAATGCTCGACCATCGATCATGAGCGCGTCCTGCACAATCGAACTACCTGGGTTACTGGTTCGGACCAGAACTACCACAAGCTTATCGGACAGCTTCGCTACGGGCTGAAGAACATCGTCTCCCATATAGGGATTAACAACGATGCCATCCGCACCCATAGCATCCAGGATATTCTCAATGTAAGCTGCCATCGTGTTGTCGATGTCGCCGACTTTGCAGTCAACTATCACAGGTATCCCCGCATAATTTGTGTGGGTATACGCAATGATACTTTTCAATACATCGTGACCACCTGGCAGTAGATCAAAGAATGCCTTTTGGACTTTATACGCACAGACATGCTCTGCTGTCACATCAACCACGCCTTGCAAAAATTGCAGGGTTTTTTCTTCGTCAGTTCCTTTCTGAGAAAAAACCTCCGCCGGAAGCCGATGGAGATCCGGGTCAAGACCGCAACAAAGTAACGTATTATGCTGAATCATTCGTTGATACAGCATTTCTTTTGCCGTAGCCATGAGATTAGTCATCCTCCTTTGCTTTTTGATTAGCAACTAGATTGATATGGCCAAGGTGCTGCTGTTTAGCCAGTAAGTGTCGCAGTGTGTCCGCTGTAGGAGCCACTATAATGGGCTCTAAATCACCAGCAACGTAGCCATTACCCTGAAAAATTTCCGCCTTCTTGGGATTGTTAGTCGCCAGATTAATCTGGCATACCGCTGGAATCTCAAAAAACTTGAGAATACAGATTACACCAGCGTACGTTCTAACATCAATGACACCGCCTGGGGCCAGTAAAGAAGCAGACTCAACGGTATCAAGCTTAAGTTCATCTTGTAACCACATTGTTGCCAATTTGAAAGGCAATCCCATACCACGACCATCTTGTCGTGGAATATGAACGATCATGCCCTCACCAATTTCATCCAGCTTTTTCATTGCTAGAAGAAGTTGTTCGGAGCATTCGCAGGAGCAGTCACCGAACACTTGACCCGTCTCACAACCAGAATCCGTACGCAGAACCAACTGTTCTTTGTTTTGGAAAACAGGCATGAACTCGGCGTTAAGCTGAGCTCGTACGATCACCGAATATTTAATCCAGTGATCGTCGATAGCAAAATCGAATTGCCAAAACTTGCCGCTTTTAGTGTTAAGAACACCAATACCGCGACGTTCAACTGCATACCAGCGACTTGATCCATTTTCATGAACTAAGATGCGCTTAGTCAGTGGTTTCATTGCTTGCTTGATGGCAGCAACGAATTGTTCAACTTCTTCGAGAGACATGCCATTACGAACGGCAATCTCGCTTAGATCAACTAGTGATCCGAACGATGGCATAATATTACTCCTTGTTTGTAGTGTCTGGTGGAGGTGTATACGTTCCGTCGCTTTTCTTCTTCGCGATAAGACCGTGTCGAAGGTTATAAGCTAACCGACCATCGTCATATTTCATAGGACTACCGAGTACGACACCGCAAGAAGAGCAGACGAGATTAGTCATGTTCTTCGTCTCTACAATATCAGCCCGGTCTTGGAGCTGAGCCAATACAGGAGGTGCAAAGATGCGATTTAAGTAAAGCCGAAGGACTCTACCGGGACCATCCTTTTGATACAGCAAAATCCATGTGTTGCAGGCTGCGCAAGAGATGTCCAGAAACTTTGCAGACCCTCCACGCACCTTGCGATACCGATCGTTCTTGAGAGTAAACTGTTGAGTTGGCTGCTTTTCTTCAAGCATAAGGAATCCTTTTAATTATCAAAGGGCTGCCCAGAACTTACTATGAAAATATAGTAAGACTATTATTCGTACTACATAATCGATAGGAAGTCAATAAATTCGCCACCATCAATCCTTACTGTGAATTATAGGTTATATTACTAGCAGATGAACAAAGCTACTTTATACATTATCAATACCTCTCGATTCTTCGGGGACTTTACGCCAATTGTTCCGTATATGGCGCTTTTTTTCATACAGCACAATATTTCTGTTTCGCAAATTTCTCTTTTATTCTTGCTATGGGCGTTAAGCATTCTCGTGTTTGAAATCCCGACAGGAATGCTTGCGGATAAAGTAAATAGAAAAACAATTCTTATTGCATCTCGCGTACTCAAACTTTGCTGCTTTGCTGTTTGGCTAGCATGGCCAAGTTTTGCAGGATTCGCGGTCGGGTTTATTTTATGGGGCATTGCAACCGCATTGGATTCTGGTGCGTTTCAAGCATTTTTATATGACCACTTGCACGACCATAATGCTCGTAAACTATTCTGCCGTCCAACGAATAATTTCTGCATTAGAAACATCCACCGCACCTTTAATAAACATGTGTGGAATTAGATGAAACAAAAATGGCTTTTCGCCTTTTTGGGCAACTTCTTCGTAGTATTCAATAGTATTTGGAGGAACCTCGCTTAGCTCTTGATATTTTTCCGGATCGACCAACGCAACGTCTTGTGCATGTATCCCAAAATCACCCTCGCTAGTTCCAGGATAAGAATACCACACCATAGGAAGATGTTTTACATCATTAATCGGAATCTTGTACCAGAGTTTTTCTGGATCTGGACTAAGCCCCGCTAAAATCATCGCTTCAAATACTTTCGAAGGCTCAATAGGCGCTACAAAAATAACATCGTTCCAAGAACAGTTTAAAACCGGAATCTTTTGTTGTGCCAACCCTTCTCGGCCAACATACTTCTCATTCTCTTGCGCAAATATCGCCGGGTACTTTCCCTTCAAGCTACTAAGGGGATATAGGACTACCCCCTGCATTGCAGATGGTTTTTGATGGTAAAGATATTGCATCACAATACAGTATAACCCTTGCAGTGTTGTCGCAAGTCGAGCAATTCAACCAGCAGATCAAGCAGCGGAAAAGATTTGCAATACGGTAGGCCATTAAACATGCGTTTACTACCCCACTTGCCCATCTACCACGTTCTCGGACGTGGTCTTTTACTATTACACGGGACGTTAGAACTATTTTTAAGGGGTTGAATGATACAACGATTTATATTCCAGACTTTTTATAAAGTTCTGAAATATTCGTAAATTCCTTTTTCTGCTCGATTTCTTCTGTAACGATGTCCCCATTTCGATTATATACTTTATATGCTTTCGCATGAGGTTTTGAAGTAATGACGCGATATGTATTGCCCACAAATTCGATAGCGCACCCATCATCAACCCCTATACCAAATCCGCCTATTTTTCGAATCATGTCTTCAAAGTTTTTTCTTCGTTTCACTCCGAGCGTTTCACTGTCAAAGTGTGGGCAATGGATACCTTTTAAAAACCCCAAGCCAGTAACATTTGTATATATCCATTTTTCATCATCATAAAAAGACATTGAATCGCTATGCCCAGATTCATACCAGCATATAGACCCCGCGCTTAAACCGCTTAAAATAATTCCTCGTTCCCATGCTTTTTTCAAAACCTTGTCCACTCCAAGTAATCGCCAACGCTTCATCATCTTGAGCGTATTACCTCCGCCCACATATATAATGTCAGTATTAAGAATTTTGCTTTCTATCTCTGCCCTAGATAGCTTCCCGTTAGCAAGCAATAAAACGTCTGTCTTACAACCAAGCTGTTTGCCAAAATATTTTTGTATACCTTCCCAATATCCTTGCGCATCACCACTCGCAGTGGGAATAAACAACAATTTCGGATGCTTTTTGCCAGAAAGTCGAATAATCTCCTTATCAATGACAAGAGTTTCTTTTTCGTCAATTTCCCCTCCGCCGATTGTTACTATTTTCTTCATGCGATAATCGTAATTGAGTTTTGTAGCTTCGTCGAATATGGGTAGAACTTCAAAAATAGCAAAAGAATTACATTGAGAGCACATCCCCATGCCTCTTTCCCGGCACCACTACAAGCTTTGCGTGCAGCTTTCGTGCAATGATCTCCGCAGTCTTCTTCATAGCGGGAATTTCAAACTCCCCAACGTAAACCGTAACCGCACAAGTAACTGTGGGGATAGGCCCTATCTCCTTGTATCGCTTCTTTCCAATGAGCCGAAGAAAGCTTTTTCCAGCCAGTTGTACTGTTTCTGTAAAAATTGGCGAAGGAGAGTATAGGTGAAGCTCTTTCGGAGGGTTCTTTTCCGCCACTATCAAAGCTATCGCTGCGCCAATAGAGTGCCCGGTTACAATATCTTTGCTTGTAAGGTGAACCTTGTCGCACCAGTCTTGTATCGTATTATGTTTCCACGTCAAATTAACCGAAATGACTCTCTTCGGTAATTTATATTCTTTCGTATCTAATGCAATGAATAGTTTCATAAAAAAGAGCGGTTTTGGTGAGACCGCCGAACTCCTGACGTTTATACGTCGAACTCTCCGTTCTTACATCTGCTCATCCAGTGTGCATGAGCACTAGCGCAAAGACCGCAAGCGCTACCCCTGCCCATTTCTGCGTCGACATATGATCGTCAAACATAACGGGGCCAACCACAAGAGCAACGGCGCAGTTCGCGAGCAGAAAGAGAATAACGCAATCTGCGAGCATTCCCTTCTTCAGCATTACGGTGAACAGCACAAGCGCCAGTATCCAACAAGCGTACCCTCCCAACAGATAAATCGGCTTGTGGCTGACCTTTGCCCAGTGGTTCAGGAGGATATCTCCAGTACCGCCCACCAGCCCAGAAGCCAATGCCAATACATACAGCATGACATGCGCGCGATCCATGAAAATCTCCTTCGTATACGGTGTTTTTGAGGCACTTCGCCTCAACCAATAGAGCTGTAAAGAACACTTGCATTATTATACATAATGTGGTGAAAAAGTCAAATATGGTAGCAGGGGCGATGCCATTTACAGTAACACGAAACGTGTTCGTATCGATTCTCCTGTTCCCTATCAACCCTACACCACGTTCTCACGAACGTGGCTTTTGTCAGAAAAAGCTCCCCCCATTCTTGAATACTCGAAGTTGCCACCTATGCGGTCATCTTGTACAGAAATTTGCATTATTTTTATAGAACAGCTATACTAATAAGTCAAGAAAAATACCTTGGCTACGGGCAATAAAATCCGTACCTTCTGTTTCTAAAAGTACCTTCACAATCAATTAAAAGGACACCGAATCATGAAAAAGGAAATTATGTCGCCAGAACGTTTGGCAGCCTCGTTGGCAATTCTAGACCTGACGGATCCCAAAAATGGGATTCACGCTATCAACATTGTCGCCAGTAATGTAGTTCGTGCATTGGAGAAAACTTATCGGGGAGTGATTGTTGAAGAGGTGCGTTCTGTCCCTGAAGTCTCCGTAAAAGAGAACTTCGACGATCTTCTCTTCCCCACAGACAACGCTGGACGATCTTCTCGTTACACGAGGTATGTTACGGAGGACACAGTTTTGCGAACTCATACCTCAGCGGTAATTCCGAGATGGCTTGAAAAAGTATCTCGGGATAATGCTAGCGATCGGATTGTTGTCCTGCCGGGAATGTGTTATCGCCGTGATGTTGTGGATAAAACTCATTGTGGCGAGCCACACCAGATGGACGTTTGGCGAATCAAACGCGGTAATCCCCATTTTGCCAGGACAGACATGCTTCACTTGATAGAAACTATCTTGGGATCGGTGGTTCCAGGATATAAATACCAAGCAAATGAAGTCGTACATCCTTACACTATGAACGGTCTTGAAGTGTACGTCTCGGTAAAAGGGTCATGGCTTGAGGTTCTTGAATGCGGTGAAGTTCATCCGACAGTTCTCAAGAATGCGAATCTTGATCCTAACGAATACTCAGGGCTTGCTCTGGGAATGGGTCTTGATCGGCTAGTGATGATCACTAAAGATATTGACGATATTCGTGTTTTGAGATCAGAAGATCCTCGAATAAGGCGCCAAATGGCAGATCTTAAAAAGTTCGTCCCTGTCTCAAACCAACCGGCAACCAAAAGGGTCCTCTCATATTCGACTTCCGTCGAAAAAACGGAGGAAGACATTTGCGAGGAAATTCGCGACGAGCTAGGTCCAGATACTATCTTCATAGAGAGAATCGAGTACTCCGAAATTTTCTATGAACAGCTTCCGGAAAAGGCCAGATCAAACCTCGGCATTAGCCCAGACCAGAAAAATGTTGTGGCAACACTGACATTCCGATCATTAGAAGGCTCAATGCCAAAAACGATGGTCAATGAGTGGATGCAGCGTCTCTACCCGAGACTAAATAAGGGAAATCGGGGATACATGTAGTCGCTTGCAAATCTGTTTCGTAGAGGCCACAGACATCTGTCTGTGGCCTATTTTATATATAAAACCCCCGTTGTCAGTTTCGCTGACACGGGGGCTGTAATACACCAAACCTTAAAAAACCGGGAACAACTCGACATCTCTCGTATCCTGTGTGTTTAACAGAAGCATTAAAAGATGCTCCATTCCTACTGCGATACCTCTGCACGGAGGCAGTCCAAACTTTAATGCATTAATGATATCCTCATTTACGCCGTTTGACTGACCTACTCTGCGATATTCCATCTGCTCTTCCATCCTCCGTCTAAGAATCTCGGGATCACGCTCTGGATTAACAATTGTAACAGTAGGTCTACCATTGATAATCAAGAGAGTCTCATCAACAGTTGATCCACCTTCATTGATCTTGTAAAGCGGTGATTGAGCAGCCGGTAGATTTCTTAGAAAAGCAGGCCCAGTAATATGAGACATCACGTGCGTATACAAGGCTGTTGCTATTGTATACTTATTCTCCCTTATGGGACGAACAATTTCTGCTTTATCTAAAATGTGCAAAAGCTCTTGGACAGGACATGCTTCGTCATATCTTAAACCCGTACACTTTTCGATCTCTGCCATAAAATCATAAACCATCCAGTTTCCTGAACAATCTATCTCTCCCTTTGGAGTAAGAATTGACGTTGAACCGCTTAACTGCATCAGCACGTCGCAAATCATGTCATGCGCCAAATCCTCCATTTCATCACTCGTCGCATATGCATGATACAATTCAAGAATAGTAAATTGTGGAAGTTTGCTAGCTGTGGAATCCTGGTTCCGAAATGATTTACCGATCTCAAATACCTTTGAGAACCCGGCAATCATCAACTTCCATAGGAATAGCTCGGACGTTAACCTCAGATATATGTCCCGATTACGTCCAGCTGCCCGTGTCACGAACGGATCAGCTAAACCTGCCTCAAAAGACTCTTGAAGCAAGGTCATATTTAATTCCTCATACCCTTTCTTGTAGAGAAATTGCCTGATCGCACGAAACACTGTCGAACATTTTCGGAAATGCGAGATTTTTTTCTGGTCCCGAATCAGCTGGAGATGTCTATGAGCATACAAGTTTGATCTCTTTCGAAAATCAATATTGCTATCGTATACATCACTCGTCGCCTTTGACAGCAACGTGATCTTTTCTCCAAGAAAAACATCTTCGCTTGCGATCCTAAGCCTTATACCATCCAACATTACTATATCTCCATACTGCACAAGGGAATTTATCGTTTCAATGTTATCCAGCGTACGTATTAAAAACGCAGGAATAGATACCCCATTTCCCTCTATTTTTTCAAGGATAATGACGTTTCTTCCTTCCATGGTGTCAAAGACACCAAGTCTAGATATTTTCCCAGTATTGTCAGAAAGCATAAGCCTTCCAACAAGAGTGGTCTTTTCTTCATAGGGCACGTTTTTCAAGGCGCAGACCTCGATAGCCCCCCTTGGCACCTCACGACGATTGGTAAGAGGATCGTTTTCGAGAGCAAAAACTCTCTTTCCTCCATTTTTTTTCTGCATAGAGAAAGACCTCCTTACTTATTTTGATTGTAAATGCACAAACAGAGAAAACTCTTTCCCCTATTTTCCATTACATATATTATATTATTTTATATGGGTTGTCAAATCAGCCGCAATGACAACATTTGAATTATTGGCTTCAATAGTAAGTTGCCCGCCAATAGGAAAAATCATATTTTCAACCGCATGACCAAGTTCCCCTACCTCAATAACCGGAAAATTATATTTTTTCCCATATTCTAAAATGATATCGCTCACATTACGGTTATTCTCAAGAATTTCTTCCTTGCACATAAAAAAGTGACCGATAATAATTCCATTACAATATTTCTTAAAATTTGGTTGTTGAAATATTTGTGCAATATATGATTCAATGCGGGAAAAAGACTCGCCAATAGATTCAATTATGAAGATAAACGGTTTAGAAACTGCGCGGATAGGATCACTGTCAGTGCCTAATAAGAGACAAAAGGAAGGTAAACAACCACCCAGGCACACTCCAGTAGCTTTACCTGGCTTAATGACCTTCCACTGTAGATAATCAGGGTGATGCCGATAATTAATATAATTAGTAAAAAGAAAATCTTTTAAATGATTAACAGTGTATTCAGTTGCATTTTTACCAAGTCCCCAAATAACATCAATACCGTGATATGAAGTTTCACCCGTGTGAGCATATATAGCATTCAGCAATACGGTGATATCACTAACTCCAAATAATTTTTTAGGGTTTTGTTTAATAATGTTCCAATCTATGTCAGACAATAATTCATTTGAATTATCTCCACCCTGTGTACAAAAAATTGCTTTAACCTTTGAATCTTTATATGCTTCTTCAATATCTGATATTCTTTCCGCAGCCGTGCCAGATTTATAGTACTCTTTTCCGCTGGCGTATTGACCATACTGCACCTTCAAGCCCATGTCATTAAGAATATCTACACCTCGGTTATAAAGTGCCATTGCTTCAGGATTATCCTTAATGGTAGCAGATGGTGAAATCACTGCTATAGTATCGCCTCTTTTCAATGTTTGATTCATAGTCTTTTTATTAAGTAATTATTCAGAACTAAATAATCAATGTTAGATTTTATAAATATTTTTATCGCATCTTTAGGCGTTTCAACCATTGGTTCTCCTTTGATATTAAAAGACGTGTTAATTAATATTGGGGTCTCTGATATTTTAGCAAATTCCTTTAAAAGAACATATAGCCGTGAATTTTGATTCTTAGATAAAACCTGCAACCTCGATGTATTATCGACATGAACGGCTGCCGGTATTTTTTTTGTTATTCTTTTATTTAATGGAGTGTAAGCAAAAAGCATATAAGGTAACGAGTCGGCAACCACTTTCGGAGGACAATAAAAATAGTCACTTAGGTCATCAATGGTCATCATGGGAGCAACTGGACGAAAAGATTCTCGGCTTTTTATTTTATTCAAACGAACACGAGTGCTCATTTTTAACGGACTAGCAAGGATACTACGATGTCCAAGTGCTCTTGGGCCAAACTCTGACGCTCCTTGAAACCAAGCTACCACATTATCATCAGCTAATAACTTAGCAATTTTGGGGGGGATCTTGTTATATCTAAGTTTTTCAAAATTAATATATTTTCGGTATTTATTAATAGCTTGTGTAAGAACTTTATCATTATATTTATATCCAAGATACACAGGCGGCACACCCGATGAAATCTTTTTTTGGTTTCCATTGATTTGGTAATGTCCATAAAGAGCCGCTCCGATTGATACTCCGTTATCTCCAGGTGCACTAGGTATGTAAACACGCTTAAAACCAGACTTCTCTAAGATTTTAGTGTTGGCAATAGCATTTAAAGCCACTCCACCTGCGTAACATAAGTTTCTATGGCCTGTGACTTCTTTTATTCTTCGGGCATAAAATAGAACGACATTATTTATTATCTTTTGTACAGAAGAAGCGACGTCTGCAATATTTTTCTGTCCTGTGTCCCTATTAACTGTTTTTGCGATACAACGATAAAGACCGATGTTATCAATTTGATAGTATGTATCTTTTTTAACGCAATACTTTGAGAATTTTTTTACATACCGAGGTTTTCCATAAGATGCAATCCCCATTAATTTACCTTCTCCGAAAGGTCCAAAACCACACAAAGAAGCAGTATTTTGATACAAGACACCCACAGAATTACTAAGAGCAATAATCGTATTAGTGGAATGATTTATTTGACCAGTAACTTTTTCTAATAAATGTAGACTACCTCCGTGGGCAGAATATAGTGATACTGTCTCGAAACTGTCATCAAAATAATCACCCGCCCCATCTATCACAAGCACCGCCGCTTCAGTATAGGGTGATGTGTAGAAAGCATGAGCAGCATGTGCTAGATGATGATTTATATTTATATAATTATCCACAGGGACATTGGTCCCAGTTAGGTTTGATCCAACTATCATGCTTACTTGTTCCTCAATATGTTTATTGCCCTGTTTAAAATATTTATAAAATCTATTGATTTTCTTTCGGAGAGAATCGATGGAGGGGTTAAGAAAATTAGAATCAAAGTATTTTGCTTCAGATTTTAAATTATATTGGCTATTATCGTACTTTATACAGTGGCGAACATGGCTCAACCTCTCCTCTTCTATGGCGATAGAAACCTTACCATTTTCAACGATTGCAGCCGAACTATCATGAGGAGATAAACTTAATCCTAGAATAGTCATAATAAAAAAATCATTGATAAATATCAGGTCTCCTGTTTTTTATAATATTGAGGGCATTTAGATTTAATACTCTCTCTTCAATAAGAGAAGCTACTAAATCAACCTCTATGGTTAATTCTCCCAGTTTATCATCAATTTGCCCGAGTATTTTACCACTGGGTGCAATAATTTTACTAGAACCGAGAAACTCCAAGGATTTGTTCTGGTTGACCCCGACTTGATTAGAAACAACCACTAAACACTGATTTTCCACAGCTCTAACTTGATCATAAATATCAAAAATATTTTTACTCTGATCATTTATTTTCTGATCGTTATTTTGGTGAACATCAGTATATGCCCAGGCAGATATTATTATAATAATCTCGGCCCCTTTAAGGGCTAGAGTTTTGGCTGCCTCTGAAAAACATTTATCATAACAAATTAAAACACCAATTTTCCCCACGGGTGTCTGGAAAACCTCTAAAGAATTTCCGGGAAACAAAAAATAAGGCTCATTAGTTGCTAAATGAGTTTTTCTATAAACGTAATGAGTTTTATCTGGCAAAATAATGTAAGCACTATCAAACATTTGGCCGTAACCTAAGCTGTCGTCTCTCTCAATAGCTCCCAGAACGATAACCTGGTTATTTTTAGCCGCTATTGCTTTGATCTCCTGTAGAAATCGAATAGATGTCGTATTAGTTAAATTAATGGCTGATTCAAGATAATATTTGATAGATTCTTGCTCTAAAAAAGGCATGTATCCCTGCACACAGGCTTCTGGAAATACTACTAAATCGCTTTTGGCGTGCTTTAGTAGTATTTTCTTTATTGATCCGATATTATCTTCGGAGTTTAAAGTGGCTTTAAAATTGACAGTGGTAATTTTCATATATTATTGGTCAAACAAAGAGATTTGCTCCTTGATCGGTCTTTTGCGACTAATAATAACCCCATAAGAAAGATACTTATGATTCTTATTAAATAAGGTCATAGTCTTGTTAAGTCTCCTATAGATGGCTGACTCTATTTCCGAAGAATATTTTTTTTCTTGTGCTATCGTTCGACAATATAACTTAACATCATTTTTACTAACAAGCTTGACTTTATCCGTGAAAGTATAATACTTCTCTAAACCACAGATCTTATATAAATTCATCCAGTACTCTAAGCCCCATGGTTCAATACTAATCTCCAAGAGATTATTTAGATTATTCAACAGAGATACTGGCGGTTTTTTATGATAAAAGAAATTAATATCAATAACAAACCCCCAGGGTTTTACCACTCTGGCGTATTCGCTTATGGCCTTTTTCTTATTTTTAATAAATGCTGTTGAGCCACCAGAAAAAGCGACATCAAAGGACTCATCCTTAAAGGGTATCTCCATACCATCGGCCACCAAAAAATTCACAAGATGGCCTAATGGATCTTTTGACTGATAAAGCTTTGCGGCCTCAACCATATTTGGGCTGATATCTATGCCCGTGACATCTGCCTTCGCAAGATGGGCGATTTCAAAAGTACAATAACCAGTATTACAGCCTATGTCCAAAACTTTTGATTTGTGATTTATAAAACTGTTTTGTATAGATTGTCTGACTGAAATTTGACCACCAGGGGGCCGATTTACCTCATTCAAAAGGGCCATAAACTCAACATATGGCATATTCTCAATTTGTTGTGCGCTAAGTTTATGCATAATAATATATAAGAACTATCTAAAAATTTCCTTTTTATCTACTGATAAAGGTATAAAATATTCACAAATTTCAGAAAACAGTTTTCTGCAAGTTTCCTCATTATTTTGTGAATAATTACACAAAAAAACATCTAACGTTATATATTGCAATTCCGGCCAGGTATGTACTGAAATATGTGATTCCATCAAACAAACGACACCAGTGAACCCCTCCGTCTTTCCAAATTTATGGTAATAAGATCCTAGTTCTCGGAGTTTATGTTTCTTAATGAGACTACTTAAAAAAAGTTTAAATGCCTTTTTTGACCCAGCTTTGATAAGAGACCCTGTTTGGATTTGGCCTAAAATGTGTAGACCGGTAATAACTTTTTTATTCTTGTTACTCATTGCAGTTATTTTAATTTTATCTTACTATGGATATGTTCTAATATTTTTTAACCGCGGATATAAGATTGCGTCACGTATATTATTTTGGCCAAGGATCCAAGTAATAAACCTCTCTATTCCTAAACCAAAACCAGACGTACCGCTATAATTTGCAAGGTCTCTAAGATGTATATACCACTCATAAGAATCGGTGGAAATATTTTGACGAAACAGCGACTCAAGTATTTCTTTTTTATTATCTTGTCTTTGACCACACCCAATAATTTCGCCACCAAAGGCTCCCTCAAATAAAGGAGGAAATATTAGATCGGCATTAAGCACCTTTTCAGAATCCTTTGGATCTGGCTTTTGATAAAAAGGAACCCTATCACGGTCATAACCGTATATCCAAAAAGGAGTTTTATATCTGAGCAACTGACTTAAAATAATCTCACTATTTGATTTTAGATCACGACCATGTTTAGTGTAATTTACAAGTCGCCCGAATCCATTTTCCTCCAATAGTCCAACAGCTTCATCAAAAGTTATGCGAGGAAATTTTTGCGCCTTTAACACAGCCTCAATTGAGGTTCTAGTCGCTTTATCGTCTAAAGCTAATTTTTCAACAATATCAGGCAAATCTTTTATTGTTTTTACTAAAATTTTAATGTACTTCTCAACTAAAGGAATCAGATCATCAATTTGACCTCTTATTTCAGCTTCACAATGGTAAAACTGATTAAGATGTTTCTCATCTGGATTCTCCCCGCGCATTGATGGTAAATAACAATAGACTTTATCGAAGCCATTCATTAGTACTGGTTCAAGACCAAATTGTGCTGAATCTACAAGAAAAGTTTTAAGATCGCCAAATTTAATCGATATAGCTTCAGAATCTGAGCTAGGTCCCATAGGAGAAGAAATGCTAGGCGTGATCATAAATAAGTCAACATTATAGGCCCCCTGTGTTTCTGACCAATATTTATCAGTTGCAATTTTAATATAATGCCTCAATTTGGTTAATTCTCTAAAATATTGAGAATCTGCGACTCTTAAATAATGTGTTCTTGGATTATACTTTGGAATATTAAGTTTCATAGCAGTTATAAAGTATTTTATTTAAAGTATACTAACTAAATGATGATTTGTACTGGGAAAGGTTAATTTAATTATACTTTTGATAACAAACGCATTATACAAATCTTTACATAATAAGTCAATCTCCACGGGCTTACGCCCGTGGCATGTATGTTAGAACGCAAGCATAGCTTGTCCTGAATCCTCTTTGCCCTGCATCTTGATATACCTTCGTATGATGTCTTCATTCACCCCTACGGTAGAGACAAAGTACCCATCTGACCAGAAGCCTCCACCCCAGTATATCTGTTTGATGAAGGGGCATTTTTCGCGTATGGCGCGGCTGGTATTTGTTTTAATGATGCGTACGGCAGTTCCTGGTGCCATTTTTGGGGGAATGGAAATGAGGAGGTGGAGGTGATCTACGTCATGGTTAATCTCCTTAAACTCGATTTCGGAGTAGTGCTTCCTAATCTCTTGCAACTTCAGCGCCATAAACGCAAAAATTCCTTCGTTAATGACCTTACGGCGGTACTTGGGTGTCAGGACTACGTGGTATTCACACAAATACACTGCGTGGGCTTGTTTCCGGTATCTCATGTCTCCATGATACTAGAGGATTCAGGAATCCACTCCTTCCCTCGGGCTTACGCCCGGGGCATGAAATTAGGTGGAGTCAAATTCTTACATGTCTAATTTGTCATATTTTCTTGACACTTCTTATTTTGTCGCTATAGACAAAAAAGTAATCCTTGCTATTCTCCATACGTAGTAGTTCGTTCCAACTTGAAAAGGAGGTTTTTGATGTGGTTAAAAGAAGCAGGAAGAAAATGTGCCAACTTTGCAGGGAAGTTGCTGAAGTCGCTCATGCATCGTCGCGCTCCTTTAGCGAAGCAACTCGACCGAGAGATTGTCGAGGAACCTGCTGACAAGCCTGCGCGAATCAAAATTCCCCCAAATTATTTCCACCCATCAATGTGGCGAGTTAGAATGTAGGTCAAGGGGACCCCTTTACTAGCCTTCACGAACAATCGTGAAGGCTTTTTTCTATTCAAAATTTTAAGATTTTGCGATTACCTACTCAGCACGCTCAATATCGTTGTCTCCAATTAACGAATAAAAAGGCTCGCTTGTTACGTAGTCAGAAAAATTAACAACTAGGTTTCCATTCAACTCACTAACCATAATTTTTCCATCAATATCCCAGCTCCACATACTCGTGAAATTAAAATCAGAGTACGGCAGGAATTTTGACGTATATCCTATAATCTCCTCTCTATCTGTCATTTCGAGAGGCTTAAATTCTGGAAATTTCGGAATCATCAGATTATGCTAATACAAAAGGAGTAAAAAGCGAATTTCAGCCTCGGTGAATTTAACACCTTTCCAACACAATCATTTTGGTGATTTTTGCGCCGAAATTAGCTGCGCCCTATTTTAAGCTTAAAGCCAAATCAACTTTATTCGTAGAAAATTGATCTACTTTCAACTCTATCGCCCTTTGAATCGATTCTTCAGTGTCGCAATTAGCCGCATGAACTTTTAAGCCAAGATCGTGCAATTGACCAACAAATTCTTTAGACAATATTAATAATGGACAATGAACCACATCAAGTCGCCCGAGTATTGCGGTTCCTTTTATAATATCCTCTCCTAAGCTGGCGGACATCCACGATGGATACTCCTGGATAAAGACTCCGATTGTTGCATTCGGCTCCATTTCTTTTACTCGAGACAATACTTGCGCATGTGGGGAAGTAAATTCTATAGAACTTACAAGCCCGTACTTTTTTGCAGTTCCAAGAGCGATCTCTAGGAATTCTGCTGTATACCCCTTCAGTTCAATCTCATATACTATCTTATCGCCAAATAATTCAAATACTTCTTCAAGAAACGGGACTTTTTCGTTCGCGAATTGATCAGAAAACCAGCTCCCCGCATCAAGCGATTTGATATATTGCGAGTCTTCCTCGCTAATCAACCCTTCTCCGTTATTCGTTGTGCCCAAAAAGTAGTCATGATGAACAATTAATTTTTTATCTTTACTCAAATGGATATCGAGTTCAATAGCATCAACCCCCTTATCTACGGCCGACTTGAAAGACGCGATTGTATTTTCCGGGAAGTGTTCCCTATCTCCTCTATGTGCGATGATTTTGGGGGTCATATTTTTAAAAACTATATCATTTTTTGCAAAAGCCGGCTTCGGGCCAAACGATCTCTCCTGCATGATCTGAACAGCATGTCGCAGGGGTGGTATTACTACCATCCCTGCTTTTTTATCCCTTAAAACTCACACTATCAAAAAATGCGCTGTTAGCCTGCCCCCAAGTCCAATGAGCTATTTCTTTGACAAGAGGGAATGTGTCCATGTTCTCTATACTCTCTTCATTAGCCCGCTGGAACGCAACTGATTCATTATTTATCGTTGGTTTTTCATCGTGTATGTCGCATAAAAAAACGATGAGCAACGGCTGGAAGATGTGATTTTTGACTGATAGTAAATATTCGGGAGAACTAAATACGCCCAGGAGCTTTTCAGGAGATACCTGAAATCCAGTTTCTTCCAATAATTCTCTTTTCAAGCAAGAAACGACGGATTCCCCTAATTCCATTTTTCCTCCCGGCAGCGCCCATAGCGAACTATCTTCCCTTTTATGAAGCAATATATGCCCCTTGGAATTCAGTACTACTCCGTGCACAGAGGGGGTCCATAACTGATTTGGCGCAAGAGACTTATTATTATAATGAACCGTGATCATATTATATAATACTATATATGGAAAAAGCATATATCAGTATTAGCTTCAAAAATCGCAAAAAACTTGATGCCGAAATCTCAGCTTTAAAAGAAGTATTGCAAAAACACAATATACGGCCACAAGTATTTGTTGATGAATACGTTTTTTCTCCAGAGCAAGAAAAAGAAATGATGGAACAAGCTACGAAAGATATTTCTGAATCGTCACTTCTGATTGCAGAGCTGACAGAAAAAGCTATTGGCGTTGGGATTGAAGTCGGCTATGCCGCCGCGCTCAAGATTCCAGTGCTATATGTAAAGCACAAAAACGCTGAATACTCGAAAACCATTGGCGGTTTAAGTGCAAAAGTTATTTCGTATGAAAATACTGAAGACTTAAAAAAACAATTAGATCAATACCTTAACTTAAACTAAGAAAAATATCACCAAAACCAGTCAATAAGCCTACAACCAGACTATGGCACACAAAAGCCCCTCGCGAGGGGCTTTTGTTATTTGAATTTTAAGCTTTCGTACTATTACCTATCCAACACGGTCATTTTTGTGGTTTTTGCGCCAAAGTATTTTTGACAAAATTCTAAGGCAACATTGGCGTCAAAATCTTTGCAGCTGAATATATCGATATATGCACGATTTGCTACTTCATCTAAATGCACCGTAATCGAAGACGTTTCAATGAACTGAATAGCGGAATATCCCTCAAGATTTCCTGCTCCGAAGCGGTCGATATGGCATGGGCCATGAGCCTGCATATTTACGACCTCAATAACCTCTTTCACGAAGTTTTCTAGTAATTCCTTATTATTGACACGATCATGCTCGCAATCGTGCAAATCGATTGCTGCTGATTTCCCCCATTGATCCTGAAACGATAGCGGATGGCTCATATGGATATTATCCTTATACCTTACACTATCCAAATGGAAAAGTCAACTTTTTTCGACACTCCTGCCATTTATTGACACAACCCCCTACCCATGGTTCCCTTTGTCGAGAGGGATCGTTCTTTTCACCACTATAAGAGGAAGCGCCATGCAGTTTGCTCACCGGCACATTGTGTCTGTTGACCAATTCACCAAGGGAGAAATTGAGCATCTATTCCAATTTGCGCATCGAATGCGCCCTATCGAACAACACGTTGTGCGATGCCAAGTATTAGACGGCTACATCCTCGGAAGCTTCTTCTTCGAAGCAAGCACGCGAACTCGCATGAGTTTCGAAACTGCCTTTATGCGCCTCGGCGGATTAGTGAACACCACGACCGGGTTTACCTTCTCCTCTATGGCAAAGGGAGAATCGCTTGCAGATACCATTCGCGTTGCTCAAGGCTATTGCGACATTATCGTAATGCGCCACCCAGATGTCGGCTCTGCTGAACTTGCGTCAAGATATTCGACAAAGCCGATCATTAACGGCGGAGACGGGCCGGGAGAACACCCCACGCAAGCACTTCTCGACTTGTTCACTATTAAGGAAGAGAAGCAGCGAGTAGACGGCTTAACTATTGCGATGATCGGCGACTTGAAACATGGACGAACCATACATTCGCTTGCCAAATTACTGACACTATACAGCGACATCAAGATTCAATTGATCGCGCCCGAGGAAGTGCAAATGCCTCCGGAGCTCGTTGAGTATCTTCGGTCGAAAGGATGTGAAGTTACACAATCAGATCGTTTGGAGGATTGCTTGCCTTCCGCAGATGTGCTGTATGTGACTCGAATTCAAAAGGAACGCTTCGATGACGTAGAATCGTATAGCCGAGTTAATGGCACCTATTCGATTAATCGCGCATTGATCGAAAGGGGTTGCAAGAGCGATGTGACGATCATGCATCCGCTTCCCCGCTTAGGAGAACTGGCAACCGACGTGGATAACCTTCCAGGAGCTGCTTATTTTCGGCAAGCAGAAAATGGGACGCTTGTTCGCATGGCCCTCTTTATTCTCGTTCTCCGGAAAGAGAATAAGTTCGTGTAGCGCGTTAGCGGAGCTTGTACCCCAGGCTCCGTTTTTTTACTTCCAAAATCTTTCTTCTGCAAATACAATATAAAGTATGACACCAACAATCACTGCACTAGGTACCGGATGCGCAGATTCCACAAAATATTTTCAAACTGCTTTTTTAATCCAAGACGAGCATACTAATCTTCTTATCGATACGGGCGGTGGAAGCGGGATTTTATCCCAACTCGACAAATGCGATATTGATTTAAATAGCATTCAGAATATTTTTATAACGCATAAGCATATTGATCATATTTTCGGCGTATTCTGGATATTGCGGTTTCGAGGAGCGAACATTGCAAACGGAAAAGCAGATAACATTACTATCTATGCATCAGCAAAAAATATCGCGCTTATAAAACAAGTATCCGGAATATTTTTAAAAGAGAAAGTAATTGCTTTATTTGATTCAAAAATACGTTTTATTGCAGTAGACAAAACCGCAAATACAAAAATAAACGACTGGGGTTTAGAGTTTTTTGACATACAGAGCAAAAAAGAAGAACAATTTGGCTGCCACATCAGGCTTCCTACTAACAAAACAATCGCTTTCATCGGCGATGAACCATACACCGATGCAATACTTCCCCACTGCAAAAATATCGACTACTTTTTTCACGATTCGTATTGCTTGGAAAAAGATCGAGACATATTTCACCCTGAGGAAATATCGCACTCTACTGCAAAAGAAGCAGGCGCGAACGCGCAAAAAGTGCAAGCAAAAAACCTTATTCTTTTCCACACAGAAGACAAATTGACGTTTGGAAATCGAAAAGAATTATATGCAGCAGAAGCGAAAAAAGAATTTTCCGGGAATGTTTTCGTGCCGGATGATGGAGATGTGATTGAGGTAGTAATCTAATAATAACTGCTCAATTTCCTACATCCCAGCGTTTTGATATACTTCGTTCATGACGAAGCGTAAATTTTACTGCTACGTTGATGAGTCTGGGCAAGACACCAAAGGACGATTATTTGTAGTATCTGTTGTTATAGGCAATCGCGAAGCCAGAGACGTCCTCGAAAATATATTGGGAGAAATTGAATTATCGTCCGGTAAACGAAAAAAGAAATGGCAAAAAACAACATTTCAACAACGCAACACGTATTTAGAAAAGATTATTACGCTTAAAGAATTACACCGTGCCCTGTTTACCGCTCAATATGAAACAACTAAAGAATACGAATCGCTTACTACCTATACTGTAGCGCAAGCAGTAAACACGTATGCTGCTGAAACGGATTATAAAGTAACTATAATTATCGACGGATTAACGAGCGCATCCCGACAACGAGTTATGCGCCATCTCCATAAACTCAAAATTAAATATCAAAAAGTGGTTCTGGGAGCACGAGATCAATCCAGTGCCCTTCTTCGACTCGCCGATGCCTTGGCAGGATTGGCACGAGATTATTACGAGGGAAATACTAATGCTAAAAAGTGGATCAAGGCATTTGTAAAAATGGGACTTCTTACAAATTTGAAGGACTAAAAAACCTCGGTGTCCACCGAGGTTCCCAGCGCGAGGCTGGCTGGCCCTATTCCCGCCACAAGGGTCGGTTTATGAGCAGTACTGCTAATATATCACAAAACTGCAAAAATGCAATGTTTTTGTTCGTAAGTTCAACTTGGACTTATTTCAATCAATATGACACCCTTATTGCATGCAAGAAAACAACAAAATGGTCACGTGCGAGCTTATTACCGGGGAAAAGAAAGAAGTTCCAGCCGAGCAATTGGTATTTCGCCCTGCAGCGTATGCTCTCGTATATGATGCCCCAAAACTACTCCTCGTAAATACAAAAAGTACAGGAAAATGGTTCTTTCCAGGCGGCGCTATTGAAAAAGGAGAAAAAACTGAAGAGGCGTTGCGACGCGAAGTTCAAGAAGAAACAGGTACTATTCTTGATACACTTGAATTTTTTACGTTCAAAGAAAGTTTCTTCTACTATGAACCTCATGATCAGGGGTATCACAGCTTTAGTCTTTTTTATATTGCGAACCCCCAGAGCACAGAGCCCCAGCCATTTGAAAAGGATCCAACCGAAGAGGCTGATCGATATGAATGGGTGAATATCAATTCTCTACAGCCGGAAGACATGCAAAGTTTTGCAGGGGAAATATTAGATAAATTCCGCGCCTCGTTAGTTCAATAAAAAACCTATTACCCCACCACAAACTTGATCCCAAGTATGGCAACAACGATCGCGTATACAACCTTCACAAACTTATTCCCCCTCTTAATTGCAATATGCGTCCCGATATATCCGCCCACAAGCATTCCTGCCAGCATAGCTAGGCCATAGCTGTAATACACGACTCCGCTAAATATATAGACGAGCAGCGATATAGAAGCGAGTAAAAAACCAGGAATACGACGAGTGGCGTTAGATTCTAGCGCCGTAAATCCTAATAAATTAATCATAACAACTGTAAGCAGCATCCCCACCCCCGCTCCAAAGGCTGCTTGAAATATAAGAACTATAAAGTAAGCAACGCACCCAATAACTTCTTGAATATTATTTGGTTTTGAACTCACTAATCCCGCATCTTTAATGAAAATAAAAGGCAGTGCAATAAGCATAGTTACCCCTACTAATTTTTCTATAAATGCATTATTTGTAACTAGTAAAAGATTTGATCCGATAAATGCAGCAACAATACTTAACACAGAAAGATAGATAACGTAATCTTTACGAACATATTCCGTCTTTCGAAACTTTGCGATTGATCCTAGCGTTAATCCAAGTGATCCGAATTTAGTAGTAGCAACTGCAATTTGAGGAGGCAGACCAATGAGAATAAAAAATGGAGCAGATATAAGCCCTCCGCCTCCGCCGGCCATACCGCTTACAATACTAGCTAAAACCCCTGCAATGAATGTCCAAAGAAGCATTAACATGCTACCGAACAAAAAACATAACCACAAGCATGAATGCACTCTACATGACAACAAACGAGATTAGAATACTCGCTAAATCAGCTCTACTCTCCTACAATAAACCTTATGCAAGCCGTAACCTCCGTATTTAAAGCATTTACACCAAGTATTAGGAAGCATTGGGTTCTTTTCGGCGCGTCGATACTGCTCATGATTGGCGCCGTTCTTTTCGGCGCAGCCTTCCCTTTTTACACAAGAATGCTTGTAAATGAGTTCGCAAAGAATACCCATGACGCATCGCGGGCATGGCTGATTTTTCAAACTCTTATCTGGATGTATGTCGGAGTCAATATTTGCTATCGGCTGTTTGACATCACTATAACTCTATTCCAGGCAAAAGTAGCGCGAGACCTCACAAAGCGCAGTTTTGCCGTACTGCAAACTCAATCGATGCATTTTTTTGAGAACTCTTTTACAGGATCCATTATAACGAGCGCGAAACGATTCAGTAATGCTTTTGATGGCATGGCTGATGTGTTTTTCTATCAGCTCCTCAAAAGCAGCATCCTGTTTATTGTTATATTTGTTGTGACCGTTAGAGAAAGGCCGTTACTGGCTGTGCTCGTAGCGGGCTGGATGCTCGTATATTGCGGGCTGATTTTGTTTGCAATACGCTTTCAACTCCCATTCTTCAATGCCAGCGCGAGCGTTGATTCTGAAGTTGGCGCCGTTCTCGCCGATTCAATAAGCAACCACATGACCGTGAAGTCATTCGGCCGAGAAGCAACTGAAGCAAAGCGCTTTCTTGCAGTTATTCAAAAAAGCTACATCATGCGCCTTAAAGCATGGTTTGCCAGCAATGCGGTCTTTGCAATACAAGGCATTCTCATGGCTATAGCAGAGCTTGGGCTAACCTGGTACCTCATAACAGGGTGGCACAAAGGAGAAGTAACAATTGGCGATTTTGTATTTTTCCAGGCCTACATACTTTGGATGATTGAACAAATTTGGAACCTTGGTCCAATGATGCATCGCTTCTTTGAACATGTATCTGATGCGAAAGAAATGGCTGACATCTATCACATAACGCCTGATGTACAAGATACTCATGGAGCTAGCACTTTAAAAGTTACAAGTGGCAAGATTGAATTTCATAAAGTTACTTTTAGCTATAAAAATAGCAAACGCGGAACATATCAAACTATCAATAATTTAACGCTTACAATCCCGGCCGGGCAATCCATAGGCCTTGTCGGTCGAAGCGGGGCAGGCAAAAGCACAATCGTGAAGTTATTACTACGATTTTACGATTTGCATAATGGGCGAATTCTTATTGATGGCCAAGACATCACAAAAGTTACTCAAGAAAGCTTGCGCCAACAGATTGCGGTAGTCCCTCAAGATCCGCAAATGTTTCACTCTACAATACGACACAATATTGCGTTTGCACGACCGGATACAACTGAAGCAGAAATTATTGAAGCGGCAAAGAAGGCGTATGCATGGGACTTTATTCAAGAGCTCCCCTATGGCCTCGATGCTATCGTAGGAGAACGCGGCGTAAAGCTTTCCGGAGGACAGCGCCAGCGCATTGCAATTGCGCGCGCAATTTTAGCAGATCCTCACATTCTCATATTGGACGAGGCGACGAGCGCACTTGATAGTGCGACGGAAAAAATCATCCAACAAGCAATCGCGAACTTGCTGCAAAGCCGCACTTCGATCGTGATCGCGCATCGCTTAAGCACCATCATGCGATTAGATCGCATTGTAGTTATTCAGAATGGTAGAATTATTGAAGATGGAACCCACCAAGAACTTCTTGGTCACAAAGGAGAATACGCCGACCTTTGGGCGCACCAAAGCGGAGGATATTTAAAATAAGAGAAACGCTCATGTCTCAAAATTGCCTCGTCTGCGATAGAATTCAATCAATAAAAGACGATAACAATCCATACTTCGTTGCAGAACTTGAAACCGGATATGTTGTTCTAGGTGATTATCAATTTTTTGAAGGCTACACCCTGTTTCTTTCAAAGATACACGCAAAAGAATTACACGAACTTGATTCAGAATTTCGAAAACAATTTGTATGGGAAATGAGCATTACAGCAGAAGCAGTATTCAAGGCATTTCACCCTAAAAAGCTTAATTATGAACTGCTTGGCAATACGGATGAACACATACACTGGCACATTTTTCCAAGGCACGAGAATGACCCACTCCCTAATCGAACGGTGTGGAATATTGATAAAGAAATTCGAAATGCAGAATCTGCGAAACCTTCACGGGAAAAATTGCAGAAATTGAAAGAGAAATTAAAAAATATCTTCAATAACAACAAAATTTAATTTGGGGATTCAATCAAGTTTCTTCGCCTTGAACCCAAATATAGTTTTGTAATTTATTTCTCCAAATAATACCGGATAAAAATCAGAATCAGAAAGAATTGGCGTCCTGCCTTCGGAATATCCAATAATATCTCCTTTATGGATTATCTCATAATTTTTTATTTCTACGTTCGGAGTATCGGTCTCTAATTTTGGATACGTTGCATAACATTCAAACTGCTGTGGCTTACGAGCATTAGTAACGAAATCCGTTGGTTTTATTACGCCCAACAACGAGAGGATATTTCGAATGTCTGCGCATGTCCTATCTCTCGTTTCGGCATCATTACCGCCATATTCGAATGCAATAACGGGAATAGTTTTATCGGGTAACCTAGCAGCAGCAGGCAGTGATGTTCCCTTTGTCGCGATCATATGTAGAATAATTTTTGCATTTTCGCACACGGATATCATTTTTTGCACTTCCGAGGAATCATCTTCGATAATCAAACAATCCTTCGTAGCTGAAACCGTTGAATGGATATCGATAACATAATCAAAATTAGGAATATATTGCATCATCTGAAACGCCACCTGCTCCTCGTAACCACCAGTAACAGATCCAGGGAAAGACCTATTTAAATCAGAATCGATAAATCTCTTGCCTTCTTTGAGAGCTAGCTCGTTTGCTATATGAAAAATAACTGAGCCACTCTGTATTGAAATTTCTTTCAATTTATCCAAAACTTCAATTCCTAGCGTTTCGTTACCGTGACTGCAAACATTTACCAACACTCTTGGATACGAAAGATTTTTTGCTTGCGATATTAATGTTGTATATTTTTCGATTATTTCTAAATTCATGCAAACGTCTAATTATGATTATTCGGATTATACAATTCCAAAAACTTCTTCACATTGGAAAACAGCGGTACTTTTTTCGCATCGTCTATCGAGAAAAATCTGATTTCAATGCATTCGTCGGACGGAACAAAATCCAAATGCTTTAGTTGTGTAATATACAAAACGTTATTAACCCATCCAAGCTTGGCGAGACAAGCAAGAAAATATGACGGGTGTTCGGCAACAAACAGAGTTTCTAACCCCATTTCCTCTCGGATTTCACGCACGATGCCATCTTGCGGTTCTTCACCCCAATCCAATCCCCCGCCCGGCAAATCCCATTTGCCAGATTCTGCTTTTGCAAGCAAAAAGGTACCGTCTTCCCCTAATACAAGTGCTTTTACGCTTGTTCTATAATATGCGTTTGAAATTTGTGGCATATGGCAAGGGTAGCATATACAGTACACTTGTTACACTGTTATATAAAAGTCAAAACATGCCACAAAATTCTATCAAAAACATTATCTTCGACGTAAGCGACGTACTCACGACGTATGCGCATGGGCCACAATACTCTAACGAACTGCTGTCAGAAGAAACGGGTGTTTCAATGGACGTAATTAAGGATTTTTTCAAGGAATACATAGAAACTGGTCGAAAAGTACAGGGATTATCGTTTGAAGAATTTTGGCCAACAAGAACAGTGGATACGAAACAATTAACATTGGAAGATGTGAAAAAATCGGGTAAACGGCACGGTGACAACATCGCAATTAACCAACAAATGACTGCACTCTTACAAACATTGCGACCTACCTATCGCCTATTCGCACTCACAAACGCATGGAAGCCCGGACATCCGTTTAAATCAAAACTCGAATCGTATTTTGAAGCATTTGTGCAATCATGCGATATTCATTTATGGAAACCGAATCGAGATGTTTTTGAATACATGATCGAAACGTATAATCTTACACCCCAAGAAACATTATTCATCGACAACGACTTGAAAAACATAGAAATGGCCCAGCAAGTAGGCATGCACGCAATTCAGTTTTTTACTTTTGAAAAACTTACTGAAGAATTGCGAAATTTTCTAACACCCGGTGTTAGAATTTGAATTTTTTATTAAGGTACTCTAGCGAAAGCTGCTCTTCTAATTTCTTGCATTCACGTTCTGTAAGAATTTGCTCCAATTCTTTGGCAATATTTTCGGTAATTATGTTTTGTTTAGCAAGCGGCCTAATAAAAGATACCAGCTTTTGAGCAAAGTCAGGACTCATATCTATGCCTTGAGTAAGGTAATGGTGAATATTTTTTGCCAAAATAGTCTGCAAGCGACTAGCTCGCCACTGCAAGTGCTCAAAAACGTTCTTGCTGAGCGTTACATCAGAATCGAGATTTAAAGTTTTAGGTGAATGAACTAATTTCCACGTATGACGAATAATTCCTAAAATACCTGTTTTTTCTAACACATCTGCATCATGAACAATTTTTGCTTCCAAACTTTTTGCTTTAGCAGTTCCTTCATGAGATGCAACGCATTCGGCAATTTGATCTACATCATCTTTAGAAAGACACAGCGGCTTCAGTATGCTCTTAACAATTTTTTTATTCGTTTCATAATTATAATCGTCCCCCGTAGGAAGAGCTGTGTCATGCAAAAAAGCACCGGCAACAGCTATCGGCAGATCGGCTTCCATTTTTTTTGCCATGAATTCTACAATAGCAACCACGCGAAGCAAATGCTTATTGCCTTTTGACTTGCCGCCGAAAGCCGCATCGTGATCAATCGCGATGGCCAGTTTTTTTATATCCCGGAGATTCTGTTTAGTAAGCATAGATAGTAAACTAAGTTGATTTAAAAGAGCTGGCGTCGGTAAAACCTTGGCCAGCCTCGTCGTCCTTCATTAGCCCCTGGATAGAATCCAGTCTACCAGTGAATCGATATCAGCACCGCCTTCGTTATTAACAGTGATGCGATTTTCAGTGCTAGCCGGAAATGCTTCGAATATATCCTGAAAACGAAGATACATATTGAGCGATTCTTCGGTAGTAAGGATGTGCCCCGTTCGAGCCGTAGCTTGCAATCGTTTTTTAACAACCTCGTAGGGACATTGAATCTCAATCCAAGTCACTTGAACGTGCCGATCGACGCAACAAGATTCCAGTTGAGTTCTCAGCGAATGCAGATGAAAGACTTCATCCATAATCGCCACCTCAAGGCCCTCATCAAACCGACCAAAGACGTATTCGAGCGCCTTTTGGTAGTACGACCATCGCAAATCAGGGGGATCAATTTCATGCTTGACCAGAACCGGATCAACGTCGGTTTTCTTGAAATCATCAAGATCGACAATCATCGTGTCCGTTTTTTTGCTAACTCCTCGAGAAATAGTAGACTTGCCTACCCCCGGCAACCCGGCAAACAACAGTAATCGCTTCATCGCCCTACTCCTTATTTGATTTTAACTTCAAAGAACTAAAAACTAGCCTCATCGGAGGCTAGTTTAAGAAAAAGAACCTTATTTGCTCTCTACCTAAAATCAGCCACCGCAGAAGGCTTAGTATAATAATATGAATATTGAGCAGTATCTTTTAACGACATTGAGTTCATGATAGAGAGCCTGATCGTTATTGTCAATAAAATGCACCCTTTTCCAGGCTTATTCATTTCCAGAAACATACTAATGCAAAACCTATATGCATAAATATTTTCGTGAATGTATTAAAAAACCTCGAGAAGAAATGAATCTTCTCGAGGTTCAAATGATCAACTTTCGCTTGCTTTATACATATCCGCGGACTTGATGAGCCCAGAGATTTGCATACATGCCTTCCGCACTCAACAGGTCTTCATGCGCTCCATCTTCGGCAATCTTTCCGTTTTCCATAACGACTATGCGATCCAAACTCATAATCGTGCTCAACCGGTGCGCAATTACAACCGAAGTACGCCCTCGCAATAGATTGGCAATTGCTTTTTGGATGTACTTTTCAGTTTCGCTATCCAGCGCACTGGTTGCTTCGTCCAAAAGAAGAATCTTCGGATCTGCAAGTATCGCACGGGCAATAGCAATCCGCTGGCATTGACCTCCAGAAAGCTTCATTCCGCGTTCTCCTACCATAGTATCCAGACCATCAGGAAGTTTTTCTATGAACTCCCATGCATACGCTTGCTTGGCTGCCTCGACTACGTCCTCCTCGCTTGCATTCGGACACGCAAATGCAATGTTTTCCCGAATCGTACGATGGAAGAGTTGGGGCTGCTGCGGAACAACCGCCATTTGCTGACGCAAACTTTTTTGCGTCACATCGGTGATATCCTGCATATCGATCCGGATATATCCGGAATCCAGCTCATACAGTCGCATAAGGAGCTTTACGAGCGTACTTTTGCCAGCGCCGGTTCTTCCTACCAAGCCAACAGATTGGCCGGGAGGAATCTTCATATCGATTCCGTTAATAGCAAAGCTCTTCTCTGAATATACTGTCCCGTAGTGAAAAGTAAGAGCATGAATGTCTATCTGCCCTTCCGAAATCACTAACGGGTGAGCCTTTGGCGCATCTCGCACCTCTGACTCCAGATCAAAGACTTCTGTCATTTCCCTTGCTTCCGCAACGAGAATAAAAAGTTTTCGAACCGAGTGAACGAACGTCCATAAATGACCCAATATCCAAGCCATATATGTCTGGAAGAAAACCAGATCTCCTGTCGTAATCGTTCCTTTCGCCCAGCCGCCTATCATCCACCATACGAGGCCGACTTCTGCGACCATCATCATAATCATTTGCATCGCCATGCCTGCGTTTCCTACCATCCACGCCTTCAAGCGTTTCTGATAGTTTTCAACCACAACAGTATCGAATCGTTTCTGTTCAGATGGCTCGCAGCCGAACGACTTGACCGTGAGATGACTCCCGATAGAATCCGCGCATGCACCTCCTACCTTGCTGTCTGCTTCCGCCGATGCTTTTTCGAGTGGATATCTATACTTAATCAGGATGGCGCCAACCGCGAGGAAAGCGACGACCCACGCACCAAATGCAAACGCGAAGCTTGGCATAGTGCTGAAAAATGCAACAAAGGCAAAGCATAGAATAAGGATACTTCGCCCCACTTCTACAAACAGCACATCGATTATTCCTTCGAAAGAATTTCGAAACCGGCCGGCACTTTTTACGAGCGCCCCCGTAAAAGCATTTTCGAAGAAACTAATGGATTGCCGTTGGATAGCCGCGAAACTGCGCTGATCTAAATCGCGCATAATTCGCGCCTCATACAACGAAAGCGCCACATCGAAGATTCGATATGCCAAGAACGTACCAACGCCGAGCATGAGATACTGCCAAAATATCTCCTTGGCCAAGGACACATTTTTCTCTTCCGCCGTAAACACATTTACAATGTTCCTCAACAGAAAGGGGCGAAGTGATGCAAACGCAATTGCTCCCGAAATAGAGATGCACAATATCACAAACAATAAGTGATACTTGCGCATACTGGGCCAATAGGCACGAAATACCGCTAACATGGTCTTTCTCCTTACCTAAATTGTGAAAAAACTTCCTAGTTCAGCCTAAATTGGCAATCTGGACTTTTTAATTTACACTTAATTGTTTAATTAGTCAAATTTTCTCCTCCGCAAGGAGCAGCGCTAAGACCGTATCAATCACGTGCAGTTCCCCGCTCTTAGCCATAGCGAGAGCTTCTCGAAATGGCTTCTCGATTATTTCTATATCTTCAGTGTCGTCTAAATGTTGATCCGATGTTTTTTTGGCATTTTTTGCAAGATAGAGATGAATATTTCCACCGACTGTTTTACCTGCGCTTTTTATAAAATATCCGAGCTTGCTCCAATTGTCTGATTCATACCCCGTTTCTTCTTTAAGTTCCCGCTTCGCAGCTTCCAGGGGATCTTCACCGTCTTCCATATACCCCGCCGGGAGCTCGATTATAATTTGCGAGATGCCATGCTTGTATTGGCGTACCAGAGGAACAATGCCGCTTGGCGTTATAGCAAGAATCATAACGATATCATTCCACACGCCAAGATAGTACTCATCGAGAATTTTCCCGGGCCGCACTTCGACCATATCCTTGCGCACGCTATACCACTTATTTTGCAATACCCATTCTGATTTTATTAATTTCCACGGCTTGATCATAGTGCTGTAAATACTACCTCTTCTTGCATAAGCGAGGAACTTTTTGCGGAAACATCTTGCTGATTTCCAGTAGTAAAATATTGGCAGCCTGTTTTCTTGTTTAGTTTTTTCTCTATCTCTGGATGTCGATCAAGATAGCTTTCCAGGCTTTGCGCAACGATTTCCGGCTGGCGGATAAGAATAGTGCGCTTTGGAAGTAGCCTTTGGATTGTATCGGCGACGAATTCATAATGGGTGCAGGCGAGGAGTATTGCATCAACAAAACCTCCCCTAGCCCCTCCTTCGTAAGGAGGGGAAGCGTCGTCTCCTGCCCTTACTAAGGGGAGGCTGGGAGGGGTGGATCGTGTACACAAAGTTTTTATGCAAACTTTTACCTCTTCCACAACTCGCTCATCATCCGCGCCATATTGTTCGATTATACCGGCAAGATTATTGCATGGCTGCTGAATAATTTTAATTTCCGGATTTAGCTTATGAATTTCTTTTTCATATGCCCCCGTACTGACTGTATGCTGCGTGGCAAGAATGCCGATTGTTTCGAAATGATGACCAGATACTGCTTCTGCAGTTGGAACGATAATGCCTAAGATTTTTTTAGCCGGATGCGTTATAGACATCCATTCCTGTTGCAGACGGCGAAGCGCGCTTGCGGATGCCGTATTGCACCCGAGAATTACAAGATTGCAGCCTTTTTGAAACAGCTGTTCTACTCCTTGCTTTGTGAGCTCAAAGATTTCTTCATCAGGCTTTGGACCATACGGCGCATGGGCATTATCGCCAAGATACGCATACGAATAATCTGGGAGACGACTGCGCAATGCGCGCAGGATCGCTAATCCTCCGTATCCGGAATCAAAAACGCCAATCATTTTGTGTAAATACTTTCTGCCCTTTCTTTTAATGGACGCCACCACGATTCATGATTCTGATACCACGCCACTGTTTCCTTCAGCCATTCTTCAAAACTGTGTTCCGGCTGCCAGCCTAATTCATTGTGAATCTTCGTCCAGTCAACGGCATAACGCCTATCATGCCCCGGGCGGTCGGCAACGTAAGCTATTTTATCTTCAGATACTCCCATAATTTCTAATACTTTCAGCGCAATATCTTTATTTGATACGTCGCTCGTCATACCGCCCACCAAATACGTCTCGCCGTTTTTGCCCTTGCTTAGTACCGCATCAATTGCCCGGCAGTGGTCTAGTACATACAGCCAGTCGCGCACATATAGGCCATCACCGTATATTTTTACAGTGCCCCCGTCGATAATATCCGTAATCATGCGCGGGATGAATTTTTCCGGATGCTGATATGGTCCGAAATTGTTAGAGCAATTCGTAATCGTTATCGGCAACCCATATGTTTCGTGATATGCGCGCACGATATGGTCAGACCCTGCTTTTGATGCAGAATATGGGCTTCGCGGCGCATATGGAGTAGTTTCAGAAAATGCGTCATCGGTTCCTAATTCTAAATGACCGAATACTTCATCTGTTGATATGTGATGAAAATGTTTATTATATTTTTTCGCCGCTTCAAGAAGCGTAAACGTACCTTTAATATTAGTCTCTATAAATATTCCTGGATCCAAGATAGCACGATCATTATGCGATTCTGCCGCAAAATGAACGATTTTATCTGCTTTTTCCACCAAATCGCCTACAAGATCTGCGTCTAAAATATTCCCCTGAATGAACGAGTAACGAGAACTCTGTTCTACGTCTTTTAAGCTCGCCAAATTGCCCGCATACGTGAGCGCATCCAGGTTAATAATGTCGTCTTCCGGATACTTTTCGAGCCAGTAACGGATAAAGTTAGATCCGATAAACCCCGCGCCGCCAGTAACAAGTAATGTCATGATTTTTAGTATATAGCCCCCCACTCTTTACGCAACCAACACACCCCTCACCCTAACCCTCTCCCCGTCAGGGGAGAGGGGAAACAGCTCTAATCCTTTCGCGCGAATAGGGGCTGGGATGGTTTTTTGATTGGCTGAGCAACTACGAGCTCACGAATACTTTGAGATGTATCTGGCAACAACGCATGAAGCGCCTTGCCTATAGCAGCAATTCCCTGTACCACTTCCGTGAGGACGCGCGCAATATCTTCCGTCTTTCCTTCTTTTGCCAGCTCCCACGGTTTTGCAGAATCGATGACGTCATCTAAATGCGCAATAAAAATCCATACTTCCGCAAGCGCTTTATCGAATGAAAATTTCTCGATATATCCGCCAACTTTTTTAATCATTTCTTGGCCTTGTTGAGATATTTCTTCCGGATTTTCGATAACCACTTGGTACTTCTCAACCATTGCCAGAGTACGCGACACGAGGTTGCCTAATCCGTTCGCCAACTCCCCATTGTATCTCTGCCGTAATCGATCAAATGAGAAATCCCCGTCGCTCCCAAATGGGATTTCTCGGAGCACATAATAGCGCAACACGTCTTTGGAATACTGCTGCACAAGCTGCATGGGATCAATTGCATTGCCCAAGCTTTTTGATATTTTCTCTCCATTAACTGTAAAGAATCCGTGAGCAAATATTGTGTTCGGCAAATCCAGACCGGCAGATAAAAGCATCGCGGGCCAAATAGCACAGTGAAATTTTATGATATCTTTTCCAATCAAGTGAACATCAACTGGCCACCATTTTTCATACCCATTATTCGGGTATCCTGTAACGGTGAGGTAGTTTATAAGTGCATCAAACCATACATATACGGCATGTTCTTCATCTTTTGGAAAACGAATCCCCCACGCTTGAGATTGGCGAGAAATAGAAATATCTTCCATTTCATCGGTAATATATGACAGCATTTTATTGCGCGCGGACGTAGGCTGTACTGCGTTTGGAAAATCTTCATACCACTTCAAAAGATGATCACGATAGTTGCTCAACTTAAAAAAGTAGTTCTTCTCCTTGATTATGTTCGGCTCTGTTTTATGAGTAGGACACTTGCCTTCTATGAGATCCTTCTCGGCCTTAAACTCTTCGCATCCAACACAGTAATAGCCTGTATAATCTCCTAAGTAAATATCGCCCTTTGCTTGCATAGCTGCAATCATGGCCTGAACTGCGCTTTTATGCTCTTCTGACGTGGTTCGAAAAAATGTATCGTATGTGATATCCATGTCATCAAAGGCTTTTTTCCACGTGTCGGCCATAGCATCCACATACTGTTGCACCGGCATATGCTGTTTTTCTGCCGCCTCTACGTTCTTCTGGGAATTTTCATCAACTCCCGTCGACAATAGCACATCTCTCCCCTGTGCCCGATAGTGGCGCGCAAGTACGTCTGCTGCAATACCGGTATACATGTGCCCGATGTGCGGCGATGCGTTTACGTAATAAATTGGGGTGGTAAGAAAGTATTTTGCCATACTGCACCCACTCTAGCGGATATCTTTAACGGTGTACATATACAGCGGAGCGCACTTCTTTGCTCTAAAAATCATTCTTGGAGGCACATCTTGCATAGGAAATGCATAAGAAAAGATTATGGTCGCGTCTTGAACAGGTTGCTTTGCAATATATTCCCGTATTTTTTGCATATGCTTTGGCATGAGAAATGCGAATATGTATGTGGTATCTGGCGGAATGGGCAGTTTAAAAAAGTTGCCATAATGCACCTGTGTTTTTTTATCTCGCATAGTACGCATCCACGCAATACACCACATAATTGGCGATAATTCATACCCAATCGTCTTTGCTCCCCTTTTTGCCGCCTCGTGCATAATTTTTCCATCCCCGCAGCCTAAATCAACGAGTACGTCTTTTTCGGATATGCCGACAGCATCAAATGCTTTTTTTACCACGGCGATTCTGGTAGGCGCCCACGGAGCACCGATGATTCCGGCGTACGCAGTCGGCAACAACAACCCCGATCCGATCAGCGTCGCTAGCAACAATACATCCATTTATGCGTCTTTTACTTTGAGTTTGCGGGTGACTGCGATATTTGCTTTTGGAATACGAATTGTCAGTACTCCGTTTTTCATTTTTGCTTCTGCATTGTCCGCATCAATTTCCACGGGCAAAATAATAGATCGGGAAAATGTGCCCCAATAGCATTCCTGGTAGAAATAATCCTGTTCTCGCACATCATATACGCGCTTTCTCTCTCCGCGAATCGTCACCATGTCGTTGGTAATAGATACGTCTAAATCGTCGGGCGAAACACCGGCAACGGTGCTTTGGATAATAACATTCGCATCATCCTGAAATACATCAACGGTAAGCTGACCTTCTTGATCTTCGTCGGCCATCAGCGCATTGTCGTCTGCATACTCTTCTTCCATTTCTGGCTCTGGTTCAGATAGCACAGTTTCAACTTCGCGCGATAAAAAATCGGATCCGCTTGCTTGAGTATCATGAATAGGAATTTCCTGGTCTTCAGAATCGCCAGGACTGCGCAACACTTTTGCTCCTGTTAACCGCTCAAAAAAACTTCGTGGTTCCTGCGTCATAAGTAATTGCATGTACTATAGCACAATGATTGCGATATGTCGTTATTATTTTAATAATCCTCTGCTCATATCGATATCTTGCAGCTGCTGCTGAAGCCTTGCGAGCTCGTTTTGTTTCTCCTGCACCTTTTCTTCCGGCGCCCTGCCGCGCATACTCTCGATAATCTGCTGCGTTGCTTGTATTTTTGCTGTAATGGTTTGCGCTCGAGTATTGAGCCTGTCTCGCCCTTTTTTCAACGCTTCTTCTGTAATTTCTGCTGCATACAACATAATAACTCCTCCTGTGGATAGCGGGTACGAGCGCATGCGACCGCCCGCTTCAGCAACAATATGCACTCGCGCTAACGCCTCTAGCGTTTCCGGCATTGGGAGAGACGCATCGGAATATATTTCTACGACGCTGCCCATAGGAATTCCGAATACTATGCGCGCGGAACGAACCGCAGTAACTACTGATTGAAATACGCGCATCGTGTCTATTGCTTCTTGCGATACGGCATATTCCGCAAATTCCCATGGAGATGTGATGAGTAGCTCTGAATTGCCAGCATGCTCCCATAACACTTCTGTGATATGCGGCATGAACGGATGCAGCATTTTAATAATGTCCGCAAATACAGCGCGGGCAACTGCTGTTGATCCTTCTTTTTTTACGATTTCTAGATACCAATCTGCAAATTCATACCACACAAAATCCTGAAGCAATCGCGCAGCTTCCCCGATCTTGTATGCCGCGAGCATGGCGCCCACTTCTTGAGAAACTTGGTATGCACGAGCGCGAATCCACATGTCTGCAGCTCCTTCCTGCCGCCTATCTTTCAGCTCATCGAGCAATCGCGCGATGTTCCACAGCTTATTTGCGAAATTTTGCGCAGCCCGTATAGCTTCCGGATCGAATTTCATCTGCTGCATGTCAAAGCTCATCTGATGCATCAGTCCGAATCTGGTTGCGTCGGCCCCATGAGCTTCAATTAATTCAATCGGATCAATACCAGTGCCCAGCGACTTGCTCATACGCTGTCCGTTTTTTGCAAGAACTACAGGATGAATAAGCACGTCGCGAAATGGAATGTCGTGCACCAGTTCCAAGCCGGAAAAAATCATGCGCGCTACCCATAGGTACAAAATTTCTCTTGCAGTTACCAGTACGCTCGTCGGATAATAGTTGCGCAAATCATCTGTGGCATCCGGCCAACCAAGCGTCGCAAATGGCCATAAAGAAGAAGAAAACCAAGTATCGAGCGTATCAGGATCTTGCTCATAATCGCCTTCTGGCTTCTCACTCGACACTACAAAATTGCCGTCTTCTTGATCAGTGCCATGCGTTCCTTTTTTCCACCACACTGGCAGACGATGCCCCAGCCAAATTTGCCGATTAATATTCCAATCATGCACATGCTCCATCCAATCAATAAAATGACTCTTCCATCGAGGCGGTATAAATCGAATTTGATCATTTTCTGCCGCTGCAATCGCCTCTTCTTTGAGCTTGCTCATATCCACGAACCATTGGCGCATCACTTGAGGCTCAATAACTCCCTTTCCCCTATCGTTCAGCGCGACATTATGCTGGTATTTCGCATCAACAGAGATGAGCAGGCCCAAGCTCTCCAATTTTTCAGCGATTTTTGGCCGAGCAGCCGCAATATTCATTCCTGCAAATTCACCTGCAATCGGCAGCAGCTTCCCATTAAAATCAATAATCTGCTCCATGCCAAGATTATGCCGCTCTGCAATTGCAAAATCAGTAAGATCGTGCCACGGAGTAATGGTCATAACGCCCGTTCCGAATTTCATGTCAACGGATTCGTCTTTTATAACGGTTGCCGTAATATCGCCATTAATCCAAGGGGCGGTAAAAGTATCTCCGTGCGCATACTGGGCATATCGAGGATCGTCAGGGTGCATCACTACATATTTATCTCCAAATTTTGTCTCCGGGCGAGCCGTGCTTATTTCAAATGGGCCATACCGAAATGTATAGAGCGGGGCTTTTTCTGTTTTGTATTCAATCTCTAAATCAGAAACAGTAGTCTGTGTTTTTGGATCCCAATTTACAATACGCGCTCCGCGATAAATGTATCCTTTTTTGTAATATGATAAAAATGTCTCATTTACAGCTTGAACATATTTCGTATCCATCGTGAACCTGTTCCGTGTCCAATCGCATGAGGCTCCTAACCGCTTCATTTGGTTGAGAATCTGCGCCCCTGTTTTTTCATACCACTTCTCCGTTTTTTCAATGAACGCTGCCCGACCAATTTCCTCTTTTGTTTTTCCTTCTGCGAATAACTGATCAACAATTATTTTATTTGTAGGAAGTGCGGCATGGTCTGTACCAGGCATCCAAAGCGTCGGTTCGCCTTTCATGCGATGCCAGCGCACAAGAATGTCCATAATCGTATCTTGCAAAGCATGTCCCATATGCAATACCCCAGTAATATTCGGCGGCGGAAGCATTACGACAAACGGTTTCTTGCCTTGTTTCAGCAATTCTTCGTTTGGCTGAAAGGCTCCAGAATCCTCCCACTTCTTATATACGGACTGTTCGTGATCTTTGGGGCTGTATTGAGCAGATAATGCAGGCATACGCATAGTATGCCCCAAAAGGCCTAAAAATCAATCTGGCGGACATAATCCCCCTGCGTTATGCTGTCACAATACATGTCATACACAATCGCAATTGAATCAGTTAGCGTAGTAGGACAAGAAGCATCATCTGGAGGATTTACATGCAGCGAAGCTCACAAATCATGTATGCCAGCGTTCGTGTTCAGTGTTGCGGGCCAGGTTGGTTTTCGAAATGCGCTTGAACATTTAGTTGATTGCAGAAAAAAAGAATGCCAGGGACTTCGCAAAAAAGTGCGCGAAAGCATGCATGCAAAAATTAAGTGGCTTTTTGCCGAAAATGCCCTATTGGGATGCATGGAATGCCAATCCTTCTTGTATGGCTCCAGACAGCCAATGAACTTAGGTGAGAATAAAAACTTCGTCTTAACTGCTCATCATTTAGCAAAATGCTCGCACGATTCTTGCGCCCGCTTGCGCAGATCTGTACTCCTTACAATCCGAGATTCCGTAAGCCCTTCTGCAACCAGCAAGGATTTGATGTAAGGATAAGTTGTCATCCCGGGCTTGACCCGGGATCCACGTCGCCGGATTCCGGCTCCCCACTTCGCCCGTTGGCTTCGCGGGGCGCAGCGGAGGCCGGAATGACACTACTTCGAGAACTCTTCTATAGAAATTTTCGCAGTTGCATCGATTTCGCGCCAAGTTTTTATTCTGCCGGCCTCAAACGCATATACCCCAACTTCCCCGATCATTACGGCGTTATCGCCGCATAAGTGAAGCGGCGCAACATGAAATGCAGTGGCATGCCGTTCTGCAATCTGCGCAATTCTTGTGCGCAATGCTGTATTTGCAGCCACGCCGCCTGCGAACAAAATTGTTTTGTATTCAGTTTGCGCCACTGCATATTCAAGTTTTGCTGCCACAGAATCGCAAATTGCTTGCTGAAAGCTAGCCGCAATGTCTGATTTTTGCTGATCATCAATCGCATCACCAAGATCGCAAACTTGATACAGCACTGCCGTCTTCAAGCCGGAATAACTGAAATCAAGATTGTGCGAATGTTCCATCGGACGCGGAAAATGAAATGCATTCGGATTCCCCGCTTCTGCAAGCTTGCTTATTTTTGGACCGCCCGGATATCCAAGCCCCAGCATTCGCGCTACTTTATCGAATACTTCTCCAATTGCATCGTCGCGCGTTTCTCCTATCACTTCATATTGCAAATGACTTTTCATGCGAATAAACATCGTATGCCCGCCGGAAATAATAATAGCCAGTGCAGGCCAGCTTTTAGCTGGTAGCTGGTAGCTTTTAGGTTCGTTTTCAACAAGCAGTGCAGAATATACATGCCCTTCTATGTGATGCACCGGGACTATAGGCTTATTCCATACGTATGATAGCGCTCGAGCTGCCTGCACGCCTACAGCAAGCGACGGCATAAGCCCAGGGCATGTGGTGACGGCAATAGCATCAATATTTTCTCTTTGAATTCCTGACTTTTCCAGTACAACCTGGATCATCGGACTGATCACTTTTTCATGTTCTCGTGCGGCAGCCTCGGGTACTACTCCCCCCGTCGCCTCATGAATATTCTGCGAGGTCACTAACTCCGCTAAAACGCTGACAGTTTCCCCGTTTTTCTGCACTACTGCAACACCCGTGTCATCGCACGAAGATTCAATTGCTAAAACAGTTACTATTTTCTTCATGAATTTGTAGCTCCAAGGGGAATCGGTCGCCAGTTCGGCGACCGCCCGCCGTATTGGCGGGCGAACCCCCTTTCTCAAATTATTAATATTAAATCATTTTCTCTTTAGTAGCTCCAAGGGGAATCGAACCCCTGTTTCCGCCTTGAAAGGGCAGCGTCCTAGCCGTTAGACGATGAAGCCGTATATTCGTTTTTAGCATTTATAGCCCAAAAAGTCCATTTTTTGCCCTGTAAAAAGAAGAATGGCGTGGGGGCTTCTTAGAATAAAGAATATTCCCACACCATAGAAGAACGTCCGTGCGTGCTGTGACATGATAACCCCTAACGATTCCGTAACTCGTCCTCTGAAAAACGTGGCATCACCTTCTTCAAAATCGTTTGTATGCGTTTTGCATACGGCGACCCAGCCTGTCTCAGCTCCTGGAATGCTTGCGACAGCTCACGGCAGTCTCGAACGTCAATGTTCTTAAGACCGATCCTTCTTACGCGCACCAAAATTTCGGGCATACCACTGTTTCGCACCACAGCACCCTCCTTTCTATTGACAAAAGAACATGACACCTAACGCTACTGGTTCCAATATACAAAAAGCTACAGCATCGTCAATATACATCTTCTCTATAAATAGCACGGGAACTTTGTTACACTTGCCTCATGACTGTACGCACAAAACCTCATAAAAAAGTAAAAATGTCGACAAACACCCATGTTGTTGATATCTGGCGGCAATTGCGCGGATTATTATCTGCTGGCAAAAGCTCAAGAAACGTTCTTTCTTGGCAGCGGAGCGTGCGGAAAGATCGAAAAGTTTTGTGACGAATTACTGTGTATCTTCTTGATACAAACGCTCTAATTTATTACTTGCAAAATGAACATCCAGTCGTTTTGCGTATCGAGGAATTATTGCAACATAATGCTGTCCTAACATCTAGCATCGTAGAAGCAGAACTTTTGTCTTGGCCGAAATTAACAGAAAAAGACCAGAAAATTATTATCTATGCCCTTTCTACAATCCCAGTTATTCCAGTTCATTTACTAGATGCCATTATTGCGGCAACGGCGCTAAAAACCAATGCGACGCTCTTAACGAGAAATAGTAAAGATTTTCAAAAAATTAAAGAATTGAAGATTGAAAAAATCTGATTTTCGCTCACTCAATCCCCCATCAAGCTATTTATAGCACCGTCAACGGATCTATCCAGGCGCTTAACTGCGATGTATTTTTCACATATCCGAGCAAATTGACAGTTGTTCCTTTCACCAGTCCGAAATGCAAATGCTTTCGCTCGCCGTCTGTTTCGTTGCTTCCGCCTTTGCCGAGAATACCGATTTGCTGGCCTGCTATTACTTTTACACTAACTTTTGGAAGTGAGCTGGGGTTTACATGACCATATATACCGATTACTTTTTGATTATTAATAATATGCTGAATTGCGATCACCCCTCCGTATCCTGATGCCCAACGCGCTACAAGAACCGTTCCATCCGTAATTGCGTATACCGGAACATCTCCTGCTACATCGCCGTATTCCGCATCTGCTCCGGCGTGATACCCTGTAAATTTTTCTGGTTGAACAGGAGAATTGTTCGGAGTTACATATGTTCCAAAGAACTTTTTCGTGACTCGCTGCTTAAAGTCTTTCACCGGATCTGCGAGATTATTCATTACTACCGGAGCAGCAGGTGTTACTAAAACTGACGCCGCAGCAGTTGGAATTGTTAGTTGAGAATTTTCCTGCTTTCTTACTGACAAGAATACCGCAGCGCCGACAAAGAGAAGAACGCCTATCGCAATAACAATTAACGACTTACCCATACAACAAGTATGGGTTATACCTATATACTACGCAATATGACCGGAACCACTCATCAAATGATCGCGCTTACTACAGCCTTTTGGGTACTGCTCTCCTATCCAGTATCTCTTGGGCCAATTCTTGCGATTATTGCCATATTTGCCGTTATGATCGGCGCGCTCACTCCCGATCTCGATCAGCCTACAGCTAATTTATTTCGAAGAACATTAGGAGGAAAAGCAGCACATAAACTCTTTTCTGCTGTATCTGGCGGGCATCGCCATTTTACGCATAGCATATTAGGCATTGGAGCAGTTGCGCTACTCTTCCACTGGATTATTTTCCAATTTATTCAACCCGCATTTCATCCGCAAGCATTTATCATATTATTTGCATTTATGATCGGGTACATTTCTCATCCAATCGCAGATACGCTCACCGACCAAGGCGTACCGTGGCTATGGCCCTTACATTGGAATATTAAAATTCCTCCCGGACCAGAGGAACTCCGCGTAACAACAGGAAGTTTTGTGGAATTATTTTTAGTCCGCGGAGCATTGGTTGTGGTAGCATTTTTGCTGCTCTCGGGCCATTGGCAAATGCTCATAGGATTATTTAAATAACAAAATACCCCGCTTTCGCGGGGTATTTTATCGATAACGAATGGATTACATTCGATCTCGCTTGTAGTGCTCTCTGCAATACACCGGACGTCCTTCAGAAGGCTGGAACGGAACTTGCGTTGGAGCGCCACATGTCGCGCATACTGCGTCGAACATTTGACGATCTCCGCCGAAGCTTCGTGCAGCACCTCCTGTTTGCTGTCCTCTCATCTCTCGGAAACAGTCGTTACAATAAACGGGTCTGTCGCCTGATGGTTGAAACGGAACCTGAGTTTCGTTTCCACACTTTGAACAAGTAGCATCGAACATTTGTCGATCTGCGTTGTTAAATGAATTCATACAAATCACCGCCTTTCGTTTAAAATATCGAGGTCATAACGCTTATTGCTTGACGCTCGATATCTTCGAACGAATGCTTCTTACGTCGCGTTTAGAGTCGTCTGGACCCTCGTGTCGCTAGTATTGCATACTATCCTGTTTTAGGCAAGAGCACGAGGACTTTATAGTTGCTCTCCGTTTGCTGCTGTTACATGCGGAAATTTGCTCGCAGGCTGGTAATGCGACACAAAATTCGCTTCTCGAATCGTTTTTCCTGCTTTTGTCACTATTTGCGCAATGGCTGCAGTAAGCGCACCATCCGACTTTTTTTCTGTTACAAACGGTCCGTTAATTTTTACTGCTCTGCCGTCTGAAGTGCCCCATACTTCAAAATTCACTTTTGTGCCGACAACAGAAGTTTTCAGTAAAATGGGCGTTTTCATATCATTTTTGAACTTAAAATCGGGAGATGGCTCATACACCGTGGCATCAAACCCAGGAGCGCCATAATACGATACCGGGTAGGAATGATTGTGGCGTTCTGTTACTTGCAGCCCTGCATACATGGCCGCACGAAATGCCGTAGTGGAAACCTGGCAAATTCCCCCTCCGAACTCGGGAGTGGTGACATTTTCTTTAATCACCAATTCCGGCAGATATCCATTTTCCGCATCTACTGCGCCTAGATAATTATTAAACGAGAACGTTTCGCCAGGCATTACCACAACGCCGTTAAATTTTTCCGTACCCACGATAATATTATGCACGCGATTCTTCGGACTTCCTGCAAAGCTCGTGGTTCCAGTAGTAAGCAGGTTTGGGAATTGCAATTTTGCAAAATCTTCAGCAGAAAAGATTGCCGGGCGATACTGCTTCATAGATACCGCCACTTTTGTTTGTCCGCGCGCAAACGCGCTGCGCAATGCAAGCGATGTTTTTATGCCGTCGACAATACTGCCCTTTCTTCCCCCATGCACTAACACGACAGCTTCGCCATTTCGAACAAACCTGCTTTGCTCCCCAACATCATTCACTATAGGAGATATATGAATATTCAGATACGAATAAATGGCTCCGGGCTGTAATTGCAATACATACGTACCGTCGTTATTGGTGATTATTTTATAGAATGATTGCGCCTGCTTTGCACTCACGTTCCATATTTTTGCTTTATACGTAAAAGAAATACCCTGTTTCTTAATAGCCTGCATGCGATCTGCAGATATCGAAACCGTATTCAACAGCACATTCCCAGCTTCTGCATGCGCAAATGGAATGCAGAGCAATAGAAGTATAAATATTTTATTGAGAACACGTAACATCATAGCGGTTCGGATCTACTTTACTTACAAGCAGCCGGCCAATCAATACTGCTGAATTTCCTATTGTATTCCAAATACTTTCCTGCTCTAACTCTGTTATCTGCTGCAATATTTTCGATGGTGTAGGAGTTGGGCTTACTAGCATATCTCCAGGCTTCCCATAAGCGACAATCGTAATCTCTAATTTTTGCCTCCCGAAATCAAGCGCCTCGCTTGTTGAGGGAAGCCAGACATCTATGAAATACCCCTTAAAACGAGAATTCATGCGATCTTCGACAATATACTTTACATTATCAATCGCAATAATAGTGCCTAATGGGAGAAAATTTGCTGCGACCACGCCCGGGCGGACTGTAGTTCCCGCAGCCGTAATACATGGCGTATCATCTGTTTGATATTTCGAAGGGGCATATGCGCTCGATATCACACGAAGCTTCGTACCAACAGGAATGGCTGATCTGCTATTACTTTTCAGCCCGACATACGATAGCAATACCTGCCACCAGCTGCGATGCGCTTGCGGTATTTCGGATGTGTCTATCTGCATCCGCTGCGCACCGAGCGTGCTTTGCGCGTGTACAGCGTGCGCGCACAATAAAGACACTGCGACACACCCTATAACCAGCACTATGCACATCCTTGAGCTCATAGCATCATGGTACACTGCTTATCATGGTCGGTGAAATATCACACATTGTGTATGCTGCTCGGCTGCTATCCTTCCTCGGCGAAGAAGTATCGCATGCGTCGTACTGGAACGGGGTGACATTTCCTAACATTAGAAAGCTGCATGTACGCACTCGACACTTCACCCACCCTCACCCGGTAAGCATTGCATCCCTAACTGGATCAAATGATTTCTTAACTGGCATGCGCGTGCATGCTTGGATAGACGAAACGCATGACCGCTTCGAACGTCATCAAACTATTGCAGAGCATATTCCCGATCATCCTCTCGTACCGTATGCAAGAAGTCTCGCAGAAGACGAGTTGCTGTATGACGCATTTTTAGATTGGGATGTTATACAAAAAGCGTTGCGCACTGTTCATCATGACGAACTGTATTACGTACACGAACGCGCGAGCGTGAGAAAATGGCACGATGTATTGCAGGCATATTTTCTGCACAAACCGAACAATGAATCGCGTATGATATTTTCTCGAGCAATCGGGTTATCGCACGCTGTTGCAAATGAAGCAAATGCCACCGTACAAGCTTTGCTGGCGATGCCTGAAATACATCAAGTACTTGAGGGATATTTGCGAGATATAGAACACACCATAACGTAACAACAAAAATACCCCGCCGCGGCGGGGTATTTTTTCTACCCTCCTATACTTATTTTCGCTTCTTCTTGGAGGTGGACTTCTTTGCAGTCTTTCTCTTAGCTGTCTTCTTTACTGCCTTTCTCTTCGTTGTCTTTTTGCGACTTGTCTTCTTAGCTACTTTTCGAGTCGCTCTCTTTTTCTTCTTAGCTGGCATAGATACCACCTCCTTTCCCGAATGCAACATTGCGTTGTACATGAAATGCAACTACGCAATGTTTCGTGCGATGAACTGTTTCCTCTCCAATAAACATTTCATTCATAATTCGTTTTCTGATAAAAAGTATATCACAATGTTTTTTTAAAATGAAGCGCAACTCCGACAAAACTTGCAACGTATGATGCAATTCCTATACCGATCACTGCAATAATAAAAATTGGAAGAGAAATATGCACAAAAAACATTCCCGTAATCGTTGCACCGATTACAAAATCAATCTGATCAAATGGAAACCACCTTGCTCCTGGCGCAACACGCAATCGTCTTTTAAAAAAACTTTTTATTGCATCGCCTGCAATTGCACCGAAGCCGAACACTGCGCCGACAAATGCACCAGCAAGAATTTCTTGGTGAATAATAATAGCTTGCAACATGCCAGTTAGCGCACCAGCAAACAATGCAACAACAACTCCGCGTAGTGTTTTGTGCGATCCGAATAGTCGCCCTCCGCGCACACGTACCCCAAAATCTAGCGGTCTATTAAGCCACGGGAGCATATTCCATTTCGCTGCAAATATCGGCGCCATATTTGCAACCATTGCAGGCGCATATATCCAGACGACAGATTGTATGAGCGACACAATATTCATATTCTTTTTTCAGTATACTCTACTCGAAATGGATGAGTGCATTTTTCTGCGCAACTTTTTTCTGAAATACGACATGGTCTTTTAGGTTAGGGTCGTTATCCAAAATTTGTTTTGCCTCGTCGCGCGCAAGAGAAATAGTTTTGTAGTCAAGAAGCGATGCAACTTTCAAATTTCCAAAGCCCGATTGTTCCTTGCCGTACGCTTCCCCCGGTCCGCGCAACAATAAATCCGCTTCAGCAATTGCAAATCCATCGGTAGTCTGTGCAAAAGTTTTTAACCGTTCAGTGTTTTTCATATTTTCTGCAGTTGGCACAACATAACAAGTGGAAGCATGCGCGCCTCTTCCAATGCGTCCGCGAAATTGGTGCAACTGCGCTAACCCAAATCGTTCGGCGCCTTCAATCATCATGATTGTTGCGTTTGGAATATTCACACCGACTTCAACTACTGCAGTTGCCACCAGCACCTGGATTGCGCCTTCTGTAAAATTATTCATTACCGATTCTTTTTCCATAGACGGCATCTGCCCATGCAATAACGCAATGGCAATTCCTGGAAATAACTTTTTAATCTCCGCATACGCATTGGTCGCTGATTTCAACGCACGCTTCGGCGAATCTTCCACTACGGGCGCAATAATATATGCCTGCCGCCCGGCATGAAGCTCTTCTAACATATGAATAATCGCATTGTCTTTTGCAGCGCCAAACACGATATGCGTTGCAATAGGCTGCCGCCCTTTCGGCAACTCATCGAGTACTGATACATCCAAGTCTCCATATACCGTAAGACTAAGTGTGCGAGGAATGGGAGTTGCCGTCATAGAGAGCAAGTGAGGTACTATCCCCTTCTCGAGCGATAATAATTTTTTCCGTTGCGCAACGCCGAATCGATGCTGTTCATCGACAATAGCCAACCCAACTTGAGACGCATGCACAGATTCTTGCAATAATGCGTGTGTTCCAATAATGCAACACGGGTCGATGCTCATAAGCATATTGAGTATTTCTTCTCTTTCGCGTTTTTTTGTTTCACCTATCAACAGCTTGACCGGGTAGGAAAGTTGTTTTTTAAAAGATTGATACTGCTGACGCGCCAATAATTCCGTAGGCGCCAGGTATAATACTTTCCTTGCATTCTTTAAAGCAATTTCCGCCGCAACCAAAGCAACGGCGCTTTTTCCGGAACCGACATCTCCTTGCAGCAACCGATTCATGGGATGCTCCTGCGCCATATCTGACCTAATTTCTTCAATAACGCGTTTTTGCGCATTCGTTAATTCAAATGGAACTGTTTTTATTATTTTCTTCAGAGCGCCATCTGTCACCTTGCATGCATATGAAGTTGCATGCTGCATATGGCTTCGTCGCACCAAGGCTTCTAATTGCAAGAAAAATAACTCGTCAAACTGTAACCTATGCTTCGCATGCTCCAATTCTTCATTCGATGCAGGAAAATGTGATATTCGAATAGCATCTTGAATATGAAGCAGCCCGTTTCTCGTAATAATATCTTCCGGCATATATTCTCGCATACCGTGAAGCGCTGCCATGCATTGCTTCACTTGGTAACGAATAAAGCGCGAGGAAACACCAGTTGTTTCACTATATATCGGCACAATAGAAGCAGTATGAATACGATCGCTTGCTTGGCTGGGAAATTCGAATGCAGGCGATCGCATCGCCACGTCTTTATTTCCCATATATTTTCCGGACTGAATTTTTGACGCTTCAACTGTTCCGGCGATATATATCTGTATTCCAATTCGAAGTTTTTGCTCTAAAAAACGCAGATTAAACCATGTGCAATGCACGATTCCGGTATCATCGTCTATGTCTGCATATATTCGAAATAATCTCCGCTTGCCGTAGAAACCATTGCTGCTTTTTACTTTTACAATTGTTCCAAAAAATGTAGCGGGCTTCCCTAGCTCTGCGTCTTTTACCGCTATGTGGTTAGAAAAATCTTCATATTTGCGCGGGAAGGTAAATAAAAAGTCACGAACGTGGGTAATGCCCAGCCGTTCCAGAGTTTTTGCGCGCGCAGGCCCGATACCATTTAGTTCTGTAATAGGAGAAGAAAGCGTTATTGCCATGCCTATATCGTACAGTAAATTAAAAGAGATCCATTGGGGGATCTCGTTATTTGGCTACACAGCAGGCTTCGCGACTTCGCAAAGCGAACCAATGTTCAGATTGTCGACAACGTAAGGTGCAAACTGACTGTATTATAACTCTTTCTGCCGCTTAGTCAACCTTGCTTCAACTTTCCTGTTTAATGGCCATTTAGCGTCTTTCCCAAGTATTACTGTTTGGTATAGTTGGAGATCCCCCCACCGAAACCCCGCTTCGCAGCTTTTCAGATACAGTGTCCACATACGATAGAATCGCTCATCGAACATATCAACAACTTCTTTTTTATGGCTTTCTACGTTAACATTCCAATGATGAAGGGTTTTGGCGTAGTGCTGCCATAAATTCTCGCAATCAACGACCCGTAAATGAGCATGGGACGCACCTGCTATAATCTCGCGCAATAATGGTATATACCCGCCTGGAAAAATATATTTTTGAATCCAAGGGTCTTGCCCAGAATTTTCATCATTCGTAGCTCCGATTGTATGCAGCAACGAAATACCCTTATCACTAAGCAGTTTTTTCCAAAGCCTGAAGAAACGAGCATACTGCGCTCGTCCAACATGCTCAAACATTCCGATGCTAACAATGCGATCATATTTCGTGTTCATTGGCAATTTTTCCAATTCCCTCCAATCTTCCACAATCACATGCACCCTATTTTCAATCCCAAGCTTTTTTGCTTTGTCAAAAATAAACTTTGCCTGCTCTTTTGCCGGAGTAACTCCCGTTACGTCCGCCCCATAATACAATGCCGCGTGGAAGAGCGTCCCGCCCCACCCGCACCCGATATCTAACATGCTCATCCCTTCTTCCAAGCGTATTTTTTTTCACACCAAATCATTTTTCTGATACTGCGCGTCTTCTAAGCTATCTTCGTTTTTTAAAAAATATGCACATGTATATGTGCGAGTACTATCCAGCCATAACCCATAAAAATCATTTCCGATATCATAATGATGATGGGCATTATCAACTCCCTGCTTAGTGGATAATGGCAAGTAGCGCAACCACCGTTTTATCATCTGTATTGGAGCAGGGATTAACCCTGGACTGTGCTCAAATCCCTCAAAAAACTTCATAATATCCCCTTCTATTCTTGCATCGCCATTCATATATGCCTCTCCAAAACCTAATGATGGAGATATGCCGATATTGATAAGAATGCGAGAATTTTTCAGCGTAACTGAAAACTGATTATCGCCCTTCCCTATTAAATATGCCCGAGGTTCAACATTCAGCGTAAACGCTGGCCCGCGCCAGTGCTTTTGCAACCTTTTGACAATAAACGATTCTATTAACATGGTGCACTCGGCAGGAATCGAACCTGCGACCCAAGGGTTAGAAACCCTTTGCTCTATCCGCTGAGCTACGAGTGCAAAAAAGTACCTTCTTGCTTGTTTTTAGCATATAATATGCTACATTGCGAGAACATTATATAATATGGCGGCTATAGCTTAATGGCAAAGCTCCGGGTTGTGGTCCCGGCGAAGAGGGTTCGATCCCCTCTAGCCGCCCTTTGATAGAAAAAAAGACAACAGAAGAGCTAGTTTCAGAGCGCCCAGCCCCGGGTGCGCTTGCAACGTTGCCTCGCACGCCGATTATCGTCGTTGCAGATAATATTCGGAGCCTCGATAACGTTGGGCTTCTATTTCGCCTATGCGAATTAGCACGTGTTGAACTGCTGGTCCTGGGCGGATATACCGGATATCCGAAGGAGCCAAATGACACGCGCCCCAAAAACGTCATTAAACGACATACGAGCAGAATCACCAAAACGGCAGTATATTCATTGCCTTATCAGCCATGGATTCATGAGGAAAATCCTGTTGAATTTATTATTTCTAAGAAAAAAGAAGGCTATACAGTGCTTGCATTAGAACAAACGACAGATAGCATTCTTTATTTCAAGGCAACGTATACACTTCCTACTATTCTTATAGTTGGTCATGAGCGGTTTGGCGTTCAAAAAGAGTTGCTCGAATTAGCAGATACTATGATAGAAATTCCAATTCTAGGTATCGGTAATTCGCATAATGTTGCAACGGCAACAGGCATTATTTTATCCGTTATATTAGATAAAACTGGACAATACAGCAAAAATACCGGAAAATCATAACACGCACTCGTAGCTCAGCGGATAGAGCATCTGGCTTCGGACCAGAGGGTCGGGGGTTCGAGTCCCTCCGAGTGCACCACCAATATTATCTCGCCAGCGGCAACTTGATTTCAAATTCTAACCCGGAAGAGTCTTTTCGCTGCCTCATTGTAAGGTTCCCTCCAAATTCCTGCACAATCATGCGCGATAGCGCAATCCCAACCCCGATACCATCAGCATCATATTGGCTTGCGAAGCTTCCTCGAGCAAACGGCGTAAATATGCTAGCAATATCTTCCTGTTTTAAGCCGATACCGCGATCTTGAATAATAATTCGTACATGAGACTTGCTTCGTATTATCACGATATTCACCAGGCCAGGGGTAATAGTATATAAAATACCGTTTTCAATAAGATGCGTAAGCGCAATCACAAACAAACTTTTATCTACTCGTACAGGAGCATCTTCGCAGTGCATTTTTTGGAGAAGTTCAACATTTCGCGCTACTGCAAGCGGACGCATTTTTTCAACTACATCCGCCACAATAGCGCACGTGTCGTATACTCGCATTTCTTGGGCAATTTCCCCTTGCTGAGCACGAATTGCAAGGAATACATCTCGAACATTTTCTAGCAATACCTTTGTTCTCGTGTCCATTTTCTTCAACTTAAGACGAATTTCCGCTGGCAGCGCTTCAGATTCACGCACTAAATATGCAATATCCTCCTCTAGTGAGAGAATTGGCTGCTCTAATTGCGATGCAACTCGGGATAGGCGCCTATATTCCTTTTTATCTTCGCCGCGCGCTTTCCCCTCCGCGTACAAGATGACAAGCAACCCCCCTGCAACACACACGCCCGTTGCAAGCGGAACGATCGGAAAAAATTCACCGGCAAACAATGCCTTCGCTAAAAAAAATAAATTAATGGCAAAAAGCACGGAGGCTGCTCCATATAAAAAAGAATATAGTACGGTATGTGGAGAAATATTTTTCATCATAAAGAGCGATTTGCTATATGATACCACAGGTTAAAGCCTTCGACTCGCTCCGCTCGCTCAGGCTAAACAAAATCTGGAAGCGCATTTGCAAGTTGTTCTCGGTATTGCAATGCCTCTGCTAAATGCTTTGCTTCTATACTATCCGCCCCTGCAATATCGGCAATCGTAAGCGCAACTTTCAGCAATCGGTGGATGCCCCTAGAAGAAAGTCTGAATCTATTTTGCGCTTTAATAAGCAACGATCTCCCATTTTCTTGCAACACACAATATTCCATTAGTTCGCTGGGCCGCAATTCTGCATTCACTTTTCCCTGACGCGCCCACTGTTTTTCGCGCGCTGCAAGCACAATGGCAGCATATTCTTTTGATGATGCCCCTGACCGTTCGTTAGACAGCAGTTCCTCTGCTGGCACATCATTTACCAATACATGCAGATCAAATCGATCAAGCATCGGACCAGAAATTCTCCGCTGGTACCGAATAATATCATTCGCAGAGCACGTGCAAGACTTTCGCTGGCTTCCCACAAATCCGCATGGACACGGATTCATAGCTGCTATCAACATTGCCCGCGCAGGAAACCGCACTGTATGAGCTGCGCGCGAAACAGTCACCATACCATCTTCGATCGGTGCACGAAGTTGCTCAAGCACTGTTCGCGGAAACTCCGGCAATTCATCCAGGAACAATACACCATGATGAGCTAGGGTAACTTCTCCCGGCTTCGGCATCGTACCCCCTCCGACGAGTGCGGCACTAGAGGCTCCATGATGCGGACTGCGAAATGGCCGGCGTTTCATCAAGCCATCGGACGCATGAAGCAATCCGGCAATAGAATAAATCGATGTAACCGTAAATGACTCTTCCTTGCTTAGTTGCGGCAATATTCCAACCATTGCGCGAGCGAGCAACGTCTTACCTGTTCCAGGAGGGCCGATGAGCAAGCCATTGTGTCCTCCGGCAGCACACAGCACTAATGCGCGCTTAGCATGTTCTTGCCCTCGAATTTCATTCATATCTATTTCCGGTTTTACCTTGTCATCTTCACCGCTAATGCCAAACTGCCAGCTTACTACTTGGAATGGCTGCACCTGATCCTGTACAAGGCATGTAATAAGGCCGCTAAGAGATGCTACGGGGTAAATTTGTATCTGGTCCGCAATTTCCGCAACTTCTTTTGCATTGTCTGCGGGTATATACAATCGCTTTATGCCGCCTCTAATTGCTGCGAGCGCTATTGGCAGCACGCCATGAACAAATCTGATACTTCCATCTAGCCCAAGCTCGCCGATAAACCACGATGTCTTTAAAATATCTGCTCGAACAACAATCTGCTCGCTCGCACATAAAAAACCAATTGTAATGGGAACATCGTACATAGATCCTTCTTTCTTTAAACTTGCCGGGGCAAGAGAAACTATCGTTTTTCTGCGCGGTGGCGTATATCCGGAATTCGTAAGCGCCGCCGTCATTCGCTCCCGAGACTCTTGAATCGCTTTGTCTGTTAATCCAACTAATGTAAAACTGGGCAGCCCTTGTAAAACATCAACCTCAACATCAACGCATATGGCGTCTATCCCGAACACTGCTGCAGACTGTATGTGTGCTGGCATGAATGTTAAATGATATCCTTCTTCATTATCATACCCCACATCAACCACAATATCCCCATTCCCAACGCAATATCTGCAATATTCCCATGCCAATTGAGTACCACAATCGGATCAATAACCGCCCCATAGCGTATCCGTTCAAACATATTACTTGCCCCAGCAGCGAACATGAGCGTTGCAGGAAACATATATTGCGACTTTTTCGAGTAAAATAAAATGCCGGCAAGAATTAAAATGCCGGCAATAACAATGCCGTACACCGCGTATCCAAATATTGGAATTGAAAAAGCCGTCCCCGTGTTTCTATATGCGCCAGGAACGGCACGAATCCAAAAGTCAGCGATTAGCCGGATGCTGACGAAACTTATGATAAAAAAGAAACTTATTCGCTTATACAATAACCGTTGTTGCTGCTGGGTTTGCCCGCAAACGATCTTCCGGTATATCTGCTCCGTATTCTGTAACCCCATACGTATTAGTATGAATGCGATCAAGCGCATCTTCAACCTCTGCTAACCGCTGTTTAACAGCGGTTGTAGTAGCAACAAGCGCTTGATAGTCTTCCATCTCTGCAACGTTTTCCTCTTCACTCCTCCCATATTCAGGATAATTAGCCTGAAGCTCCCCATCTGCAACGTGTGAATCCTGCTGCAATTCATTATTGAGCTGAGCACGCTCATCTTCAAGCCTCTTTTTCATTTCTTCTATAAATTCTTGTGTGTGCATAGTGTAAAAAATTGTGGAGGCCGACAGTCAGGTACAATTAAAAAATAAATGACCTCTGTCGGCCGTCCGAGCTCGTGCTTACAGCCAAGTCAGGCAGATGTTTGCCGATACATACTATATACCAACAAACACCTGCCCGACATAGCATGTTGTTAAGCAAGAACTATGTGCATCATCCTAGGTCCTGCGCCATAGAATATCCCTCACTATAATTGCGGTTCCAGCTACATGCGATTGAAATAATCAATACGCATATATCGTAACTATCTCCGCTACAAATGATCAAAGGTACAATACTTTTTTCTTCGTTTTTATGTTTATGTATGTGGCTGCTGCAGGGCAGCTCGTCCTCATAGTGCGGGCATGCTTCGGTAAGGAAGCACGATAAAGGATACCCCTCATCACGCCCCCCTACCTACTCGATTCAATTGTTAATGTGCTGTCTTTGTTGCTCGTTGTGATCCTGAATGCAATTCGCGAGAATTTCTCATCAGGATCATGTGTATATGTTGCTTGTTTGTGTTATTTCTCAGTACCATTACTGAGCAATATACCAATTATAGCAGTTTTTACTCCCCGGGTCAAAGCAAAAAGCCCTTTTTTTGAACACATCTATTGCTCAATGAATTTCGAGCCAAATATCAGCACCATACTCATCTCCTGCAAAACGTATCGCCCATATATTGAATTGCGAGAAGAGTTTTTCCGCCGCCGCTCCGGAAATATTTCCTTGCACTACCCCGTCAGATTGCGCGGCCATATGCACCAATTTTTCTGCAGCACGCTGACTCGCCGAGATCGCCAATATGTCACTATCGCTACAAAGAAAAAATTGCTCGTCATATCCGACCGATTTTTCACAGCTCGAATTTGCATCAGATACAAAAGAAATACTTGGCGACGAAGCAATATATTCATAACCAATTGTGCCGTCTGGCAGTTGAAATCCTTTTTTCCTCGGATGCCTCGCCCCCTGCTCGGCTTGCATGAGCTCAATCATTCCGTTCTTAAATATTTCACCGTACCCAGATACGCCAATAGCCAAATCCTCACTATCCATTAAGAGCCGCATGCGAGAAGTGCTTGGGATTTGAGAAATAATATCTGGATTCGTCTTCGTAAAATGCATATCTTTTGCAATAGTTGCATTTATTTCCTGTATAAATGCATTGCTCGCAGTGGTTATTTTATCTCTTTGTATAGCGACGTGTAATATGTTTTTTTCTATATCGCTACTGGAAGTGTTACTTCTACTAGCAACATGCTTTGGGAAGCCGCTATACTGAACAATGGCGTGAATAGTAGAACGTTTTATTGTTGCGTATAACGAAACCCCTTGATCAAGCGACATGACTCCTGGAATCACTGCTGCCGTCACAATAGGATTTACCGGCAACCCCTCCATAAAAATTGCCTTGAACTCACGTTGCAATCCTCCTAAAAAATGTGCTTTTCGCTTTGATTGAGCACTAGAAGTATGCTCCATTGAGCCACTCATAGTCCTTGTCGCCGTAATAATCCATCCGATCCTGGAAACATCCCAGCCAATATCTTTCAAGTTTTGCGCCTCCTTAAATTGTCCCCTTATAGCTGGAATACCAACGATATATTCATAATCTCTATCTTGGATGTATGCAAAACGATAGAAATTTGTTGCGGATCCGCCCACGCGCTCAACAATATTTCTGAATATTTTTTCCGTAAATATCGCCCCTGCAAATCCAGAGGGCTGATATCCAACCTCGATAACCCCCTGTGCATCGCCAAGCATCCCTCGTAAAAACCATAGCGAGGAACTTAGTACAAAAAAACTTGCAATAATAAATATGCAAATCGTCAGTATATACAGCAAATAAGTATACGCTCGCTTCATTCAGTAAATAATATCGTAGCGTGGGTATTAATTCCAGTATTGTCTTTTTTAGTAGTCACCAGCACTGATGCCGTAGCATGAAGTACTCCTTGAGGTAAGATTGCTAGCGTTGCAGGATCTTTTATAGCGCCAATTACCATATTGCTTGGTACTAAGTCCTGCGTAGCACGCACTATAGCCGTCCAAGGGTCTTGTGACAGCATATCAGAACCATTTCCGATAGCCATTTCCGATAATCGCTGCATCCCTTCTCGCGAAGTGGCTATGAGAATGTAGTCATCCCCAATAGTATAATCAAGAGCCGCTGTCTGCCCTTCTAAGTTCGCATATCGAATTGGAACACCGCCATTCATTCCATCCCCGAACACAATCTGCGAATCTAGCTTCCTACCAGTTACGAACGGCGACATGGATATAAGAAGATTCTCTATAACTTGATCCTTATGCCCGAGCTGAGCATGCAGACTGCCTGGAAGCTGAATAATTAAACCTGTATCCGGCACTCCGTCAGCACCAGTCCTTGTATAAAGTGCATATGGCGTTGCCAGCTTTGCAATAAACTGCTGTATAGCAGGCTCACTGAATGTTGTCGCGTCAAAAACAGAATAGTTTTTCTGAAATTCTAATATATCGTTATAAAAATTATCACCCACTCGCAATGTATTTGGATCATTCGGAACCAGAGAGGTTAATTGCGCCGTATCTGGTATTACTGCCGCAGGAACTGCGCTTTCCGATATCTGATACTTACCATGCAATGCTCCATCTGACGCACTTTCGTTTATATCAAAAACGACTTGCTTGCGATTAAGCATCATATTTGAAGGCAAGGATAGCGCTTGGGTTACGGCCGACGGACTTACAATGTATCGCACTACGAACCCGTCGCTACCACCAATGAGCGCGGAATCGCTTGATGAAGCAAATGTACCTTTCCCAATATCATCAACATATTTGTCGATGGTAGTTATGTGCGCTATCAACCATCCACCATTTTCAACGAACTTTACGCCGCTTAGTTGAGATAAATAATTCTTTGTAGTTTCTGTGCTTTGCACTACTAAAAATGGCGCGGGGTCATCTAGAACAGTAAAGAAATATATACTGGTAACATCGCTCACATCCAGCAGTTCAGTTGGATTTCCTGTAACAGGGTTGCTTGCCTGCCCTTGCTGATCAAGTGCAGACGCCCACAAAGACCGTGTCGTTGCGCGATTTGCATCACTCGATATATCGTATACCACAACCATAGATGCCGACTCTGGGATTACATCCGTAATAGCTAATTGCTGTGTTGAGAGTACTGGTATAGCACTTTGACGTTGCCAGGCAGTGTATCCATATACTCCACCGGCTACCCCGACCACTATCAGCAGCGCTATGCCTAGACGAATAAAGGCTGTTCGCATTTTTGCTGCACGTTGTGGAATAGGCTGCAGCTCTTTTTTGGTTTTTTGCTCCAAAGCAGACCCGCCTCCCCGAACATGCAGGTCAGCAAGATCATCCTTCATAGTACGAATTGTTATACCCTCCCCCATTCGCTCCATTGTACTACTTTTTTGCTGCTTTGTGTGAAAGGTTAATTCTTCCGAGAGCATCTACTTCTAATACTACAACAGAGATTACGTCTCCTATTTGCACGACGTCGGAAACGCTTTCCACGCGCTCATCACGAAATTGCGATATATGCACAAGCCCATCAACATTTGGGAGCAACTGAACAAACGCCCCAAAATCCATAATACGGACCACCTTGCCCTCGAAACGATCTCCTGCTTTTATTTCTCGAGTAAGGTCATGCACCATTTTCTTTGCCAATTCCATTGCATTTCCATCATTAGTGACAATAGAGACCAACCCGTCATCTTCAACAGAGATACTTGCCCCGGTTTGATCAATAATTTCGTTGATATTTTTCCCTTTCGGACCAATTAAGTCGCCAATTTTTTCCACAGAGATCCGCATCGTATGTATTCTTGGGGCATATTTAGATAATTCCGCTCGCGGCTTATCCAACACTTTATTCATCTCACCTAAAATATGTATTCGCGCATCTCGTGCTTGTTCTAGGGCTCTAGAAAGAATGTCGCGAGTAAGCCCCGTAACCTTAATATCCATTTGCAATGCGGTGATGCCAATCTCCGTTCCTGCTACCTTAAAGTCCATATCCCCTTTTTCGTCTTCCATGCCAGCAATATCAGTGATCACCTTGTAAGTAGTTTTTCCATCAGACATAAGCCCCATAGCAATACCTGCCACCGGACGAGCAATAGGAACCCCTGCATCCATTAAGGCTAGCGAAGATCCGCATACAGATGCCATAGAAGAAGACCCGTTGCTTTCCAGCACTTCAGATACAAGCAACATGGTGTATGGCCAATGCTCATACTCTGGCAAAACCGCCACCAACGCGCGTTCTGCAAGCGCCCCATGCCCAATTTCGCGCCGTCCTGGCCCTCTGCTCGGGCGAATTTCTCCCACAGAGAATGCTGGGAAATTATAGTAGTGAATGTATCGTTTTTTCGCTTCACTTCGAATAGTGTCCACTATCAATGCATCGTCTGGGCCTCCAAGCGTTAACGCCGTTAATACTTGCGTATCACCGCGGCGGAACAACCCCGTACCGTGAGCGCGAGGAAGAATTCCTGCATTCACCGTAATCGGCCGCACCTGATTAAGCGCTCGCCCATCGCTTCGAGCATCTTCTTCTAATACCCTATCTCGCGTCACTTTTCCATGTGCAATATGAATAATGCTTCGCACTTCATGCTCGGAAATTTCTTCTTTTTCCGCTTCAGACAGCTGTTCTAGTACCCCTGCAACCGTATCGCGCTCTGCTTGAGCAATATCGTCTTTGCCTTTCGAAAGTGCCAGTTTGCTTCTTAACAAAGGCACGCACAGCCCTTCTATTCTTGCGATATGCTCTTCATTCTTCTTCGCATATATACCCTCTCTTGCTGCTACTCCAACCTTTTCTTGGAGTTGGCTTAACAGAGTAACTACAGATCCGATACCCTTCTGCCCCGCCTCAACCGCATCCAATACTGCAGATTCCGGAATTTCCATTGCACCTGCTTCAAGCATTGATATGTCTTTACTTGTGCCCGCAAGAAGCAAATCAAGCGTACTTTTTGCTCGCTGTTCCATTGTGGGGTTAATTACATACACACCTTCAATTATTCCCACTCTAGTTGCGCCTAGGGGGCCCTCCCAAGGAATGCCGCTTGTCATTAACGCTCCGCACGCAGCAATCATCGCCAATACGTCTGGATCGTTCACGCCGTCATAAGACAACACCGTCAATACAACCTGGACATCATTAATCATTCCTTTAGGGAACAATGGCCGAATCGACCGATCAATCAGCCGCGCAGTTAGAATCGCATCATCATGAGGCTTCCCTTCTCGTTTCATGAAACGACTTCCTTTTATTTTGCCCGCTGCGTAAAACTTTTCATCATACTCTACAAGGAGCGGTAAAAAATCGGCATCAGGAGACATCGGCTTGCCCATCGTTGCTGTACCAAGCACAATCGTTTCCCCATACTGGACTACCACAGAACCGTGCGCCTGCCGTGCCAGCTCGCCCGTACTTATGTTCATTTCCTGCGTACCGACGATACCAGAAACTTCTATTTTTAATTCACTATTCATATATACTGTCGTTCTTAAGACAAAATCTTCACGCTTCTCTTTGTTCGAGCAGGCCGTTTTGTATCTTTAATAAGAAATTTATCAATATTGCCAGATAAATCAAAGAATCCGTCTGCACTTTCAATAAGATTCTTTGACGTGCTTTCTCGAAAACTAAGCACTTCAACACGCAACCCCTTTTCTTTAGCAAATTCAACCATAGGTACAAAGTCTCCATCTCCGCATACTAATACGGCAACATCAATCTTCGGCTCAAGCCGCAATACATCCGTGGCAATACCTACGTCCCAGTCTCCCTTTTTTTGCCCTCCGACGAATGTTTGCAATGGCTTTGTTTTTACCTCAAACCCCTGCCCTGCGAGCGCATCATGAAATTCTTCCTCATGGGCTTCTTCTGTAGTAATGCCATACGCGATAGCTCGCACTAGCTGCCGCCCGGCAACTGCCTGCTCAAGCACGTTTTTAAAATTCACCTTTCGCGCATGAATGGCGCGGGCAGAATAGTACATATTCTGTATGTCTACAAAAACCCCTACCCTCTGCTGGGGAAATTGTCCCGGCGCGCTCACACCTGCTTCAAACCTAATTTCTTCGTGAGCACTTGGTATCTTTTTTCGTCCTGACGCTTCAAATACGATAACAAGCGCTTTCGCTTGCTTACCATTCCAAGCAAACCTCTTCGGCTGTGATGGTCCTTTTTATTGCTTTTTAAGTGCCCTGCGAGCTCTTCGATCTTTTCAGAAAAAATAGCAATCTGCACCTCAGGAGAACCGGTGTCTTCGGTGTGGATTTTGTACTTCTTAATGATTGCTTGTTTTCTTTCTTCAACCTTGCTCATATCTCCATATCGTACATAGTTCCATAAAAAAGTAAAGAGCATATACTAAAACCATGCCCACATCCCTCACGGACCTAAAAAACAACTTTTTGGAAAACTTAGAAATAGGCCAGGGAAGATCGTATAAAACGGCAAAAAATTATGACTATTACCTAAAAACCTTCTTTGATCATGAAGCAATTACGCGCCTAGAAGACATTACAATCCATACCATACGCCTGTTCCGACGATGGCTTCATGAAGAGGCCGGCTCTGGAAGCGGAGTGGCTCTAGCAACCCAAAACTACTACCTTATCGCCATACGGCAATTTTTAACATACGTCACAAAGCAAGACATTGCCTGCCTAGCTCCGGATCGCGTGGAATTGGCAAAACTGCCAGAACGGGACATTGACGTGCTGTACCCCGAGGAAATTGATCTTCTCCTCTCGTCCGTTATAGGCACATCCCTGGAGGATCTGCGCGATTATGCACTCCTCACCCTCCTCTTTTCTACCGGAGTACGCATATCGGAGGCAGCACAGCTAGACCGAGACGACATTCGCGAACTGACAAATGAAATCCCAGTACGAGGAAAAGGGAATAAAATACGCGTCGTTTTTCTATCAGAATCAGCAAAAAAGGCTAGTCTTAATTACATTTCTCGCCGCACAGACGTGGACCCAGCGCTGTTTATCCGGCATAAAAAAAATATTGGAGACCAGCAAGATCTGCGCTTAAGCACGCGCACCATGCAGCGAATCATCAAGCGCAGATCAGTGAACGCCGGAATAACAAAAGATATTACTCCGCACACCCTCCGCCATTCATTCGCCACTGATTTACTGCAAAATGGAGCGGATATCCGCCATGTACAGCAGCTGCTCGGCCATTCCTCTATTACAACCACCCAAATATATACCCATCTTACTGACACTCATCTGAAGTCTATCCACGACCAATACCACCACCCAAAAAAGTAATTATTCTAAAACATCAATTGCGCAGGGCAATTTAATCGTCCGCTCGGAATGTAATAGAGAAACGCCTGCCCGTGTCCACGCAAATGATCGCGGAGCCCCCTCGCTGGCAGATTCGCCATATTCTATAAGGCCATAGCGCGCAAATACATTTCCAATCAGCCACTGGTCAACCATGCTTTGCAATGCAGATTGCTCATAGAGACCTAATGCATTTTCTTGTTGCCATAGCGGACGGAATAGCCGAACTACATGCCAAGCAAATTCATCAACGGAGTGTGTTTGACCGCATGCTGTATGCTCGAGCATCTCCCAAATCATCGGCAAATATTGTTGGAATACTGCCATGTGGGATTGCAGATTGCCCATGTATTCCTTCCAATCTAAGTGATACATGTCGATATGCCACAATAAATAATATTGCGCAGATAACGGAAGCGCTTGAAACCGTGTAAACCTAGATTTCACCACGCAAACTCTGCCTTTCACTTCCCGAATAAGCCGAAGCTCTTCTAATATTGCGCTCGTTCTTCGTACCCGCATCGGATCGGCACCAAATACGCGTACAATATCAGAAATTCTATGCTCTTCACTCCCTGAGAGTATCCCGGCATTCAGATAATCCCCCGCTCGCGCCGGCGTTTCCGCAAGCTCCTGCAATAATCCGTGAGCTTCCATGAGTGCATCGGAAAACATCACATCGTGACTCATAATGTGCAGATTGAGCGCGGAAGGAATTTTCGGATGCAGTTCAAACCACACTTGAGATACATATTTGCTCCATTTTTCTTGCAATGCACTTTCTTGTACGTCGAGAAACTGAATAACTTCAAATATCGCAGTGGCAGAATCTGCAGCCTGATTCACAATACGCAGCATCTGCGTAAGATCTCTCTCGCTTTTCCCGCTCAATTCGAGGAGAGCCTGCATGCGAAGCCATGTTCGCTCTCTTCTCGTTCCTCGAATAGGGTATGCCATATATGCTCTCTATTGTGCTCGGCTATACGGCAATTGTCTACCCTTTTGAACTCACAGGGCTCATCCCCTGCAATTTTACTGGCAGAGAATCACTATTTCAGTGCTTTTTGACAAAACAACACATGAACACTTTGCGTGTTCTTTACACTATATCGCGATATGCCCCCCTACCCCACGTCGCCCCGCCATAGCGGGGCTATGGGGGATTATTTCATTTTTATTTGTAGCCTTCAGCTACAGAAAGTTATGGGCATAAAAAATCAGCCGGTACACAAGGTGTGTAACGGCTGATGACTTTCTTTCTTCTTAATGAACAATTAGATCCCCGGCGGTGGCGGCAGTTGAAGGCACGCTTCCGGCTCCCGACGCAACTTGTCCGCCTCCTGTAACCATGCGTCCCTGATTTGGGATGGCGAGTACACCGCGCCCCCCTCGTCATCTGTAGGAATCGTAATCCTAAGCGATCCGTTCCCTATCGGAACTCCCATCGCCAACCCCCGAAACTCTTTTCCGAGCAGACGACCTTTGATAATCTCGTTATCTTTCTGTAACTGGTTCTGCCCAACAATCAGCTTTTTCATGATCATCTCTTGATTGTTTACATCGACAGCCGTGCTACCCAGATCCTTTCCTCGATTACAGCCTGCGAACAACATCAGAACCATCAACACAACGCTCGTACACTTCATAGCATTAATCCTTTGTATTGAATAATCGGTCATGCTCTTCCAGCGCACGCTGAAGAGAGTCTTCATCACTCGTCGGTACCGATTCTACATTTTCCGGCTTGGCTTCTTCGACAGCTGCGGTGCTTGGTCGAACAAACCCAGTGATACCGGGCCAGTAACGAATCATACTGATCGTCACTCCTACTGCTCCCAGAAAAAGCAGAATGAAGATCAATAACCGAGACCGCACACTGGGATTTTTAACCTCTGCCGGTGTCGCCGTCGGTGGGTCTTTTTTGGAGAGAACAAGCTCCGGTGCTTCTACGCGATCTGCCAACGCACTCCTTGCATTTGCTTCATCCACGAAAGACTTCGAAACTGCAGCTTGGGGTACTTTAAGCGCGCAATCTGCCGCAAGTGGTTTGAAGGCCTGTTCAAGCGCTTCGATGCGCTTCACCACAGGTTCGAGTAAAACAGTGATCTTTTCACTCGTAGCCACTTCCCAAGCCCGTTCCTTGTCAGCAATTTTTTGTTCGAGCAGCCTGCACCACGCTTCCGCTTCCGGAATCGTGAGTCGTGTTAACTCATCCCTTCCTTTGCGGATTGCCGGAGCCAACCTGCCTTGCATTTCCCAAATTTCTCTATACAAGATGTCTGAGAACGCCAGTGTTTGCACTGGAGGCGGCTTGAGCAGCGGTTTTCTTTTTTCCTTCTCCGCGACTTTTTGCACAAGCTCATCGCACCATGCCGTCGCTTCCGGAATTGTGAGCTGCACCAGATCGTCCTGTGTCTTGCACTCGTCTGAAGCCAACCTGCCTTGCAGCGCCCAAATTTTAACAAACAGGGCATCCGAAGGTTTCAGCAATACTACAGGAGGTTCATTCCCCCCGTTTTCCGCCGGCGGATTGACCGGGGGCGCAGGGTCCTTAATAATCGGTTCATCAGCCACTGGTTCTTCTCCTTTTTTGATGTGAATCAATGAGTACAGATGCTGCTTTGTATCCGTTCGAACCGCCACGAGCGGTTTCGAATTCGTAACCATGACTTGCAAGTGAGCAGAAACACTTTTCGGTTTCGCCGGGTCACTCTCATCCTCTGCACGTTTTCGATTGATCTCCGCAAGAATTGCAGTTGCAGGCATCCCCCGTCTTTCGCGGTCGATGGTTTGCAACGCATTCACACACTCGTCATCCGTGACAGGGTTTCCTGCATTTTTTTTCGCCATACTCGCCTTCTTTCTCTATGAGATTGTGATGGTTCAGGATAAGCTGAAAAACCGAGTTTCAGAACCTTGCATTATAGACAGAAAATAGTGCACTTGTCAAATGTATTTACTTGTGCTATGCTCGCAAGTTATGAAAATCATATTTCTTGGACAGCCGACCCCAGCCAGTCAAGAACTCAACAGAATTGAACACCTTGCGGTGCAGGCTATTGCTAATGGCCACGCCGTAGTGCCATATTATGGCTTTATTAAGAATATTATAGGTATTTTAGCGATGCGCATGACTAAACCGAACACTATTCATGTTCATGGTTGGAACACGGCTATTTTGTTCGTTTTTCTCCAATTATTCGCCGCTCGAGACACCGTCCGTATTTGGACTATTGAACGTATCCCTAGCACCAACTCTTCGTTTCAAGAACGAATTTTTCAGTATTTTATCAGCATGCTTGCACCGTCTTTTTCTCAAATTTGCGTGCCTACCAGAACACTGCAGTATCGCTTACTTTCGCTCTACGGCATAAAGGCATTTTATATACCAGACGGCTACACAGAGCCAGTATTACAGGATATTCAGCCAAGGGAATACGGACTTCGAAATAACCAATATGGCATGATATTGTCGCAATCTATTGATGCAATTACGCATATTGCGCAAGCATATTCCGACTCACAATCGAAGAAAAAACTGGTTATACTTTCTCGCTATTCTTCCCCTGACATAAAAAAGCTGACTAAATCATATCCGTTTATCACCCCTATTTCCCTACCCGCTACGAGCCGAGGGGCGCAATCTATGGTGAGGTCTGCTGGCTTTGTTGTGATGTGCGAACCGGCATATTCCCCCCTTCTCTTACAGGCAATGGACACAAATCGCGTAGTTATAGCCACCACAAACCCTCTTCATGAAGAGATATTAGGCACTACAGGCTTCTACTACCAAGAGCAGGATATGACCCACCTAGCGCAATTGCTGCAAAAGGCTGCAAAAGGCGTTCCTATGCCAAAATACAGCCCTTCTACCCGGGCAAAGCACCACTTCCTTTGGGAAAAGACAGGCTTAGAGTATGAGCACTTTTATGGACGAAAAACGACGAAATTAGTGCCTTTTGACTCGCTAATAGCAAAACGCGCTTTGATATAGCTAAGCAACCCCTTATAATTGCCATTATCGCGCATGTCGGGATGGCGAAATTGGTAGACGCACAGCGCTTAGGACGCTGCGGGGCAACCCATGGGAGTTCGACTCTCCCTCCCGACACACCTTGTTCGCCCGCCAATACGGCGGGCGGTCGCTGTATTAGCGACCGAGTCCCCTTGCCGGCCGTAGCCTTGGCGAAGGCTCGGTCTCATCTGCACTCTTCAACAAGTTCAGAGCAAGCCAAATAGATTTGACATTTATATATTTATAGTGTATATATACCACTAGTGTTGGATGACTGTTTTGGTTGATTTCCCTGACCTTTGACAAAGGATAAACAATGAAACAAGCTCGTTTGGTATTGTGTACGGTTATCGTAGTCTTGTTTGTTGCTGGGTGGCTTTTCGTGCCCTCCGCAATTGGCTTCGACAGCGAAGAGGCACTTGTGTGGGATGGCCTGATGACTCTGACAACACTTGGGGTGCTCATTTCGAGCACTTATCTAATGCGAATCGACCGGATCATTGTTGCAGTGTTCTTAGGGTATGCCTATAGGGCATACTCTCAACTAGAGGGGGGTAAGGGGCATCGTGGGCTATTCAAAACAGGCATTGCGTGGATCTTCCCCTTTCCTTTGAATTCAGCCATCTTCCTTCCCAGTCCTGCATTCACGGTTCCCTATTCAAGTATTCAGGGTAATACCAAGAAGGAAGGTCAAAATCAACCCTCATGCCCCATGAGCATCTACATTGAGATAACGATGCAGCTGAGCGATGACATTACAGGGTTGAGGCTCTTGCTACAAGGGCTTCCACTTATACAAAGTATGAGGGGGCGCAGAAGCGATTTAACCACGCCGCATAGAATTGCGTACATGGTTGGATTTGAAGATACAGGAAAGCCAAAAATGGAAGAATTTAACATCCCGTGTATCGGCGATGTTTTGGCGGATGAATTGGAGCCAGCGCTCAGCGAGGCTGGTAACCGCACTCTACCACGCTTCACACAAAACGAAGCTCTTCACAACAGCGAAGCAATTGAGGAAGGCATTAAACGCAATCTCAAAGGCACGCTGTTTGAACAAGCAGGCTTGCTCACTTTTACTGAGATCCCTGACGTATCTGCCGATGCGCTTACCCATGAACGTTTTACGGTAGATAAAGGTCCTGCCGTAAGGCTGATTAATATCAACGTGAAGTTGATATTTCCAGCTGATCCGGCAACCGCCTTGGCTGTTTCAGCTCAAGCAAAGGCCGTATTAACAGCGAATGGCGAGATTGCAAAAGCAAAGGGTACTAAGAAGGTACTAACGCTAACTGGCCAAGGAGAAGCAGCGTTCGCAAAATCTCTTGCAGAGCAGGCAAAAACTCCGGAAGGAAGATTTGCTATTGCAGCACACACGCTTACCCAACTGCCGGAGCAGACGACTTTGCTCGCAGGCATTGATGTAGTTGACGCTGCTGCTGCAAAACTGCTAGCAGGAGCAAGGAAAACCCCATAAGAAAGGATCGTTCTCGTGGATCAAATAGTGAAAGAAACTGTGTTGTGGATAATTGGATTATTAGTCCTAGTATATTTTGCCTGGACTATTTCGTACCGAGTCTATTTCAGTAGATTCGGACACTCCTCCACAGCAACCAATGCTGTGGCCACAACAACTGGCACAACGTCAGCAAAAAAATGGGAATGGTGGGAGAAACAACAGGAGTCATGGAAAAAAGCGCCAATTACAATGCTTCTTTGGACCGTTTTCTGGCTATGGGTACTTGGAGTTGCCGGCCCGTGGGTTATCCCTCTGGTCTGGCAAATTCCGCAATGGAGCATTCAAACTGCGTACTCAACGCCGCAGGCTCCCCCGTCGAAGATCCAGTTCTCTACTCAAAAGATGCCCAGAAATGAGAACGAGGATCGAAACGAGTTTTTCGTGGAAACGCCGCGAAAACTGGGATGGAAAGTGATGCCGACAAGAGTCGACTTCAATGTTCCATTAGATGGAAAAGAGCGGTATCTAGGACTCAATATTGACATGTTTAAGGGAGCGAGACTGCAAATTGACTGTCCGGGATATTGGAGCGGGAACGATGTTGCCCTATATGCAAAGGGCGATGATAAGGACTGGTACCACCTTGCTCACTCTAACACCATCACGGTGAGAGACACGGGTACGGTGAATGGAAAAGGGGCATTGCTTGTACGAGGAGTTCGAAAAGCCTTTCCCAAAAACGGTGATTCTAATGTAATTATTGCAGAAGTCTCACCACGACCCGGACACGTTCGCATCGCCACCACAAAGGTGTGCGAGACGCGAAACGCAGATGGCACGGAACGACGCGGGGAGCCCTGGGGGATTGTTCAGCTCGGCAAAGCAACCGGCTCCCCGCATTGGGAAGTCTACGTACGGTTTGCCGACGCGGAAGGATTAACGATCCACCCCGACGTGATGCAGCAGAAACCTGGACGCATTATGCTCGGTGTACCAGAGGAAGATGCGCAGGGCAAAAAAACATTTCGGTCTATGGTTTCCGAAGTTGTTTCGAAGCCGGCTAATGTGTACGGAAAATATTCCGTGCCAGAAGATGAGGAGGATCCGTTTTTGCTGATTCAGCCTCCAAACGTACCGGATGGCGTAGTTACCATCGAGGTGATCCTCGACATCGACTACACAAGAAAGTAGATTGATCTTTTGATCAATCCCGAACCCGTTAGTTTTCATACTAACGGGTTCTTTTTTTATCCGAACAATATATTCGTAATGGCAGCAACAAGGCCAACTGATGCAATGATAATAATCGATGTTAATATTGTTATTTTTTGAGCTTGTTGGATATCGCTCTTGCCGGGGTTCCAATTGTACACAGATGCTGCGCGCATCATGCGATAGGTGCATACCAGCACGATACATACGTACAATAAGTTGCTTGCGACTATAAACCCGGAGCCTGCGATCATGCATGCATTATATCACGAACATAAAAATACCCCTGCCAATATGGCGAGGGTATTTTTACATCTAATACGCATGCTTACGAAACTGCGACGGTACCGATAATGAAGTTTACGATTGCTGCTGACAGCGCAATCACGATAAGACCGATAATTGCATACAAAATCGTATTCTTTGCTTTCTCCGTTTCCCCTTCTTCCCCTTGCGACATGATATATCGCACGCCGCCCATTACGAGGTAGATGGAAGCTACGATACCGGAAATCACGAGTAATCCGTTTACGATTGTTAGCACCGCGGGAATAAGCCCCGATTGAGACGTATTTGCGAATGGAATTGCTGGCTGTAACCCCTGTGCAAATGCAACTAATGGAGCTGAAGCGAGCGCTGCAGCACTTGCTGCAACACGAACGATTGATTTGATGTTCATATACGACTCACCTCCTTTGTAATTAACATGCTTGTACACATAGCATACCACAAAACAACTCAAGAACCACCTTGTCCGCTTACGATGTAGATAACAAAATTTACAATTGCTGCAGATAACCCGATCAAAATAATTCCGATAAGCGCATACAGCATGGTCATTTTTGCTTTCGCCGCCTGCTGTTCTTCACCTTCCGACATAATATATCGTACGCCGCCCATTACCAGGTAAATCGCTGCAATGATACCGACTAATACAAGAAATGCATTTACTATATCCTGAATTCTATTAATGAGATCGGGAGCTGTTTCATTTCCGCTGCAGGTAATGCCTAGTTGAGAACAATCGCCTTGATTAATCTTATTGATTTGCGCAGCAACCGGAAACACAAAGAGCGCCAGTGAGGTAACTGCGATAACGAAGGTTGCTGCTTTTCCTAGTTTAGACATATTTATTGAGTGGCAACATCAATAACAACGTTCACGATAACGGCAGATAATCCAATGACAATAATTCCGATAGTGGAATAGAGCAGAATTGCTTTTGCTTTTGCCACAGTATTTTCCTCGCCTTGAGATGTGATATACAAATACCCGCCATATAGCAAGGAAATAAGGGCAATAGTTGCAAGAAGCGACATCAGCCACGCAACAATGCTTTGTAAAATTTCTTTACTAGACTTTGCGCCCGATAACTCGTTTTGATCTGCCACATCTTTCACTTGCTTAAGCCCATCCATAAAATCTGTAGGGTCTGCTGCGTGTACAAATGCGGGAACTGACACTATGAGCAGTAAACCAGTTGCAATGACGAGGATTATTGAGAAAAATTTCATACGACGTTAATTATCATAAATGTAACCGGGATCTTGCGTTGTACCGCCCCCGCTTTGTAAAATTTCAGTAGCTACAATATTAAGTATTGCATAGGAAAGAATAACCACAGCAAGGCCGATAACTGCCCATAGAATCGTCGTCTTCGCTTTTTTGACCTGTTCTTCATTTCCAAAATCAATAACCATTCTACCTCCGCCGATAATCAATGCAATCAACGCCAAAAACCCAACTAAGCCGAGCATCCACTTAATGATCAGCACAAGAACGTCTTTAATTGTTTGGTCAGCCCCTCCGCTAAGCGGGTTTTTAATACCGCTCCCTCCGCCAAGAGACCCTGCCGCATAAGCTTCGGGGACAGCAATAACACATAAGAAGATCGCTGTAAGTGCAACAAAAGAAAAAATAAATTTTTTACTATTAATTTGCATTGCCTTTTACTATTCGCTGAATTTGATCCTGTGCTTGCTTCAGCACATCGGATACTGACGCCCCACCAGTTGCAACGCTATCTATCATGTTTATAAATATAGCATCTGTAGCGGCAATATCAACTCGGGCCCACGAAACTGCCTTCAATGATTGCTGTGCGAACACTCCCATAATCGGATCTGCGTTGTATTGCGCAATGGAATCACGGCGCGCAGGAGGAATTCCTTCCGACTTATTCACCGCGTCAGCATTTTTTTGCGACGTAAGGAACCGTACAAACTGCCACGCAGCACCGGGCGCTTTCGACGATGCAGAAACTGCATATGGCCAGTAACTTGCAAACGTTGCCTGTGCGCTGGTTGCATCAATCTGCGGCATTGGAGCAATTGCAAATTGCAGGCGCGGATTTTTCGCACGTACAATCGGAATTTGGTATGAGTAATTAAACATCATAGCCGTTTTACCCTCTGCAAATGCATCAATGGAGTAATCCTGGGAAGAATCCCATGTGTATACCTGCTTCGATTTATTGGCAAAATCTGTATAGAACGTAAGCGCGCGCTCGCCTATGCTATTCGCGATATCTACGCGCTTGTCTCCGCGAGACGTGTCGAGAATAGGCAGCCCGCTCTGCATCATGAGCAGCTGGAGAATATCAGAGGCTCGATTCACGTTGCTTGCGATACCGATAGCTGCCCCGCTCTGATCAATGACTCCCTGCCGAGAAACTTTTGTAATTTTTATAACGTCATTTTGAAAATCCGCCCACAGCTGCGGCATCTGTGCAATTCCGTTTGCGTTAAATATATTCGTATTTACATATAGTGCGAGCGTGTCTACAGATGTCGGCAGCGCATATATCAAGCCATCTCGCACTACGTCCTTGGTAACAACGCTCACAAATTCATTCTGCAATTGCACAGGGTCGATCACAACTGCGGGAGCAGGGCTTAAAATATCCTTGTGCGCATCTACCCACGAGTTATTGATTACAAATACGTCGGGGCCTCTGCCAGATGCGAGCGCTTCTAATAACGCTTTTTCGTACGTACTGATAGATGCAATTTTCTTGTATTCCACAGTAATGCCCGTTTGGTCTTTGAATGCGCGCAGAATCGGATCCATCGTATCGCTGCCTTCCCACAACCCCCATATAACGAGACTTGTAGTGGTGGTGGTTTTGATGGGCGCGGGCTTCCTGCACCCAAAACCTGCAAGCGCCAGACCGCTAACAATAACAAGCAGAAGCATTGGAATTGGCAACTTCATACTGCCTCCTTAGGAGATAAGATTAATCCATAATGGTATGGGCTTGGCGCAAACTCTTTTACCAACGAAAAGCCGTTCTGTTTGGCAATCTGCTTCACCTCTTCTTCTGATCTGCGTTTTTCGTGAGGCGGGCCAAGAGGAGTTGCCACCGTAGCCCATCCGATAACGACAATATGGCCGTTCATACTCACAATGCGGCGCGCTTCCTGAAACACTTTGTTTGGGTCAGATTGATGCAAAATATTGTATACAAGAACCCAGTCCATAGAATGCTCGCCAATCGGGCTGCCGGGGGTGTTTTCGATATTTGCTCGAAATGTTTTCACGATAGTATCGAGCCCGAATTGCTGAGCTTTATTATCTACTTCTGCCAGCATATCGGGCCGGATATCTACACCAATCGCCTTCCCCTTTTTTCCAACAATGCGAGCTGCGGGAATAATATAGAACCCCGCACCGCATCCAAGATGAACCACTGATTGATTTGCACGAAGCATCAGTGTATGCCAAAACGTGTCGGGACGAATGAAGGGATTACTTTCTGCCATAGATCCCCCCTAGTGTACCACAATTATTCTCCTTCTACTTCTCTCCAGATCGTAAATGTAGCAATTTTTCCACTCTTATCTGATGGGCGCATCAACCGAACTCCCTGCGTTGATCTGCCTTGCTGGCTTACGGAAGCAACGGACACTCGAATAACCTGGCCGCGCTCAGATACTACGAGGATATCCGTGCTTGCAACGCTTTCCGACTCAACCACAACTGCTTTAATAATCGGCCCTGTCTTACTTGTTACTTGGGCAGTTTTAATTCCCATGCCGCCGCGCTTCTGCATTCTGTATTGCGAAATTGGCGTGCGCTTTCCAAATCCTTCTTTCGTCATTACCAGTATCTCCTTTGCGTCTTTTTCAGAAGCAATAATATGCATCGCAACCACTTCATCGGCCTTTTTCAGCTTAATGCCGCGCACGCCTGCTGCAACTCTGCCCATAGGCCGAATGTCTGTTTCTGGGAACAAAATCGCCTGGCCATCCTTGGTTACAATCATGATGTTATCCGAACCAGAAGATACTGCCACCCATTCGAGCGTATCGCTGTTATTGAGCGTAATTGCTTTCAGGCCTGTGCGGCGAATGTTCAGGAAATCTTCTCTGGACGTTTTCTTCACCACCCCTGCGCGCGTTACCATCACGAGATATTCGCCTGGCTCCTCTGCGTCTGGAACATCTTGGACAGCGGTTACTTTTTCATTAGAAGCAAGCTCGAGAAAATTTTGAATTGCCTGACCCTTTGCCGCTCGCGCCGTTTCTGGAATTTCATACGCATTCGTTGAAAATACGCGCCCTTGATTGGTAAAAAATAGCAATTGCTTATGTGTTGTGGTGGCAAGAAAAATATCTACCACGTCCTCTTCTTTTGTAGTCATTCCTTTTACGCCTTTGCCGCCGCGGCGCTGCACCTGATACGTGCTCGTAGCAAGGCGCTTAATGTATCCGCCTCGCGTAATAGTTACAATCGTAGGATCATCAGGCACCAAATCCTCTTGAGAGAAATCGCCAATAGCGTCAGAAACTACTCGCGTCCTTCTTAGGTCGCCATACTGAGTAATAATCTGCTGGTAATCTGCCTTTATAATAGCCGCAATTTTTTTCGGATCTTTCAAAATGCCTTCCAATTCTTTAATTAACAATCGCTTCTCGCGCAATTCATCCTCAACCCTTTTACGTTCAAGGCCAGCTAACGCAGATAATCGCATCTCCAAAATAGCAGTAGCCTGCGCATCGGAAAACTTGAATTCATTTATAAGATTCACGTGCGCTGTTTCACGCGTCTTGCTCTTTCGAATAATAGCAATAACTTCATCGATATGATCAAGCGCCTTCTTTAACCCTTCCAAAATATGCGCACGCTCGCGAGCGCGATCCAAGTCAAATTGCGTACGTCTCGTGATAACTTCTTTACGGTGGTTAATGTGTTCAAGAAGAGCATCTTTGAGTGTAAGAACTTTCGGCTGTTTGCCTCCATCAACCAATGCCAGCATGTTGACATGGAACGTCTTCTGCAGATCCGTTGTATCAAATAATTGATTTAAGACTTTCTTTGGATACGCATCTCTCTTTAGCTCAATCACAATACGAATACCATCCTTATCAGATTCATCGCGCAAATCGCGAATGCCTTGAATCCTGTCTGCTTTCACGTTTTCAGCAATCTTTGTAATGAGCTGGGATTTATTTACAAGGTAGGGAATCTCATGAACAATTATTTTAAACGATCCATTCTTCGCCTCTTCGATGTCTGCAATAGCCCGTGTAACAATTCCGCCTCGTCCCGTAGCATACGCTTGGAGAATGTCTTGCTTATTATATATAGCGGCACCGGTTGGAAAATCTGGCCCTTGTACGAATTTCATTAAATCGCTCACAGTAGCATCTGGCGTATCCACGACGTGAGACGCCGCTAGACAAACTTCCTTAATGTTATGAGGGGGTACGTTTGTAGCCATACCAACTGCGATGCCTACTGTTCCGTTTACTAAAAATTGGGGGATTGCGCTTGGCAACACTACCGGCTCCTGTTTGGATCCGTCATAGTTATCTATAAAATTCACTGTTCCTTTTGCAATATCTGACAGCATTTCGTCAGATATTTTCATCAGCCGGGCTTCTGTGTATCGCATTGCAGCGGGGGAATCGCCGTCAATATTTCCCCAGTTTCCCTGCCCATCAATAAGCGGGTATCTGAGCGAAAAATCTTGCACTAAACGCGCTAATGCATCATAAATTGAAGCGTCGCCATGCGGATGATACTTCGCCATTACATCTCCAACGACGTTTGCAGACTTGCGAAACTTGGCAGCTGATCGCAAATTCTGCCTCCACATCGAGTATAAAATACGTCGGGCAACCGGCTTCATTCCATCTCGCACATCGGGCAAGGCGCGCGAAACGATCACGCTCATCGCGTAATCAAGGTAGCTCTTCTGAATTTCGGCAGATAGCCCCTGATTTACTAATTTCCCAATATTGAAATTCGGTTGTTCTTCTTGCTCCGCCATATGGTAATTGTTAGTAAGCAGCGATTCTTAATTGCGCAGGCAACAGGAGGGCTGCCCATATAAGCACAATAGCAATGGTTGCTACAATTGTGCACAATACTACCGTTCTCGTCCGTACATGATCCGGCTGCTTCTGGATCGATCGTATTTTTTCCTCAATAAAATTTTTCATATTGTGATTAGATAGTTAAAATTGCTGTAAGAACATCTTCTTGAGGAAGCTTGCTTTTCTTAAGAACAAGCTTCTTCTCCGTATTCTTTGCATCTACGCCCATTTCCTCTGCAAAGACCTTAACATCATCTAACTGCTCCGTAAGCCCAGGAAGCTTGTAATGAATAGGAATTACTACGCGCGGTTCCAGTGTTCCCACAAGACTAAGCGCGTCTTTTGCAGTAAGCCCTGAACCGCCGCCAACCGGAATGAGCAAAACGTCGATATCCGTGCGCTCAAGCTCTTGCAACTCTTTTTCCTCTAGCTTTCTTGTAAGAGCTCCTACATGCAATACCACCATATCCTCAATAACCCAACGCTGGACGTTCCTTTCCTCTCCTTCAGCAGGCTTCCAGCCCATTGCGTAAAGCGTTAATCCTTTTACGGAATATTCCCCAGGCGTATCAATAATAAGAGGATTGCCTTGAATTCCGCTGATCTGGCTCATTGTACTATCTGAAGGATTAGAAAGACCGACCACATCACCCTTTGCGCGAAACGGCGGCAATCCAACAGAAGAAGAATATGGGTCAAGAACAAGAGTCACTTCTTTTGAAATTATTTTTACGGTGTATTGTCCGTGCCATGAGATCTGCATAGATAGGATAAACAATACTTGGATTTTTTACTCCTGACAAGCTTCTAAAAATTCATATTGACCATTTTTATGCGATATGTCATGATACCGGACATGAAAACTGCATCATCCGTAAAGGACACAATCAGCATGGAAGAGCTGTTGGGAAAGCACGACGAATTAGCGCACGTACCAACTACTGGAGAAGTGCTTACGGGAAGTATTTTAGAGAAAACAAGCAATGCCTTATACGTAGATATCGGACGGTTTGGCGTAGGCGTGATCTACGGCAAAGAACTTTTTGACGATATCGATACATTTAAACGGTCTAAAATCGGCGATACCGTCCAAGCAACAATCCAGAAGCTGGATAATGAGGAAGGATACATTGAACTTTCCCTACGATCCGCCACTCGAGAGCGAAGCTGGGAAGAACTGCGCAGAAAACTAGATGATGACGTTGCATTTGAAAGCGAGATCATAGATGCCAACAAGGGCGGACTCATCGTTCGAGTAAACGGCGTAACAGGATTTTTGCCTGTTTCTCAATTAGCCCCAGACCACTACCCTCGCGTTGAAGGCGGGGATAAGTCCAAAATCCAGGAACGCCTACAGAGCTATGTAGGGCAGATGTTCAAAATTAAAGCAATTACCATTGACCAGGAAAACGAAAAACTCATTGTTTCTGAAAAAGCAGCAGTAAGCGATGAAATGAGCACAACGCTCGAGAATCTCGGACAAGGTAAAACTGTCGATGGCGTGGTAAGCGGGATAGTTGACTTCGGAGCATTCGTAAAATTCGAAGAAAAAGGTCAGGAGCTGGAGGGGTTGGTGCATATTTCCGAAATTGCATGGCAGAGAATCGATAATCCATCAGACATTCTCAGCGTTGGAGAAAAAGTGCGCGCGAAAGTTATTGGAATTGATAATGGATTACGTATTTCGCTTTCTATCAAGCAACTGCAAGACGATCCATGGCTCAAAGCTGCGGAGAAATACAAAGTTGGAGATCAGGTAAAAGGAGAAATCCTCAAAGTTACCTTGTTTGGAGGGTTTGTTCAGCTTGATAAAGACATACACGGACTAGTACATGTATCCGAACTCCCGCAAGAAATTCAAAAAGACCCCACCGCACATTTGCATATCGGGGATGTAATGAACTTCACCATCATTTCATTGGAACCAAAAGAACATCGCCTCGGCCTGAGCTTGAAAGCTGAAGATCAAAAAGAAGCTCCGAAACCCAAAAAAGCAAAAAAGAAATAACATTCCACCTATCGGCATACGATAGAACACATGAATTGGACACAAGAAATACGCAGCATACTTCTTATCGGGATAGTATTTCTTATACCGCTTGTGCGCCTATCACTTGAGGACTTTACGGCAACCCGTCACACGTGGAGCTGGTTGACCCTTTTTATCTTTAGTATTATTGCGATATTTATTCTGAACCATAAAGATGTTCAGCGGAAGAATATCATCTTGCCTCTGATTTGCATTCTTTTTCTTCTCGGGAGCAGCATCATTGCGACATATCCAGCTAACGCATTATCTTTTCTCTTCATGGTTGCTGCTATTGCTTTTGCATATGCGGCTAGTTCATTTCTTACACGCAAAAATGTGCGTGCATTTTGTCTTACCCTGCTGTGCGCAATCTCTCTGTATGCGCAATGGGGGATCGCTCAATTTATTATCCAGCACGATTTCCACATGCAATTTATTGGAGAGTCGATTATCAATGCTAATACTTCCGGCGTTGCTTCTTTCTATATCGATGGGCAAAAATACATTCGTGCATATGGACCGTTCGGACATGCGAACAGCTTATCTGGAATATTGCTGATTGGGTGCTTACTACTAGCAGCAATGCGAATTCGACACCCGCTATTTATTTATTCACTCGGCGCCACATTTGCTCTTGGGCTAGTGCTTACATTTTCCAGATCAGCAATTATTGCCGGTATTGCACTGGCGTTGTACGCGCTCATTTTATATAAACGCAAAGCAATACTGCTTATACTCCTCATCATCGCTCTATTTAGTCCACTCATTCTTGGAAGATCTGTAGATAGTCATGATGTAGCTGCGCATGATCGTCTTCAAGGGTTGCAGTGGGGAATGCAGATGAGTACACCGTCTTCATTACTACGCGGATACGGCATAGGAAATTACGAGACGGCATTGCAGGCATATCTGATGCGTCACGGCATACGCCACAATGCATGGGATGTAGCTCCTATTCATTCCACTCCTATTCACATCATCGCAGAGTTTGGCATCATTCTTTCTAGTATTATTATGTTTGGAATTTTTTATATAATAAAAAAAAATAATCTCTGGATACTCGGCTTTCTTCTTCCTCCTCTTCTACTTGATCATTATTATATTACTCAGCTAGGCCCGCTAATCTATCTCATTTCATGCGCAATTATATTGTCTCGTGTATACTATAAGCGTGAACAAGCCAACAACATTGTGCATTGACTATCAGGATTTACTTACAGAACAACCGCCAACAATCGATAGTATTCAATATCCTAATGGCGAGACGTTCGACCCAACCCAACCCGCAAGCAATGAGCGCGACGAAATGATACTTGTAGCACTTGCCCATCTGCGCGATACAAAGAAATTGAGAGGTACAAATAATACTGCATTAAAAAATTCTTGGAAGCCTGTATCGAGAAAAAATAATTTCCATTTCACATCACTGCAATCTCATCTTGTCACTCATCGCACTAGATCGGAAAATATTTTATTTGTTATGGGAGACGTTTTTGATGTGCTCCATTACACCCACATGGCAAGCAATGAGAAATATCAACTGCAAAAAAATCTTTCCGCAGTTATGTCTAAAGGTTTCCATGTAGTGGGAATTGGCACTAAACAACTATTTCACTCTGACATTAAAAATAATGACGTTCATGGTCTTGCGTGGCTCGGCGCAATTCTCGTTCAACTTGCAGTGAAAAATAATATCTATGCATTATCCCAGCGGCTCCAAAAACATAATATGTCCCTTCGAATTTTTTCTGACGACACTCTCCCTACATCAAAGGCGATTGCGCGCACTGCAGGTATTACTTGTTCATCAGATGCCTGCATCACAGGATTAGAAATGCGATCCATGGGCGACGCGGAATTGCAGAGTATCCTGCCGCACACAATTCTTTTTGCAGAACTTTCTGAACTCGACAAAAATCGTATCATTCGCCTGCTGGAGCAATCAGGCGAAACAATAGCTGATTCATATGAGCAGTACGCAAGATAAAGGATCGCTTGGAGAACATATTGCAAAAGAGTTTTTAGAACATCTCGGACTTACGTACTTACAATCGAATTGGAGCTGGAAGACAGGGGAAATAGATTTGATATTTCAAGACGGCGACACCCGCGTGTTTGTGGAAGTGCGATCGCGCGTGGCAACAACGTTCGGCGAAGGAATGGAAACGGTATACTGGCAAAAACAGCAAAAGCTGATTAAAACTGCACGTATGTATCAAGTAAAGGAA
>Ga0209542_10000721_pt1 | contig 79473 bp, 85 predicted proteins | sample RifCSPhighO2_01_FD_184028 | JGI IMG/M metagenome (GOLD analysis project Ga0209542, IMG submission 184028) | Soil microbial communities from Rifle, Colorado - Rifle CSP2_plank highO2_0.1 (SPAdes) (version 2) | ecosystem: Environmental > Terrestrial > Deep subsurface > Rock core/Sediment ...
GCCCCGAAGTTTACACTCTCGGGGCAACGTGAGGCTTGAGCCGTCGCAAAAAAATTTGTACCAGGTAATAGGTAGCATGGCAGTGCTGAGATATCTGCCTGAGATGATATCTTACCCAGTGGATATCTTAGTGCCTAAAGTATACCAAATGGCACTACTCCTATCCAGCGGACCTGTGGATAACGCGCTATTGCTTGTTGACTTCGCCGGTGGGCGTGAAGCGTGTAGTTACTGCTGCGTCTATTGCATCACGGCTCGGGTTGCTGATAGCCCTCATTGGTAGCCCTGCGTGGAGATAGGTGTTGAATGCATCCCAATCATCGGTGCGATCCTGATCGGTGACAGACTTCCACCATTCGATGTTTCGAGCATCACTCACGTTGAATTGTAACCGCCAATCTTGGTAGCAGTCGGGTGTCTTCTCAACTTCAGGTTTTCCTTCGCACCACGACTCTCCGTAAGCTACTCGGGTGTCGCGCAAATACGCTATGGTCGCGTCGCTCTTGATGGGACGCTTTGCGTCCAAGTCAGCCCAAATCTTTTTTGCAATTTCGAATCTGTCCTCTGCATGGCCTTCCATTTCCTTTTGGATGATTGAGGCGACGATGAGGGCCTGATCCCAATCTTCATTCTTCAGCTTTGATTTGTATTGATAGTGAACCTCTTGCGCTGATTGACGCATCATCATTGCAACATCGTATGTCGAAGCGTTAGCCGGAATGTTGTATGTGCCCGGTGCTGAATATCCCTCCTGTATTGCAGTCATTGGCGAAGTATCTTTTTCGACAAATTTCTTAATCTGTTCATCGTTCCAACCGAGCTTATCCGCAAGAATGAAAGCGATTTGCTCCTTTCTGAGACCATCCGGAATTTCGACACGTACTGTCGGTTGCTCTTTTTCACCGAGTCCTGCGGTGACGATAAAGTAACCGCCTATTGCAGCCACCGCCACCAGTCCGATACCCAATAATATTTTATGTGTTTGTGACATTTTTTTCTTTTCTTTACTTTAATTCGTCCGGCGATACCCTACTATACAGACCCACAGTGTTGTCGTAGCCGAATATAAAGCCTCCAGACGTGATGCTTACCTGGATAAAAGGTGGTAGGTCCATACTAAGACCTTCCGGTACAGTGTATTTCTCGTCGTTCCATCGGAAGAAGTAGTTACCATTGTTTAGACGTGCACCTTTCATGCCAGGGCTAAAGGTAAGGCTCGATTCGATGTCTGAGAATTCAGGGTATACCTCTATGAGAAATTCACGCGCAATGCGTTCGATCTCTGCAGGGGGAAGCTCACCCTTGATTTCATAACTAGGGATCGCTCGGTGTACGGATACAACCCAGCTCCTTTTCATATCCACTTCAGCGAGATCGGGAGAAGGGCTATTTGGCTGTTGGAATTTTGCTACCTCATTTCGCACCACGATGTCACAGCGTACCTCGTCAACACAGCGCACGATTCCAAAGTTCGTTGCATTGCCTGTGCCGTTTGGCACGTAGTTGAACGCCGCGCCTGATAGGATACCTGACGCTTTGTTCATCGTATCAACGAACGAACGCAATGAGTCGATTCGTACTTCTGGACCCGTCGGGTTTTGCTGTTCCAACGGCTCCACCTTCGGGTTGGTAGTATAGGCATAGATGCCTGCACCCACGAGAATCACGATCCCAATCACTCCTCCGATCAATAATGTGTTTCTTTTCATAAGCTTAATTTAGGGCTGTTTATTACGCAATAATTGTCTTACTGCTGCAACCCTGACCCAAACATACCGGCCCGGCGATTGAAGTCAAACAGGTATCTTAGTAACTAAACTATATCAAATCCTAGGCAGTCAAGCCACAGGTTCGGGACCACGCTGTGGATGTCTCGGCCGACCCCTTGTTCGTGACTTGAGAATCTCCCATCGAAAGATGCGGTTGTCTTGTATGAAAACCGTGACGCATCCGAAGCCCTCCCCCTTGACCTCTTCGATTGCTTTTGCGATATCTAGCAAGATCAGAGTTTCTTCTTCGTCTCTGTCTCTTTTTAAATTTTGTTTATTTGTTTGGTTCATATTTGAGACGTTTTTTCAGGGCAACGTGCCAGTAAAGAAGCGCGTGCCAGAAATGGTCTTCCCCTGTGGTTGATGCCCATTCTCTTTTTTCTTGACCGAGCTTGTCGGTCACTGTTCTCGCGTACATGGTCTGCGCGTGCTTCATAAGCAGTTGGAACGAAGGCGAGTCTTTCGGTATGGCGAAGGGTATATTTCCTCTCCTAAGCGACCCAATAGTATCGTCGATGATACGGTTCCTTGATGTAAGCACTTTGATTTCGTCTTCGAACGGCACATTTTCCTTCCCCTCTTTCTCATCGTTCCATCGCACGACTTGAAGCATCTTCGGATCGTCTTTGTAGAAGTTCACGTACACGCGATGTGGGTACTTTCTTGCGAGAGCGAGTGCCTCTTCGGTATAAGGCATCGCGTCAACCACACACACCCTGATATCGTAGAATTCGATAAGCTCTTCCATCTGTTGCCATCTGGTGCGAGTGCCGTGGTCTTCGAGCCTCCCCATCCAGAATATTCCGTCCTCGTTCCCGATGATGACGTGGTTTATAAGGCCGGTGTCCGAACCCATCACGTTCCACTTCCCGCCCTCGGCATTCTTGCCGGTGAGGTTCTTGAGGAAGAGGCTCTGCGGTATCTTTTGCTCCGCGCTCAAGTATGGAAGTCCGAGCACGAAGTTATAGAAATACTGGAGGTCTTCGGCATCTCGCTCTTCCTGCAGTAGGTCGGCGGCAGTGCGCCACGGGCACATCATTTGCGATATCCAATATCCGCTTATCCTTCGGTTCGGATACTTGGCTTCCCACTTCCCCAGCTCCGCAACATCAAACGATGTAATTTCTTTTCGACACTTCACGCAGACATAGATTTCCTCTTCCCTGTCGAGGTTCTCTTCCCAGTCCATATGCTGTTTGTGCCCACAGTGCGGACAGTTGAACCGCCAATGTTTCTGATCCGACTGCTGGAAGAGATGGTCTACTCCTGAATTCGGTATCGTCGGAGTGGAGAAGTAGTGCTGACCGCGTATCTCGGAGTAGCCGAGACGAGAGAGGTAATCGCGAATGACCTCCGGTTTCGACTTGTCGAGTTCGTCGTGGATGTTCCGATCGGAGGAAAGCATGATCGCCTCCTTTTCCGTATGCGTACCCTTGAAGAACAGGAAACCTTTACCGATTTGCTTTTGCTCTATCGAGTCTACGTCCCTATGGCTCACGCCCTCCATGATTGAGGGGTTCACTTTGACGATTCGATTTACTTTCGATCGAACGAATTCCCCCACGTCGTCTACGGTCGGGAGCGTATAGATTTGGTTGATGCCCCAATAGCGTGCTGCGTGTAGCGCACGCAATATCTGCATGGTGCTTGCACCTACCTGCGACGCCTTCCGAATAACGAGCATGTCCGACTCGTCGGTGTAGATGTCGAGCAGGAAGCGATGATCCCTGAATTCAAGAGTTCGGTCGCTCTCCGTCTTTATCTTCTTATTCTTTATCCAGTACAGGATGCTCGCCTTTTCCCTTTTCTCTTGGAGTTCCGAGTTTGTCATAGAATTTTTTGATGGTGTCGTTGAGGGCAGCACCCAAGGCTTTCTCTTCTTCGTCCGGAGGAGTCTGCTTGCTTTCATCTATGCCCACCGCGTGTGTGTGCTTGCCGAGCGTTTCGCCAAGCTCGGTACGGAACATTTCCCATATCAGCTTCACGTCGCCGGTCGTGACCTCGCTGTTATCTCGCAACTGTTTCAAGGCAAGGATTATTGCTCTCTCGAAGTATTCAGCAACACGATGTACGCGCTCGGTCTTAATCCGCTTGGTCTTTTCCCGAAGCCCCTCCAAATCTTCTTGCAGCTTTAGGTCACGGCGTTCTACCCATCGGTACATTGACGACCATTTCTCGATGTTTCTTTGAGCTGGCAAGACACCCAATTTGTTAAGTTTTTCGCTCAAAGTACCCGATGCGTCCCCGATGCCATGCCGCATCTGTTCCCATGCACGTACCAGCTTGGGAATACTCCCGGCTTCGCAGTACAAAAGCCAGGCAGTGTATTGCTGCTCTGTCTCTTTCGGCATCTTTGAAGTGGTGAGGGTGGGCTTTTTCATAGGTTAACCGGAGACCATAGTGGTCCCTGCCGAAGACCGTAGTGGTCCCCGGTCAGGCTTTCGGCTTCACTTTCTTCCATCGGTTGCGTATCACGTCGCACCATCGCGGATCGAGTTCCATCAGATAGGCGACTCGTTCGGTCTTGTTGGCTGCGAAGAGCGTGCTGCCGGACCCTCCGAAGAGGTCGACAACCGTTTGGCCGATCTTGCTCGAGTTCTTGATCGCACGCATGATGAGCCACTCGGGTTTTTCGGTCGGGTGCGCCATCTTGGTTACTGCTTTACGAGGCAGCTCCCATATATCGCTTTCGTTGTTATCGCCGAAGAAGGTATGTCGTTCTCCTTTCTTCCAGCCGTACATGATCGGCACTCCCTTTTCTTTGACCTTCTTCTTTTTCGCCTTGAGCATCTGCTCGTACTGCTTCTTGTAGTCACCCCAGCTAATCGAGAAGGAGGGTTTTACCCAGACAATCGTTGAGGAGAATTCTAACCCAGCATTCTGCATCTCGTAATACCAGAGCGGATAGCTCGTATAGCCGGAGCAGACGTATATCGATGAGCCAGGCTTCAGGATGGTGTTGCAGTTTTGGAACACCTTTTGACTGAAGGTCTTGAATTCTTCGTCTGTCTGAGCGTCGCCGAGAATGCGTCCCTTGTCTGTTGGGAATTTATTTTTTGTTTCGTGGCTAGTGTAGTCGACATTGTACGGCGGATCGGTGAATATCATGTCGGCTTGCACTTTGTCCATCAGCTTTGCCACATGCTCGGGGTTGGTCGAGTCGCCGCACATCAGCCGGTGTCGGCCGAGGACGTACACTTCACCGAGCTTTGACTCCGGTGTTTTGATCGCCTCTTTCTGATCCTCGAGTGTTTCCTCATCTTCCTCTTCCGGCTCGAGTACGCGCATGTCGAGGAGGTGGCTTATCTCTACGTCATCGAAGCCGGTCAGCTTCATGTCGAAGTCGGCGCGGTTTAAGTCCCACATGAGTTCGGCCAGCTTGTCGTCGTTCCAGCTGCGTCTCTCTGCTACTTTGTTGAGCGCGAGCGACAATGCTTTCTCTTCTTTTTCTGGCAGATCCACGAAGTCGACGTTCTTCTCGGGTAGCACTTCCATCTCCATCTCGCGTAGTGCCATGACTGTCATGTTTCCGCCGACAATCATTCCCTCTCGGCCTTTGTGCACGTTAATGGTAATGAGTCCACGCAACCCGAAGCGTTCGATTGATCGCTTGAGCGCGTCTAAGTCCTGTCGCTTTATATCCCTCGGATTGTAATCGGGATGCACAAGGTCTTCGAGCCGGATCGTCTTTGTTTGTTTGGTTATTTTTGCCATAGTCTTTTTGCAATTTCTTTCACGACGTTTACTGTCACTGCGTTGCCTATGCACTTGTACCGCTGTGAGTCGCTTACACCTTCCGTCCAGTTGTCAGGAAATCCCTGCAGGCGTTCGCACTCGAGCGGAGTGAGGCGACGCACTTCCATGTCATGGAGTGTGTATTGCTGCATTCCGGTGTCGAGTGTCTGTGCGATGCCTTTGCCTACTCTGCCTCGTCGTGTCTTGCTTTTCGGGACCGACAGATTGATTGAGTCTCCCACTCGGGCTTGCGCGTACCCTCGCTTGGTGGCTTCAGGCACTTTAACGAATGGCTGTCTTCCGCCTCCCTGCATGGTGCTGAGAGTGGGACTGATTCCATCCGCTCCGTAGACCCGATGAGTTGAGTGTCGGGGATTGTTCAGTCTCTTTATTTTTTGTGCATCGAGTTTATCTTCAGCAACATACGATCCTGTCGCGGCCGCTTCGTATCTCGCCGTAAGGGTATTAGAGACTGGTCCTTGTATCCGAGGAGTCTCCGGACCGTGCGCTTCGATAGGAAATACCGACGGTCCGGGCGTGCCTCTAAGATGTCCGATAATGAACACTCGTTCCCGATTCTGGGGGACTCCGAAATTCTTGCTGTTAAGCACCTGCCATTGGATGTCGTACCCCAATTCATCAAGCGCGGCGACGATGGTGTAGAACGTTTTTCCGTCGTTGTGAGATAGAAGCCCTTTGACGTTCTCAAGGAGTAGAAGGCGTGGCCGCTTTGCCCTAACAATTCGAGCGATCTCAAAGAAGAGCGTACCTCTTGTATCTTTGAACCCTTTCCTTTTTCCGGCGATAGAAAACGCCTGGCAGGGAAAGCCTCCAACAAGGAGGTCAAAGTCCGGTAGCTTCTTCGGATTGATTGTTCGGATGTCTCCATAGTTTTTGTGGTTGGGAAAGCGACGCTGGTAAACCTCAATCGCATGCTTGTCGATTTCGGAGTAGCCCACGCAAGTAGGCGGTTCTTGTCTTGGACAGATGCGGTTACTGTGTTGGCGAGACCGTCGATTCGAAGCGCGAGTGTCTTCATGTGCCTCGTTGCTTTTTCTATTCCCCGTCGGCGCAACGCTTTCGCTTCTTCCGTTCTGCTTTCTGTTAGCTGAATCCACATATGCTTGCTCAATGCCCAGCTCGAACCCTCCGATGCCGCTGAATGTACTTAAGTATCTCAAGGTGGCGGACGATCATCCGGCCTTCTTCTCTTCGTCTATCATTTTTTCTATCGTTTCGCGAACCGTATGCAGTCGCGCGATTTCCTTTTCCTGTTCGGCAATGTATTCCTTTTTCGTCACTGAGACGGAACCCACGGGGCTTCTGCGTTCGAAGCCTTCGAGCACCTCCTCATCCGGCTTTCCATCGTGTATTCGTATTTTTATTTCTGCCCTTACGATATCTTCGAGTGTGAGGTCGTGGAGAGTCTCTAGCGTTTCCATTCGTGTTTTCATAGAGCTAGTGATCGCTGGTTATGCTGATAATGGTTTTGTCTTCGGGACCGCGGTCGGTTCGGGTGGAGACCCATCCGACGTAGCGATGGTCGTCGTTCGGAAGCATGCCGACATCCTTCATGGCGTCGATCCACACTTTCGCGCAGACGTTATCGCTGTCGTATGGCCGTTTCTGAATGTGCCGTATGTTGATGTTCACTTTCTCTTTGATCGGTTTTATCCGACCGATGAGATACGCCCCTATCGCTTTGCGCTCCCTGTCGACGATGCGCTTGCGCGTCCAGTAGTTGCCCACTGAATAAATCGAATTCCAGGACGGGGTGACATACGGCACTTCGAGAGTTATTTCCAACCGCTTTCCCATGCGTTAGGAGTTCGACTTCTCCTTGTGCAATTCAGGCACTTCGAGCTTTACGTTCACTCGAGCCTCTGCAGTCCGGCCGACGCTGCGGACGACCCTGCGGATTGCGTCGATGAGCGCGCCTTCCTTACCAATAACCCTGCCTGCATCGCCGTCAGCGAGTTTTACTGCAAGCAAAATACCCATGTCATCACGGGTTCTGGTGATCTCAACGTGATCCGGATTGCGGACGAGTGCGGTGAGAATTGCTTTTAATACTGTCACGTACTTCGGTGTATCGTTTTCCATGTTTTTAGTGGTTTTGCATTCCGAGTGGCTTTGATGTTTTATCGCCATCGTTCTGCCTTAATATGTTGCTAATAGATTCCATTCCTTGCCCTCTTTTTTCTGGTGAGTATTTCCGAGAAACTAATACGGAACTTATGTCAGTGGCTTCCCCACACCACGGGCAGAGTCTTTGCTCGACTCCAAGCTCATCGTAGGCGCAAGACCGACACTTGGTTCTGCTTTTGATTCCAAGGGAAACATTCTCTTTTTTATTCTTATTTTCTTTATTCTTATTCTGTCCACCCGTGGGTGGATAGTGCGTTCCACCTGTGGGTGGAACAGTTCCACTGCCTGATGGATCGTTTTTGCGTATTCCACCTGCAGCAGGAACCCTTGAGAAGGCAATTAGCGGTATGATCTCTTCCCGATTTCGACGCTGTTTGTCTTTGTACGTGCGTAAAATATACCCACGTTCTTCGAGCTTGTTCAGCGAATTCGATACCGACTTTGGGCTGGACCTTACGATCTCCGCCAAAGTAACGTTCGATGCTGTACATTTCTCGTTCTTAAGCTTCGAAAACCAGTACACGACCCCATACAACTTTTCCTCCAGTGCACCGATCTCGTCATCCTCTAGTAATGGGTAGGGAATGATGAGGAAGTCGGGCTTGTAGATGTGTCCCATAGGTCATGGAGTGTCTCCGCGACCGAGAGCACCGCTTCCGCCTGCCATCGCCAGTAGGGATTCCAATATCCCGAGTGTCCTTCTAGCCCGATCTGCGCCATCGAAGCGAAGAGGATCAAGAAGTTCATCCCAACGAGAAGCAGGATCGTTCCTCCGATGTAGGAGGCGATCCTCTTTAGCTTTGCCATGTCGTTGCAGTGCGCTTCCGACCGCTTCGGAACACGCAATTAATTACGCTATTAATGTTCGACCTTTAAGAGTACGGATTCCGTACTCTGAGCTAGTGGCATTCCGGTCGAATTCCAACAGCGCAAAATAAAAAACCCCTTCCAAAGAGGAAGAGGCTACCGGGGAAGAGGTGTATACTTTTTATATCTGCGCGTTAGTCGTTACCCATGTTTTAATCGCCTCGACATTGTTAATGTGCGAGATTTCCTGATCTTTTCGATCATTGTGCGACGCGAGTTCCTAAAACTTAATTTGTGCGACGTTGTCTATTATAAAATACCGCCTACCCCGTGAAGCTTGAGGTAGGCGGTGTAGGAGCTCCCTCGCAACAGCGAGCTACGGCTCTGAGCACCCAGCGTCTTATGGATCTGGTAATCATATACTTGTTCACCCCCTCTCATTCTTTGTCCTTCTATTTTTATATTATCATACGTGTCAAATTTTTTTAGCGAACAATTTTTACTCCCCTGCTTTCTTGCTGGTACCTATTGACATATTTATTATATATATGTTACTATATTATAAGTACAAAAAGCTCATTGAAGGAGGTAGATATGTCCACACAGAAATGGCCACCGATTTCTTCTGGGACTTTGGTAAAAACCACCCAGGAGAATCCCGATGTCACCGGCTGGACGCCGGAAGCATTGGCCTCACGCCAATGGGGTGTCGACGGCAAAGTCGTCACTCATCACGATGCTCACGGGCTCTCGTACGAAGTGAAGCATCCCGACGGTTCGATCGGTTACTACGATCTAACCGAGTTCAATCTCATCTAGTTACACCGCAACCGCCCACTGAAAGCCGCTTGGCTTCGGTCGGGCGGTTTTCTTTTGGTACACGTTCAATATGTGGCACAAACGCGTACCTCTCCCTATTTATGCTCAGAGAGATTGTAAAAGTCTCTCAGTGGACAATTTTCGTGCTTGTGGGGTAAGGCTTTGCAGTACTCTCTGCCATATTCGATCAGGAGGTACGATATCTTACTCCAATCCTTCCTAGGGATAAGCTTTATAAGGTCGCGCTCGATGATTATTGGGTTTTTTGACGTGGTAAGCCCCAGAAGCCCTGAAAGCCTCTTTACGTGAGTATCCACTGCTATCCCCTCTGTAACCCCATAAGCACGCCCTAGGACGATATTTGCGGTCTTACGGGCAACTCCAGGGAGTGTGAGGATTTCCTCCATGGTGCGTGGTACCGTGCCGTTATATTTGGTTTTCAGTATCTTTGCTGTCGCAAGGATGTTCTTTGCCTTGGTGTGGTAAAAACCTGTAGAGTAGATATCGCGTTCAAATTCGCGTAATGAGGCGTGTACGTAGTCGTCGAGGGTGCGATACTTCTTGAAAAGTTTTTCCGTCACCTCGTTCACTTTTTTATCGGTACATTGCGCAGAGAGTATCACGGCCACGAGCAACTCCCAGTTGTTGTGGTAGTTTAAAGCAATCGTTGCGCGAGGAAAAAGTTTTTTGAGTCTCGCCACAATCTCCTCTGCGCGTTTTTGTTCACGAGTTTTTAATGAAATAATTTTTGCCATTTTTTTGTATGAATCCTTCGCGCACAAATTCCTCAAGAACCGTCTGTGTCTTCTCTGGTGTGATCTCGAGTGTACGTGCACACAAAGCCAAGGTGCACTTCCCTGCTGTATGTAAAAATTTTAACACGCGTCCGCGCAGTTGTCGGTGGGAGCCCTCGAACTTTTTTTGCTTCACGTAATGTTTACTTTTTTTGTTAGGATTTTTTGTTACTTTTGGAAGGTGAGAACCGTAGTCCATAAGTGCAAAATACCATTCACGAGGATTTTGCGTATCGAGCGTCTTCTCTACAAGAGGCAAAATTTCTTTGTCGGATACTGATTTCGTACGAGGAAAGAAGTGATGGATGAATACGCGACGGATATTCGTCTCGATAAATACTTCTGGCTCATTGAAGGCGAATGCACGAATGGCCCCTGCGGTGTACGGACCGATTCCTGTCAAAGCTTCAAGCTCTGTGCGTGTATGTGGAATCTTTCCTTTGTGTGATGTGGTAATTTCTTTTGCAAGACGGTGAAGGGCGAGCGCACGTCGGTTGTACCCCATTCCCTGCCAGACTATGAGTACCTGTGCGAGAGGTGCATCAGCAAGGGCGCTGATTGTCGGAAATGTTTTTAAAAATAGTGAATATTTTTCTACGACACGTGCTACCTGCGTCTGTTGGAGCATTATTTCAGAAACAAGTATTTTATAAGGGTTTCTCGTCCTCCTCCACGGTAAGTCATGCCTCCCCTCTTTGTGGTAAAAATTCCAAACCAATTTTTTAAACTCTTTAATTTTTTGACTACGTGTTAGGCGCATTAAATTTTTTGTTCTATCAAATCCTCTTCAAACTGCAAAAGTCCTTTATAGGTTGTTCCGTAGGGGGTTATGTCAGGGAAATCTAAGGTAACGATTTTTTTATATACGGCGGAGATGAGTTTTTTTGTGCGCTCGATTTCTTCATCGCTTGTATTAAGAACGAGCTCTGTAATTGGTTCTTCTTCTACAAACCATAGCGCACTCTTCTCAGCGGGGTAATCCTTGAAATGAATTGAATTTCCAAGAAGAATTTTATACACAATAAGCTGTTGGCGGTACTTATGAAGTTTAATTTTATCGTCGTCACTTTTGGCTTCGTCCCATGAAGAAAACGGCTTCCCTGTTTTGAAGTCAATAATTTCGTAGGCGCCATTACGAAGTCGTAAAAAGTCGAGCTTCCCCGTGAGGTGCGCATCATCAATAATAATTCCTTCATTCTTCATATCGACTTCAATCTTGTCGTCGGGCAAGAAATAATCTTTTGTTGATCGGTAAAATTGTGCAAGAGTTTTTTCACCACGTTCGATCTGACGTAATTCTTCTGTGCGAGGAAGACGTCCTCGTTTTATTTCTTTTTGAAATACTGCAACAAGGTGCGCAAGCGAAGCCTGTTCTCCTTCGTGGTATTTTGGGTACATAATATGCTCCTCGATTGCTTTATGCATTGCGGTCCCATACACACCAGATGAGTTCATCGGCTGAGGGAATCGTAAGAGATTTTGTTCAATGAAAAGAAGTGGGCCACCCTTGGTGATATTGGTGAAGTTATTGAGGTGGGTAACAGGCATACGGTAGTCTTTTACGAGACGTTTGAGGAGTGCCCATTCATCTTCTTGATACGGCGCTTTGTAGAGGGCGAGAGCGTTTTCATGGGCCTCGATACTTGTTTCCGAAAGTGGCTGGAATGCCGTTGTGTGCAGTGCTGTATCGCCATTCGATACATCTGAAAGGTATCGCACTTGGGTGTCGTGGCTTGATATGTGGAGCGTGTGTTTTGCACGAGTAATGGCAACATACAACAAACGAATAAAATCATCTTCCGTATCTCCTGCTGGTTGCATAAGTGGTAGGAGTGGTGATGGTAGCGGAGCGATGTTGGTACGTGGTGAACGCGTCCATAGGTCGTCGTGCGCAGAGATGATGAAGACGGTTCCGAATTCGAGCCCTTTTGATGCGTGCGCGCTCATGAGTTGTACCGAGTGCTCGTTCTTCATAAATGGAGATTCGCTTATGAGTGGAATTTTGTGCTCGATATGCATTTGCACAAATGGTTGCACATCAGAAGTGAGGAGTATTTCCCCTTCTTTCCATTCACGCAATGCCTCAATAAATGTTTTCAAGCTTGCAAGAAATGAGACATACGTCGTAGGACTTTTTTTAATAGATTCACGCGAGAAATAAAATTCTTTGAAACCACTTTTCTCCATAAAAGCCTCTAGTATGTGCTCGAGTGGTGTCGTCTCCCCTTCTATGGCAAGCTCGGCAAGGAGTGTCCCTATTTTTTTAATATGTGGTTCGTCAACGGTCATTATCGTTTCTGTCCAGCTCGTATGTTTTTCTTTTGATTCTACGGCAAGCTTAAAAAGCCCGAGGCGGTCTATTTGGAAACAAGGATGTGCAAGAAGGCGTGGTAATACATAGTCCGCGGTTGCTTCATGGCGCATCACGGAGGAAATATACGCACAGACGTCAATGAGTATTTTTACGTGGGGTTCATCAAACACATTTGCCTTCTTGATGTATTCGTAGGGAATATTTTCTCGATCAAGGTAGGGTAAAATCGCTTGGAGTTCACGATGTCCGCGCGCAAGAATGGCAATATCGTTTGGTTCCGTGCCGTTGTCTATCGTCGCACGTACGGCACGTGCAACACCTGCATATTCCTGCACATCGGATTCTGTTTGATGTATCGTAATAGTTCCCTCGGGAAGTGTTTTATTTTCAGACGAAAGTAATTTTGAAATATCTTCGTATTTGTTTTCAAGTCTCCCTTTTCCTTGAGTGATAAGCGTACGTGCAAGAGTGAGAATGGGCGCTGTGGAACGATAATTTTTATCTAACACAATGGTTTGCACATCGGCGTAGGTAGTATCTCGAAAGTTGATGAGATGCGAAATTTCAGCGCCTTGAAACTTGTAAATAGCTTGGTCGTCATCCCCTACCACACATACATTGGGACGCCTTTCATGGAGTGGACTTTGCGTAATTTCTTTTACGAGCGACATCTGAGCTTCGTTCGTATCCTGAAACTCGTCAATCATAATATATTGATACTGCTCCTCGAGTGTGTTGCGAAGTATAGGATTGTCACGGAGTGCGTGTGCTACCTCGATGATCATATCATCGTAATCATAGAGTGCGCGTTCGTACATTGCGTTGCTGTAACGCTGGTAAAGTTCTGCGACGGCAAATATCTTTTCTTGATTATGCGCATCCTTGAGGATGCGTGCGCCGTCACCCTTTTCAGTGTGATCCTTTTTCCAGACAGCAAGAGGTTCGGTTTTTCCAAGTGCCTCTGCTTCAGTAAGCGCCTGTTTGAGTGTTTTTACAAGGTATATTGAGGTGGTACCCTTGAGTGCTTCAAGATTTGTAATAATACGTTCAATCTCGTCCAACTTTTTGATCGACATACGGTCAGGCCATTCTGTGAGAATCGTATTGATTGCATCGTACTCTTTGGGAAGCTCTTGGATAACTCCAAGATATTCAAGAGCGGTAAGACCAAAACTTTTAATATGTTTAATGCGATCGGCAACGTCCCTGAGAAAGACAAAACCTTTTTCAGGGTGGAAACTTCCTAGGGGGTGATTGTGTGGAAGTGATGAGAAAAGCTCAGTGAGTATTTCTGCACGTGCAATATCGTTTGCTTGCGTAAAATGTGTTGCTTTCCAAAAATATTCCGGGTAGCGCGCGATGATGTGGTTACAAAATGCGTGAAAGGTAAAAATGCCGACACGGTAGGCGTCCTGCCCAATGAGCGCAACCAAACGCTCGCGCATATTCATTGCCCCATTATCAGTGAAGGTGAGGCAGAGAATATTGTGAGGTGATACCTGCCCTTGGCGGAGAATGTTGCCTACACGAAGCGATAAAAGCTCTGTTTTGCCCGATCCGGGACCTGCTACGACCAAAACCGGACCTTCAGTTGTATCTACGGCGCGTTTCTGAGCGTCGTTTAGTTTTGCGTACCGTTCTTCAAAAGATAGTGCCATTTGGATATTTTAACACATCCTTTCAATTTTCTTTATTAGCGACATAGAGCGAGCAGAATGAGAAAGTAATCTTTTTCATTCTCGAGCCGAGGAGCTAATACGGATTTCGTGTATTAGCGACATAGAGCGAGCAGAATGAGAAAGTAATCTTTCTTATTTCCGCCTAGCCCGCTGACAGCAGTCGGCCAGGGAGCCGAGGTGAGAAGCGAATACATGGAGCTTCGCAAGACCTTTTGAGATTTTATTGCGTGTAATCACGAAAAGAAAATCCAAAAGGTGTACCGTCCATGTAATGGAATAATATAAGGGTAGTTTCCCTTGTGGTATCTACCGCTTTTATGGCTGGAATAGATATTCAGGAATAAATTTTACTGAGGTAATTCCGGGGAATTGTTTTGCGGTTGCCTCAATCTGGAACCAAAGAATTCCTGCGCGACAGGAACCACCGCTTGTCCTGTTATTGGGGTCAACAAATGAAAGAGTTACCACACTTCCATTTTTTGATGCCCCGGTAAGGGCAACACCTTGAAGAGGAAATTCAGTGGTAATCCCCTGCTGTTTTTCCTCGGTAGTAAGTGTACCTTTCAAAAGGAGTTTTACGGAATCCTGAACTGGCGTTAGGGTGAGCGGAATGGTGCGTGCTACGGGTACAAGTCCTTTTCGTGAGCACATAATATTTCCGCTTGCATCTTTGTCTTTTGAGGCATCGTAGTAGTAAAGATTGATCGTACGTTGTGCTTTGTCGGAAAGCTCGAAACGTATCGGCATGCGAAGTTCGTTTGCGTGTTCAGGAAGTCCTGAAGGATTGTCTTTTTCGAATACGAGCGTTCCCGTTGGCGTGGTTGGTTTAGAAAATGTGAGCGTTGTTTTAAATGGTACAAAATTTTCTGTCATCCAGTCACTTTGAGCTTGAGCAACTGCTGTGCCAAGAAGTACATTATTAGCGTCATATATTCGTATTGGGAACGACGCTTCAAAATACCACGTTCCACGTGCTTCCCCTTCGGTAAGAAGAGGACTCTTAACTACCGCGCCTTCGACCGGGGTTGAAACTCTAATGAGGTCAGAGATATTTTTTACTGGTGGACATTGCGCAAACTGACACGTGGGTGCTATTCTCCCTACGGCACTTCCGTCAGGACAAATCTTTACATCCATCGTACATACAACCGTTTCTGGTGGCGTTGTTTTATTAATAATAAAAAGAAACCCGAGCACGATAATAATAATTGCGATTATGACTGTGAATATAGTGAGTAGTTTTTTCATATATATAGTGTACTACGCATGTTTTTCTTGTAAAGGGCTCCATCGCTAAGCGCTACTATTTTCCTAGTCCTGTATTATTACCTGTGTGCCCAGATCTGCCCAATAATAAAGGATTTTTGCCTTTTCTGGACGCATATTTACACATCCATTTGAAGCAGGTCCTCCAAAAAAATTATGCCAATAAGCCCCATGAATGATCGAGCCCGTGACGGTGAAGTAAAGATTCCATGGTACACCAGGTAGATCCCATGATTTTACATTCGGGCTCACCGTGTTTTCAGTACTCGTGCTGATACTCATCGCTGTACTTGTGCTCGTGAGCGCTTCAGTATCGGTGCTTGTTTCAGTTGTTAGGCTCGGAATTTCAAGAGGACCTTGCATATAGCGACTTGGTGTCTTACGAAAAATAGTGAATGTGCCAATAGGTGTCGGTGACTCGTCGAGACCCGCTGAAATCGGCTCCTTCATGTAGATATCCGACCCTTCGTAGGCGTACAAGGTCTGCTCAGAAAGGTCTATAAGAATATATTTATTAGTTGTTCCCGTACTTTTTTTAATAAGATCTTTTGTTCCTTCATTAAAAAATGATTGCGTATAATTTGCTGAAACGTACCAATCACTCGTAACGCGTTCTGGGTATCTAATCCATTCATCGAGAATAACCCTATACCAGTATTGATCATTATTCTCAATAGCTTCACCAACTTTTAGTACTGTCCCGTTACGTAAGCGGGCTACCACTGAATAGTTAAGACCAGGTCCCGAGCGCATATTTACACATGTTCCATCATAAAAAGGGCCACATGAATCAACGATTTCTACATAATGAAATAATTCTGCCTCTGTTGGAGTTGGTGGAGGAATTTTTTTTATATATTTTACTACAGGAGTGAGTGTTGCTCCGGTGATCTTTTGTTCAATCGGTATTATTGAAGCAACTTGTGGTCCATAGGAATTTGGACGAGGAATAAATAGTAAGATACCGAGCAGTATGAAAAAGATGAGTGTGAGGACTACTACGATTGCAATGAGAATTTTATTTTCTTTATATATTTTCATACAATTTCATTTTCGTTATTTATTCCGGGTGATTAATTGGATATTTTTCAAATTCTGGTAGTAAGTTCTTCCCGTAAAGGAGTCGGGAAAAAGCCTCAGCCTCATATTTTGCACCATTGATACCAATATGAGGTTTTGGTTCTTCTGGAAGTCCTAGGTAGGAAAGGATTGCGTCTAAGGAAAGATCAGTGCGTTCATTTTTGTGCGGGATAGCAATACTGCGTTTCGTTGCGTCCATATATGCCATCGTGTGTAGGTCGAGTGTGCGATATGGGAAATGCCAGCCAATATGCGCACGCGCAAATGAATCGTTCATAAAATCTCGGTCAAATGAAACATTATGTCCTGCAAGCGTCTTTTCTTCGCACTGGTTAATCCAGTGAAGGAATAGTTGCATTAACTCTTCAAGAGAGTGTTTTTTTGGATCGGTGCATTCTTGACGTGTGAAGCCGTTGACTTCGAGAGCGTCCGACATAATGCTTGCACCTTCCCACATCCTGCATTCGCCATAAAACTGACGCTCTGGATGTTCAAGCTCAACAGCACCAATACTTAAAATTGAGTGTTTTTTTGGGTCGAGGCCGGTAGCTTCTATGTCAGCGACTATCATAGGTCCAGTATAACATGAAATCGTGATACACTTATTTTTATGAATAAAAAGGTTCTCTGGATTATAGTGCTTGTTTTGCTGGTGTTGGGTGGTGAAAAAGTAATAAAAGTAGACAACGAAGAGGTTCTTTCTATTCCATCGCCTCGCATTTTTCAAGAAGAAGCACATGAACCGCTAATTCAAAAGACCTTATCTACTGTTCTTCGTGTTATTGATGGCGATACTATCGAGGTGAGCCGTAATGGCATATCTGAAAAAGTACGGTTAATTGGTGTAAATACTCCAGAAACAGTTGATCCGCGCAAGAAGGTGGAGTGTTTTGGTAAAGAAGCGTCACGATTTGTAACGGACATCCTTACCGGAACATCGGTGTCTCTTGAAGCAGACGTGAGTCAGGGTGAACGTGATCGCTATGGACGCTTACTTCGATATGTCTATCTTCCAAATGGCACACTACTCAACAAAACAATTATTGCTGAAGGATACGGGTATGAATATACCTATCGTGTTCCCTATCGTTATATGAATGAGTTCAAGGAAGCTCAGTCTTCTGCTAAAAAATTACAAAAGGGACTTTGGGCGGATGGTGTTTGTGAGTAAGCTGGCTTTAGTTATTTCTTATTAGCGACGTAGAGCAAGTGAAGTGAGAAAGTAGTCTTTCTCACTTCCGAGCCGAGGAAGCTAATACGGATTTCGTGTATGTAAAAATCATACGGTTACGAGATCTTTTTCGACACGCTTTAATGACACGGCATTTACCGCAACTATTATTGAAGACACACTCATCAAAAGTGCCGCAAATTCTGGACGGAGCATAATGCCAAAGCTAGGATATAGAATTCCTCCAGCAATAGGAATTGCAAGGACATTGTAAATTGAAGCCCAAAAAAGATTCTGTTTCATTTTGCGAACTGTTGCTTTGCTTAAGGTGATTGCTCGAAGAATGTCTAATGGGTCTGATTTCATAAGAACAACTTTTGCAGTTTCGATTGCCACGTCCGTGCCTGCACCAATAGCAATACCCACATCAGATTGAGCGAGCGCGGGTGCGTCGTTGACCCCATCGCCCACCATTGCCGTAAATTTTCCTTCTTCTTGTAATTTTTTTACGTAGCTCGCTTTATCCGCAGGTATTACTTCCGCAAACACTCTTTCTATACCAATACGACTTGCCACATTCTCTGCGGTATTTTTATTGTCGCCGGTAATCATAGCAATCTCAATACCCAAAGCTTTCAAACTCTCAACGGTTTTTATGGCATTGGGTTTTATTGGATCAACTACACCAATCACTGCTTTAATGGACCCATCAACAGCGAGAATCATAATCGTCTCCCCTTTTTCCAGAAACTCATTTATTTTTTGTTCCAGTATACCCAGAGCAATACCCTGTTCCTTCATAAGTCTCACGGTACCGATAAGTAGTTGTTTTCCGTCGACAACGGCCTTTACTCCCAACCCTGAAAGATTTTTAAATTTATCAACCGACTCTGGCAATATAAGGTCGCGTTTCTTAAGCTCATCGAGCACGGCACCAGCCAAAGGGTGAGATGATTTCGCCTCTGCCGCGCCGACGAGGCGAAGTGCTTCGTCTGCACTAAAACCATCCACGGTAGCGATGTCAGTTACTTTTGATTTTCCTTCGGTAAGTGTCCCAGTTTTATCAAGGACAATTGCTTGGATTTTTGAAACTTGTTCTAGTGTGGGAGCATCTTTTATAAGAATATTATGTTTTGCCCCAAGGCCAGTACCGACAGCTACGGCAGTCGGCGTGGCAAGTCCAAGTGCGTCGGGGCAAGCAATGACAACCGTAGCAATAGCAAAAGAGAGAGCCAAAAGGAGCGGTGAACCAACTATAAAATACCAAATTATAAATACCAAAAGACCTGATCCTACCGCCACAATGACCAAGTACTTTGCAAACCTATCGGCGATTCTTTGTCCCGGAGCTTTTGAATTCTGCGCTTCTTCAACCATCGTTACAATTCGTGCAAGAGCAGTGTCCTTGCCGATTTTTGTTGCCTTAAATTTCACCGATCCGGTAGTGTTGATTGATCCCCCAATGACCTGGTCCCCAATCCTTTTAGCCGTAGGGATCGATTCTCCAGTAACCAAAGATTCGTCTATGGCAGTTTCTCCCTCAATAACCTCACCATCAACAGGAACCTTGTCTCCTGGCTTAAGAATGATGATGTCACCAAGTTGTATATCGGATGTGGAAACCATCATCTCTCTGCCATCTTTAAAGATTCTGGCTTGAGGCGGTACGAGATTAAAAAGTGCCTGAAGAGCGTCTGTTGTCCCGCGACGAGATCTCATTTCCATCCAGTGACCGAACAAGACGAACGTGATAAGCATGGCAGCCGCTTCGTAATAGGAATCGGTACTTCCCATAAGAGTAAGCAGGATACTGAAGCCATACGCTGCAGTAATGCCGACGGCAATGAGTACCGCCATATTCAGTATTTTATTTTTCAACGCAAAATAAGTTGAATAGAGGAAAATCCATCCGGAATAAAAAAATACCGGTGTTGTTAACATAAAGAGGAGCCACGGTAAAGGAATTGGAGATGCCAGATCAATCCTTAAAAACTCGGTGCCTAAAGGCGAATACAAAATTATAGGAATGGTGAGGATAAGCGAGAAGAAGAATTTATTCCGAATATCTATCTCCATGAGGCGAGCCATTTCCCGACCTGCAAGTCCGGTATGATCCATGCCCATCGTCATCGACATACTCATCTTGAACTTTCCCCAGAATCCCATCTTCGATATATCGCCCATTGCGTGCCCAGAATGGGCACTATGCTTTTCCTGATCATCTTTCTTAACAAGCTTCATCCCACATTTCGGGCACGTGCCGAGTTTGCCCGAAACAACCTCAGGATGCATTGGGCAGGTATACATTTTGTTTTCTTTCATTGAGTGAATAGTACCTGTGGTCTTATGAAGTTAAGTCTTTTTTCTTTTCTTCGAACTCTTTCTTATCAATTTCACCTTTCGCATAACGTTCCTTAAGAATATCGAGTGCTGACTTAGATCTTGGAGTGTCGGAATGGTTGCCACCCCTTGCCTCTCTTGCTAACCATACAATAAAGAAGATAACTGCGCCCCAAAAAATTATCATCATCAAACCTCCTCCGAAACCCCAGCCAAAAATGTCTCCATAGTAATTTCCCATCATATATTTTTTTGTGATTAATTAATAATTAATACAAATCCATGAACTCTTTAATAGCTTCTAGATTAATTGTTACATCGACCTTTATCTATACATACTCTATACCTCCGTACCCTTTATGTCTACTCTATGTAGCGAGTATTCTAGATTCCACACCCACCTTGTTGTCGTGGGGGCGCAACTGTCGCTCCATTTCCTACTCCACAACCATTTCCGCTTCTTTGTTGTGGGGGTCGAGAGACCTGGGTGGCAATTTTTGCGTATCCTTGTGCACTTGAATAATTTATGCCAAGCATTTCTTGCGGATTCACATCCTTCCATTCGATACCCTTGCTCTTCATGTAGGATGCTATCGTGAGATAGGTATCAGGGAACCAATATGAATTGACAACCAGAGCCGCTTTCCACATATCTTGCTCGCTCGCGCCTTGTGAGGCCATAAGTTCAAGAAACCCGAGCATAGCCATTCCGTGATTGCAGTCAGGGAAGTGAGTAGAATTACCACAGCATGGTCTATATATGCCTCTTGATACTTTGTCTACGAGGTCCTGCTGTTCGGAGGTCAGATCAAAGAATTTATGACGGCTATAATGATCCATTGCGCTACCTTGAGCGATAGTCCACCCACCCGTTGATGCAAAGTTTCCCGCACCGCCGTAGGATGGATCTGTCATCTCTCCTGATTCCAATATTGGATTTTTACTTGCGAGCCCAAGTGCCCAAAACAAATTGAGCATATACCCAGCATTTTCGTTTGTGATCGTAAGTTTTCCCTCGTTTTGACCAAGAAGGAGTTTCCTGTATTCCTCGGTAAAAGCTCCTCGCTGATCATATATGGCTATAAACTTATCAGCATCAATGGTTCCGGTACTAACAAGTTTTGATCCAAGATCACCCCAAATAACCGGAAGCTCAACGCCACCCGAGGGTAGAACCGCTTCTTCGGCAGCCGAAACTTGTTTTGCGCTTGGTGTTTGTAGTGAACTATTCCCCGCGTTGTAGATCATCTCTCCTGCGATTACGAATCCTGCAATAATAATGGCGGTTGGGAGCGTGTATATACCATCAACCTTTTTCGACGTTTCCTGATCTTGAATTATCTCCTCTTGAATTTCGTTGTTCATTGTTTTGTTTTTATGGAGTTACATTAATATCAAGCTCTAATTTCAATGTCGGATTTGTTGCAGAATCAGTTTCTATATAGACGACCTTTTTTGCCGGACCCGCGCCTTGCGGTCCGTGCGCCGCTGGGTCTACCTCCACTTCGATTATAATTTCTTGTCCCGGTTTGACTATCTCATTTATTTTAGACGCAAGCCCGCCGTGCCCCGGCATACCAAACGGACCCTTACGAGATGTGCCATTTATAATGGTTGCTTCTGTACACATACAAGAAGTGGTAACACTGGCGATCTCTACCGAAGAACTACCAGTATTTTTTATCTTGAACGAATGACTAACTTTTCCGTTTTTCATCGAAACCGTGCCGAAATCAAAAGATTTCTCTGACGAAACAAGCTCGCTATAGTTGCCTTTGCCTGAAATTTCTGCATCTCTATACCACACACTAATCCCGTTTGGCATCTTACCCACGTTTATTTTCGCAACTTCTTTCTCCATAGCAGTATCAATTATTGACACATCATCACTCTTGAGATTAGTAATGTACGCAAACTTCCCATTTTTAGAAACAGTAACTCCGTGAGGAGCAGACCCACTTTTGATAGCCTGTACTACGCTCATCTCCTTCAAATCAATCTTATAGATAGTATCGCCAATTGGCTGATCAAAATAGAACCCTTGATCGGCAACATACACAAAGCGTGAGTCAGGGGTAGGATAAAGCTGTACCGGTCCTTTTGCATCTTGTGGTAAATCAACGTAGCTCAATTTTGCCAAGGCAGTATCGTATACCGCTAAACTTTTCGCGTCATACACTGAAGCTAGTGCATACTTCCCGTCTGGCGTGACACCTGTCTGCACTGCCGCACCATTGAGTGAAATGTCTTTTAAGTTGAAACTATCGATATCAAGAACTCCCATACTTTTGCCCGACAACATCGCGATATATGCGGTTTTTCCATCTGGTGAGATACGAAGCCCATGAGGTCCACCACCTTTTTTTGTAGTAACTTCTTTCTCTACCTCAAACGAAGTAGTGTTTATTTTGTATATAATTCCCTTTTCTTGTGATGCGACAATGGCGTACCTGCTGTCGGGTGTTAAAGAAATATGCGAGAGGTGAAGTTCCTGCCCAATTTCAATCCTCTTTATAATTACGTCTGAGAATGGATCTATGACGATGACTTCGTCGTTGTTCCTTTGCATAGCCATCCCCTCCTCGCCGTGACCTGCGTTTGCTTCAGCTCTTGGTATGATACGAAACGACATTTTCATATTCTTCTCGTCTTCTGCGTTAGCGGTTACCCATACACTTTTATTATCCGGTGCAACTTGCACATTGTGTGGCATATAACTAACCGTTATGCCATCTGTATCCTTGGATAAATTTATTTTCTTTAAAACCTGTTTTGTCTGCGGATTGAGTACAGCGATTTCTCCGGAACCCTCAATTGCAACATATACTTTTTCTTCTACACGTAAGGAACTATTAATTTTGTTTTCCTGCTTGCCACTTCCGTAATTAATAATTACTCCAATTATCACGATCGCCACCAATACAATTATAATTTTAATATTTTTCATTTTTTTATAGTTAATCTGCTCATAAAAGCGGTAGGTACCACAGGGTAAGCCACCCTTGTATTATTCCATTACATGGACGGTACACCTTGTCGCTCATAGTAAAAAAGCTCACTAAAAGTGGCTTATGCAGACAAAAGAAGCGTGTCGAGGTGCGACAGAGTTTCTTTTGTCTTAATTAAAAGATGGACTATTTATAAAAAGTGACAACCAGCGAGTAATAGCCTGTGGTCTGAATAATTTTGTACTATAATTACGGGACAAATAACGTAGTGATATACGTATATGAGATATCGACGGAAAATATTTTTGAAGCACATATAGTACCCCTATCGTGAGTAATATTGTCATCAGTACCTGCGCGACAAATGAAGAAACAAGAACATTGGTGAATGTTTGGTACATGAAAAGAACGTGAGTGGCGGTAGATAGTGTTCCCGTTGGGCACGTAGAAGTATGGAGAGGCGTCGTAGGACAATTGTCACTCGTCATCCCGTCCATATGGTGTTCCATCGAAGAAAAGCTAAGAATTGCTCCCGCTATAAAGCCTATAAGTACTATAAATACGAGAAATTTCTTCATATTTCTATTCTATCACTTTCTTTTTAAAAAGTGCAAGAGTGCATCAACACTTACATTATTTGATCAATAATTTTTGTTTTTAAATTTTCCACTTTTCTCGTCTTTATCCGTTTAATAAACGGATACTCAACATAGCGATATGTGAGAGAAGAAACAGATATTGTTATAACCCCGCTAAACAGTATGAGAGACCAAAATACTGTTGGTGAAATTGATGTTATCGGATAAAAATAATCTATAGAATTTAGTATCGCAAAAAGCATGATGCTGTGAATCAGGTACACACTGTAACTTATAGTTCCTAGAAACTTTGCCACCTCTGTCTTTAATAAACCAAAAAGATCAGCACCATATACAAAAGATAAGAATACTCCAAGTGAAATAAAGTATTGGGTAAAAGAATAAGGTTTGTAGCTGATAAAATATATGAGAACCACTCCTAAGATGGGCACCAGTGATGATATCGACTTTTGGAAAAATTTAATTTCTGGATATTTTTTATATATATGAGCAGCCATGATGCCGAATAAAAATATAGCCCAATATCCTCTGAGTGGAGAGGAGAGAGCAAAGAAGGCTAACGGCAGTGCCATGATGAACATCTTCTTGCCTTTAAGAGAAACCGCAAGAATAGGAAGCATAAGATAAAACACCCATTCAAAAGCCAACGTCCAATGAATACCTGCGTTTATGGGAAGAACACTTATATTGTTAACAGAGGTAGTGGTAATAAGTCCGAGAGAAAGGAAGGAGAGGATACCTTTTACTGTTTCTCTGATATCTATATCTAACCCTGATTGTATGAAAATTGAAAAAATAATTATTCCCGCGGTAAAAAGATACATCGGAGCGAGACGCAAAAACCTACTTCGGTATAAAGCTCCTGCATCTATGTCTCCTTTTTGCGCAATAGCTTTTGACCAATATAGGAAACTTGTAAGAATAAAAAACAAAATAACGGCTTCCCCACCTAAGTGTCTATAAAATCTGATAGGAACAATTTCCCAAACACCACTCTGAAAATAAAAATGACTTGTCACCGCATGCTGAAAAAATACATTTATTGCTAAAAAACCTCGGAGGCCATCAAGGGACTCAAATCTGCCTCGCTCCTCCTCCTTTATAATCTTTCTGTAAAATGGAAAATTTCTTACCAATAAAATACTAAATCCCACAAGGATCCCTAAAATCAAAAAATATATCCATATCGTAGTAAAATCAAGCATCTAGGAATGTTGGTATCTTTTCAAGAAATATATTATAACAAATAAACACCGAATTGTATCGATGATTATTTGTTTAAATGCTGATTTAGTTGAGATACGGTGAAGTCTCGGTCAAGCGCTCGCTCGTCGCCTTATTTGCGGTAAATGAATCGGTCACAGATATTTTGTTCGCCCCTCGGTGAAGTCTCGGCCAAGAACATTTTTCCTCGTCGTCACTCGAAAAATTTCTCGGCCCTGCTCGGATGACCCATTCTACTGAATGGGTGCCCATCCTCGCTTTCGATTCCTTCACCTACCACGCAAACAATCGTCGCTCAATGCTCTGCATTGTTCTCCTTGTTTGCGGTAAATGAATCGGTCACAGATATTTTGTTCGTCGTCACTCATAAGATTCCGCGGTCACAGGTATTTTTCTGCTGAAAAATCCCGCGACCCCTCCTCGCGCCGTCGCGCTCCGGCCTTGCGAAAGCTCCAAGTATTCGCTTTCTCACCCGGCTCGTGGTCTCGCGTGTTCGCTCGACAACACTCCGCCCTTCGATTCCTTCACCGTCGTAAAGCGTTGCTTTACGATACCCCTCGTTCACTGCGGGCGGTGAAGGAATCGAACCCTCGACATCGGTTTTGGAGACCGAAGTTATACCATTTAACTAACCGCCCTATCTTCGCGAGTATAGCAAAGTTTAGATGAAAAATGAAGGTGTGGACGACTATACAAAAAAATACCCCTTGCGGAGTATTTTTTACGGAGTATTATTTCTTTACTTCTTTGTGCACGGTGTGCTTCTTGCACCACTTGCAAAACTTTTCAAGTTCTATCTTTCTGGTGACGAGCTTCTTGTTTTTGCGTGACCAGTAGTTGACGCGCTTACAATTTTTACAGCCAAGTTTAATAAGTTGATCTTGTGACATAAATTTAAAATATATACCAGATTATACTGTTGCTTCTGTTGCTTCTTCTTTTGATTCTGTCGCAGTTTCAGCTACTACAGATTCTACGGTTGCTTCGTTTGCTACAGGTGCAGGTGTCGCCTCTACTGCAGGAGCTTCCTTGATTATAGGAGTCTTCTTGCCGAGTACGTTAATTTTCTTTCCTGTTACTGCTTTGAGATCAAGGAGAATGTTGTGAACAGTTCCTGAGGCAATCGCACCTTTTGAAATCCAGTGCTTTGCGCGCTCAACGTTGATTACGGGCTTTCCCTTGCGAGCGTCATACATACCAAGGATTTCGAGGAAATTCCCTGTCTTTGGTTTTAATTTTGAGTCAGCGACGATAACACGAAATGATGGATCATTCTTTCGTCCGACGCGTTGTAATCTGATTGATAACATAAAAACCATCCTATCAGAAAGCAGTGAAATGGTCAAGCGCCACTGGAAATATTACATTTTTTGAGCATCCAGCGCCCTTATAAAGGACACACTTTCCCTATTTCTTGTATCACTTTTTCGATCCTTTCTTCGGGGAAACCGAGGGTACGGAGAGGGGTGTCGTTATCCCTAATAGAGCGACACATTACGATTCCTTGTTCTAGAAGGTCTGTTTTTTCTTGTGCGGTAAGAGTAGAAAGGAAGGTTAAAGGATGTACCCCCGTTTCAATAATAAGATCCTGTAAGTTGCCCTGTTCCGGATAGTCCCAACCAATAACGGTGAGTCCTGTGCACTGCGCATAGGCAATTGCATCGCTCGTCAGTTTTGTGTTAGTAATTAACCATCCCTCGTGTATCTTTGGTTCGTCACCATCTTTTACATCGTGACCTTTTTGAAGATCAAGAAAACGTGCATAGACATAGAGGGCAATCTTTACGTCACTCTTGATCCCCTGCTGATTATGAAATTTACATTCTGCAAAGACATGACGTTCATCTTTTTCCATCAGAATATCAACCTCGTGTGACACACAAAAACCAGAGAGGACGACTCCGGTTTGTGTGTGGAACCCTTTTTTCTTGAGGACTTCAGCAACAAATTTTTCAAAAGGAAAGCCACTCGGGCCAAGATCCATTACGGCTTTACGAAGCGAGTAACGTACCGCTACAGGAAACGTCTTCTTTTCAAGAATATCAAACGCGTGTTTATATATTGCAGATGTCGTCATCCCATTTTTAAGTTCAGGAGTGATGTGATCCACGACCATTTGAATAGTTTCTTCGTCTGCTCCAGATCTTACAAGCGAACGCCTCAATTTCTTAACTGAAAAAGGTTCGCGCTCTCCGGAGTTTTTAATAACCCATGCAACTTCAGTATTGTTGTGTTCATTGTTTGTCATAACGCTTCTATTGTCGCATATTGAAGGAATACTGACAATTATTCTTCGACAATTCCACCACCAACACACTCACCCTCGTTATACAACACAATGGATTGCCCTTTGTCTACAATAACCGGCTTGAGGAATTCTATAGTGATTATGGAGTCACGATATACGAGACGGCAGGGATACAGTTCTCCGTGGTAGCGTACCTGTGCGGTGTATGATTGCACTGTAGAAGGAATAGTCCCTGCACAGAAACTTGTTTGAGAAATAGGCACCGTTGTTCGTTCACACGAGAGTGAGTTTTTTATTCGATGAGCAACGGTGATTGTGTTTGCCTCAAGATCCTTTGAGACAACATAATAGGGCACTTCCTCGGTTGTTTTTTGGCTAATTACGAACCCGTGTCGTTCACCAAGGGTATAGAAGTACGCACCACGATGTGTGCCAATAGTTTCTCCTGCTTCGTTTAGTACCGCACCTTCCTTTTCGGTAATATAATGTGCGAGAAAATCCTTCATATCAAGTTTCCCTACAAAGCAAAGACCCTGACTATCCTTCTTTTCTGCAACAGGAATATTAAATTTCTTTGCCAGTGTGCGCACGTGTGTTTTTTTGTATTTGCCAATTGGGAAAAAAGTTTTTGATAATTGTTCCTGCATAAGTGTCCATAAAAAGTATGACTGATCTTTAGCTTCATCTATCCCCGTGAGGAGCTGATAATACGGGTGTGGTGCTTTTTTATTGTATGCCACCCGCGCATAGTGCCCCGTGGCGACAGCATCAGCACCAAGGGCTTCAGCTCGACGAAAAAATGCACCGAACTTTACTTCCTTGTTGCATAACACATCTGGGTTTGGGGTACGTCCTGCTTTGTATTCACGAATCATATAATCAGCAACATATTCCTTATATTCTTTTTCAAAATCCCACGTTAAAAGTGGAATACCTAAGTGTGCAGCAACACGCAACGCATCACGACGTTCTGCCTCCCATGTGCACGGTAAAAAATCCGGTTGCCATACCTTCATAAAGACCCCGACGACGTCATACCCCTCTTTTTTAAGAAGTGCAGCCGAAACCGAGCTGTCAACGCCTCCCGACATCGCTACAAAGACCCTTTTTTTGTTCTTCATCATAAGCTCTTTTAGCATACATCATAAGTATTAATAAAGGAACCTCGGGGCAAAGCTCCGAGGTTCCTTTATTACCGCACATTCAAATTTTGAGCTATAGAGAAATTTGAACAATTGAGGCTATGAATTCAGCTGAGGTACCAATACTTTCCTTACTCATCACCATAACATAATCTCCATTTTTTATGTCGCTAACACCGAGCTTGGTACCAGCTTCTTTCTTGGCAAGTAACTCTAATTTCAAAATTTTTGTTTCTCCGATTATCTTTATCGTTCTATCTCTCAAGTAGCTGGAAATGAACACCTGATCGTTGCAAGTTCCCAATGATTCGCTAGAAGGTTGGATCTTTATAAAATCGGCACCAACCTCAACGACCGTACCGCTGATTTCATTGGAATTTTGTACCCTACTTTTTAAATCTGCTTCCTCTTGTGCAATATCCTTTGGGTCACGACTTCCGTTTTGGTTAGTATTTGACTGGATTTCTCCTGTATTGGTACTCAATTCTTGACCAATCATATTTCGCACATAATATCTTGTGGCAAAAAAACTTGTAGCAGAAGCAGCAACAACGACTACGATGAGATTTAGTGCTTGGTAGAAAACTTTTCTGTTATCCATGATGATGGTAAATATTTATGTTAATTAAAAATTTGTGTCTACTGAAGTCCAATTTTCAGGAAAACTTCCGAAGCTTAAAACTACATTGTTTCTCACTTGATATTTAGTATTACTTGTATCTGTTTCTTCTAAGCAATACATTCGTGTAGTGGGTCCGGTGCATGTACTGTTCGTATAGACTAACGCTGTTCTATTACCGCTGGATGTACAATTTATATTTGTAAAATCAGCTTCTGTATGAATAGTTCCTGTGGTGTAATTCCTATAGGTGGGAATACAGACATTGGCTCCAGTGTTCCAGTCCTGTTGCAGGGTGTATAAGTTAATACTTGAAGGCATTCCTGAGCCATAATTGTCGCGACAATTTAACATAAAAACCCAAGAAGCTCTCTCAAAAAAATTACATGTTACGGAATAATTAACAGGAGCATTTACCCAACCAAAACTCTTTTTATTAATAGAGGCATTGAGATATCCACCAGAAGTACCCCATACATTACTCGTGACGGTGCCAGTTTTTGTGCAAAACTTGGTTTGGTTCCTTGCAAGAGTCACCGTACTGCCATCAGCAGCACACGTTGCTACACATTTATCAGCATTGCAAGTAATAAGTCCTGTGCCACTGCTGCTAGAAGTCACAGAAGTATACAGTGCTCTCCATTCTGTGCCATTACAAATTTCTACGTTATTAATTGCAGAGTTGTAATGTATTGATCCCGTGTTTGTCGCCGTGCAGGGAGTGGGTATCGAATCATTACCTATTCTGATACTTCCTCCAAAGACCGCGCTGTTGATAACATTTAACGCCCCAACAGTCAGATTGCCGACTTTAGTTTGTGCTAGTGATGAGGTATTAATTGGACTGGTAACACCAGGGACTGGATTAGGAGGTGTAACGGTTGGTGGAGTCCATGCATATGCTACGCCACACAAAAGTGCTGTTACTAAAAATACAACTAATGTCTTTAATGATGTGCTGATTGTGTTCATTAATTTAATAAATTATTAATAAGTGAGAACGTGTTTCAAATACATGCATATATAATACACTCTTCATGTTAGATATACAACAAAAATATCGTCTAATTTTTAATTATATTATTTTATATATTTTGTTTTGTTAACCTTATGTTCATCGAACGTGCGCGCGTAGTGTAGTATTCCTTTTTCGTCCGAAAGGTAGTAGAGGTAAGGAGATTCTTTTGGTTTGATAGCAGCACGAATGGTGGAGATGCCAGGATTGCCGATAGGACCAGCGGGAAGTCCTTTATTTTTGTAGGTATTATACGCAGACTTCATTGCAAGGTCTGTTTGAGTAAGCTCACTCGATGTTTTACCAAGTAAATAATAAAACGGAGCATCTACCTGAAGGGGGATCCCTTTTTCAATACGTTTCCAAAGAATTCCTGAAACAAGCGCTTGATCTTCTTCTGTTTTGGCCTCCTTTTCAATAATCGACGCCATAATAATAATTTCACGCTCAGTATGTCCTGAAGCTTCGATAAAAGGTGTCCACGGCTCAATTTTTTTCTTAAATTCAGTACTCATTACGCGTATGACTTCATCAGTGTTGGCGCTTGCATTAAAGAAATAGGTATCTGGAAATAAAAATCCTTCTTGTGTACGTGCACGGTCGGTAAAAAAGCGGGCGTCGAACTTTGAAAGGAGTGGTGAGAGAGTATCAGCAATACTTTGATTTGATGTTCCTTCAGGGATAGTGACTTTCACCATAGGAATACCTGAAACACCACGTACGATACGCATTGAAATACTGCATGCCCCTACAGGTTTTTTGAAAACATAATCCCCCGCCATAATATGTTTATCGCCTCCTAATACTGTCATACATACTTTAAACATAAAGCCTGAGCGAATAATATTCTTTTCTTCAAACGAGAGCGCTACACTACCTAATGGCGAACCTTTTTCTACTGTAATAGTTTCATTTGAAGGAAACTGTCGTGGTGGAACTAAAAGATAAGCAAAAAAAGAAACGAGTAACACAAAAATAATTATTAGTACAAATAATATTTTTGAAGACCGTGTTGAGAGTCCGAGGCTCCCCGCAATCATTGAAAAAGGAATTTTTTTGAAAAAATTTGTATTTTGTGGCGTTTGTGGTGGGTGTTCCGGTAGTATTTGATCCATGGTGAATGCGTTTTTGTTATATTGGTAAGTTTACCGGTGCCTCGCTCTTGTGTGAAGGAATGCGACCGAATGTTGGTGTCTGAGAAACACCTCCTGGGAAATGGAAGATCGTTGCAAGTTCCTCAGTAGTGAGCGTGAATGGCTTCAATTTGCGTGGTAAATAAAACCATGAGCGGTGCTTATACGCATCAAACTGAATCTTCCTTTTTTCTGAAATGCGTTTATTTTTACTAAAGTAAAATTTGGGGAAGAATATATAATCTTCAAATGTTACATATGACTGCCATGGGTAGTCAAAACCAGCAGTCTGGTTGAGGAGGCCGAAACCGTTAAGGTTACTTGAAGAAAATGCACCCCACAACACACCGAGCGCTCTACTGTGAACACCTATATTAAAATTTTCTTTTTTCGCAAGATACATTGCGCGCACTCCGCAATCAAAACCGGTTTTCCCAACGCTTCGCTCAATGGCTGCTATGGTATCCAGCTCCCCTCTTGTTTTCAAAAGCATTTTGAATCCAACATCTTCCCCTTCTTTCTTCTCCCCTTCTTTGAGCTTTGCGATGATGTCCTTTGCTTCATCTTTCCAATCACCCAAGCTGCCATCCTTCTTTTTGTATCTTTTTTCTGCTGCGCGTACAAGAATCTGAATCCAAATCTGCTCACCTTTTCCTATTGAGCCAAGGTATTCTATTATTGAAGTAATAGGGTCAATTTTGTATTCTTCTTTAATACCTTCTTTGTCGAGCCCGTAGTCAACATAGGTTTTAATGGGGTACGGGTCGGCCTTTACGAGCTTATAGTCACGACCAACAACATCCCACGCACTACCTTCGCCATGATAATCAACATAGCGTGTATAGTCAGGAACTTCGTAGATTTCAATGTCTGGATATTGCGCGTAAAGCTGTGCCTCAATAATGTTTTTATACGTGGCAGCAGAACGAATAAAAAACTTAACGTTCCCTTCGAGAGAAACTATTTCTAGAGAAAACCAATCTCGTACCCTGCCCTTAGTATACCAATCCCACCAATTGCCTTTTCCTGTTTGATTGAGTGCGTTCAACATTATCTCCATCGCAAGAGGAGATTTATTTACTTCTTTTGGAACTTTAATTTCAAGCAAGACCCATTTTATTTTTGAGCGCCACTGTGCTTGAATATAATGCACCCATGATTTCCATAGAACGTACGCAAAAACAACAGGTCCCCAGTACGGAAACCACTGAAGAATTATGATGAGATATATCGCTAGGTTACTAAAAAGTTTGCTGAATCCGAGTGTTTGAATAACATTCATACACTACATCATACAATAAAGTATGAAAAGTAAAAAGAGCGGTTCCATATTAAAAAACCTCGCCATGGTGGCGAGGTTTTTTAATATGGAATGTTATGCAAGTATATACTTCCCTTCTTTTGTTTTTTTGAAAATCTTTGGATCTTGCAGGTTTACAAAGACAGTGTTTTCTTTGACATAACGCTCTTTGAGCACACGATCTATGATGTCCTTTTTCGAAAGTGGGCCTTCTTTTTTGAGAATTTTAGCAATGACATCTTTAACGATTCCCTGCTCGTATCCCCACGAAGAGAGTGCGTATAGTCCGCGTCCAACGAGAATAAAACGAGGGTCTTTAATAAGTTCGTTGTGGCAAGTAGCAATATGAGCTTTTTTATCAAAAACTTGAGAAATTGATTTAGCAACTTCTGTGAAGTGCATTGGTGAGCCATGCTTACGAAGCACCAAATATGCGTAGTCGCGCATACCACGTGCACTTACATTGTGTGATTCCGACCTCCCCCATTCGCCAAGCGGATTCTTTGAAATGGTTTTTGAGAGTGAGAGCCAACGCTTGGTAATCTCTTCGTTCTTGTATGTATCTGATACGTCTTTGAGATGATTGAGGAACATCGCGATAAGTTCATTTTCGGGAATAAGTTCGTCTTGCGAAAGTGACTCATAGAGCGTGCGAAGTGCATCATGCACCTTCATTGAAATTTTGTCATCAACAATCCATCGATGATGAAAATGTTCATTCTCTTTTTCTCGAGCAAATTCATCGCCAAGTACCAAGAGGAAGTAGAGATGGTTTTGTGTGCTAGGATCTTTGGAAATATGCATCAAAAAATCTTCCTCACACACTACGCCACCCATAGAAACAACAAGGTTGTGGAGCTCCGTAAAAACCCCTGCCTCTTTCTTGAAGATGTCAGATTTTTTTATGGTCGCAAGTGCAAAATTTTCTATCTGACGCACACGCTCGCGGGTGATGTGATAAATATCGCCGATTGCTTCAAGAGTCATTCGGTCGGTATTATCTCCTAGTCCATAACGCTTGATAATGACATCTAGGTTGCGTGGAGGTAGTGTAGCGATAAGCCTTTTTACTACTTGCTTTGGCTTAAAAGTAATTGCGGACATAGGTTATTGGTTAAATTACAATGATTAAATGTTATGTTTACTATTGGTACTTTTTATCACTAAAGGAGCATAAAGTCAAGAGGTGGGTTTACAAGCACTGAGGTTGAGTTTACGCTTATTGGTTTCTATCGTTACCCCGTAACAATATTTATTAATTTACCCTTTACGATAATGATTTTTTTGATTTCCTGACCCCCTACCCATTTCACTACCATTTTTTCCTCCAGCGCGAGTTTCTGTATTTCCTCGTCAGAGGCAGATAAAGGGACGGTAATTGTTTCGCGTACTTTGCTGTTTACCTGAACGACAATAACGATCTCTTGCGCAGTCGTTTTTGATGGATCGTAGGTTGGCCACCGTGAGAGGTTGATTGACTCTGCGTTCCCGAGTGTATGCCATAGCTCTTCCGTAATATGTGGCGCAAATGGTGATAGGAGCACGAGGAGTGTTTCGTACTGTGAACGAAGTAGAACTGTTGCCTTCTCCATTTCATTTACCAAAATCATTAGCGCTGAGATTGCGGTATTGAAGTTAAATGATTCAATATCTTCCCCTACTTTTTTTATTGTCTTATGGAGAATTGACTCTACATCATGTGTGTCCCCTGCCGTGACAATTTTTTCTTGTAAACGCCATACCCGCTCGAGAAAACGACGTGGTCCAATAATACTTTCGGTACTCCACGAAACAGATTGAGTAAATGGCCCCATAAACATTTCATACATGCGCATCGTGTCTGCACCGTACTGATGGACCACATCATCAGGATTTATGACGTTGCTCCAGCGTTTGCTCATCTTGCGTCCATCGTTTGCCATAACCAAACCGACGTTATATAAACGATTAAAAGGTTCCTCGTAATTCACCACCCCAAGATCGTACAAAAACTTATGATAGAATCGCGCGTAAATAAGGTGGCGCGTAGCGTGTTCAGCTCCACCGACATACATATCTACCGGTGACCAATATTGTTCTTTTGTATGCTCAACAAGTGCCGTGTCGTTCTTTGGATCCATATAACGAAGGTAGTACCACGATGATCCAGCCCACTGAGGCATCGTATTTGTCTCGCGTTTAGCAGGACCGCTACACGTTGGACAGGTCGTGTTTACCCAATCGGCAATATTCGCGAGTGGAGATTCTCCCGTTCCCGTAGGTTCGTACGATTCTACTTTTGGAAGAACTACGGGTAATTCATTTTCTGGTACTGCAACAACACCGCATTTTTCACAGTGTACAAGGGGAATTGGTTCGCCCCAGTATCGTTGTCGTGAAAATACCCAATCCTCAAGACGGTACTTTGTTGTCCATTTCCCTTTTACAAAATGCGTGATATTTTTCTTCGCCTCTTCATTTGAAAGACCATTGAAATCACCAGAGTTAATGAGTACGCCACTGTCAATGTGTACCGCATCTTTTTCCTTGAGACGAAGGAGCCAAATATCCATTTCCGCATGACACATCGTCACGGGGTTAATTTCTGATTCATCAAGCCATACGATGTCATTGTTTTCCTCTTCTTCTTTTGTAATCGAAGAACGCTCTTCATCTACCAATTCAGCATAGACCGCCGTGGTATACGAAACTCTGTTCTGGTCCTTATGCGCTGCAAAATACTCCGCGCGTACTTGCCCACCCAAAATTTGCTCGTTAGTGATATTTTTGTATCCCGTCTCCTCTAAAAGTTCTCGTCGCGCAGCATCAAGAACACTTTCTCCTTGTTCGACGCCACCCATAGGAAACGTAGTCCACCAATACTTCTTAGATTTCAAGCAAAGAAATTTCCCATTACGAGGATTTCGTATAATAACGTGCACATTTTCTCTTGTTACACTTTTCTTGCCGAGAACAGGAGGATTTCTCTTGTCGACTCTCTCAGGAATAATAACTTCTTTAACAGGAAGATGGTATTTTTTTGCAAAGGTAAAATCTCGTACATCGTGTGCGGGTACTGCCATAACCGCTCCCGTACCGTAATGCGCAAGAACATAGTCTGCCACATACACAGGAAGCTCCTCGTTATTTGCGGGGTTTATCGCTATTACTCCTTTGAGCTGTACGCCTGTTTTTTCTTTACCAACAGCAGTGCGCTCTATTTCTGTTTTTATTTTTACCGCATCGCAATATGCTTCTACTTCGCTTTTATTAGAAACTTCCTCAAGGAGTTCACTCACGAGGGCGTGTTCTGGTGCCAATACCACATACGTCGCACCAAAAAGTGTGTCAGGACGCGTCGTGAACACGGTAATTTTCTTGCTACCTCCCTTAATAAGGAAATCAATTTCCGCGCCTTCACTTCGCCCAATCCAATTTCGTTGTGATTCTTTGGTTGATGCGGGCCACTCAAGTTTATCGAGATCGGTAAGCAAACGGTCTGCGTAGTCGGTAATACGGAGCACCCACTGACGCATAGGTTTTTTCTCGATAAGGGTATCACATCGCTCACAACGGTCTCCGTCGAGGTCTTCGTTTGCAAGTCCCGTCAAGCATTTTGGGCACCAGTTAATAGGCTCATACGATTCATAAGCAAGACCTTTTTCGAACATTTTAAGAAAAATCCACTGTGTCCAACGATAGAAGTGCGGGTCAGTAGTATTTACTTCGCGTGACCAATCATAATCAAACCCCAGAATGGAGAGCTGTTCTTTATAACGAGCAACATTTTGTGCCGTCATAACCATCGGGTTAATTTTCATCTTGAGGGCGTAGTTTTCTGCGGGTAAACCAAATGCATCAAAGCCCATAGGGTGAAGTACATTGAATCCCTGTAGTCTCTTCATACGAGAATACACGTCGGTTGCAATATAGCCCTTAGGATGCCCAACATGGAGACCCTCTCCAGAGGGATATGGGAACATGTCTAGTACATAGCACTTTGGTTTACTGATATCCTCTTTTGTATGATATAAGCCTGCCTTCTCCCATTGTTCCTGCCATTTCTTTTCTATCGTTCTGTGGTCGTAATTCATATGCTTGTGTTATTTTGTTGGTATCTTATCAATTGGCGGGTACCGCTCTGGGTCTATAGTTCGTTCGAAACACGCGTGTCCTTTTTTGTGATGCCAATTATCTATTTTTTCTCCTTTTACATCAATAACTGCTACAGGGTATGGTCGCGATATCATGTTTGACGATCCATCCATTGTTGTGCGACTTTGTCCATTAAATACTGCGCACAACTGGAACGAAAGCGATGATGAACCCTTATACTCGTATGCTTCTTTTGTTTGTGGGTCTGTGGGTAACATAAAACCAGAAATAGGATCTGAGAGGTCACTTAATTTTTCTGGCAATCTTTTTTTCTGCTGCCAATAATTTACTACTTGCCATTGAATATTCTGCAGGTCATTTACCCGCTGTGTATCATATCGTGCCAGACGCGCCTGTCGTGGTGTCCCTACGATAAAAAATCCTGAGATTACGGTACCAGCAACAATTACCGCAACCGCAACACCAACATAGAATATACGTCGCGGAAAATGTGTCCAGTATCCTTTCATGTCTGCAAGAAAATGTGCAAATACAATGATTGCAACAATAATTACCGTTGCAATTTTCAAGAGGAAACGTGCGGTAAGCTCTTCGCCGTTCAAAAAGGTACTCAAGAGTACAATAAGAGTTCCCGCAATTGTTGCACCTGAGACAAACAACGTGAATACGAGTGCCCATCGGCGCACCCAAATCTCCTGTCGCGTGGAATCAATAGATATGGTGTGGCGAATAACGCGCATCAACACGAGGAATACCGGAACCGCAACGATTACCATTGCCATATAAGCACTGATACCGCTCTGGTAAGGGTCGATTTGGTATCCTCTCAGTGGATCGGGGTAAAGATAATTAATATACTGAAACACAAGATTAATAAACGCAATAATACTTGTATAAAATGCACCCATTGCGCCCACCCAAAGAAAGAAATCCTTAGGGGCTACGCGCGCACTTTTCCCTGGTTGTGTGGTAAGTGTTTCCATATACAATACTATACCCCACATTTAATTTCCCGACAATATTGTTATTGCTTCTCAAAAATAATTTGTGTGATAGAATACGAGTAAATTATATGGAGAATAAAAAAACAAAAATACTGATTATTGACGACAATGAGATCATTCGCATGATGTTCTCCAATATTTTCTGGTTACACGGTCTTGATGATACGTATGAACTTAATACTGTTGCCCGCGCAGATGAAGCACTAAAACAAATAGATGATCCATCTTCACGTCCTGACATTATTTTTATGGGACTCGTGATGCCATTTGAAAAAGGTGGCAAGGTAACACCAAGTGTCGAAGCAGGATTTACGATTATTAAGCATATCAAAGAAAGCTCTGACCTCTCTCGTATTCGTATTATTGTCCTCTCGGGATATCAAGATGCTGAGTTTCAACAAAAAGCGCTCGATATGGGTGTCGAACACTATCTCAAAAAGAGTGAGAGTATGCCACAAAATATTCTTGAATTAATTCGCTCGCTCCACCAGTCATAATATTATGAGTACCCCTCTCGTAAAATTAGAGAATGTAAACTATTACTACAACCGCGGTAAACCGTCGGAGGTACATGCGTTGAAAAACATTAATATCGAGATCCCACGCGGTGGATACGCAGCGTTCTTCGGTCCTTCTGGTTGTGGAAAAACAACACTCACTTATTTGATTGGTGGTATTGAAACTGAAAACACCGATAGCGGTAACATTTTGATTAACGGTCGTGACCTACGTGGCCTCGAAAAGAAAGAGCTTGCGGTGTATCGCCAGATCGGTGTAGGTATTATCTTTCAGCAGTTCAACCTTTTGCCCTCCCTTACCGTACTTGACAATGTCGCTCTTCCGATGGCATTTCTAGGTATTGACGTTGAACGCCGAAAAAAGGAGGCATTGAAACTTCTTGATCGTTTCGGTATGACAAAATATTCTGCACGCTTCCCTTCTGACCTTTCAGGAGGACAGCAACAGCGCGTAAGTATTGCACGTGCGCTTTCCAATAACCCCCCGCTTATTATCGCTGACGAACCGCTCGGTAATCTCGATTCTGAAAATGCAAATAAAGCGCTTGAGTTCTTGAAAGAGCTGAACGAAAAAGACGGGCGTACGATTATTATGGTTACACACGAATCATGGTCATTACGTGACGCGCGTCTCGTCATTTACCTCAAAGATGGCGAGGTTATACGAACTGATGAGCCTAAAAATAAAATTGACGCCAAGAAATCACTCTCTGAACATTTTTATAAACAACTCTACCCCGAGAGCCCACCGGAGAACCTTATGGCGCAATCTCTTTCCAGTATGCTTGCGCGCGGGTTGTCAGGACAAGAAATAAAGCGCTTCGAGCTATTCCTCGCAGAGCGCCTCAAAGGAAACATTACTTCGGAGCATTTCATTGATTTCCTCGACCAGCCTTTTAAAGATGGCGGATTAGGACTCTGGAAACAGCGCGCTATTAAAATCTCAGAAACAGTTGACGAACTCGCTCATAATCGTAAAAAAGTAGAGGATGTTTACCACGAGCTTGAGCGTAATCCCGAAGTTCCCCTCTATGAAGAAATATCCAAAATGCGTGACTGGCTCTTGAGTAGCTATTCGGGTACCCTGGACGAAATTGGACGCGTTCGTTTCGATGAGGCCGTTGAGGATCGTATTCGTAACGTCATCTCATCTGAACATTTCTGTCGCGTTCTCGAACTTCCCCGTAAAGACTTTGGCGTTGGACTTTCTATGAGCGCTATTCGTGGCATCTCAGAGCGACTAGAATCGGCTCTTACCGGAAAAAAATATCAGGTATTACACTAAGGTTGCGAGTCCATCTGTTTTTTATTTTATTTAACAACACCACATTATGGAACCAACCATCACCAAGCAACCTGAAAAATTAAAAGTTGATACGGGGCACAAATTATCTGTGTGGGATCTCCTCAAGCTATCCTTACGCGTTTTTCGTACCAAACCTGCTCGTACGATTCTCACCATTCTTGGTATGTCTGTCGGTATCGGAACTGTTGTGTTTCTTGTGTCACTCGGATATGGTCTCCAGTACATCTTGATCGGTCGCCTTATTACCAGCGAAGACTCACTTATTACGATTGAGGCTTCGTACCCATCTGAAAGTGGAAAAAGTATCGATGCAAAAAAAGTAGAGGAAACGAAACACGTTCAAGGAATTGCTAGCATAAGCCCTGTTGCTGAGTTTATGGGTGAAGTTTCTATTGGTGATAAATCACGCGGTATTATTCCTATTATGCGTGTTGTTCCTGCTACTTATTTTAAGATGGCAGGCGCAAGTCCCGACATTGGAGAAGCATTTACCGAAGACACTCCAGGTGCCGTTCTTTCAGCAAAAGCGCTGATGCTCTTCGGTCTTCCTGCCGATAAATCAATTCTCGGTGAAGAAATTACCGGAAGTGTCTATTATCAAAAACCCGACGGCTCAACAGAAGAAGTGATAGTTTCAAGAATGAAAATTCGCGGTATTTTTACTGACGACCGCGAAGACCCTCTCGCCTATATCCCCTACACCTCTGTCGCACAACCACCAACGTATTTTAAAAGCATGCTCATCAAGGCACGCGATATCAATTTCGTAGAGCCTCTTCGTGATACATTAGAAAAAGAAGGGTTCCTCATTAGTGCAAAAGTTGACCTTGTTAAGCAAGCGCGCAAGATTACCAACGCGCTCACCACGGTGCTGATGGTTTTCGGTACCGCCGCACTTATTGTGTCAGCAATTGGAATGTTCAACACTATGATCGTGGGCTTCCTTGAACGTATTTACGAAGTGGGCGTTATGAAATCGCTTGGTGCAACAGACAAGGACGTTCAAAATTTGTTCTTGATGGAGTCATTTATCATTGGGTTTCTCGGAGGAGTGTCGGGAGTTCTCTTGGGTATGGGGGGAGGTTCGCTTATTAACTTCGTTATGAGTTCTCTCTCAAAAGGAAGTGGTGGTCTTACCCTCACGCTCTTTATTACCCCAACGTGGTTTATTATTGCGACGCTCATCCTCTCATCGTCAATCGGTGTTATCTCTGGTTTTTATCCTGCACGACGCGCGTCGTATCTTTCGCCGCGTGAAGCGTTTGTACGCAAATAGACAGATAGTCAACAGACAACAGAAAAACCCCGCAAATAATTTGCGGGGTTTTTCTGTTGCTCTCATTAAATTTAAATTTTAAACTCCATCACATCACCATCCTTGACGATATATTCTTTTCCTTCAGTTCGTACCAACCCTTTTTCGCGTGCAGATCCGTACGAACCTGCGTTAAGAAGATCTTGCCAAAATACCACCTCAACACGAATAAACTTATCTTTAAAATCGGTATGAATGGCGGTACCAGCGATAGGCGCGGTGCTTCCTTTGTGGATGGTCCATCCGCGTGTTTCAACCTCTCCGGTGGTAAAATAGGTCATAAGGCCCAACATTTCGTAGCTCTTTCGAATAAGATTATTAATCCCGTCATCTTTAACCCCGAGCTCCCCACGGAACATTTCTTTTTCTTCGCCTTCAAACTGAGAAAGCTCGTGTTCTACTCCCGCATCTACCACCACATAATGCGCTCCAAGAGATGCTAGGTATGCAAGGAGCTTATCGAATCGCTCATCACCCAGCTCGTCTAGATTGCGTCCGCCAGCTTTTTTATTAAGCACGTAGAGAATCGGCTTCATTGTAAGGAGGTGCATACTTCGCACAATCAATGCATCGTCTTCTGAAAGCGATACAGAGCGTGCGAGCAATCCCTTATCGAGAGCTTCTAGAATCTTTGTAAGTACTTCTTTTTCTTTTATCGCGCCTTTTTCGCCACGCTTCACATCACGCTCGATATTGGCGAGTCTTTTTGCAACAGTCTGCTGGTCAGCGATAACAAGCTCAAGATTGATCGTTTCAATATCGGATACAGGATTAACGTGCCCGTGCACATGGATAACATTATCATCTTCAAAAATACGCACCACCTCGGCAATAGCATCTACTTCGCGAATATGTGAGAGAAATTTGTTTCCGAGCCCTTCACCTTCACTCGCACCTTTTACGAGTCCTGCAATGTCTACAAATTCAATAATTGCGGGAATTGTTCTCGAAGTATGCGAAAATTCTGCAAGTTTATATAAACGCTCGTCAGGCACGGCAACAACCCCCACCGATGGATCAATAGTACAAAATGGATAGTTCTCTGCTGGAACAGATTTTTTTGTTAATGCGTTAAAGAGTGTCGACTTCCCCACATTAGGAAGACCGACGATGCCGATTGCAAGTGCCATATATTTTTATATCTTTTGATACTCGCATTTTTTGCAGGAAAACTCAAGTAAATCTACAAATTTCAATATTTTAATCTATATAAATAAGTGCGCATAATATTGACAAATAGAAAAAATATCTCTATGCTGTATAGAGAAGGTTTTTGTAAAAATCATTGCCAATAGGCACAAGGGGGTAAAAATGGAAGAGAGCAAAAGAAACGAGAAGCTGTATTGTCTGTTTCAAGAGCTTGGCGGATTTTATCCTTCCATGGGCACCATTTTTCTTCCCGAATCTGAACGCATAGAAGAGTTGATGAAAAGACTCGAAGCGTACCAGAAAAAAGAGAAGATTGATTCCGCTCAAAAGGTAGCAAGACTTCTTCCTGAGCCTCAGCGGACAAATGAGTTAAAGAAGATTTTTGAATCATACCGAGAGAGGAGTAAATACAAAGAGGCAGAAGAAGTAGCACTGCTTCTTCCCGAGCCACACAGAAGTGATTCACTAGTAATAGTCCTCAGATTTTATTTTGATCAATTTTCGGTTGATAACCCCCTGAGGATCGTACGTATCCTTCAGGAACCTCAGAGGGCAAATGAGTTAATGAAGATGCTCGAAGTGTGCATCGAAAAATACAAGCACGAGGATGCTCGAAAAGTGGCAGATGTAATCCTCGAAGACTATAGAAAATAACCCGCTGTGCCACAAAACGCAAGAGGTCACACAAAATGTTGTGTGACCTCTTTTTTTAAACACCCTAACAATAAAATTACTGCATTATCTTTTGCAATTCTGCTTGATGCGCGCGCATCACCTCAAGTGCTGCGGCCTGTTCTGAACGGCCACTTTTTACTTTTGCTTTGATTTCGTCGCCAATTTTCTTGAATATTTCAGGATTCTTGCCCACAATATCAACAATGCGATCAACTTCGCTTTCGGGTAACCCCTTTAATTGCCTTTTTACTACTTGTTTTAATAAGAAATCTTTAATCATATATTTGAATTGTGTTATAATAGCACAAAATAAAAGGTAATCAAACAACCCATGCCACACCATCCCGCAAAAAAAACAATGCTCCTTCTTGTGTATCTTGCAAGTTTTCTTTATTCGTTCCACTACGCACTCCCCCTCTATATCGAATCGTCATTCATTGCCCAGTTTCTTTCCACAGAAGAAATGATTGGCGTTATTTTTTCTATTGCCGCAATCATTTCTGTGGTAAGTATTTTTTTCTTTCCGAGAGTTCTTCGAAAATTTGGAAATTATCGTACCACGCTTGCAATTATGGGGCTGGAAATTGCAACCCTTCTTTCGCTGGTGGCATTTTCAATACCGCTTGTTGTGGTGGGTCTCTTTATAGTACACCAAGCACTCCTTAGTCTTATATTTTTAAACCTCGATACTTTTGTAGAGTCATACTCAGACAACCAGTCAACAGGAAGCATCCGTGGTGTTTTTATGACGGTTCTCAATATCGCGATAGCGATTGCGCCATTCCTTGCGGGACTTATGCTTACGGACCACGATTTCTGGAAAGTCTATCTCGCGGGAGCAATATTTATGTCCCTTTGCTTTCTGGTGATTGCGAAAAATTTTAAACACTACATTGACCCACAATACCTCGTGCCAAAGTTTAAAGATACAATAAAAACGGTGCTGAAAAGCCACGACCTTCATTCTGTCATCTTTCTTCATTTCCTGCTCGCCTTCTTTTTTTCATGGATGGTAATTTATACACCTATCTATCTCAATAAGCACATTGGCATACCTATGAGTGATATCTTGAGCGTCATCATTCCTGTAGCACTCCTTCCCTTCATCTTTTTTGAAGCAATATTAGGCAGAATTGCGGACACGAAACTGGGAGAAAAGGAAATCGTTACTATGGGGTTCCTTTTGATGGCAGTTGCCACCATGGGACTTTCGTGGATCACCTCAACCAGTGTTGTAGTATGGGCAGTTGCACTCCTTATTACCCGCATTGGCGCGAGCGCTGTAGAGTCTATGATTGAGAGTTATTTTTATAAAAAAGTAGGCCCCGAAGAAATCAATCTCGTAACCTTTATGCGTATGGTACGCGGAAGCGCTTATATTGTCGGACCACTTCTTGGCTCGCTCGTACTTTCGTTCATCAATTTCCGCTTCCTCTTTTTTACGCTTGGAATTATCGTTCTTACCAGTATCCCCTACACGCTCACGATCAAGGATACTAAATAAAAGCGGTATTTACCCCGAGGCAAAGCCCCGGTCAAAATGTGTTCGCTTCGCTCACCAATTTACCGCCCCAGAGGGGCAGGGTATTCAACCCTTGTATTATTCCATTACATGGACGGTACACCTTTTGGATTTTCTTTTCGTGATTACACGCAATAAAATCTCAAAAGGTCTTGCGAAGCTCCATGTATTCGCTTCTCACCTCGGCTCCCTGGCCGACTGCTGTCAGCGGGTTAGGCGGAAATGAGAAAGATTACTTTCTCATTTCACTCGCTCTACGTCGCTAATAGTTACCTACGACGTATTTTTTGAGTGACCCATTTTAACGCGCGGTACAAAATATAAAATACCACTACATAAAAAATAACCTTATATTCAAAAAAATACTGCAGTACCGCGAGCACAAAATAACTTACGTACGCAAGAGGTTTCTCTGCTTCTGTACGCACCGTCTCGGTAAATGGTTTTTCCTTTTGAGTCGAGATTGCCTCTGTAGGAATACGATTACGCTCATTAAGTGCATCTATTTCTTTTGATTTTTCTTCTTTTGCAAGTTTAAATTGATATCCTTCACTAATACGAAAACGCTCAACAATATTTGAACCTGATGAAACTGCTTCTTTTATTGGTTCAGGAATTTTTGAGTCCACTACACTCATAGCGTTCTCTACGACGCCTAGATTTTTAGTTCCCGTTGCGGTCTGCGCGCGCGCTTCAATAAGTTTTAGCTCTTTATCATCCGAAACACCATTACCATCAGAATCTTTTTTAAGTGGGTCGGTGCTATTTTTAATTTCATCAATATCTGAAACATTATCGTTATCATCATCCAGATCATCAGTATTTCCTATACCATCTCGGTCAGTATCAAAATCAATAGCGAGTTCATTCTTTGCCGTTTCTATGTTTTCAAGCACAATAGGTCGTTTTTTCCCTCCCGTACCAACCGCATGCACCCCAGAAAGGCGCGCGGTGATGGTATGCTTGCCGTCCTTTGCAACCCAATCAACCCACACATCACGGGCGCGACCTCCGCTCGCAAGAGAAAAATCTGTTTTACCAATTAAAATTCCGTTATCTAGAAATTCAACAACGCCAATCAAGTCCTCTGAGCTTCCATTGAAAATAATGGTATAAATGCGAATACTATCCCCTGAGAAAAAAGGACTTCGTGAGTACCAAATATTAGAGGGGGCAAAGCCGGCATTTTTTAAAGGAGTATCAACTGCGTATACAGGAACCACGGTCGCAACAAAAAATAAAAGAATTGCAAAAAAAGATTTCATAACCAAGATATGCTCCTAGTATATCATCTTTCAGATTCTGACGAAGGTGCAGAAATGTATGTTTTTCGTTCCTCATCCTTTTCTTCTTTTTGTCCCTCTTCTTTACGAGTTTCCTTACGTCGTTCGTATTCGGCTTTCTTTTCTTTGTTTCTTTTCTCAAGATTTTCGCGTACTTCTCGAATATCATCTATCGTCTTCTCGAGAGATTCTGTGCCGCTCTTTTTTATGCGAATACTATTAGTATCCTCACTCGAGCGCTTTTCACGCTCTGTATTATTAATACTATTTTCTATCTTAACCGATGGAGTACTCGTAGATACGGTTGTACGAACTCGCTCGGTCTCTTTTTTGAACTTAGAAGATTTCTTTATCTCTACGTTAGCTTGCTTGTCCTCGTCATTATCTTGCTCACTTGTCTTTTTATGGATATCCTCAAGAAGTTCTTTTTCGTAAGTTTGAAGTACCCGCGCAAGATTTTCAGCGACTTCAAGCGCTCGCTCGTCATCATCGTTATCGTCAAACTCCACAATGCGCCTCTGTGCACGTTCAGCATATTTTCTCACATTCTTACGCGCAAACTCCTTGGTCTCTGACGGGATACTCTCGAGTGATCCAACTTCCTTCATTTCCGTGAGACGGCGTTCCACAAGTGCAATATCCCATTCTGCTTTCGCTTGTGGGGTAACCGCCACCACGCCACGTACACGCTCATTTACCCCCGTTTTAACAGGATAGAGCACATTCCCAGGGAGTGCCCCTTCTGCCGCAAATGAAACTGTTCCTCCAATAAGAATACCGCCAATCACAGTAGCGGATAGTACCTTAAATCCGCGCGCCTTTCGCATAAATGAGTATGGGGAAACCACGGTACGCGAATTCTTCGCTTGGGATGTGTGCGCAACAGGGTTCTCTTGCGCAAATTGCAGAAGTGCCTGACGCATTGCGGATTTTTCCTCGACAGTAAGACGCACTTCGCGTGAACCTTTTTTAAATTGTTTAAGCAAATTTCTCATATAATGTTTTTGTTTTTTCTATTGCACGATGAATGCGTACGGAGACCACATTTTCAGTTTCTCCTGTAACTCGTGCAATCTCTTTAACCGAAAGTCCGTCTACGTGTCGCATCACCAACACCTCACGATATTTATCAGGAAGTGTTTCAATGAGTGCTACGAGACGTTGTGAAAGATCTTTGGTCTCAAGGTCTTCTCTAAAATCGACTCCCACGTCAAACCCGATTTCTTCCTGCATCTGATCCAATGAAAATGATTCTTTTTTACGATACTCATCGATAATCAGATTGTTAGCAATTTTGTACAAAAACGCACGCTGATTCACAATTTCTTTCTCTTCTGCAAGATATTTCCAGAAACGAATAAATGTCTCTTGAGTAACATCTTTTGCCTTATCTCTATCCGATAGGCGGAAAAAGCAATGCCGAAAGATCACGTCGGCAAATTCATCGTACGACTTTAAAAAATACCCCTCTTTGGCCTGATCTTTCATTACTTCTTAATCTAATACAAAAGACGGCGTTGCGCCAGTTTTCTTACAAAAAGATGCCGAGACTGAGCTCGGCATCTTTTTGTAAGAAACTCTACATAGTCTGCACAGTGCACGTCTTGCACTCACTACTATGCGTTACCGCAAAGTAGATTGCAGAAAGTCCCACAAGTGCATATACAACCTTTCCTGCTATGGAGCCTGCACCAAGGATCATATCGACAACATTATAACCAATTGCGACAAGTCCCCAATTCAAACCACCAACCACAAGGAGGATGAATGCGATAATATGTAATATTTTCATTTTATTTTTTAAAAAAATTACTTATCGACCTTTCTCTTATAAGTATACACCTTCCCATAATACGTGCGAGAGTACCTGTGTATAACCTTACGCTTCCCACATGACTCGAATACGCGCCATAATTAAACTTGTTGCATTTTTTAATTCCTCAAGCGTGGGTGGGCGTCCTTCTTTGAGGGCAGTCTCAAACACCTCTGATGAAGCAATAGGCGCACCATAGGAAACGGTAATCGTTCGCTTCCTTAAAAAAATCTCTCGTAATGTTATTCGATAGTCCCCACGAATAGCGACGGGGATAACAGGAACTCCTGTGCGCCATAAGAGATGCGCAACGCCAGGTTTTCCTTCGCCAATAAATCCATCTCGCGTAATTTTTCCTTCAGGGAAAATACAAACACTTCTTCGGTCGTTCAGAATCTTAATATGATGTCGTAAGGCAAGATCGTAGTCACCCAAACCAACGGTAGCAGGATATGCGCCCCATAATTTGAAAAAAGTTCCTCCGTATAAAATTTGTTTGAGACTAAATCTTTTTTTACCGTCACGAAGATAGAATGCCGTCTCGCGAGAGACATAGAACATCGGCATCAAGCGTGACAGAAACGGCAATGTTGCCGGCACGAGAATAGGATTGAGCTCGCTGGAATGATTCACCGCAAAAAGAGCACCATTTTTCATTCCACGCACGTGTTCTAATCCTCTAATGCGAATGTGGGTAAAAAAACGAAATGCAATCCACGTACACGGATACACAAGTGTCTGAAAAACCAAAGGTGTAAAATATATAAATTGCATAATGTAATATTTTGGTTTGATTGCTATACATTATAACATATTTTATACAAAATAGCAAGTACTTATATCAACAAAAAAACCGGCAAAATTACCGGTTTTAATGAGGAAAATTATTTGATTGCGTCAATCTTCACTTTAGTAAAAGGCTGACGATGGCCATTTTTCTTGAAATAACGGCTCTTTTGGCGGTAACGGATAACCGTTACTTTTTTACCCATACCTTCTTCGACGATGGTCGCCTCTACGGTTGCCCCAGGGACCAATGGCATACCAACGGATGTCTTTACTCCACTATTCACAAGAAGAACTTGGTCGAAAACTACCTTGTCCCCTTTTTTGGTGCCATTAAGCTTTTCAATCACCAAAGACTCGCCTGGAGCGACCTTGTACTGCTTGCTACCTGTTTGTATTACTGCGAAATTCATAATTCCAATATAGTACACGAAACGTAATAAAAATGCAAGTGGATAGGATTGACATTATAAGACAATATCTGGTATAAAGCCTCCAGAAGTTCATAATTAAAATTAAATGATAGGAGGGACATTATGTCAGGAACAGTATCAATAATTTACCCGAGGATAGGTGAAAAGATTCAGGTTGTTCATTCCACGTATGGCTATGCCTCAGGATACCGAAAACCAAAAAGTATCCCCGAGCAAGTAAATACTCTCTGTGGCGTGTTTCCTCATATCACACGAGAACTTCTTGGCACATCAACAACTACGAAACCAGTACCTGCTTTTGCAGAGGGATTATTCGTTATCCCTCACTGGGGACTCATCGCACAGACCTACGCCAGCGCTGTTTTGGCTGCACTTGAAGAACTTGAAGCAGTGCGAGGAAGCAAGATTTGCAAGTACTACCGTGGGGAAATAGGGAGTGAAAACTTCAGGCGAAACTTCAACACCGAACGAGCACTGAGGAGCATTCACGGAGGTGACGAGGATTGGTGGCACAAAGTATTCACGATCCCCGCTCAGTTTGGTATTCAGTACCGTGGGGCCTCTTCGCACTGGGCAAAAAGAACATTTACAAAGTGCGAGTTCGGTCTCGGACTTTTTGAGGTCATCATTATGCTCATTACCCACCCTGAGCGCCTCAGCTGAACGACGATCTCTGGATTGAATGGTCCTGGAGACAGTTATTCATTCACTCCCGATAACGATCCTCTCAGTACACCATTTCTCAACATCATTGATGGCGAGATTGGTGTCGGTACTGTGCCAACATATGAGCCAGGAGCACGTTATGGCTCGGCAACGTTGTTTCTTCCATAAGGTTCTCTCTAATAAAACAAAACTACCTACAATACACCGTAGGTAGTTTTTTATTACTCCTCCATCCTTGGTTTATCAATCAAAAGGGGCTCTATACCTGCAGATTCACCGGTGATTTTTACCACGTCTTTGTCTACTTTTTTCAACTCCTTATATGCGGATGTATAGTGGTTCACCGTGGTACCGAGCGCATTACCAAGCTTTTTCATATAATCTTCATATGCGGTAAGGTGCTTGCGAAGCTCTTCAACGCGACCGATAATAAGCTGTGCTGATTCTTCAATCTTAAAGGCGCGAAAACCATACAATACTGATTGCAAATATGCTGAAAAGGTTGTTGGCGATACGATGATCACCTTTTTTTCATTAGAAGCATAGTCAATAAGTGACCTCGTGTTTACTTTCACTGAACCGACTTCATTGACGAGAAGGTCGTAGTAGATTCCTTCCGCTGGGATGAACATAAATGCAAACGGAAGCGTTCCTTCGGCAGGACGAACATACTTTGCTGTTTCATCAATACGTTTTTTGAGATCATTTTTGAATTCCTTTTCCAACTCTTCCTTTCGCGTTTCGTCAGTTTCGTTTACGACGCGGTTATAATTATCGAGTGAAAACTTTGCATCAACAGGAATCATTCCATCCTTGGTAAGGATGACCGCATCCACCATATCACCATCCTTGAACTGATACTGAAGCTTGTATGCCGTAGGGGGTAAAATATTTGAAAGAATGAGCTCGAGTGCCGCCTCGCCGAGCGCTCCACGTTGCTTTTGGTGTTTGAGAACCTTTTCAAGATTGTGGAGTTGGTCGGTAATGGACAGCACTTGCTTTGAAGTTTCGTTGGCAGTCGTCATTTCTTTTGCCACACCCAAAAGATTGCGCTCTACTTGTTCATTGATTTGACGAATAAGTTTCTGTGATTCAGTAAATTGCGTATATACCGCCTGTTGCATTTCTTTGTTGGTTGCTCCCATTTTCTCATCTACTGTTTTCATAAAACTACCAAGTTGTGATTGAAAATTTCCAATCTGGTTTTGAATGAGCAGAAGTGCCTCATTCTGTGGCTCGGGGGCAGAACCTTGAGAAACTGATTTATTTTTCAAATACAAGACAAAAACAACAGCTGAAGCAACTCCCACCACAAGCCCGATAAGAATAAGGAAAAGTGGTGACATAATTATATAGCAAGCATCGCGCTCAAATTATTGAGGAGCATAGGAATCGCAAACAGTAGCCCTACTAACGGAATAATAAAAAGTGCGAGCGTAACGATAAGGGTCCACATAAAATACTTTCGTGTTTTTTCCACTGACACAAACACTTTTTGCAAAACTTCGTTTTGTACCGCAATTTGTCGTAAGATTTCTTGTTCCATAATACGTATCTTACTACATACGTAGTCCAAAAAAAAGCGGCCACCTCGTGTGAGATGACCGCCAGAAAAAACTAGTAGTTATTGGTTCTTTGAAATTACTTTTTCCTGATACATTCTCTCGTCAGCGAGTCTTCTAAGTTCGTGAAAATCACAAACTCCTTCAGATGTAGAAGATACCCCGACCGAGAGTTCAACATTGGTTTTTCCTGCAAAAACCATGCTGGTAATCTTCTCGATTACTTTATTTGCTACGTGCTTTGCAATAAGAAGGTCGCTCGCAGGAAGGATAACGATGAACTCGTCCCCGCATGGCCGTGTGACGATATCACTCGCCCTCACGACCTTCTTTAAGAATGTAGCCACCTCTCTGAGTACAACGTCGCCGACATCGTGCCCGTGCGTGTCGTTTATTGACTTGAAACAATCAAGGTCAATAAACAGTACTGCAAGTGGCGCGTCCTGTCGCTTCGCCTGAGCAAGCGCGCGAGTGACTTCAACTTCTAATCCTCGACGATTTAAAATTCCCGTCAGAGGATCGATTAAAGAGAGACGCTCCGCGTCAGCGAGAGTTTTTTTAAGTTCCCTCACTTTCTGTTCTAGTTCTGCAATCCTTTGTTTGGACACGTTCGCCACCTCCTAATGCAATTTTTTATAATTATCTAAATAAAAGTATAGCATATTCAAGACTAAATGTCAATGTCTTTACCTCGCCCCTCTTAAACGGTATACTACACAACATAATAATCAATATATAACTATGACACTACACGAACAAATCAAAGGCGAAGTAAAACAGGCAATGCTTGCAAAAGATACGGTTAAACTTTCTGTCGTACGCGGAATGGTATCAGCGTTTACCAATGAGCTCGTTGCTACGGGGAAAATGCCACAAGACATCCTCGATGATGCAGGGGTACTCAAGGTTATCAAAAAACTTGCTAATCAACGCAAGGATTCGATTGATCAGTTCGAAAAAGGTGGTCGCCCTGAACTCGCCGACGGTGAACGCGCAGAACTCGCTATTCTTGAAAAATATCTCCCTGCACTAATGTCACGCGAAGACATTAAAAAAGTTGCCATTGCGAAAAAAGAAGCGCTTGGTATTACCGACAAAGCAAAAGCAGGTCAGCTTACCGGCGCCATCATGAAAGAGCTTGGAGGCAACGCAGACGGCAACGACGTAAAAGCAGTTGTGGAGGAACTCCTCGCGTAATTTATTTGAATTTTCCTCTCAACGTGCGGTGGTATCCTATAGCAAAACGGTGTGCCTCGCTATTAGCCAATAAAATATCACGCTCATTAAATCCAAGGTCCGACCTTGGATTTTTTAGTATCTCGCGTGGGCGGTGGTGTTCGTCTTTCACTACTCCAACGACAGGGATCGCAAGTCCCCACTCCTTCATAAGACGCAACGCCAAATTCATTTGTATTGTTCCCCCATCGACAACAATAAGTTTTGGCAGAGACCACTCAGTATGCTCGAAACGACGCGTGAGCACCTCACGAAGCGAAGCAACGTCATCGTTAGTACTCGTCCTCAATTTAAACTTGCGATACTCACTCTTTTTTACCTCGCCATCTTCCACCACGACCATCACCCCAACAGCATTCGTACCAGAAATATGCGCTATATCATAAGCCTCAATCCTGCCAAGGTCCGACCTTGGCAGGATTTCTGATTTGAGGAGGGCAACATCTTGGATATGTTTGAGGGCAAAAATAGTTTTTTTGAAACGAGATGCCTCTTCAAATTTAAGGGCACGCGCGGAGTTCTTCATCTCTCGCTCAAGTGCACGAAGGAGCGCTGTCTTCTTTCCCTCAAAGAAAAGTTTGATATGTCGAATCGTTTTTGCGTATTCAGTACGTGACACGTTTCCGGTACACACTCCAGGACACAACCCTATTTGCGCGTTAAAACAAGGCTTGCCTGAGTTTGGTGCACATCTGTCACGAAACGGAAATATCTTGCGCACTAAGGAGAGCGCTTCACGAAGCACGCCCCCTTGTGGAAATGGCCCAAAAGAATACTTCACTTCATCACTTCGCACGCCAAGCTCTCTACTTCGCATCGTCACGACTCGAGGAAACTCTTCTTTGGTAATCACGACGTAATTAAAACTTTTATTGTCTTTTTCTTTTGTATTATACGGTGGTTGATGTTTTTTAATGAGGTGTGCCTCGAGTATCAATGCTTCAAGAACAGAATCTGTGGTAATAAAATCAACTGTTTTTGCTGTCTTCACCATGCCCGTAATGATCGGCCCACGGGTCTCCACGAGATCACGACGAAAATAACTCGCGACGCGCGTCTTGAACGAGGCTGCCTTGCCAATATACAATATTGAGCGCTTGGGTCCACGGAAAATATAGACCCCAGGAGCATCGGGTAATTTTTTATCTAGGTTTTTCATTGTAATTATCATATGGTACAATAATACATATGGAAAAAGAACCATTTGAAAAGACTCCTCAAGGAATTGAGCAGAGGATCTCAGACCTTATCAGAGAGATGCAGGAAAAATATAGTACATACTACGATGATTTAGACCCCGCTGACCAAACGACATGGAACGAATTGTCCCGTTTTGCCAACATTGAGAAAGATCAGGACGAAAAGAAACGAATCGTTCTCGAAGAGAGCCTCATTTCTTTCCTTGATTTTTTACAATCTACCTACGGTACAAAAGAATAATAATTTTTACTTCTTTTTTAGCACCTTCTTGAGGTATTTCCCTGTATGGGAATGTGTATTTGCAGCGATTTGCTCAGGAGTACCCCGCGCAACGATCTGTCCGCCCCCTACCCCACCCTCGGGACCAAAATCAAGCACGTAGTCTGCACTTTTTATAACATCCATATTGTGCTCAATGAGTAGCACGCTGTTGCCTTTATCAACAAGTTTTTGCAAAATTTCAATAAGTTTACGTACGTCTTCATAATGAAGTCCAACAGTTGGTTCATCGAGAAGGTAGATTGTACGCTCAGCAAAAGGACGGTAGAGCTCTGAAGAGATTTTAACACGCTGTGCCTCGCCACCAGAAAGTGTGGTTGCTGATTGCCCAAGCTTCAAATACCCAAGTCCTACCTCATTCAGTGTTTTGAAACGATCGTAAATTGCGGGAATATCCTCAAAAAACGTGAGTGCTTCTTCGACGGTCATTTCGAGCACGTCGAAAATATTCTTTTTTTTGTACTTTACCTCGAGTGTTTCTTTATCGAATCGTTTTCCGCGACACACATCGCACGTTACATACACCGTTGGTAAAAAGTGCATTTCAACCGCAATGAGCCCATTACCCTGACAGGTCTCACATCGACCACCTTTTACATTAAAAGAAAAACGTCCCGGCCCCCACCCACGCAAGCGCGCCTCCTCGGTTTCCGCAAAAATATCACGAATAAAGGTAAATGCACCCGTGTAGGTTGCGGGATTAGAACGGGGGGTGCGTCCGATAGCAGACTGATCAATAAGCACCGTACGGCTCAAATATTCCGTGCCGGTAAAACTTTCACAATTAAAAATCTGATTAGTGCGATACTTGTATTCCAAACGCGCTTGAAGATTTTTGTGCACTATTTCGTACAAGAAGGTAGACTTTCCTGAACCAGAAACACCCGTAATAGCAACGAGTTTACCGAGAGGAATTTCCGCATTAAGATTTTTTATACTAAACGCTGCACCCTCACGAATACGCAGATGCCCGCGATCTTGCGCGCGACGTGCATGAGGAATCTCAACCACAGTATCTCCACGCAGATAATCGAGCGTAAGTGATTTATATTTTTTAGGATTGGTAATGAGGTCATCAAGATACCCTGCTACCACGATATTACCACCATGCACCCCCGCCCCTGGGCCAATATCCACCATATAGTCCGCAGAGAAAATAGTATCCTCATCGTGTTCAACCACAATGATAGTGTTGCCGAGATCGCGTAATTCTTTCAGGGTTTTAATGAGGCGGTCATTGTCTCGCTGATGAAGACCGATAGTCGGCTCATCGAGCACATAGAGCGCGCCCACAAGACGTGAACCGAGCTGTGATGCCAGACGGATGCGTTGTGCCTCACCACCAGAGAGTGTGTTGGCGCGTCGGTCGAGAGTAAGGTAATCAATCCCCACGTCAAGCATAAAGCGAAGACGGTTTTCAATTTCCTTTACCACTGGCACCGAAATATCTTTATCACGCGTAGATATTTTCAAGTGTGCAAAAAAATCACTTGCTTCACGAATTGACATGCGGGTCACCTCGACAATATTCTTGCCACTGATGCGTACATTTAGGGCTTCTTTACGCAAACGAGCACCTTCACAGTCAGGGCACGCTTCTTTGCCAAAAAAATGTTTCGTGCCAAGACCATTACAAAGTGGACACGCGCCGTAGGGAGAATTAAACGAAAAAAGACGTGGCTCTATTTCTGGATATGAAAAACCATCATTGGGGCACGCAAAACGATTGGACATAATGGTGTCTTTGAGAATTGTCGTATCTTTTGCAAACACAATACGTACCAAACTTTCAGATTCAGTAAGTGCACGCTCCATCGCCTCAGCAAGACGCGCGCGCCCTTTTTCGTTCTTACCAGCAAAGTCTGCTATGCTGATTTCATCAACCAGTACATCAATCTCGTGCTTTTTTGTCTTTGAAAGAATGATCTGCTCGCGAAGATTTTTCATCTCGCCATCAATGCGCACCAAAAGGTACCCTTTGCCAAGGAGATCGTAGAGAAGCTGATAGTATTCGCCCTTGCGCCCACGTACAATGGGTGCAAAAATTTTAATAGTGTCAGATTTTTTTCCAACAGCTCCCTTCACATCTTCCATAATGAAATTCAAAATTTCCTCGTTACCAAGACGCTTGATTTCTTCTCCACACACGAGACAATAAGGTTTTCCAATACGCGCATACAATACACGAAGGTAATCGTAGATTTCGGTAATCGTCGCCACGGTCGAGCGTGGATTTGATGAGTGTGATTTTTGGTCAATAGAAATTGCCGGCGAAAGACCCGTGATTTCATCCACGTCGGGCTTTTGCATTTGATTCAAGAACTGACGTGCGTATGCGGAAAGTGACTCAACATAGCGTCGTTGCCCCTCTGCAAAAATCGTATCAAACGCAAGGGATGATTTTCCTGAACCAGAGAGACCTGTAAAAACCGTCATCGTGTTGCGCGGTATTTCAACAGAAATATTCTTAAGATTGTGCGTGCGGGCACCACGAACAGTGATTTTATCCAGCTCTTTTATTTTTTTATGTTCCGATCTCATTGTTGACAGATTGTATCATATATGCTATTTTTTGCAAAGAAGAGGAGTGTTTCAACACAAAACCCTATCTAGAAACAAGGAGGTTAAAGATGAGTCTAAGCACGCCGAAGTACCTTACCAGGGAAACCGCCGAAGAAGCAATAGACACGGCATTAATTATGGTTGCAGGAGAATCGTCGCCATTAAAAAGGTGTTTCAACTCTCTTTTCCCTCAGTGCCATATTACGGTGCTCGTGCCAGGAATGGAGAGCCATCACCTTGAGGACATCCTCAAATGGCCGAACTTCCCCATCCATGCTGTTTCTCTCTGTGAGAGAAGTATAGGCCAATCCATATGGAAACATCGCTACGACGAAATCGCGAAATGCAAAGCGCTTCAGCTTTGGGCGGACCGAAACGATGACGGGACAGGATCCATTCCACACCTACTCTTTTCGGAGGACACGCCCTACTGGGGTGGCGTCAAGCGTAAAGGAATCGTCGTTGCTTGTTCAGGTTTTCATCCATGGTTCGACAAGATGATCTCTGGTATTATCGCTGACATCATGATCGGACTGGCACACGATGCCTACGAAAATGACAGTGCCCGAGTATCAGATGACTTTTTGAGCTAACTTTTCGTGAAGAAAATTTTAAAGGGTTACCCGCAATATTAAGGGTAACCCTTTTTTATTTTTAGGCGGAATAAACCCTGTAAATTAAAAATAGAAATTCTAATTACTGAGTGTTATACTTCTTAACGACGAGTGATGGACACATGGAACAATAAGAAATAAAAATATGTATATAAAAATATTAGTCTCACTGATGGGAGTACTTATGTCGATCGGCTACTATCCACAAGCGTACATAATCTGGAAAAATAAATCATCACAAGGTATTTCCATTTTGACCTACTCAATATTTAGCGTTGGAACTTTTGTGTGGACGATCTACGGATTCTATCTTCGTGACGTACCAATCATATTAAGTTTTATTCTTGGAGTGGTCGGCTCGTGGCTTGTTCTTGGCCTGACGCTGTATTATAAGAGGAAGAAAATATAATTTTTCGTGAAGAAATTACTTTAAAAGTTGCTCCTTGAGCACCAAGATCTCATCACGAATGATCGCCGCGGTTTCAAAATCAAGTTCTTTCACCGCCTTTGACATTTCTTTTTCTTTTAACTTAATGAGCTTTTGAGGATCTTTGGCAAAAACTTGCGCATCGATATCCACGTTCATTTTCACCGCTTTCGTATGTTCGCTCTCGAGATGTTCAGTAATGTCGCCCAATTTTTTAATAATCGTTTTCGGCGTTATGCCATGCTCCTTATTGTATGCCTGCTGAATTGCACGACGACGATTGGTTTCTCCCACAGCACGTTCAATTGAGCCGGTGATGTTGTCCGCGTAGAGAATGACGCGCCCCAGCACGTTACGGGCCGCACGACCAATAATCTGAATGAGCGCCGTCTCTGAACGCAAGAAACCTTCCTTGTCGGCATCCAAAATTCCAATGAGCGTAACTTCTGGAAGATCGAGCCCTTCACGGAGAAGATTTACTCCCACCAAACAATCAAACGTACCTCTTCGAAATTCGGTGAGAATCTGAATACGCTCAATCGTTTTAATATCACTGTGAAGATATTCTGCCTTAATTCCCTCTCCTTTTAAATACTCAGAGAGATCTTCTGCCATCTTTTTCGTAAGAGTTGTTGCTATTACACGTCCACCTTTCTCAACCGCATTTTTTACTTCAATAATGAAATCTTGTATCTGTCCTCGGTATGATCCTTTTTCTTGTATCGGTCGCAATGAGATTTCCGGATCAATAAGTCCTGTCGGACGAATAATTTGCTCAACAATTTGCTCACTCGTTTCGCGCTCGTGCGTGCTTGGCGTTGCTGAGGTGTAAATCACCTGCCCCACGCGTTCAGTAAATTCCTCAGACCGTAGAGGTCTATTATCAAGTGCCGATGGTAAACGGAAACCAAACTCAACCAACGTTTTTTTACGTGATTGATCACCGGCATACATACCACCAATTTGTGGAATCGTAACGTGCGATTCATCGATGATGGTAAGAAAATCTGGTTTACCATTCTTTGTGCGGGGGAAATACGAAAGAAGCGTATCAGGCGCTGACCCTGCTTCACGACCCGACATATGGCGAGAATAATTTTCGATACCATTACAGTAACCAACTTCACGAATCATGGCGAGGTCGTAATTGGTGCGACGCTTGAGACGCTCTGCCTCGAGGAGCTTCCCTTCTTTCTCAAACTTTTTTAACTGCGTAGCAAGTTCTGCTTTAATTTTTTTAATTGCGCGGTCCTTTTCCGCCTTGTTGGTGATAAAATGTTTTGCAGGAAAAATAAAAATATCTGTTTCAGTCCCCACAATTTTTTGCGAAATAGGATCCACCTTATTGATTGACGCAATCCCTCGTGCATCGAGCACAATACTCCAAATCATCTTTTCTGAAACAGGCATAATTTCCACGAGCGAACCAATGGAACGAAATGTTCCGGGCGTGAGGTCGGCATTAGTACGCTCGAAATGAATTGCAATGAGTTTTTGCATCAACGCTTTGCGGTCAATTTTTTGCTTTACGGAAAGTTTTAGATTTTCTTTCTCGTACTCTGCAGGCGAACCAAGACCGTAAATACACGACACCGACGCAACAATGATCACGTCACGACGCGTGAGGAGCGATTGCGTTGACGCGTGACGTAGGCGGTCAATTTCTTCGTTGATCTGCGCGTCTTTTTCAATATAGGTATCTGTCACGGGCATATATGCCTCTGGCTGATAGTAATCGTAGTAGGAAACAAAATAGTGGACAGCGTTGTTCGGGAAAAATTCTTTGTATTCTTGCGCAAGCTGTGCGGCAAGTGTTTTATTGTGCGCAATAACGAGTGTAGGCTTGTTCACCTTGGCGATCACATTTGCCATCGTGAAGGTTTTTCCTGAGCCTGTGACCCCAAGGAGTGTTTGGCGCGAAAAACCTTTCTCGAGGCCTTGTACGAGCTTTTTAATGGCCTTGGGCTGGTCACCTGCCGGTGGCCAATCTGATTGTAGGTTAAACGAGGTCATGATTGAAAATTATAACACGAAATGGTGCTTTTTGAAAGATGCGCGGCGCCGATGCACGGCAGTGCATACCTTCCTGCTCCAACAAAGTACTCCTTAGTAAAGATATGTTATCTGAAGAAAACAATATCGACGTATAATATACTATAGTATATTATACGTCGATATTTATTTTATTTATAATTTATAACAAGCAAACAAAAAAGTTGCTTAGTTATTTCCTAGCTCTATGGAAGTTGCAATTAAATAGAAACCGTACCGGTAATGACCGTATTCGCGTTAACCGCACAAAGAGAATTATGAATACACGTGCGTGGATCAACACATTGACCCTCATCATTCAATACTTTTTCGCCATCAAGGAAAATACAATTTTTATCTTTGGTGGTTACTCTAATTGGGCAATTATTCTGATCATTACCACAACCGATACCAAATTCCGTTAAAAACTCAAAGGTCTCAGGGTCAGCATGGGGCAACATTTGTCTTCCGATATATACATACTGCGCGTCGGCACCATACGCTGGTGTACGGACACCATATCGTACTCCCCCATCGTAAAGAACTCGGAATGTTTGGGGATCTGCAGAACGAATTTTTTCTACAACAACTGAAGATCCATAGCGATACACATCACTCATATCATACACAGCATTTACGTCCGCCCCATACGAACCTCCGGGGAGCAATGTAAATGATTCAATATCAAGACCTGGGGGCGTAACGAGTACTACACCATCGTAATAAAGATGTTCATTATCTTTATTAAGAGAACCAAATATATTATGTTGAGGACATACTGACGTTGCAACGCGCGCCGACTCAACACCACATCTCGTTGATATTGATGGAGGAATACGATTACCAACATACGAACGCACCAATCTTGAATATTCTATCTCAGAAAAAATAAAAATTACTGACAACACAATAAACGAAATTACTATCGCAGTTCTATTCATGTGCTATAAGTATAGCATCTCTATTGGTAATGCCAATAAACGAAGTATGGTTGACTAACATGTCATAAGGTAGTATCTTTTTAAAAGACAAAAAAAACGGAGGTGCTGTTATGGATAATCCTGTTTCATTTGTTTGCCCAATTTGCAAGAACACGAAATACGGGGAGGTACTCCGAGAACCGGTAATGATGGGTGGAAGAAACGCAGTAAGTCATCACTACTGCACGAAATGTACGTTCATGTTTCTTTTCCCAACGTCTTTCACTGAGCCAAAGAATGAATTGAATTCAACTACAGTGCTGTACTCAAAGGAACGCTGTAAGCACACAACAACCATCAGAACCGCAGGTGGAGAGCTTCAAGTGATGTGCGAAAAGAGGAAAGGTCACGAAGGGATGCATCAACGCTCGGCTCACCAGCTTGACAGCATCAAGGAAGACGAGCTCAAAACGGGATGGGAAATATCCTGGGGAGAATGGGGATCTACTACATAAAGATGTGTGCAAATTTGACAAAGGAGATGCCTATGTCGAGAAAAGAAAATAGAGCCAAGGCCAAAGCCAAAAGGAAGTCAGGTACAATATGCAACGGTTGTGGGAAGAACCGCGATGTGCGTGGCCACTGCTGGACATGTGTTTCTGCGACAAGAGACCATCTGTATGAGCGCTTTCTTGCAACACTGAGAGACGACCAGCAGAGAATTTTCTTCGCTTATCAGAAGGTACGGGAACAGTTTATCTCCATGGTCATCCTTGATTAGAATTTCTTCGAGACCTTCGAGACTCAGGGCGTGGCAATCTTTGCCACGCCTTTATTTTTTATAATACTGCGCAATAAACTCAGTTTTGAGCTGTTCAAATGTTCCGTCGAAAATAGCAGTGCGCATTTTTTCAACAAGAGAAATAATGAAATGAAGATTGTGAACCGAGGCAAGTGTGCCTGCAAGCATTTCATGAGAACGGAAAAGATGTGAAAGGTATGCGCGCGTATAATTCTTGCACGTATAACAATCGCACGCGCTATCTATTGGACCAAAATCAGACGCAAAGCGCGCATTGTTGATATTGATACGCCCATCGCTCGTATGCAGTGAACCATTGCGTGCCATACGTGTTGGTGCTACGCAATCAAAAAGGTCACACCCATTTTCTACCGCACCAAAAAGATCGATGGGTTCTCCAATACCAAGCAAATGACGTGGTTTCTCCTTTGGAAGAATGGCGTTCACCCACCCAACCGCTTTATCCATATCATCTTTATCAAACGAACCCCCGATACCATAACCGGCAAAATCCATTGCACCGAGCACCCGTGCGCTCTCCTCACGCAGGTCACGATGACGACCTCCCTGCACAATACCGAACAATCCCTGTTTTTCATTTTGCAGTTTTGATTCTTCGTGAAATTCAAGACAGCGCTTCGCCCAACGATGCGTACGTTCCATTGCTTTGCGCTGATACTCATACGATGCCATCGGCGACGTACATTCATCAAACACAAAAATCATATCTGCACCGATAGCGTGTTGAATCTCAATTGAACGCTCGGGAGTAAAACGATGCTCGCTTCCATCTTTGTACGACTTGAACGTCACGCCGTCTTCATCTATTTTTGCCAACTTGCCCGCCTTATCCTCTTCGTCAACTTCTTCGGGAATAGTCATTTCTTCTTGCGCCACTTTTGACAACTTCCCTACTTTTGCATTAAACGCTGCACCAAGAGAAAACACTTGAAAACCACCAGAGTCGGTCATCGTCGGTCCTTGCCAGTTCATAAAATTATGCAGTCCTCCTGCCTCGCGCATAATCTTTTCTCCCGGTTCAAGATAAAGATGGTACGTATTTGCAAGCACTACCTGCGCGCCAAGACCCTTCACGTGTTCTGGCGTAAGTGCTTTCACGGTCGCTTTTGTTCCCACCGTTACAAACGCCGGCGTTTGGATATCGCCGTGAGGGGTAGTAATAACTCCTGCTCTCGCTAAGGTTCCAGAAAGTTCTTTCTCTATCGTAAATTTAATTGGTGACATATTTCTAATGATGATACTCTTTTTCTTTTAAAATAGTAACTGCGCGATAGATCTGCTCGACGAGCACCATACGTGCCATCTCGTGCGGGAATGTCATATCTGAGAGTGAAATGCTATTTTTATATTGCTTGAGTATAGGCTCGTCAATACCTAGGGAACCTCCGATAACAAAAATAATTGGTTGAGAGATCTTCTCAAGGTGTTTCGCGAACGTTATTGATGAGTACTTTTTACCATGCTCATCAAGAATGACTACGTGACTTTCAGGTCGTTTCTCGAGAAAAGCACTCAGGCGCTCCCCTTCCAGCTTCTTTGCTTTCATTTTGTCCGATGCTCCATAAAATGGCTCTGGTTTAAGCTCTTGAAAAGAAAGTTTTACGTATGGGCCAAGACGTTTTGCGTACTCTTCGATGGCATCTCGAAAGTACGCTTCCTTGACCTTACCTATCGCAACAATAGTAATGTTCCACATACCGATAACCTATCATCATTGACTGAAATAGTAAACATTGGTAATCTTTCTGGAGATAGTATGAATTTAAAAAAATGCTTAAGGAGGAGTTTTTATGGGAACTAGTGAAAAAGTAGAATCTGCTGCTTGCCGTGAGTGCGATTGGGACGGGAAGTGTCCTATACACTGCATCCACCTTAAAGGAAAAATAACTGCAGACGAGACTCAAAAAGAAATATCCGAAACACCAGCAGCTTGCCGTGAGTGCCAGATAGACCAGTGCCCTCTGCACTGCAGGCATTTGGGAGTAAGGGTACCGGAAACAGAAGCCCGAAAGGAAGCAGTAACTGCACCAAAAACTCTCGACTACCTCAAGGTAAAAGGGGGCCACGATGTCTAAGCCTAAAAAAGACAACGTAATACATGTAGACTTCAAAAAGTGGAAGAGAATACTCCCTAAGAAAAAACTAACCGACAGGGATATTACTCGCGCCATCGTGGGGAACATTAAGGAAGATTATTTGTCCAAGATCATCAAGCATCGCAAGAAAAAACCACCGAAGGGGGCTCTATGAGCCCCCTTCTTTTTATCAATCACGAATCACGTTTTTTATAACATCGACAATTCCCCGATCAAATGCCTCAGGAAGAACTTGGTCTGGTTGTGGATCTTTTACATATTCTGCGATCGCGTGTGCTGCATCAATGAACATTTTTTGTTTAAATTGCTTTATGCGATTATCGAGCGCTCCACGGAAAATACCGGGGAATGCAAGTGAATTATTTATCTGATTAGGGAAATCAGAACGTCCTGTAGCAACGATAAACGCACCCGCTTCCTTCGCAACATCAGGCATGATCTCGGGAATAGGGTTAGCGAGAGCAAAAATAATTGGGTTCTTCGCCATCGTGCGGACCATTTCTCCCGTAAGAAGCCCGCCCTTCGACACCCCGATAAAAATATCGGAATCACGTAGGACTTCATGCAATTCACCTTGGACCTTCTCAGGATTAGTTGCGCGTGCAAGAGTTTGCTTTTCCATATTCAGATTTGCACGACCATCATAGAGCGCGCCCTTTGAGTCACACACGATAACATTTTCAAAACCATAGGCGAGTAAAATGATGGTCGTAGCTGTACCTGCCGCCCCTGCACCATTCATCACCACGCGCACATTCTCTTTGGTACTTCCCCGCAGTTTGAGTGCATTGATAAGTCCCGCAAGAACGATCGTCGACGTACCATGCTGATCGTCATGCATAACAGGGATCGGGAGTTCGGCACGCAAGCGCTCTTCTATTTCAAAACAACGTGGCGCAGAAATGTCTTCGAGATTGATTCCACCAAAACAGGGAGCAATATTTTTCACCAACGCAATGATCTCCTCAGTATCTTGCGTATTCACACAAATAGGAAAAGCGTCGATACCTGCAAATTCCCTAAAGATAGCTGCCTTCCCTTCCATGACGGGAATAGCTGCATGTGCGCCAAGGTTCCCGAGACCGAGGATCGCAGAACCATCCGAAACAACAGCGACAGTGTTTCCTTTTATCGTGTAATCGTATGCAAGTTTTTCATCACGACCAATCTCGCGCGAAACCTCGGCTACACCAGGCGTGTAAGCAAGCGAAAGTTCTTCTTTGCATGTGAGGGGCACTTTGCTTACCACTTCTATCTTGCCACCATGTAAGCGATGGAGGTCAAGAGATTTTTTATAGATATCATTCATGTGTTAGTAATAATACTTTAGTCTTGCGTACGAGAGGGCGCCATATAAGCCGCCAAAATCAGCAAGTTCAGCTTTTTTAATTTCGGGAATTTTTGGAAATATTTTAAGAATTTCGGTGAGATGTTTTTTTACTGCTGGGACGGGGATACCCACCTCCTTCATCATTGAGCCACCGAGCACGATAATATTGGGTGACCAGTGTACGGTTGTGTTCGCAAGACCATACGCGAGATATTTTGCTAATTCATCCCATACCGTATCGTCGTGAATTTCGTACGGCTTTTTCCCAAAACGTTTCTCGATCGCGGTACCTGAAACATACGCCTCGAGATCGTTTCCTTCACATGTTGGACACAGAGTGTTATCAGGATCGATGATCTGATGCCCTGGTTCAAAACCAAGAGCGCTCTCGTCGATTGTGCCATTCACGATACGCACCCCTCCCACGCCAGTACTTATCGTCAAATAGACGACAATATTATGATCACGTCCTGCACCATAGTTTGCTTCCCCAAGCCCTACGAGTGCCGCATCATTTTCAATACTTACGGGTACGTTAAATGTTCCCGCAAGTGCTTCTCTAATATTGTGATCTATCCACCCACCCAAATTTGGACTTTTGATAAGTTTTGCCTTATCGGGATCAAGAGGCCCTGCAACTCCTCCCACAATTGCCTCAATAGGCGCACCTTGAGAAAGATTACTGATAATGTTCTTCAGTGTCTCAATTCCCTCTCCAAAATCCTTTGGGGTATTAACAATGACGGGTTCAGCAAGGAATTTCTTACGGTCTGCAGAAACAACGCGCATTTTCGTACCTCCAATATCGAATAATATATACATCAAGCCATTTTACCAGAACAAGAACTAAAAGTGAATTTACTCACCCGTATACAGCGGATTGCACTTTAAGCAAATACCGAGCTCTTCAAGACGATTAAGGTATTTTATAATCGTTGCAACGTATTCAGAATGGCTCCACGTGAGGGGTGCTGCCGAAAGTTGAGCACCTGTGTGAGGATGAATCTGTTCTGAAAGAACTCCAGATGATGTCGCATATTTTGTTGCCCACGCAAGCCATTTATGCACCTCACCAAAATCAGACTCCTTTTTAGCACGTTCGATATAGTATTGTGCAAGCCAAAGTGTCGTAATGAACCACGGATTTCCAGGCACATCCTCAATTGATCGATAATAGCGGTCACCTTCATACCTCACAACACCAGAAACCCCCGTCTTGCACACAAGACGATTTTCTACATTTTTAATCGTCTGTACAAGACGAGGATCATCAACAGACAGTACCCCAAACGCAAACACTCCATATACGCTCGACATATCCAATGTATGATCGTACACGATGGTTCCCTCGTCGGTAATATTTATCATTTTTACAAAGAAACCCTGCGATTCATCATAGAGATACATTAAAATTGCTTCTCGAATTTCATTTGCAGCAACGGTATACGCGTGCTCACTTTTTTCTTTGCCAAGTAATTTTGCAAATTTAGCCGCCGCAATGAGCGCACCATACACCGACGCGGAGGTGAAGGTATGAATACCAAATTTTTCTTCCCACAAGTCATACGATGCCTTTGGTAGACGAGTTTTTTGATCACGATACTCCACCATAAAATCAGCAGCCTGTTTAATGAGCGTGTCGTACACACGTTCAATAAACTCAAGATCACGCGACTGCTCATAATGCTTCCAGAGCGCGAGAAGCACGAGGGCTGTTTCGTCTTCCTGAATAGGGAATTCAATTTTTCCATTTCGAACCCATGGATGCCACGAGCTTCCCAACGATTCATCGGGACGATATTTGTGCATAAAATACCCGCCGTCAGTGATAACATGACTACAAAATTCAAAAAAACGTTCTGCAACGTTATGCTCGCCGGTTATATCAAACGACTGTGCAGAAAACGCACCATCACGAGGCCACATATAGCAGTACGTATCACGACCATCTTGGAGCATATCGGAATCAGATGATGCAATAATAGCACCACGGTTGTCAGCGTGGGTACGCATAACGAGGAGCGAACGTTTAAAAAGGGTGATCTCACTTTGGGTTAACCCATAGAAACTATAATTATATTTACTAACCCACGCACGCCAATAATCCTTGGTAGTCCGCACCAGATGTTCAGGTTTCTTTAATAAAACATAATTATTAAGGCCAAGTGCTTCTTTGATAGACTTAGCAATAGCCATCCAGTAGTAAACCGTTTTTTCTTCATTCGGCTGAAGCTCTACATAAAAACCGATTACCGAATCTGTTGGCCCATGTTCAATATGATTTTTTGACAACAACCCATCTTCAGCATCTTTATAGCTTCCTTCCCTGCCCTCTATTTTAAAAATACCTGTTGTGTAATCATCGAATCCTCCTGCCCCAGATGCGCCATTGATAAGGAATACACGCTTGCCATTATAGTGAACAATCACATTGTGAACAGGGTCGTAATACGCCGTATCGCCACGATGGGATTCATATATTTCGAATTCGTGATTAAAGAAAAGCTTTACCGTGCGTGCACGATCGCTTTTGTTTTGAATCGTCACCGCGCGTAGAAAAATATTTTTTTCATTATAAACAGTATCTGACAATGATAAAGTCACGCCGAGTGCATTGTTTTCTGCGGTTGTTTCGCCAACGAGAGAATCTTTTGTAAGCGTCGTGTTGATATTCCAGTTTGGATGTCCGAACCAATTGAGTTGATGGTCCACAAACACACCGACACGATGCGTGTAGTGCCCACCGAGATGATTTTCAAGACCAATGTAGGGAAAGTAGAGGTCACGCACCTGCGCATACTTATCCATACCAACGAGCATGTTCCCATTGCCGAGCGTGAGAGATTTTGGCATGCAATAATTATACTAGATAAAAAAATAAATAGAAGCGGTATTTATCCTGTGGCAGGTCCCCGAACAAAAAAGATTACATTCTTTTGTCTTTGCCAACGACGCAAATTTACTAATTCGTCTACGTCGCTCATAACAAAAAAATAACCCGTACCAAAACATCGGTACGGGTTATTATGCAAACAAGAAAACTTACCTTAAGTACGTAAACGACAGCAGAACGCCGAGCATTATATACAGCACGATGCTCGCGATCCAGTATTTCATTCCCTTTTCTTTTTTTTCCTGCCGTCCGATGACATACACTGTCGGAGCGATAGATATAGCGAACAAAAAAGTAGAAAGAAAAGGGGCGACGGGCTTGATGGCCAACAAAGAAAACACCAGTCCCAAAACAGCTGCCACCGAAGCACACACATCGTATATAGGTGCTTCAAAACGAGGATGCCTCATGTTCAACAAAAACGTTGCCATAAACGCGAGGATCCACCAGACAATGAACGGACTGAAGACGACCGAACTCGAAAGAACCGTCGGATCATTGATCATCTTGACCTCCTTATTGTCCAGATAGTAAACAACGCCACTATACGCAACGAGGTCTCTCTTGAGACCGAAAAGACTTATCATTCCCTTAGGAACTTCACGAGTCAACACGGGAATAAATTCCCCAGGAGACTTGATCGCCTTTTTTATGCTATCAATATACCTTTGTGCTTCATCGGTGATATTGATGCCCGCAGATTCCCAATGGTCAGCGCTGACCGCATAGCGGTATTCACCACGTTGTTTCATTTCTACTGCAATTTGGGCAAAAGCAGAATTCCCAATACAGCCCACGAGAAGTGCGGTAAGTAGTACCACAAACACCTTCATTTATTACATTCCTCCTCTTTCTAATTTTTTAGAACCTCTATATATTGATATATCACACAAGAAATAAATTGTCTATTTTTTCTTTTTTACAACAGGTTTCTGTACTGATTTTGTAACCTTTTTTCCAGATTTTACGTTTGCCTTCATTCCGAGATCACTTTTTCGCGTCGTGCGTAATTTTAAATCCTGAAGTGCATTCATATACGCGATGAATGCTTCGTAAGGGGTGTTATAGGGATTAAAATATTTATGCACATCGCCATCATTGAACCATTTGGTACACATATAATAAAAATGATCTGAAGTCTGCAAACGACGCCAGTCGTCAATAAGTTTTTCATCTCCAGACGCAAGGACATCCTCCTCGAGTTTATAGACCGTATCGAGCGCATCGTGTTGCATCGGGTTCGAGAGCCACGCAGAGAGATCACGCTCTACATCTGCCCATGACATAAAATGGTGTACGTCGAGCTCGGCAACCGTATCATAGCGCGCCACCGCTTCAGATGGCGTCACAAAATCATTATCGGGATGTTTGTAAATCTCTTCTGGCAAATGACGAAGGAAATTAAAAATGCCCGTGTCCTCCCACTGATGTTCTCCAAATGTCTCGTAGTCCATAAAGAGATTGATTACATTCCCGTTGCCGTTAACTTGCGATGCCCACTCTGCAAACTTTGGTGCGGTAAGAGGAAAATCTGCCCAATCTCTTGAAGAAAAACGAAACGCAATATCATCCGAAAGACGATAATTTTTCAGAAGAAGCTTAAGTTTTTTTGTTCCTTGGGGACGATAGAGGAAGTTGGGACTTCGCCAACCAAGCACATGATCAGCGCCTTCGGCAATGATCCCCTTGTACCCCATCTTCTCAACCTCGTGTGCGAGCGCGTTGTTGTAAATAAGTTCAGTATTACGAAAAATAGTTGGCGTGACACCAAAAAGTTTTTTGACTTTTTCACGATGGAGTGCAACCTGACGACGAAACTCCTCGGGAGAATACAAAAATGAAAGTGAATGATAATACGTTTCTTCAAGTACTTCTACGCGACCCGTTGCCACGAGCTTTTGAAAAGACTTCAGTGTTTCAGGGCTAAACATTTCCAACTGTTCCAAAAACACACCAGAAAATGAAAAACTCGCTTTAAACTCAGGATGCTTATTGAGAAGTTCAAGAATCACCGCATTTGCAGGAAGGTAGCATTTCCCTGCTACTTTTTCGAGAATTTTCTTGTTGTTGATTGAACGTTCTGAGTTGTCGTTGAAATATTCGCTATCGTTTCCAATATCAAATACGCGATAGTCTTTTACGCGGAACGGCTGATGTACTTGGAAATAAAAACAGATTGACGCCATAGTCTTTAGTATACCACGCATAAAAAATTACAAAACAAAATGCCGAGAGTCGTCAGAGACCCTCGGCATGAAATTTCCTTCTCGCTTACTACCATGGAAAATAGAGCACCTCAGGAAATTCAAAATGCTCAAGGACGTCCCTTTCAGTGATGCTCTTTTTGCCTCTTTCTTTCATTTTCTTGGCAAAAGTACTATGCGTTCTTACAAACGGTGCATCAGTCATAATGTAGTGCTTTAACGAAAGAAACGTCCTCAATTCTTCATAGGTAACAATTCCGCTCTTTTCAGAAACTTTTACACATAAAGAATCTCCCTCATCGAAGCATGTCGCTTCAATGGTTGAGTGTGACCAAAAAGTTCCTGCGATCCTCTCGTTAAAACACGACCTCACGATCGGGTCACGGGGTATCTGTGGCAACTCTCGTGCCACAATAGAACAGGACAGGGGTTTATCTCCAAAAAACTTCGATGTAGTTATGGAGATTTTACTGCCTACCAACTCAAAGAACGGAGGAAAGTTAGAGAGACTGATTGGACGCCCTCCCTCCTTGATGCTTACGAAGTATTTCATGCCGTTCGTACTTACGACAGTGAACCGTACATTCAATCTTTTCATGTCCTCCTCCTTTTATAAGGTTGTTAGAAGCTGTATCTTCTAACAAGTTATCACACTATGTAATATTTGCAACACAGAACTTACATCCCCCCGCACAACACCCGCGCATAGTAATCAATACACTTCTTGCTCGCGGTATCCCACGTTACCTTTTTTACTTCTTCACGACTATTCCCCCAAAGTGTCTGCCACAAAGAACGGTGTGATACGACACCTAGGATTTTATTTGCCATATCTTCGGTATCCCAAAAGTCTGTCTTGAGTGCGTGTGTTAGAACTTCTGACACTCCTGATTGTTTTGAAATAAGCACCGGTGCACCTGCAATGATTGACTCTAAGGGGGTGATACCAAATGGTTCTGAAACAGATGGCATTACAAAAAGGTCTGCTGCTTTGTATACCGCATTAAGATCATTTCCTCGCAAGAATCCTACAAAAATTACGCGATCGGAAATACCAAGATGCGCTGCCTCGAGCATTATCTGGCGCTCCATATCGCCACTCCCCGCAACCAAAAACAAAACGTTGGGATTATGTTCGAGTACGCGCTGTGCCGCGCGAATAAAATACTCTGGACCTTTTTGTATCGTAATCCTTCCCGCAAAAAGTACAATCTTTTGCCCACTTCTTTTAATTTCCATCAAACGTTCCGGAATGTCTGCGTAATCACATTCATCAATACCGTTATGGATTACTTCAATTTTATGTGCGGGAATACCGTAGTGCTCTACGATCTTTTGTTTGGTAAAGTTACTCACCGCGATGATACCGTCTGCTTGTTCCATCGCCGAGCGCTCGATATCATACACCTCCTGATTGACCCCCTGCCCTCCCGTGCGATCAAACTCCGTAGCGTGCATATGAAGGATGAGCGGTTTCCCTGAAACCCGCTTTGCCTCAAGTCCCGCAAGAAACGAGAGCCAATCATGTGCGTGGATGACATCAAAATGTTCTTTTTTCGCTATTTCACGCGCTCGAAGCGCATAGCGACGAACTTCTTGGAGAAGAGTGTTACCGTAAATATCACGCAAAAATGCATCTCGTTCGCGAATGTACCCCTCAGAGGTAACGTACGGTTTGAGCGACGATGCAACTTCATGGAAAGTCACCCGACGTTCGTCTGCAAAGACCATTTTTGCATATGATGATGAAACACCAACTTTTTTAGGGAGTACAAAGATAACTTCTATGTTACGTCCTGCGAGTGCACGTGTAAGGCCAAAACACGCGGTACCTAAGCCGCCGCTGTTATGTGGAGGAAATTCCCACCCGAACATGAGTACGCGCATATTAATAATGTAAAAGTGTTATTGCTAATTGTAGCATATGTGTGCAAAGAAAAAATAAATAGAACGTGTGGAAAACGCATCGTACTCACCATCAATACACAACACAAAGGTGGTATACTCATAACAAGGTCATAGAACCCCTAAAAAATTAAACTATGTTGAACAATCATATTTATAATTTACTCCTTCAGGCAACCGAAGAACATAAAAGTCTCTGGCGTATTAAAAGTAACTACCACGATGACGCAAAAGACTGCGCGGAGTGTTCGGTGTTTTGGGAAAAGCTCGCGAAAGACAAGGAACAACATGTGGCAGAAATTGAAGAAATGATTAAGAAGCACTTATAGAGAATTTTATTTGTCGAGCACGTTAAAATATCCGCAAACACAGCATTTGCGGAGTATTTGCATTTTTATACAAAATATGTTATAATTGTACTCAATGAAACAAGAACCTCTTATCTATCCTGTACGCCTCAACCGATACCTCGCCCACAAGGGGCTCGCAACACGTCGCGGTGCTGATGAACTTATTGAAAAGAAACTCGTAACTATCAATGGCACGGTTGCAAAACTCGGCGATAAAATTAACGAGAAAGATGTTGTGATCGTAGCTCCATCTGTACTTGCTAGCATCTCAAAGCAGTATCGCTATATCGCCTACCACAAACCGTGTGGTGTTTCCACAGATGTTCAACCAGGATCACAGTCAATCTCTTCTGAACTTCCAGCACTTCGCGGTCTCTTCCCTCTTGGTCGCCTCGACAAAGCATCACACGGACTTATTATCCTTACCAACGATGGGCGCCTGACCGAACGTCTTCTTCATCCTTCGCACCATCACGAAAAGGAATACCTCGTGCGTGTTGATAAGCCTATTACGGATTCATTCATTCGCCATCTTGAACATGGTATTCTCATTGAAGGATATAAAACAAAACAAGCAAAGGCGCGACGCTCTGGCGAAACTATTTTTTACATTACGATTGTCGAAGGCAAGAAGCACCAGATCCGCCGTATGTGCACCGCTGAGGGATACCAAGTCAAGGACCTCAACCGTGTGCGTGTGATGAACATCAAACTCGGTACCCTCAAAGAGGGTGCTTATCGATCTATTGAAAAAGACGAACTCTCAACGTTCCTCAAAAACATCGGGCTTTAGAATACAAGAAGAGAATTTAAACGAAAATCGCAAGAAGTTTTGTCGGATCCCCGTCAGGAATTTCGTAATCAAATTTTTTACCAAGGTCTTTCTTTTGATTAAAAGCAACATACCCTCCTACGCGCTCAATTACGGGCACTTGAGTAATTGAATTTGCAACAATCGCGATGTCGCTAGGTGTTACAGAAAAAGTTTCGGCGAGAGCTTGGATCGCGTCTCCTTTGTCGTAACGATTAAACTCCTGCACCAGATTTCCTGTCACCATATCATTCTCATACTCAAATACTGTCCCTTGTGCAAAATCAAAGTCATATATTTCCTCAAGCGCATCAACAACAAAATCCGGATGCGCAGTCATAACACCCACAACATAACCACGACGCCTTAGCTCAAGAATTACCTCCTGAAATCGTGGACGAAGATATTCTGAAAGATATTTAACGGTGAGAGCGGTAATCTTTTCTTTTTCAACTCCACGAAAAAGTTCTGCGTACTGTGCAAGCCCCCATGGCCCTACTTCCTTCCTTTTTTCATATTCCTCCTGAATCATCCGTGCATCGTGCTCTTTTCCCAACACACACAAGATATCAAACATAGGATTACTACCATCCTTAAGAAGAATTCCTCCGACTCCAAAAATAATTATCTTTGGTTTTTTCATAAGTTTATTTACGCACGTACCATCTCCTATTACTAAAAGTGGTTTATCAAAAGAAGAATACCGATAATAGAGGTAACCACCACGGTAAAAAGAACATACCCTGCCATCGTATCTTTTATCTTGCCAATCACCGGGTCAAAACTTGGTTCTATCTTGTTGCAAATGTCTTCAATTGCAGTATTTACAATTTCCGCAGAAAGTACCGCGCCAATACACCCAAGCAGGATGACCCACTCAATAATTGAAAAGCGAAGAATGCCCGCACCTACGACCAAGACAAGTCCGATAACCAATTCGATACGAAAACTGAGTTCTTCGCGCCATACTGTGCGAAGTCCGTTCATTGCCCACCCAAAGCTCTTGATAAGTTTGTTCATCATTAATAATAATACCAAAAACCACCTTCGAACAAAAGGTGGCTCTCGGTATGTTTATTAGCGACGTAGAGCGAGTGAAATGAGAAAGTAATCTTTCTTATTTCCGAGCCGAGAAGCCAATACAAGGGTATAATACCCCGCCCCTCTGGGGCGGTAAATGTGTGAGAAGCGAATACATTTTGACCGGGGCTTTGCCCCGGGGTAAATACCGCTTTTATCTATACTCGATATTAATTCTCTTGTGTTTCAATTGGTTCAACAATCGATGATGGAGCGGTCGTCGGAGCAACAAACGTTCCTGTTTCTCCGGGTGGTGGTGGCATCACGGGAGGAGGATTCCACTCTCCAGAAGGCATAGTACTTCCTTCTTTATAAAACGGCATCTCGCCATCACGCGGTGGCATACCTTCATCACCTATCGGCGTACCATTATACGGTGGTGGTGGTGGCATGTTTCCATACTGAATATCTCTTTGCATATCAAAGGGTATCCCTTGCGCGCGAGGGTCCATCATTGGTCTGTCCTGATATTGAGGATCTATTAGTCTTCGTGGATCGAATTGAGGCCTTTCTCGTGGATGGAATAAAGATGAGGAAGTTCCCTGCCCTCCCTCAAATTTCGGAGGCATCATCTGCCCACGAAAATCCTGCGGTGGCATGTTTCCGCGCGGTCCTTCAAATTCACGCATACAAGTACTTACCGCTTGCCCGATAGCACCATCTTTACCGATCTGTGCAGTTCCTAATTCACGAAGAGCATCCTCGCCAACTTTATCTTTTACACATTCCTCAACCTGAGGAGGGAACATTTTTCCTTGGGGACGACCTTGCATAAAGGGCGCACCTCCACGAGGTGATGAAGTACTGCCCCCTTGTATGAACGGCACACCAAAACCTTCTCCGTCAGGACGCATCATTCCCGGGAATCCCATTCCTTGTGGCGCACCCTCTCTTTGTTCGTTCGGAGCACCTAAAACGCTTTCAAAACAACCGCGCATCTTCTCGCCAAAATCACGTTTGGGTGTTTGTCTGCCTGCGATCATTTGATCAAGAGCATCCTTCCCGACGACTCCCTCAAGACATTGTTTAATCTCGGCAGGTGCGTTCACAATCCCCTCTCTAAAACGCGTAAGACCCTCTTCCATCCGCGCTTTATCTTCAGGTCTGACAAGATCGTGTTCTTCAGCAAACTGCATACATTCGTCTTGATGTTCACTGCAGTATGTGTCGCATTGTTCCTTACCACGACATCCGCCAGGACCTTTACCACCAGTCTTTTTGATCATCTCTAAATCTGAGGGTGGAATGAGGTCATTCTCCTCACCGAATTTCAAACACTTCTCCATTATTTCATCACTTACAGGGTTCTCACATTGCTTAAAATCTTTCGGTGATTTGAAGGGTGCCTTTCCTTCTTCAATAAGTTTAAAAACCTTCTCGGCCTGAGCTCGGTCAACATGTGGAGGTAATAACCCCGCCTTTTCTGCAAACGCAAAACATGCACGCGCAATGCCAACATTTTTTGGTTCTTCGCACATTTGTTTACACGACTCACCACTTGTACATCCTTCAGGTAGCGCCACACCACCCGCGAGTGCCTTCACTACTTTTTCCGCTTCTTCAAGCTCCTGCCCTTTAAGAAGTCCGTGTGATTTACCGTACGTGACACATTCATTCATATTCTCCGGAGTGTCACAATAAGTACGACAGCTTTTCTCCGGATCAGCCGTATTCGTCGCGCAATTACCAGGACCACCATCTTTCATGGCGATCTCTTTGCGGTCCATGCGCTCTTTTTGTTTCTCTTTTGCACTACCGACACCGTACGAGGCGGCAAAATCTTCACATGCATTTTGATGTTCGGAGACATCACAATATGCTTTACATGAAGTTTTGTCGGTACATCCCCCAAGTTCAGTAATCGGGTACTCTATATCGAAAATAGATTTTGCGTATGCTGTCGTGGCGAACGCAGCAATCACGACAAACGAGCCAACAAACAATTTATTTGAAAGGATTTTCATATTCGTTTTTGAAAGGATTAGTCTTTTCTAAAGGATTCACGGCAGGGACTGCAGCAGTGGCAGGATTGGTCTCTGGCGCAACAGAAAGAGTATTTTCAACGACCTGTTCTATCGCTTGCGTGGTGTCGAGAGCTTGCTCTCTGGCTTGCTGTGTTGGACGCATAACCGTAAACCAGTACGCGACCCCAACGATTGCGATAAGGATTGCAACGATTTCTATAATCTTTTTTGTATTCATATTTTCATTAAAAGTGCTTGTGTCTAGTAATACCGTATATTGTATCGCCAATGCGGAAGATATGCGAGGATCGTTGTCCACACCCCACCACCCACCATCGGCAAAGTCATACAAGATGGTTGCATTTTTAGTGAATTTTAGTATTATACCTATTACATATTCCGTGATAGCTCAGTCGGTAGAGCGCCTCGCTGTTAACGAGGATGTCCCAGGTTCGAGCCCTGGTCACGGAGCAAAAACAGTTATGCCCCCGATATGAAAATATCGGGGGTTTACTGTTTTCTCACGTGACCAGGGCTCGAAAGACGGAGGTCGCGAAGCCGATTTGAGCAAAGCGAAAATCGTAGACCGAGTCGGGGTCGAGAGTACTTATGAGCAAAGCGAATTAGTAACTCGTGACCGCGCCCTGGTCGGCAAGCATTGATTAAGGGCTCGAACGCCGGAGCTATACCGAGCGAGCTACTCCGTGCGTCCGCACGGACGCTCTAGGAGCACAAAAGGTAGCGAGGCGGTGCCCAGACCGAGGCGAGTGACGACGAGCTGAGAGTCGAGGGAGAGATCCCTGGTTGTGTGGTTAGCAAAAAACACCCATACGAATATGGGTGTTTTTTGCTACCTTGAATAAGATTCAAACCTATTGACATTAGTGAACGGCTCACATATAGTATAAATATCACTACGAAAGAGACCCTGATGTAGATACGTCTACATTGGGGGCTTTTTCTTTTAATCTCACGGTAGAAAATTTATGATAATGTTCGTTCAAAAACGTTATTTCAATATTTTTATTTTTTAACAAAATAGAGCACTTCTTTTCGTCGGGAGCTACGACACGATTAATTACTTTGTTGTCTTGCAAAAACTGTACCAAACACCCAAAATCACCATCACCTGTTACTAAGATACAAGAAGTAAATGCTTTCATATAAAAATCGGAAACTGTCTTGAGCACCAATTCCGCGTCACAATTACCTTTAACCGTTCCTTCAAATGAAACTGTTTGTTTAAAAACAAGAATAAAACCACACTCCTGAAGATACTCGTAAAAGGATGTCCTGCTTGGAACAAGGCCAATAAAAAGATAGACGTTCGCTGGATTATATTTTTGACGAAGCCATCCGCGAAACTTTTTATAGTCTATTTCAAAACTAAGCTCTTTTGCTGAGCGATAGAGATTATTTCCATCAATATAAATATTGATTTTATTCATTACATAATTTTAACACACAAAGCCTAATTGTTTCCATCGATAATTACTTGCCAAAGTGCAGTCTTAGTCGCACGTCTATATTCATATATTTCCCCTCCCCTTGCTATTTATCCATTAAAAGTGCAGACTCCTCTTATCTATGACAAAATACAATAAACCAAGCAGTGGGAAGAGTTTTGGCGAGAAGAGAAGCAAGCCTTCATTTGGCGGTAGCCGTTCTGGTGCATCGAGTTTCAGTAAGAAAAATTGGAGTGGAAGTAGATCGAGTGATGGCCCTGTCACCCTCCACAAAGCAACTTGTTCCGAATGCAATAAAGTATGCGAAGTACCTTTTCGGCCAATGAGCGGAAAGCCTGTCTACTGCAAAAATTGCTTTAACCCTGCAGGGGGAAGTTCTCGGGATGACAGAAGTGGAGACCGATTTCAAAAGAAAGAATTCAGTCCACGTAGCTCATACACTCCTCGTTCTGAAAACAGTACGGACAACAATGGTGCAATAATGAAGCAGTTAGAACTCATCAACACTAAACTCGAAAAACTAGCACGCACCGTAGAGTCTTTGACGAAGAAAAATTCAGACGAATAGAGCATTAAAAATGCATATTGGTTATTTTTTAAAAATTAAATTGTTATGAAAATAATTAAAGTAACACACACATTACTTGCCCTCGTATCAGGAGTGCTTCTCATAGGGTACGGTGGTTGGGATGACAGCCCTGGTGCTCAAGGTATCGGGCTTCTTACCATCATCGGGAGTATCATACTGATTGTATCTATGTACCGAAATTCAAGAAAGGTAAAAGATCTCCGCTAAATTCTTACCGCCCATACTTCCCTGACAAAAAAGCCGCTACGACATAAGCACGGATTATTAAGACATCCTGATGTTATATTTTCCAATGTGGCAAACCGGAAAGTTAGAACCCCAGTTTTTCATTCACAAAAATAACGTGAGATTTGCGTCCCATAAACGGCTGTTCTTTGTTAATGACCAGCATTTTGGAAATATAACTGCCACCCATACCGACTGATTTCATGCGCTCGTCCTCCAGCGGGTATACGTATTCTTTAAGGCGAGCGATTGCCGTATCAAGATCAGATGTAATTTTTTGTAAACCGACAACAAAGATGAGATTGGGAGATGTAAAGACGAGATGAGGAAGCTGACTGCCGGAATTGGAGGCGACAACGATTTCGCCTGTTTCCGTAACGGCATGCGCACTGCCTAAGTAAAAATCAGACAAGACTGATTGCTTACGAAGCTCAGCTTGTTTTATATGATCCTTTTCGGCAAGGATAGTCGCGTGCAGATTGTTCCATCCGTGCTTACCTTCCCTGAGATAGTCAACAAAGCCTATTTCCTCAAGCGTACGGGATGATCCATTCATTACTGATGCGCCATGGGGTATCAATGTTTTGATTTTTTCGAGCGCTTCAACACGAGATTCTACAAATTCCGGCAAATGACCGCGCTCTTTAAGTGAGGCCATCGTCTTTTGAATTGATTCTTTTGATGCGAGTATGTTGTATTTCATAACTTTTATTGATTATGTTTGCGTGCTAAATTTGTTGCCAGTTTTTTGAGCAATCCGGCCATACAGGAAACATTAACCGAATACAGCACACCTCTTGGTCTTGTCGCTCATCCTCGACTAAATTGGCGGACTAAAAGACTTTAAGGTGTTGAGACACGGCTGATTGAGAGAGGTTAATCTTCGTGACGATTTCTTTACATAAGTCTGTTATATACAAATATTAGAATATCGTAATATATAATGCAATGGCCTTTTGTCTGAGTAAATACCTTTGTGCTAAGTTCGCAATTATGATCGAAGGTAAACTATTTGCGCTGGTCTTGTGTGGGGTATATTATTAATATATGCAATTAAATCCATTGACTCCAGAGGAAGAAAATGTGATAGAAAGGAAAGGAACGGAAAAGCCTTTTTCTGGACAATATGACAATTTTACTCGAGAGGGTATCTATCTCTGTCGACGGTGTAACTCCCCTCTTTATGAATCTAAAGATAAATTTGACGCGCATTGCGGTTGGCCAAGCTTTGATAATGAAATAGAGGGTGCAGTAAAAAGACAGGTTGATAAGGACGGTTTGCGGACGGAAATAATTTGTGCCACGTGCGGAGCTCATCTTGGACACGTATTTGAAGGAGAGAACATGACAGAGAATAATGTCAGGCATTGTGTGAATTCTCTCTCGATGCAATTTATACCAACAGAATTTGGAGAGAACGAGGATCATTCCGCTGTTTTTGCCGGAGGGTGCTTCTGGTGTTTAGAGGCAGTGTTTAAGGAAATTAAAGGAGTGTCGTTGGTGATACCCGGATACTCTGGCGGACATATTTCAAATCCGAATTATGAGAGAGTAAAGAAAGGTGACACCGGCCATGCCGAATCAGTAGAGATAAAATACGATCCGATGATTATAAGCTATAGGGAACTTTTGGATATTTTTTTCTCGGTTCATAACCCCACTACGCCAAACCGCCAAGGAGATGATATTGGTAGTCAATATCGTTCCATGATTCTCTATAAAACTCTCAATCAAAAGAGGGGGGCTGAAGAAATGATAAAAGAATTAGATAAATCCAAAATCTTTGAAGATCCCATCGTCACAGAGATTACTCCTTTTGTAAGGTTCTACCCCGCTGAAGAAAATCATAAGGATTATTATGAAAAAAATAAAGACAAGAATCCTTATTGCCAGATAGTCATCAACCCTAAGTTGGCAAAGTTTAGAGAGAAATATGGGCATCTTCTTAAATAATTAAACGACTCAACGTAACCTAGTGGGCGTAAAGGGAGAGGCTATTTTGCCTAGACCGAGATGAGAGTCGAGAGAGACCTTACGAGCACCACTTTTAACAACCTATTAAAGCGTACTATCAAGAAGGATACCGTTAGCCCAATAGAATCCAGTTTCGCCAGAAGACAGAAGATCATAAGTGTATCCTTCATCGTAAGAAACTCGCTCTGCAGACGAAATCTGCGAACCGTCGTAGAT
>Ga0209542_10000722_pt1 | contig 79395 bp, 77 predicted proteins | sample RifCSPhighO2_01_FD_184028 | JGI IMG/M metagenome (GOLD analysis project Ga0209542, IMG submission 184028) | Soil microbial communities from Rifle, Colorado - Rifle CSP2_plank highO2_0.1 (SPAdes) (version 2) | ecosystem: Environmental > Terrestrial > Deep subsurface > Rock core/Sediment ...
CGGGCGAAAAGCTTGGACTCCGCGAGGGCGGCGCGGAAGGGGGGGGGTTCAAGGGGGGAATTCCGCGCCGCTCGAGCGGTTAGGTTTCGTCGGGGTTCTGCTCGTAGTGGGTTCGCACTTTTTCTAAAATGTGGACCTAGGCGGAATCGAACCGCCGCCTCTACAATGCGAATGTAGCGTTCTACCACTAGACCATAGGCCCAAATTTTTTATCTCGTAAAATACCAGAATTCTAAAATTATAAGCGCAAACCAGCCGATTTGCAAGATAAAAAACGCCCCGATTTGAATCAATTCCAAAACCTGCATCCGGGAAACTCCAAGATTTTCCGAAACAATAGAATACACGTCTTCCAATGAATCCAATTTATCCCGAATTGATTTTCGCCAGTCATCAATGCGAAATTTTCTGGAAAGAAGGTCGTAAAGCCGAGCGCTATACCAATCGCCGATTAATTTGATATCCCGATCCAGGGCCTCAAATTGCGCTATGGATTGAGAACGGATTTTAATAATTTCTTTGAAAGCCGTTGCTACTTCTTTGGTCCGGAACCATCTTCCAGTTTCTGCCTGAGTTAATTTTTCGGATTTTTTAAGCCGCTCATCAAGGTCTTCGTCTAAAATCCGATACCGCAGCAATTGATAATTCGCTAATTCCAAAAGTTCAATAGTTTCTCCGTATTCACCGTCTGTATCAAAAACGAAAGCGCCGTCCCAATCCACAATCACCAAATCATTTTGGGCGTACTTCATCTGATATGATAAAGTATGTTCCACTTCTTTTTCGTCCAACTCCAATTTCTCCGATTTTAAAAGTCCGGCCATTTTTGAACCGTAATTTTTCAAAAATAATTCCGGGTCTCCTTTATATCCGGAAATCTGATAAACCGTATATTCTTCCGCTGGTTCTTCTCTGGCGCCGTTTTTCTTGGAAAATTCGTAGCAAATATCATGAAGCTTGTCTTTTAATTCTAAAATCCCGCTATCAAATACATCTTCAACCTCTAAACTTCCTTCCACCAAAATAGCGTCAGGATGATATGACTTTACTGTCAACTCCACTTTCTTTCCGTCAAGAACAATTTTTTCGCTTCCAATAATAAACTGGCTGGGAACGGATTTTTCAAAATAATGGGGGGCGCTTTTTGTAGGCGGCGCCGCTGGCGCCTCTTTTCCCTTTTTTGCCCTTGTCGCCTCGGCAATTATAAATGCGGTAATTTTATGGGCCATGCCTTAATTATAAACCTCTATTTAAATTTTTACGATTTTGCTCCGCCTGCGCCGCAAACACCAAACTTTAATTACGCTATAATAATCCTATGGCAAAAATTACAGAAATCGGCCATAAACCAGTTACCTTAGCCCGCACCCTTGGTCCGGGTTCTATTATATTGCTTGGCATCGGCTCTCTCCTTGGCGGAGGTATTTTTACTTTGCTCGGTCCGGCCGCCGGGCTGGCCGGTCCCGGACTTTTTTTAGCAATGATTTTTGGAGCGGGAATCGCCTTTTTAAATCTTCAAATGTATTTGGCGCTGGGCACTACTTTTCCGGAAGCCGGCGGCGGTTATCTTTGGGTCAAAAAAGGGCTTGGTAATTTTCAAGGATTCTTAGCCGGCTGGTTAAGCTGGTTTGCTCATGCGGCCGCTTGCGGCGTCTACGCGCTAAGCTTCGGTTTTTATGCCCATGAATTTCTAAAAATTATCGGTTTTACTTTAAAACTAAATACGGAATGGTTATCCAATGAAAAAATGATTGCCGTGCTGGTAATTTTAATTTTTGGTTATATTAACTGGCGTGGCACGCAAACCACCGGCCAAGCCGGAAATTATATAACCGTCGGCTTGCTGGGAATTCTCGGATTATTTATCTTATTTGGTTCATATAAAATCGCCACTCTGCCTAATCCTTTTCAAAATTTTACCCCACTTCTCCCTTCCGGATTTTTGGGAATTTTAGCCGCTGCCAGCTTTTTTTATATAGCTTTTGAGGGCTCGGAAATTCAGGTACAAGCTGGTGAAGAAACAAAAAATCCGAGCCATGACCTCAAAATCGGCCTTATGACTTCTTGGGCGATTGTCTCAATTATTTATATATTAATCAGTTTAATAATTGTTGGCGCCACTCCATCTGAAGGAAAACCGATTTGGGAGGTTTTAGCTAATTTCGGCGAAGGCGCGATTGTGAAGTCCGCGCACGCATTTCTCCCGCTTGGCGGCATTTTAATGATAGTTGGCGGATTGCTGGCTAACCTGGCCGCTCTCAATGCCACAATTTATTCTTCCAGCCACGTGGCTTTTGCTTTGGCGCGCGATAAAAATATCTGGACTCATTTGGCGCAAATCCACGCCAGAAATTTAACGCCCCACATTGCCGTTATTTTTTCGATTGCTTTAATCATCACGATGGTTATTGCCTTGCCGCTTTTTGATGTTGCCAGCGCCGCCAGCTTACTGTTTGTTTTGCTTTTCTTGCAACTTAATATTGCCGGCACTAAAATCTATTACAAATTTCCAAAAACTAAATGGTTTTATAAAATCCCGCTTTTTCCCTTAACTCCGATATTGGCAATCATACTTTACATCGCCTTAGCCATAACTATGTTTCAGGTCAATCTTAATGCTTGGATCGTAACGGTCATCTGGACTTTGCTGGGCTTAATAAACTATTTAAGCTACGCGAAAGCCCAAAGCCGGGAGGACTTTGAAAAAGAAATTGTTTACGAAGAATCCATTAGGGTGGGTCCAAAAACCGGCCGCCGAATTTTAATGCCAATCGCGCCGGAATTAACATTGGAAGAATTGAAAAACTTGTCCGAAATCGCCTTCGCGCTGGCCAGCAATCTGGACGGAGAAATTATCGCGATTAAAATCCACCAAGTTCCCCAGCCGCTGACTCTGCTGGATGGCGCCACTATGATTCACGATCGCCAAATTTTCCAAAACTTAAAAGAATGGGCTGCCGAATTCAACGAAAAAATGGCTGGTCGGGAAAAAGATATTAATCTTCATAATTTTCTTCTGGTCGGCCGGGATATTGTGGACACAATTCTTGATGTGATTAAAATAGAAGAATGCGACCTTCTTTTGCTCAACTGGGAAGGTTATACCGAAACTAAAGGAACAATTTTTGGCAGTAAAATTGACCGGATTTTGCGGGAATCCAAATGCGACCTTCTGGTGGTTAAAAATCCAAAGCCGATTACCTCGCTTTTATTGGCCGCCCACCCTTCCGGCAACAGCCCTTATTTAAAACTAATGGGGGAAATTTTTTCTTCCCTAAAAAATTACTATAAAGCCAAAACTGAACTGACCAGTATTTTAGCGGCCGATACCCCGTTTTATCTGAAGCCCGACCCCCAAATTCTTTTAAAACCGCTGGGGTTAAAAAGAAAGGACTTTGAAGAAATAGAGTTTTTTAAAGCCAAATCCGTCATTACCGCCATTATTGACGAAGCCAAAATTAAGGAAATTAGCCTAGTTATTATTGGCGCCACCCGGCCGAAATTCTTAGGCGAAATCCGTTTTGGCAATATCCCGGAACTTCTTTCCAAACACCTGAATACTTCTTTGATGATTGTCCGCGGCCACCAAAATATTGCCGAAGCGGCTTGGGAAAAATTACTGAAAAAAATCAGCCGCGTTTCTTAAGTAATTGATAAATAATAACCGCCAAGAAAAAGTGCCGTAAAATCACAAATGGGCTGGCAAGATAAAAATAAAACATGTTATGGCCGAGAAAAAACCATGGCAAGATTGAGAAAAACGCCCCGAGATTGGAAAATTCCAGCGCGTAAAATAATTTTGAGGAAAACTTTAATTCTGGCAACAAAACCCAAAACGGCAGAAGCCACATTAAATACTGCGGCGTAAATACTTTATTGAATAAAAGAAAAATAAGGGTGGCGCCGAAACATAGTTGCAATGTCTCGACTTTCCGGAATTTCCGCATAAAAGCCGCGTAACTCGCGCCAAACAAAATAAAAGAAATTACGTTTATTGACGGAATGGAAATGTCGCCAAAAAGAAATCTGATAACGCTCCAAATAGAATCCGGATTGGAATTGCGCGCGCTGTTTAGGGTATAAAAATAAGACCAGCCGTCAAAATTAGCCAGCATAAAAATTCCATTCACCGCCAAAGCCGTTATAAAAAATATGCCTGCCAATTTTGCCAATTCTCTAACATTGTTTTTCTTCAACAAAAGCGGAATTAAATATAAAATCGGATATAACTTGCTGGAAAATCCCAGCGCTAAGAAAAAAGCCGCGTAACCGTCTTTGTCACGGCTCATAAAATAAAAAGCCAGTATTACAAAAAGCAAAGCTAAAATATCCCAATTAAATGCCGAAAAAACCAGCATGGACGGCGCGAAAATCCAATAAACCAATAACCTTCTTTTATCTTCAGCAATCCTGTATAAAAAACCGGTGGCCACAGCCGCGAAAATAATCAGAAACAACGCGCTCCAAAAATAATAGCCGGCGCGCGATTGTCCCAAAGCGCCCATCCAATGAATAAACCAGCCAGTCAAAACCGGATATTCAATTTGTTTTTGCAAATAAGGAAATCCCGGCGCCGCGGCTTTTTCAAAAAACCCCAGCGTGTCACTGTAAACCAAATGCCAGGGGACGCTCTTGAACAATCCCAAGCCGTGAAAACCGGCGGAAAAAATCCCCGCCGCAATAATTAAAAAAATATAATGCTTAAGTCCCAATCTACCAATCATCCTTTAATTTTAAGGCAAATTGGATTAAAATATAAACAACGCTTAAAATATGTCCTCGTAGTTCAACGGATAGAATGCCTGGCTTCGAACCAGGTGATAGGGGTTCGATTCCTCTCGAGGACACAAAAATAAAAAATAATCCGCTAACTGGCGGATTATTTTTTATCTTTTAAATAAATTTAAAATTTTTGCTAATAGCGATGATTTTTGCAGAGATCCGCTTGGCGAAGGCGGCGCAGATTGCTGGCATGCCGGATCCGTCATGTAATTTTTAGTGCAATAGGCCTGGCATTCTTCTGGATTAGTACAGCCGCCCGGCTCGCGAAAATTTCCTCCTGATGGCGGTTGGCTTTGTTGGGGCGGCTCTTGATATTGTTGTTGATAATCTTGCGGCAAGTCCCGATTTGTGCGTCCATAACCAGCAGAACATTTGCCCACGCTACCCGAGTCAAAAAGCGTTTTAACCTCTGATGCCCCTAACGCTCTATTGTAAACTGCAACTTCATCAATCGAACCGTGGAAAAATTCTGAACGCTGGTCATGCCATGATCCAATTGTAAAAGACGATCCGCTGGTTGATTCGGAACTCGCCGCTTGCCGGATAATTTTGCCTTGTGGCTGGCCGTCTACATATAATTGTATATTGCCAGAACTGTCTTTCGTAGCCACGGCATGATGCCACTCTCCCGCGCTAATAGGCGCCATAATAATGCTTTGACCATCTGGTCCGTTAGTTGCTCCGACAGAAAACTCTAATTCTGCGCCTATTCTCAACCAATATCCCGATCCGGCGCTAGAGCCATAATTTGATTTTCTAATAATATTATTTACAACTTTTCCCGCTCCTTCGCCAGTCCAATTAAACCAGGCCTCCAAAGAAAACGGCCCGGTTCCGAAATTCAAACTCCCGGGATTGCCCATATTGATGTACCCGCTTCTGCCATCAAACTGAAACGCATTCCCGACTTCCATAGGAGTAAGAGTTACCCCGCCAACAATAGTCCCATTATTATTGCCGTTATTTATGTCCGGCGCCGTATTTCCAGACGCCACATCCGCGCTCCACCAACTGACTAAACCAGAAGGAGGTTGAACGCAACTTTGCGAATCACCGCCAGTGCTGCTGCCACCTGAATTGCTGCTAGAACCGCCGCCGCCTGATCCGCCGCCTCCCGGAGGCTCAAAACCTTGACATTCTTCAAAATGCTCCTGACAATAAGCCTGGCATTCTTCTGGATTGGTACAGCCGCCTGGTCCGCCACTACCACCTCGATGAGGAGGTTCAATTTGTTGACACTCTTCAGGATTTTCTTCAGTGCCACAACGAACTGGACCGCCTGGAAATCCGCCGCCACCGCCACCCTGTCCACCACCAGGAGGAGTAAACTTCTGGCATTCCTCTTGATGTTCTTTTTCTTGGCAATAAGATTGACATTCTTCTGGACTCTTACAGCCGCCGGGGCCGCCGCTAAACCCTCCTTGACCGCCAGGAAAATTACCGCCAGTGGCTCCGCCACCGGGAAATTGTCCTCCAGTTGATCCGCCGCCCGGAAAACCACCTCCTTGTCCACCACCAGGACTCATTCCCTGCGGAGGAAACTGCTCAAAACATCCTCTTAACTTATTTTCCAAGCCGCGGTCAAAAATTGGCTGGCTGGCTTTTGCTCTGGCTACATTATCCGAACCCAGAGCGGCACTTAGACATTGGCCCAGTTCTGACGATTCATCATTAAGAGCTTCACGCACAAATTTCATGCCCTCTTCCATTTTTTGGAGATCTTCCGGCGGAATTAATCCGTTATCTTTGCCAAAATTAAAACAGGTTTCTTGATTTTCCGGAATTTGGCAAAATGCGTCGCATTGCTTTCTACCCCGGCAATCGCCTGGCCCTTTGCCGCCGGTTTTTTTGATAATCGCTACTTCTTCCGGACTAATAGCTCCAGTTTGTTCGCCAAACGCGATACAGGCATCAAGATGATCCGGATTTCCACAATAACTTTCGCAGGCTTCTTTAGATTTACAGCCGCCCGGCGTTTTGCCGGCTTTCATTAAAGGCACAACCTTTTTTGCCATTGCCAGTTCTTCCGGCGGAATAAATCCGGCTTTTTCCGCAAATGTTAAACAGGCCTCCATATTGTCAGGTTCGGCGCAATAAGCCTCGCACTGCGATTTACTCTTGCATCCGCCCGGAAATTTTTCCCCTTCTTTTAAAAGTTTGGAAATTTTCCGCATATCTTCTAAATCTTTCGCTGGCACTAAATCGCTGTCTTCCGCAAAAGCCAAACAAGCATCAATATTATCCGTATTTTCACAATAAGCCTCGCAGGATTCCCTGGTTTTGCACCCTCCCGGCCCTCCGCCGCGGCTGTTCACAATACTGCTGAATTTCCGACCATCTTCCGCTTCTTTTTCGGAGATCAAATTATGTTTTTCCGCGAAATTAACACAGCTCTGCATATTTCCCGGCTCTTCGCAATAAACTTTGCAAGTGTCTTTATCGGCGCAACCGCCGAGTTCCTTAACTGGATAAGTAATTTCTGTTGGTCCGCCAATGGCCGTTAATTCAGTCGCGGCTGGCGCAGTTTCAGAAGGAACAATGGAAGTTGCTGACGCGGGCGCAACTGACGGTGTGGGCGGCTCTTCATGTTTGCCTACTATTGATTTTTTATCGCCAATTTCCGGAATTTGCAATTCATCATCATTATTTTGGCAATCAGTAATATCCGCGTCTACTTCCCCGGAAAAATCATTAACTACGGCCGGACTGACATTGTCCACCACAAAAACTCTTGGACATTCTGCTAAATCGCCACTGTAGGGCAAATTACCCGGAGATTTTAAGGCAAAATGTTTAAGGCCCTGCGGATCTTTAATGGTAATCGTGTAGTATCCATTGCTTTGCTTTTTTGCCGAAACCGAAGAATTACCAGCCACAGTTTGCGCGTAAGACACTATTCCCAGAAACAAACCAGAAAAGATTATTATTGTAAATATTTTTTTCATCTATTCAAAAGGATTTTTGTATTTATTTAATAAAGGGTTGGTTTCTTCTTTTTTAAAAGGATTGGTTTCCGCCACATTTTTAACCGGATTTTGCGCCGTTTCTAATGCTTGGGTAGCTTCTTCGGAAAGATAAGTTGGCGCGGGTTTTTCTTTGGCGGGTTGGCGCCCCAAAAACCAATACCAAAGACCGCCGGCAATAACAGCTAAAACCGCAATTATTTCCGCCACGGTGAATAAAAACTTTTTACTGCCCTCTGCCATAATAAATTAAGTGTAACATATAAATAAGTGTAACATATAAATTTTTAAATCTTTTCTATTTTCTAAAAACTGCCCGCCAAATTAAAGAAACAATAAAAATTAAAGTGCCTGTCAAAATAAAAAGCGGACCAGCCGGATAATTATAAATTGAATCAATGTAGATTCCTGATACAGCTGAACTTATTCCAAAAATTACGCTCAAAAGCATAAAACCATGCAAACTCCGGGTAATGTTTTTAGCGGTGGCGGCCGGAATAATAACCAGCGCGCCCATCAGCAGGGCTCCCGCAAATTTAATTCCCAAAGCCACTCCCAGCGCGAAAAGCAATAAATAAACCAATTCTAATTGTTTGGATTTAATTCCGATTGAACTCGCCATATCTTGAGAAACCATATGAAGCGCTAATTTTTTATGGATTGCTAAAAGCACAATAATAAGAACTAAAGATAGTAAAATAGATATTATAAAGTCGGTATGGGTTATCTTAGAAATATCCCCGAAAAGGGCTTCCAAAATATCCAATTCGGGGATAAAAAGCGCCCCAACGGCAAGCGATGCGGTAAAAAATATCCCGACCAAAGTATCTACCGAAAGATTGCTTTGATATTCCAAAAGCCAAACACCAATCGTAGCAATCAGCAAAAAAGACAGCGCGCCTAAAAACGGATTAATTTTAAAAAACAGCGCCAGCGCAATGCCGGGAAGCGCCACGTGAGTAAGCGCGTCTCCCACTAAAGACATTCTTTTTAAAATTGCGAACACCCCCAACAAGCTGGCCGCGGCCGAAATAAAAATTCCTACTGATAATTGCTGTAAAAAATTAATGTCCATGTGTTTCTAAATGATGATAAAAAGCGTGGTCGCCACCATAAAGTTTTTGCATTTGCTCCAAATCTAAAACTTCCCGGGGCGGGCCAAAACAAATTTTGCTTCTGTTCAAACAAAGAACTTTTTCAGCATATTTGTAGACCACATTTAAATCGTGAGAAATAAGAATAATGGTTAAATTATATTTATCCTCTAAATGGTGGAGCAGTTGATAAATTGACTCCTGTCCGCTGATATCAATAGAAGCGGTCGGTTCGTCAAAAAGCAGAATCTCCGGCTTTCCTAACAACGCCCAAGCGATAAGAACCCTTTGCCGCTGGCCGGCGGAAATTTCTCCCAATCCGGAATTTAAAATATTTTCCGGAAGAAGCACTGAACCGACTGCGGCTTTAGCTTTTTCTTCAGAAAAATTGCCTGTTCCTCTAAGGCGTAAAAATTCGCGGACAGTTAACGGAATATCGGTTTCAATTTCCATTCTTTGCGGAACATAGCCGATTTTAATTCCCTTCCGCCACCCGATGCTTCCCTGATACGGAATTATTCCCAATAGGGCCTTGAATAAGGTGGTTTTTCCGGCGCCGTTCGGGCCAATTACCGCCAAAACATCTCCTTCGCTAACGCTAAAATTAAGGTCATCTATAACCTTTTCATTGCCGAAACTCACGGTTAAATTTTGAACCCGCAAAAGCGGTTCTGATTCATTAACGCCCATAGTGCATCCCCTGGGTCTCGAACCCAGAACCTTATCCTTAAGAGGGATCTGCTCTACCAGTTGAGCTAGGGATGCATTTGATTTTTACATTTTACATTTTTTTTAGATTTGTTTCAACCTATTGCTCTTTTCAAAAAATTGGTATAATATCAGCATTCCAATGGCTGGCACTTTACTTTCAACCGAACTGGCGTCTATCCCGGGTCTCGGTTCCAAATTTACCGCGCGTTTGCAAAAATTAAATATTAAAACCGTCGGGAATTTGCTTTGGCATTTTCCTTTCCGCTACGAAGATTATTCCAGTATCGTCCCTATCGGCGAACTCTCTCTTGACCAATCCGCCACCGTCCAGGGTAAAATACACCAGCTGAACATCAGAAGAACCTGGAAAAAGAATTTTTTGGTTATTGAGGCCATAATAGTGGACGAAACCGGCGGAATTAAAGCGGTTTGGTTTAATCAGCCCTATATTATCCATTCTCTAAAAGAAGGCAAATTTTATAATTTTGCCGGCAAAGTAACCAAATCAAAAAGAGAGATTTATCTTGCCAGCCCGTCTTTTGAACCGATGGAAAAATCAGCCCGGGGAGAAACCAGGCACACGGCCGGACTAATACCGATTTATCCCGAAACCAAAGGCCTTACTTCCAAAGGATTAAGGTTCCTGATTAAAAATGCGCTTAAGGAACTGGAACCGCCGGAGGATTTTTTACCGGAAGAAATTTTAAAAGAATACCAATTGCCGGCGCTCCGCTTTGCTCTAAGGCGGATTCACTTCCCTCTAAAAATTTCGGACGCGGAAGCGGCCAAAAACCGTTTTGCTTTTGAGGACTTACTGCTTCTACAATTGAATAATATCCGATTAAAATCCCGGCTTGCCCAAGAACAAGCAGAGCCACTAAAAACAACCGCGCCGGAAATGGAGTCCTTAACCAGCCGGCTTCCGTTTATTCTTACTGAATCGCAAAAAATCTCCTTAAAAGAAATTTTGGAAGACCTTCAAAAATCCCATCCGATGAACCGGCTGATGCAGGGCGATGTCGGGTCCGGAAAAACGGTAATCGCCGCCCTGGCGGCTATGGTCGCGTCCAAAAATAATTTTCAGACCGCTTTTATGGCGCCGACCGAAGTATTGGCCGGCCAGCATTACCGGACCATTACTTCAATCTTTCCGGATTTTAACCAGGGAATCGCTCTTTTAACCGCCAATAAAAATGAAATATATGGGCAAGAATTCCCTAAAATAATATCCAAGGCCAAACTTTTAAAAATAATTTCCGAAGGCGGAGTAAAAATTGTCATCGGCACCCACGCTTTGATACAAAAAAATATCGCTTTCCATAATCTGGCGCTAGCAATAGTTGACGAACAGCACCGTTTCGGCGTCCGCCAGCGAGCCACGCTCGCTTCTCCTGTTGGCGCGGAAAATGATCCAAACCGCCGCCAGGCCCTGCCGCATTTTTTATCAATGTCTGCGACTCCCATACCCAGAACCATCGCCCTTAGCGTCTTCGGCGACCTGGACCTTTCCACCATTACCGAACTACCGGCCGGAAGAAAAAAAATTATCACTAAAATCGTCGCGCCAGAAAACCGCCTCAAAGCATATCAATTCATCCGCGAACAAATAGCCAAAGGCCGGCAGATATTCGTAATCTGCCCGAGAATCCAGCCGGGCACGGTGGCTAAAGATGAAATTCTGACTGAAGCGAAAAAAAAGGCGCTAGAACTGAAATCGGTTACAGAAGAACACAAAAAACTTTCTTCCAAAATTTTTCCGGAACTGAAAATCGCCATGCTTCACGGAAAAATGAGCGGAAAAGAAAAAGATGAGATTATGCGCGATTTTCAAGGCGGCCAAACTGATATTTTGGTAGCCACGTCGGTTATTGAAGTCGGCGTGGATGTGCCGAATGCCGCCATCATAATGATAGAAGGAGCGGAACGGTTCGGGCTGGCGCAGTTATACCAATTCCGCGGGCGGGTCGGCAGAAGCACCCACCAGTCATTTTGTTTTCTTTTTACCGATTCCGGTTCAGAATCGGTTACCCAGCGGCTGGAATATCTTATTACCGCGAAAAACGGCTTTGAGCTGGCGGAAAAGGACTTGCTAATCAGGGGGCCGGGGCAATTCCTCGGCGAAAGCCAGACCGGCCTGCCGGACATTGCTATGGATGCGCTAAAAAATGTCCAGCTCGTAAAAATGGCGCGGGATTCGGCGAAAAAATTATTATCCAACGACCCGGAACTGGAAAACTATCCGGCGCTGGCAAAAAAAATGGAAGAATTCCAAAAAACAACGCATCTGGAATAAACAAATATTTAATTTGTGGTTTAACCAACTAAAAAACGATCGTTTTTTAGTTGGTTAGTTTAAAAAATTTGAAAAAGTCATATATAAATGGTTTTTGACAAAAAGAAAATTTTGGCTTAAATTTAAATCAGCAGCTCAAAATTAACCAGAGGAAACAATGAAACGCCGGCTTTTGCTTTTAACCGGAATACTGTTCGCGCTTTCGGCAAACGGCTGTACCACTTTTAAAATAAGAATACCGGGCGACCATAAAAAAATAATTATAGAAGAACCCTTTAATTTTACTTATGATTTGGAATTATTTGAAAAAATTTCTTCGGAAATGCGGCGGGGATTGAAAATCAGCCCGGACGCTTTATATCCGGATATCGTTTTAATGGAAGTGACGGACTCAAAAAATTTGCCGAAAACCGTATTGGGATTCCAATTTGACCTGGTAAAAGATGACAAAATAATTAGAAAAGACGCGGCTATTTGTTACGGCCCTATTTTAAATTCAGCCAAAAAATACAACTGGGACCAAAATACCTTTGAAGCGCAGGTTTACAATACGGGCATCCACGAACTGCTTCATGCGAATTATGATGATGTTTATAAAAAAGAACACGGGTATTTGAACAAAGAAAAAGGCGTCTCTGCGGATAAGCATTGCCAAAATTTTTATAATATGACCGAGTGCGTCAATTTAATAAAAGAATTCGGGAATATCAACACCTTTGACCACTGCAAAATGATAGAAACCGGCGATCTAAAGCTATATACCACTATCACTGATGAATATTTCAATAATAATGGAGTGGCTCAAAGAAATTCCTTAGAAAATACCGACGAGGACTGTAAAAAAAATAGAAGGAAAACAGAGTAATTTCCGGCGATAAAATATCGCCGGATTTTTTATTTGCAAGCGCCAAATTCAAATATCGGAATTAAGCCGGACCGGCCGTCAGAGGTAGTGGATGCCACATCATTGGCGCCAATGTACAGATGATAAACCGCCGAACTGGTAGCTGACTTTAATTGGATACAACTGCCTTTGGTAGTAACGGAGGAATCAAGATAAATAGTGGTAGTGGCAGAAGAAGAAATTGCTAATTCCGTTGCCGGAGTAGAAGTGCCGATACCCAACCTTCCAGAACTGCTAAGCACCAACTGACTGGTATTGGTAGAACTTTGAATTTGCAAATAATTTCCTAACTGGGTGCCGGCGCCTCGGATAGTAAATGGAATAGACGCAGAAGAAGTAGCTTCCACCAAAAAAACGGACTGATAAAAAGCAAGCGAGTTTGGCGAGGTGGTAGCCGGAGTAGAAGTGCCGATTATCAAACCGCCTAAAATAACACTTTTGGAAGTGGTGGCGCTGACTGCCAATGGCCCAGTGGATAAGATTCCGCCCTGCCCAACAGTTAATCCGCCGGTTACTGTAAGCTGATTACCAACTAAAACATCGCTCCTAACCTGAAGATTGCCGGCCTCTAAAGAATGAATAATGGCAGAAGTAGTTTCTATGCCGGAAATATCTATTACTGAAAAATTGGTGCCATTTGCTACATAAGCATATCGACCAGAAACATATAAATACGGAGAAGTTCCCCCTACGGCGATATTTAATCTGGAAACAATCACCGGTGAATCCGGTATAGAAACGTCAATGGCAATAAGTTCTTTTTTACCATCTCCAGAATTAAATACATAAACATAGCGTCCGGATACCTGTAAATTAGATAAGGTGGGGCTGACGCCCAAAGATATAGTTGCTATTGATTGCGAATTAGCTGGGTCAGAAACATCTATAATTCGTAAATTCGGATTATCATTTACATAGGCATAGTTTCCCGAAATTTTAATGTCAAGATTGATGCCCTGAGATGTTCTAGTGATGCTTCCCATATTTTTTGGATTAAATGGGTCGGATATATCTATAATTATACTACTACTATTTTGTTGACCAGCCACATAAGCGTAACGGCCGGACACAAATACGCTCGTCGGTCCAGAACCCGCCGTCAACATAGATACGATTGATGGCCTAACCGGATCAGAAACATCAATAATTTTAAGATAACCATCGCCACTATCTACCACATACGCATATCGGCCAGAAATATAAATCCCCAACGGATTACTGCTCCCGTCCCCAATTGTTGCTAAACTGGTAGAACTCATTATTGATAAAGCGGCTGGATTAGAAATATCAATAATTTTAAGGCCATCGCTGGCACCATCTACTACATAAGCGTATCGGCCGGAAATATATATATCTTGAGGGGTAAGGTCTAAACCTATTGAACCGGCAAAAGCCGGGGTAGTGCTGGACACGTCAAAAATTCTTAAATCACTGGTGCCACGATCTATCACGTAAGCATAACGACCCGCAACTTTAATTGAGGTTGGGGTATTGCCAAGAGTTGCGCTACCTCTTAACTTCATTGTTGAAGTGGCGGCTAAATTAGCAATGTTTCCGGCTACGGTCAACACTTCATTAGGCGTAGAAGTGCCGATACCAATATAACCATTTTGATTGACTCCGCCAACCCATAAAGAAGGACTGGAACTGCCGGCATTAGAAACTATAAAAGAAGGGTTGTTGACTTCCATTTCTACAGATAAGGTGCCCCAAGGAGTACTGCTCGCCACTCCCAATGCCCCTGAATAAGTTGTCGTGCCAGTGCCGCTTAAAGTCAACGTCCCGGTAGCGATTAAATTAGCCACCATAACAGTGCCGGAAAATAAAGCATTGCCATGGACTGACAAAGCCCTGTCGGTGGTTGTTGTTCCTATTCCAATAATTCCGGTATTGTAAATATTCCCAACAACTGTCAGCGCTTGATTGGGGGAAGTGGTGCCAATGCCGATATAACCGTTTTGATTAACGCCGCCAATCCAAAAAGAAGGAGTAGAACTGCCGTTATTAGATACGACAAAAGAGGGATTCACTGTGCCCATTTCCACTGAAAAAATGCCCCACGGGGAAGTGGTGGCTACCCCCAAAGCAGTGGCAATAGTTGAAGTAGCGCCCCCCACTGTCAAAGTGCCGCTGGTTTCAATATTATTGCCGATAGTGGTATTGGCGGCGATAACCGAAACGATAAATAAAGTCGCGAGCGTTGCCGATGAAATAAACGCTAAAATTCTGGCCCAATATGGAAAGGGGCTGTTTTTCAGCGAACGCGGTTTTAACAAATTTATTTTCTGATGAGGCATCGTAATGTTATAATTTCAATATCACAATTTGACAGGCATAATAATCCATTGTTAATTATATCATTTTCTATGAAACTTAAAAAACGATTTTTGGGGATAATTGTTCTAATTTTCGCTCTTTTTTATTTTCAAAATGCTTTAGCGGATTTACTGTTAAATTCCGGCGAAATTCAGCTTAGCGTGAATGGCGTTCTTTTAGATGTGCAAGGAAGCGCCGGCACCCTAAATCAAATTACTTTTAGCGGCAACAGTTTTACGGTTACTATGGCCGCCGGCCAATACCTGAAAGTTAGGTCTGCAGACCGGCGGGATTTAACTTTTGACCCCAATACCACCGGCTACACCGGCCGCTCTTGCTCCCTTTCCGAATCTTCGGCGACCATTGATACCGGCTCTATGTCCGGCGCCGGCACTATAAACATTACCGTAAATGTAAGTTCTAATGTTTGTACGGTTGAAGGGGGCGGGGACGGTAGTTTTTTGGCAGGAACAAAAATACTTATCCCTACCGGAACTAAAAATGTAGAAGATGTGCTTATTGGCGATAGCGTAATCGGCTATGATTTAAGCGCAAACAAATCCAGAGAAGTAACGGTCTTGAGAACGTTTAAGCGGCTATCCGACCATTATTACGATATTTCTACGGCAAGCGGCAGGAAAATCTTCGTAACTGCGGAACATCCGCTTTATACGTCAACCGGTTATAGACGGGTTAAAGAACTCCAAAATGGTAATGTTATTTTCTTCCTAAACAACGACGAACTTGTCCCAGATGAAATCATAAATTTTCAACGGATAGAAAAAAATATAGCAGTGTACAATTTCCATGTTTCAAACACAGAAAATTATTTCGCGGAAGGAATACTGGCGCATAACAAAGGAGGTGGTTGCACCACAGATTGCCCTCCTCCACCTACTTATCAATGCTCCGATAACAAAGACAATGACGGCGACGGAAAAATTGATTATCCAAATGACCCGGGATGTTCTTCTGCTACTGACAATGATGAGACCGATATAATAATTCCTCTATCTTGTAATAACAATAATATCTGCGAATCTGGGGAAACTCGGCTATGCGGGGATTGTGTTGCCATTATTAATTTCCAATGCTCCGATGGCGAAGATAATGACGGCGACGGCCTGATTGATAAGGCTGACCCGGGATGCTCGGGCGGCGCTTCAGATAATGACGAAACCGACCCGATCCCGCCACCAAAAAAACCTTTTCTTGGAGCGTTGATTATTTGCGAATTAGATGAAAACACATCAGAATGCCCGCAAGATATCACTAAATCTGTTTGCGGCAATCTTGTCTGTGAAGCTGACGAAACCAATTTAAATTGCACAACGGATTGCGCAGCGGCGCCGTCCTGTACTAAAGATTCCGATTGTCCGTCCGATTTTCTATGCAAAAACAATAAATGCGTAGCCAGCCAACAAACTATTTGCGGCAATAATATCTGCGAAGTAGATAAAGGAGAAACTTCGCTAAACTGTTCGGCGGATTGTTTAATTATTCCACCGCCCGTATTTCAATGTTCTGACGGCAAAGATAATGACGGAGACGGAAAAATTGACTATCCGAACGACCCGGGATGTTTAAGCGTTTCGGATAATAATGAAGCGGATACAGATGTTATAACAACTATCATTACTATTATTCAGACAATCGGCGGTGGAGGAGGCGGGGGCGGAGGTGGAGGAGGTGGAATAATCCAAAATATAATCGCGACCGGAACAATTACTAAACTCACTGATGTTCCTGAAGCAATAAAAAAAGTTAATAAAGAAATTACCAAAGAAGCAGTAAGAGTCACCCGAGAACTGCGCTCCAATCCGGTGGTGGTTAATACCGTAAAAGAGGTAGCGATTCCGGCCTCGGTCGCTGTTTCCGCGGTCGGCGCCAGCTCGCTTGTCGTAGCCGCTTCCACTGGTAGCGCTACCGCCGCTTCTTTACTGTCCCAAATAACACAATTTATAAATCTGTCGCGATTTTATTTATTCGGATTTTTGCGATTCCGAAAAAGAAAACCCTGGGGCATAGTTTTTGATAAACTAAGCAATAAGCCAATACTCTCGGCAGTAGTTTATATCTATGACGCTGAATATCAAAAACTCAAAGATACGCGGGTAACCGACGGCGAAGGCCGGTTTGAAGCGACGATAACGCCGGGAAATTACTATCTCAAAATAATCAAAGACGGCTACCAGCCATTACAAAGCGAAACCGTAAATATCGCTTCACCGGACCAGATTTTAAACCTGGAATTTTTCCTTACGCCGATTCAAAAAGAATTTGACCTGAAATACATCTGGCGGATAAAAATTCTGGACGCACTCAAAAGATTTATTGACTTAATCAATCCTTACCTGCTGGCGTTCGGAACGATTATCAGCTTAACCGCCGCGATTATCGTCCCGACCTGGCTGAATTACGCCATATTTGCCGTTTATATTATCCTGGATGCGCTGAAAATTTATTTCGCTTTCCACCTCATCAAACCGTTCGGAAAAGTTCTGGACCAAACTACCCAAGCGCCGTTATCGCTGGCAGTGGTAAGAATTTTTGCTCAAGAAAAAAATATGCTGCTCGCCACCAAAGCTACCGACGAACAAGGTAGATTCAATTTCCTGGTGGCGCCGGGCAAATACTACCTAACCTGCTTCAAATCCGGCTATCAGGAATACCGTTCCGCTGGCTTGGAAATCTCTAAATCCCAACTCGCCGCCTTTGATATTAAAATGCGGTCGCTAAATCAATAATCTTTCTTTAATTAAGTGGCTCGCGGTAACGTTTATCCTCGGAGTAACGTTTATCCTCGGGGAGTTTATCATCAGACGGCGTAACGGAAAATATTTCCTGACCGACGATAGAAGCAATCGGCGTTCCGGTTGCGCCATAGCTAATTACTTTAACGCGATAAAATCCAAAGGGCGCGTTATTGGGAAGCGTAATTTTTTCTCTTGCCTTGCCTGAGTCCTTTTTTTGAGGAAATTCGCCGATTTTAAAATCCGCCGGCGTTTCAGTTTGACCGGCAACTAATTGCGCGGCAAAAACAGCCCAAATAACCGCCGACGCGAACAAAACCGCCGATAGCGCGCCCATAAAAACAATTGGTTTTTTAGCAAGTGACTTAATCATAATTTCTAATTATTTTTATCTTCGCAAGCGTAAGTTTTGCGAATTTCTTCCCAAATGGGCATTGCGTAATCCATACTTAAATTATTAGTAATTTCATCGGTACTGTAATCCGTACTAATACACTTTGACCACGGGCATAATTTAGGCGCGTAACTCTGAAAACCAAGAACTTCCGGTCCGCAATGACCTCCAAATAATACTGAGCCATCTGATTCATATTCACCGAATCCAAACAATACCGCGCTGGGCCCAAATCCTATATCAAATCCTTTTAAATTTTTCTCCAATTCTGGATTCTTCTGCGCGGCCTTAATTTCTTCCAAATCAAAGCCCTTGTTAGCGGGTAAATTCACAGCTATAAATCTGTGCTCTTCTTTTGTCTTGGTAAAAATTGCTTTGGTAGAAAGAATTGTCTGCAACGCCGGCTTAATGGTAAAAAAATAGAAAGAGCCCTCGCAAGCAACGGACGGCGCGCATTCCACGGCGAGATAATAATTTTCTCCGGATTCTATTTTGTCGATTTTGTTCCAAACTGCCTTATCCAAAAGCGCCTCTCCGCTATTGTATATTTCAAAATATAAAAGGGTCTTTATTGAGTTCTTGTAATCCCTACCGACTTTCACAAGATAGATATTTACTATATCCGTAACTTCGCCGATATTTTCCCAGCGAATCAATGTTTCCGTTCCGGCTAATACCTCGCCGAACGGAGCAAGGCCGATTATCTGCGGCGTCTCCGGCTCGGGACCGGTAATAATTTTATAAGCAGAAACAATAATATTGCCGCCTATCTCTTTTCCGACAACCTCAATTTTACTTCCGGGAGCAAGTTTGGGAGAAATGGTAAAATAAATCCATATTCTTTTCTTCCCCGCAGGCGTGTCGGTCCTGATTATGGAAAACTTTTCTCCAACGATTTCCAATACTCCATTAATTTTTACTTCTTTTTCAATTAAATCTTTAAGATTATCCGGCAGTTTTTCGCGCTCTTTTTCTAAATTAGTTATTTCCGATATTTTTTCCGGGTCGGTTTTAATCAAATCAATCAGCTTATCTTGCCGTTCCTCAAGAATCTTTTCCAATTGCTTTTCTTTTTCAATTGTTTCCGGAGTGTCTTTAATTACGCATTTAGATATTCCAAGCAAACCGCCGCTAATAACATTTAAAAATGACTTTTCTTCCTTGCAGATTTCCTTAATAAGTTCTTCTGCCTTGTCATTAAGGTCATTTATTATTATTGGCAGTTTGTCTTCAATTATCGGAAAATCGTTTTTAGTATCATCTATTATTATTGGCAGTTTGTCTTCAATTATCGGAAAATCATCTTTTTTCTTTTCCTCTATTACAACAATTACCTCCGCTTCTTCGGCCGTAACCGGCTCCAGCACAACATCAAACCGTTTGCCTTCTTCAAGGTCTTGCCATTCCCATTTAATAATTTTAGCGGTTCCGATTTCCCATTTTCTCGCGGTTAAATCAGTCGATGAAGAAGGAGGGGCGCCAATATTAATATCTTCCGCGCCAGAAGTGTCAAGGTCCACGACTTGAGCGGTAAGCAAAGAGTAAGGCGATTTACGGCCAATTAAATCAATTTTTCCAATGCCTGCCAATGCTAAAATCGCCAACAAAACGCCATAGAATAAAAAAGATGGTTTTTTTGTTTGCATTACTGTCAGTTTAGCAGAAATTATATTATTTTGGCAGGGGACACCGGCTCATTCCTTTCAGCAAACTATTGCCGGTCATTTCTTTCGGCTTGGGCAACTCCATAATTTCCAAAATAGTCGGCGCCACATCCGCCAAAATCCCCTGCGGCGTTGTCTGAAAAGAATTTTTTTGGCCTTCGGTAATTTTATTGTCCGCGCCCACAATCCAAAACGGCACCGGATTGGTAGAGTGTTCCTTGTCAATCTCCCCGGTTGCCAAATTAAGCATTTCTTCCGCATTGCCGTGGTCAGCGGTAATCGCCAAAACCCCGCCCGCTTCCAAAACCGCGTTTTTTATCCTGCCGACGCATTCATCCAAGAATTCTACCGCTTTCACGCTTGCCTCCAGATTGCCGGTATGCCCCACCATATCGGCATTGGCAAAATTAACCGCGATAAAATCATATTCTTGTTTTTTTATCGCCGCTATAATTTTTTCGGTTATTTCCGACGCGCTCATTTCCGGCTGTTCGTCAAAACTTTTTACTTTTTTGGACGGAATTAAAATCCGAACCTCGCCGGAAAATTCCTTTTCCGTAGCGCCGTTCAGAAAATAAGTGATGTGGGCGTATTTTTCCGTCTCGGCGATATGCAGCTGGGTTTTTCCGGCATCGGCAATAACTTTAGCCAGCGGTTCCGCGATATACTGCGGTTCAAAAACAATTTCCGCTGAATAATCATCGGCATATCGGGTCAAAGTTACAAACAGCAAATTATCCAGTTTTTTTCTCTTAAATCCGCCAAATTCCGGAGCAATGAACGCTTGCGTCAGCTGGCGGGCGCGGTCCGGCCGGAAATTAAAGAAAATCGCCGCGTCGTTGTCCTGTACCGCGCCCACCGGCTGATTTTCTTTTTCTATTATTGTCGTCGGCTCAAACATCTCGTCGCTCAAACCATTTTTATAGAAATTTTCTGCCGCCGCTGGCGCGCTTGCGGCTTTTTCTCCTCCGCCGCCAATCAAAATTTGATAGGCCTTTCCGGTTCGCTCCCAATTTTCATCCCTGTCCATCGCGTAGTAACGACCGGCAATGCTGGCGATTTTTCCGATTTTTAATCTTCCCATTTCTTCCTCCAATAAACCGATGAATTTTTCCGCTGATTTCGGCGCCGTGTCCCGGCCGTCCGTAAAAATATGGATAAAAACCCTGCCGCTGAATTCCAAATTCTTAATCGCCCGCAAAATCGCAAACAAATGGGTAATATGGGAATGAACGCCGCCGTTGGATAAAAGGCCGATTAAATGGATGGCGGAATTATTTTTCTCCGCATGGGCAACGGCTTTTTTCCAAACCGGAAAATCAAAAAAACTTTTGTCTTTAATCGCCGAATTGATTCGCGCCAAATTTTGATAAACCACTGTTCCGGAACCGATATTAGCGTGTCCAACCTCCGAGTTGCCCATCTCTCCCCAATCCAGCCCGACTTCAATGCCGGACGCCTGAAGAAGCGCGCCCGGATAATTTTCGCTGATTTCGTCAAAATTCGGCGTCTTTGCCAAAGCAAGGGCATTGCCTTTTTTTTCAAAAGAAATTCCGAAACCGTCTAAAATTGTAAGCACTACTGGTTTTGCCATAAGTTATAATTTATGAATTTTAAATCGCTCGTGTTTTTCCGATTCCAAAACAATCCTTTCCATCACTCGCACGGCTTCCGCCGGATATTTTCCGATAGCAGTTTCTTCCGAAAGCATCACTGCATCCGAACCGTCCAAAATTGCCTGCGCCACATCCTCCACTTCCGCGCGGGTCGGTTCCGGATTTTCCGCCATAGAGAGCAGCATTTGGGTCGCGGTAATCACCGGCTTTTCCGCTTTTTTGCATTTCCGAATAATCATTTTCTGAAGAAACGGCAGTTTTTCTAACGGAAAAGCATTGCCTAAATCGCCGCGCGCCACCATAATCGCGTCCGCGGATTTAATAATGGCATCTATATTTTTTACCGCTTCCCGCCGTTCAATTTTAGCGATAACCGGCTTATTTTTTTTAAATGACCTCATCAGCGCCCGCAAGGATTTTATGTCTTCCGCGCCGCCGACATAAGACATCGCGACATAATCAATGCCGTTTTCCAATCCGAACCGCAAATCCTTTTTATCTTTGGCGGTTATCAAGGACTTTGATTTTTTATTGAAAAAATGTTCTTTGCCTCTCTGTGTCCGCGGCCCGGATAAATCCTGAATAATCAGAATCTTTCTTTTCAATTCTTTGGCGGCCGCCCGGATAGTTTTTATGTAATAAGCGTGTTCTTTATAAGTGCCGTGGGAAAAATTAAGCCGCGCCGCATCCATTTGATGTTTTATCATCTCTTTAATCGCTTTTTTATTTTTACTCGCGGGCCCGATGGTCGCGATTATTTGCGCAACTGACGCCATATTATAAAATCATCGAATAACGAATTATTACTAATTTACGAATAAACGAATCAACTATAATTTTATAACTGAGTTCCGGATACAACAAATCTTGTTTCTTAACAATAGTTTTAAGCATTTTATTATTAATATATTAGTATATTCGTTTATTCGTACACATTCGTTATTCGTTGTATCTCCAATAAGCGGTTATATTTTGCGAGCCGTTCCTTTGGCTGGGGCGCGCCGGCTTTAATCCCAAACGCTCCGCAGGCATACGCCAAATCCCCGATAAAATCGTCATTGGTTTCGCCGCTCCGATGGCTGACTATTATTTTAATTCTATTTTTTTTAGCTAAATTTATCGCTTCAATTGTTTCGGTCAGGGTGCCAATCTGATTCGGCTTAATAATCACCCCGCCGATGCTTTGCTCAAAGATTGCCTTCCGCAAACGGTTGGGATTGGTAACGGTGAGGTCGTCGCCAACAATAAAAACTCCATTTTTCTCCGTTTCTTTTTTAAATCTGGAAAAATTTTTAAAATCCTCCTCCTGAAAAGGGTCTTCAATTGAAAGTAAAGGATATTTATTTATTATTTTTTTATAAAATTCCAGTAATTTTTCCGCAGGTAATTTTTTTCCGGCAATGGTGTATTTTTTATTTTTATAAAAACTGGTGGCGGCCACATCCAGCGCCAATTTCCATTTTAATCCGCCGACCTTGCGCGCCGCCTCCGCCAATAAACGCAACGGCTCTTCAACATCGCTAATTGCCGGAGCCAATCCACCTTCGTCTCCAATCTCAAAAGATGCCTTACCATATTTCTTGACAACGATTTTCTTTAATTCCGCCAAAACCCGGCAACCGAATTTCAACGCATCCTTTACGAAATTGGTTTGCGGAACAACCAAGTATTCCTGAAAAGCCAGATTATTCTTCGCGTGCTTGCCGCCATTGATTAAATTCATATACAATTTCGGCGCGACCATTTTTTCTTTCGGGAAAAAAGAATCATGCAGATATTTATACAACGGTTTTTTGCTCGCTAAAGCTCCAGCTTTGGCAACCGCGATACTGACGCCAATAAGAGCATTTCCGCCCAAGCGCCGCTTATTTGGGGTGCCGTCCAATTTTATCATTGCCCGGTCAATTTTTTTTTGTTCTAAAACCGAAAATCCTTTCAAACAAGGCGCGATTTCCTTTTCAATCGCGGCAAGCGCCTTTTTAACTCCCAATCCGCGGAATCGCTCTGGGTCGTTGTCCCGCTTTTCCAGCGCTTCGTATTTGCCGGTACTCGCTCCGGAAGGAACGGAAAAAATGCCCGTTCCGGCGCCGGTTGCCACCCCCACCCTCAAAGTAGGATTGCCACGCGAGTCCAAAATTTCTTCGGCAAAAATATTTTTTATCACGGCTTTCATATTTAGGAGAGCCGAATTCAAACTACCGTCAAATTTAAAAGAGATAATTTAAGCCAAGTTCTAGGAACGACGAGGGGGTCGTGCTAGTAAGCACCCCGACGAGGAGTGACAAAGAAATTGGCCAAATTCTCTCTTCCCTTCGGGTGAGCCAATTCCAATCCATCTTCTTCGTTGCTCGTCGCTTATGTGCCTACTGGCACACTGCGCTTCCTCGTGCCTTGAATCTGGACGGGAATTGGCTCACTAAATTGATGTTAGTTTGAATCCGGCTCTCCCATTATATCATAGGATTAAAATAGTGGGATTGAAAATCTGATAAAACTCCCTTATTATGGAGACCAGGATGTAAAAAAACACGGTCTCGTCGTCTAACGGCTAGGACATCACCCTTTCACGGTGGGAATACGGGTTCGATTCCCGTCGGGACTACTAAATGAAAATTCTTGCTATAGAAACATCTTGCGATGAAACATCCATCGCTTTGGTAAAATGCGGCGGCGGTTTAAAATCCCCGAAATTTCAAGTTCTAAAAAATATCGTTTCTTCCCAAATAGCGGTTCATCGCCCATTCGGCGGCGTGGTGCCAAATTTGGCGAAAAGAGAACATCTGAAAAATTTGCCTAAAATTTTTAAAACCCTAAACCCTAAACCCTCTACCTCTACGAGCCTGAGGCTCTCAGAGCCGAATGGCCTAAACCCCGATTATATCGCTGCCACTGTCGGGCCCGGATTGGAACCGGCGCTTTGGACCGGAATCAATTTTACCGAAGAACTTTCCAAAAAACTAAATAAGCCGCTTATCGGAGTAAACCATATGGAAGGGCATCTATACAGCTGTTTTTTACCAAAAAAAACAGCTGAAATTTCTAATTCCAAATTTCTAATTTCTAAAAAAAATACAAAAACCCTCTACCCTAAACCCTCTACCCTAAACCCTAAAATAAAATTCCCCGCCGTCGCCTTGATTGTAAGCGGAGGGCACACTATTTTATTAAATATGAAAAGCATCACAAAATGGACCAAGCTCGGCGAGACATTGGATGACGCTGCCGGAGAGGCCTTTGATAAAGTGGCGCGAATGCTGAAACTTCCTTATCCCGGCGGCCCGGAAATACAGAAACTCGCCGCCAGGGGCAATCCCGACGCGATTAAATTCCCCCGCCCATTACTAAATCCTAAAAATGTAAAAGATGTGTATAATTTCAGTTTCTCGGGATTAAAAACTTCGGTTCTCTATTATCTCCGCGATCATTCGCAAGAAAATTATTCTTCCCTCAACCCGCTTCGTTCATCCAGCGACTCACTCGCTAGTCCTCGCCGCCTTGCCCAGCATAGCGGGGGCCGCGCCAAGCCGGCTGTGGAGGTTTCGGAAAAAAATAATTTTCTTGCTAATGTAGCCGCCAGTTTCCAAAAAGCGGTAATTGATGTATTAACGCAAAAAACTCTCCGCGCCGCTAAAGAATTCAAAGCAAAATCCGTATTATTATGCGGCGGAGTTTCCGCCAATCGCGCTTTGCGCGAAACCTTAAAACTTACAACTTTTGACTTAAAACTAAATTTTGTAGTCCCCGACTATGAATATAATACCGACAACGCCGCCATGATTGCCGCCGCGGCGTATATAAATTTACTACAAAAAAAGAAAAAAGGTCTTCAATTAGTAGCTAACGGCAATTTGACATTATAAAAAAGAAAGTATGATTCTATAATCAGAACATAAAAGAGGGGGTAGAATGAGAAAAAAGCTTAGATGCGGCTGTGGCGGATTATTTAAATCAAACTGGGTTGCCACAAACTTAATCACGAACGTTAATATATTAAAATTGATTGATAGGGTGTGGGCAATGTTGTGTTCAAAATGCGGACACGTAACTTTTACCAAAAGACAAGCATTGGCGGCTTCCCGTAAAATATTATTCAAAAGGAAAAAGCGGCCCAATAACCGCTTTAAAAATTAATAAAAATTCCTCTTCAGATGAGGAATTTTTTATCTACCCAAAATTCACAGCCGCAGCAATTATCATCCATCCGGCAGCATTGAACCGGCCAGCTAATCAGCGCATCGGTTTCTGTTTCTTTCAAAATCTTCACCGGCAATAAATTGGCTTGAAGCTGGCTTTTAGAAACATCGCCGTACATCGGCGTTGCATCCTTTTACCTTGCAGAAATAACCACCCTCTCGCCTTGGTCGTCTTCAATGCGAACCTGCAAAAATCTAGTTTGAGATTTTAATTCCATAATCCCTCCGTTGTTAAAGAATAAAAAATCTTTTAAGATTATATCAATGCCAAAAGAATTAAGCAAGACCTACAATCCGAAAGAAGTAGAAGATAAAATTTATCAGCTTTGGGAAAAATCCGGCTATTTTAATCCGGACAATCTTCCGGCGGCATCAAGCATCAAGCAACAAGTGTCAAGCTATACTATTGTCGTGCCGCCTCCGAATGTGACTGGCTCGCTCCATATGGGACACGCGCTTAACGCGGCCATTCAGGATATTTTAATCCGGAAAAAACGGATGGAGGGCTATAAGACCCTCTGGCTTCCGGGCACTGACCACGCCGGCATTGCCACCCAGAATGTCGTGGAAAAAGAACTGAAAAAACAAAATGTATCTCGCCATGATTTGGGGCGGGAAAAATTTTTAGAAAAGGTCTGGGAATGGAAAGAAAAATACGGCGGCATTATTTTAAATCAATTCAAAAAACTCGGCTGTTCTATGGATTGGTCGCGCGTCCGTTTCACGATGGATGAGCAATACCAGAAAGCGGTCAATGAGGCGTTTCTGCGTTACTATAAAAAAGGATGGCTTTACAAAGCCGAACGGGTAATCAACTGGTGCGTCCGGTGCCAAACCAGCTTGTCAGATTTGGAACTTGAATATAAGGAGGAGAGAAGTAAATTATGGCATATCAAATATCCGCTATTAAACGAAAAAGGATTTATTATCGTTGCCACCACTCGGCCGGAAACGATGCTCGGCGATTCCGCGATAGCGGTTAATCCAAAAGATAAGCGGTATAAAAATTTAATCGGTAAAAAGGTCTTACTGCCGATTCAAAATCGCGAAATTCCGATTATCGCCGATGAAGAAATTGACATGGAATTCGGAACCGGCGCGGTAAAATTAACGCCGGCTCATGATTTATTGGACGCGCGCATAGGAGAAAAACATAAACTGCCCGTATATAAAGTAATCGGCCCGCTAGGGAAAATGGCGCCGGAAGCCGGCCAGCTTTGCGCCGGACTGAAAGTTTTAGAGTGCCGCGAAAAAGTAATGGTAGAATTAAAAAACCAAAATCTAATTGAAAAGGAAGAGGACTATAATCACAATGTCGCGGTTTGTTATCGCTGTAACGGCGTGATTGAACCCCAGCCGAGCTTGCAGTGGTTTTTAAAAATGAACGAATTGGCGAAGCTGGCGATTAAAGCGGTAAAAAGCGGCGAAGTGAAATTCCATCCGAAAAATTGGGAAAAAATATATTTTAGCTGGCTGGAAAATATCCGCGACTGGAATGTTTCCCGCCAAATATGGTGGGGACACAAAATTCCGCTTGAAGGAGAAACAGATGTTTTGGATACCTGGTTTTCATCCGCGCTTTGGCCGTTTGCCACGCTTGGCTGGCCGGACAAAACCAAAGATTTAAAAGAATTTTATCCAACCCAAGTCATTTCCACCGCCCGAGATATTATAAATTTATGGGTAGCCAGAATGATTTTTTCCGGCTTAGAATTCACGGGACAAAAACCGTTCTCCGATGTAATTATCCACGGCACCATTCTCACCAAAGACGGCAAACGGATGTCCAAGTCGCTCGGCACCGGCATTGACCCGATGATTTTAATTGAAAAATACGGAGCGGATGCCACCCGTTTCGGCTTAATCTGGCAGGCCATGGGCAATCAAGATATCCACTGGGATGAAAATGCGGTTATAGCGGGAAAAAAATTCGCGAATAAGGTATGGAATGTTGCCAGATTTATTCTAATGAATAAACCTTCGCAGATTAACACGGACTCAAATGCGGATACACGCGGAAAAAATATCGGCGAAAATCAGCGCGGCAATCCGAGCAAATCAGCGTTTGATGAAGATAAAGAATTTATTAAAAAACTTAATACAACTAAAAAACAGGTTTCTAAACAAGTTGACACTTATGAATTCGGACAAGCGCTTCATTCTTTATATGATTTTGTCTGGCATGAATTCGCGGATAAATATATTGAATCAAGCAAGGGGCGAAATGACGAAGAAGTAAAAATAGTTTTGAATAACGCGCTTTTAGAAGTCATAAAAATGCTCCATCCGTTTATGCCGCATCTTACGGAAGAAATTTATCAAAACCTGCCGAATAAAAATAAAGAATTTTTAATGATAGAAAAATGGTAACTCTCCCTCTCATACTTGGCCTTCTGCCGTCATTTGCTTGGCTGATTTTTTATTTGGAAGAAGACCCGCATCCAGAGCCGAAAAAACTTCTTTTTGAGGTCTTCTTAGCCGGAGCCCTAAGCACCTTTATCGTTCTCCAGGTTCAGATTTTATTTAACGACTGGGCTAATTTTAACGGCATAATAAAATACAGCTTTATTTCTTTTATAGTTTTGGCGGGCATTGAAGAATTTTTTAAATTCGGGGCGGCGCGGCTGGTAATCGGCAAACACCCAAAGGACTTTGACGAGCCGGTGGACGCAATGATTTATATGATAGTCGCCGCTTTGGGCTTTGCCGCCGTGGAAAATGTCGCCGCCGCTGTTAAAACCGGTTCGCTGGCATTTGAGACCACCACCTTAAGATTCATAGGAGCAACCCTCCTTCATACCCTAAGCTCCGGCTTATTGGGATATTACTGGGCAAAAGCCATGTCATTGAATAAAAAATGGCTATTATTAACAGGTTTTGCACTGGCTACGGCCTTGCATGCTTTCTTCAATTCCCTTATAATCAGATATGAACCATCGGTTATTCCGACTATCTTCCTGACAATTTTAGCCATATTTATCCTCTACGATTTTGAAAAACTAAAAAAACGAACGTCGCTCGAATAAATACGAATATAATTTAATATCTACCGAACTATTAATTTATTAGATCTCAATTCGTTATTATTAGATAATCATTCGAGTGAGAAACGCATGGATAAAGAAACCGAAAAATTTTTTGAAGAACTTTCCCAGGTGGGAGAAGAAAATAAAGTGACGTCTTTGGAGCCGGAAGCAAACCTTGCTTCGGTGTCTTTGCCAGTTAAAGAAAAAAAATCTTCAAGGGCTATTTCAAGCTCGGAAGATTTATCAGAACTCTTAGACGAAGGCGAAGGCCAGCTGACTATTGATGTTTACCAAACGCCCAATGAAATAGTGGTGGAGTCCACTATTGCCGGAGTTAATCCGGAGGACTTGGATGTGGACATCACCAACGAATCCGTAACTATCCGCGGCAAACGAGTTAAAGAAAAACGGGTTTCGGAAGAAGATTATTTTTATCAGGAATGCTATTGGGGTAAATTTTCCCGCTCCATCATCCTTCCGCAGGAAGTGGACGCCGATAATTCCACCGCCGTGATTAAAAACGGGGTCCTAACCATAAAATTACCGAAGCTCAACCGCCAAAAAACAAAAAAATTAAAAGTTAAGTTTGAGTAAGGAAATAATATGTTAAAAATCAACCCCGTTTTGCGGAGTTGATTTTTTATTTTAAAAGAGCTATTTTATAGGTAATATAAAGTTCGTTGAAAATTTAGGAGGAGCAATGGAATCCCCGGACAAATGCTTTATTAAACAAACCGGTAAAACCTTAGTTGGGATTAGCGGCGGCGGATACAGTATTTTGGAAATTTTCTGGTTAACCGCTGCAATTGCGGAACTTGGAGTTTCGGTTGATGTTATTCAAACCGTATCTTCTGGCGCGCTGTTAGGCGCAAAACTCATAGAAACCAACTTCAATTTAATAGAAATAAATAAAATCTTAAGAAAAGTTATTGCCGGCGGGCCTAATGTCTTTAAGGAGTTATACGAATTAATTAACTCGGTAGAAATGTCTATTGAATACATATCTAAATTCAATCTGGATGGATTAACTTTTAAGGGCATTAAAAAATTAACGAATTTTAAAGAATATGCAAATCTGCTGGAACAAATGCAAAGAGTTAAGGGCTTGTTAAAGGCCTATCAAAAACCATATTTACTTTCTCACGAACCGTTAGAACGGCTTATTGATGAAGATTTGCAAATTGATTTTACCAAATTAGTTAATCCAAATTTACCAGAACTTCAAATTATCACCAGAAACGAAACCCGTTGCGGACCAACAATCTGGTCTACCCGCGACCCATGGGTAAGCCCAAACATATTAAGAGATGTTATGGTCGGAACCATGTGTTTGGTACCAGCCGTTGAACACAAAATCATTTTCGGAGAAGTGCACACGGATGGACAAGAGCTGATTTTAAGCGAATTTATTGCCGAAGGATACCAAACAATTATCGTATTTTTCGGCGGTCAATTAGCCCGTACGCTTACCGAAGAAATAGTTTCCAAGCAAACTATACTGCAACGGCTAATATCAAATTTCCATACCACTATTAATTCCCGCCTGGTTGAAGAATTAAATTATGCCCATGCCAATGGATATAAAATTTTCTGCAATAATCCGGACTCGGTTATTTCTAAAATTGATAATCCCGACCCCCGTTCGGATGACCCGTTTAATAAGTCATCAAAAATTTCCCATCTCCCAAAATATCTAAAAGATATTAAACGCCCGGAAGGCATTGAAAAACAACATAAAAAAGTAATTCTTATCACGCCAAAATATCCGATGCCCAATCTTGGCCTTTTGGGTTTTAATAAAGAAACCATGGAAAAAGATTTTGATATTTTTGGAAAAAAGAACTTAGAAGACGCGAAAGAATTTCTTACTAAAGCTCTTTTGACATAAAACCGCCCTATTTTTAGAGCGGTTTTTACTTTACTGCCTCTAATACTTTCGCAAACACTTTCGGTTCGGTTCGGGCAAGCTCCGCAAGTATTTTTCTGTCCAGCTTAACTTTCGCCTTTTTCAGCTTATTAACCAATTCGCTGTATTTCATTCCATTGGCGCGCGCGCCGGCGTTTATCTGAACATTCCAAAGCTGGCGGTAATTCCGCTTTTTTTCTTTACGGCCGCGAAACGCATGACTCCAAGCATGAAGCAGGGCCTCCTTGGCGGCGCGTTCTTTGGACTTTCTGCCCCATCGAAACCCCTTGGTATATTTTAATATCTTTTTTCTTTTTTTATTGGCAATTACGCCCCGTTTTACTCTGCTCATAAATTAGGTGTATTTTTTAAAAATTCTAACAAACGATGTCCCTAAAGACAATTCTTTTCTTTTATTGCGTATCTGCTTTCCGCTTTTTTTGGCGCGATTATGGCCTTGACCCATCTTCCTCCGCACCAATTTTCCGGTTCTCGTTATTTTTAATCTTTTTTTAAAACTTTTTCTCATAGTAGCGATCCAAACCTACAAACAACATCCGAATCTACAAAGATATGGCCATTTATTAAGCCATTCACATACCGTTTGTAGATTTGGATAAAAGTTTGTAAGTTTGAATCGGTCATTATTTTTTAATCACCTGCATGCTAAAACCCCTGCCGCCGTATCTCGGCTCTAAAATCACTTTATGTTCAGGATTAATCATTTTAATGAAGTCCAGCAATTTTTGTTTCGCCCAGTCCTTGTGGGCCTTTTCCCTGCCCTTAAGCGTCAATTGAATTTCTACCAAGTTGCCTTCGTTTAAAAATTCATCTACTCTTTTGGCTTTAACCTCAAGGTCGTGCTGGGCGGAACGGCCGCTGATTCTTACTTGTTTCAATTCCTGAACTTTCTGCTGGGCGCGCTGTTTTTTTTGTTTCTTGATTTCCTGATAGCGATACTTGTCAAAATTCATTATCTTCGCCACCGGAGGATTCGCCATCGGCGCCACCTCAATCAAATCCAGGCCCTTCTCTTTAGCCAGCGCCAACGCTTCCGCCAACGGCAATACGCCAACCTTCTCGCCGGCCTCATCAATTACCAATAATTCTGTCGCGATTATTTTTTCGTTTATTCTAATCAATTAAGAAATTATAGCAAAATTGTTTTTGTTTGTATAGCCCTCTTTCTTTTAGAATACACAGAGTTAGATTTTGTTCGGGATAAAAAGAAAAAGCCCCCAACCGAAGTCAGGAGCAAAAATTAATATAATGCCTTAGTTTTTCTTAAATTTGTTTCTTTTGACCAAAAATTCAACCTCTTCTTTTTGGAAAGGAAAAAGTTTGGTGCCGCTCTTGTCTTCTTGGGCCCATAACGCAACTTCTCCGCCTTCGGACCAAATACTTATGACACGATAAAAACCGACCACTTTAGTATGGCTATCTTTGAATGCGAGGTCCTGCAGATCACTTTTATTCAGCTTAAATTTCGGCGCAAGCGGCTCATCGTTCCGAAAACCAACTTTTTCCATCGCATCGGCAAATTCAGGAAATTTCATAGCGCTCTTTTCCTCCTTTTCTACTAGAAATAAACTACCTGCTATATTACTTCCATATCAAAAATAAAGTCAAATCTCTACGCGAATTGTGATAAATAAGATTAAAATTTATTTTGTATATAGAGAGGGTTAATTTCTCATCGATCATTTATTGCTTGGTTCTAATATTAGAACCAAGCTAAGCAGCGACGATAAGACCTGTTTATTTTTTCTTTTAGATATTTTTATGGAATGAATCGGGGTGGGTGGAAAACTTTTGCTTGCGCTGAGCTACTCGTGGTGAGCTAAGTCGAACCAAGTCGAAGCGTTCGGGAGATTTATGAATTCCTTGTCTTGGGATACACGGGGTCGGATTTTGTTTAATGTTTTTGTATTATATATGCGATAAATAAAATAAAAAAGAGTTTTAAGCTCTTTTTCTTTTCAATTTACCTTTTTGTAAATCAAATACTAAATCAGAATTAACTATTTGAATATTATTTTTAGACCATTTTTTAGTAAACGATTCAACGGAATCTAAAACATTTAGTAATCGTTGCAAATTTTCTCTTGTTTCATGAATTAAAAGTTTTATAGGTAAGCAGACAGAGCGGCAATCAATATCATGTAAAAAAACAAAAACATTTTTTTTATCTTTTTGCGTTGGCGTTACTAAAATATAAGCCGGAATAAGTAAATTGAGTTCGTCGGAAAACTTACTAAAGTTTCCTGCTTCGATTACATTTCTTAACTGAATGATAATCCACTGCGGTTGATTTCTATCTAAATAATCTATCACAACCATTCTTTCGCTTGAAAACACAACTGGCGCAGGATTTTTATTTACTAAACAAGAAATCCAATATTCTTTTTTCTGTTTCATTCAATGTTATTTTGTAAATGATCCTTTTTACAGATTAGCTTAGATAATTTTATAAGTCAAGATTTAAGTGTTATAAATTAAACTCTTGTCAATCATTCCTCTTTATTTAGATATCTTTTGTAAATTCTGGAAAACCCAAAATAAGCGATAAATAAAGTTTTATTAAAGTAAATGTTTATTACGAAAGGCTATGCCTGATCCAGATTTTAAATATTTTTCAAAATCCATTGCTTTATTTTTATCTACAAAAGCGCAAAACCAAACTATTTCATAAGGAGTTTTTGATTTAGTTATTTTTACTGTCTGCCAGTTATGGGCTTTTAATCTTTCTGACAAATTTTCTGTAACACCAGTGTAATAACTTTTATCTTTTTGGCTTTATAAAATATAGACGTAGGACATACAGAATTATTAACATAGTTGTCCTCCTACGCCAAGGCTTCGGAGGACACTCCTTCGCAAAACAAAAAATCTCGGTAATGCCGAGATTTTTTGGTAAAGCTAATAATGCTCGCACTTTTTATTGAAGTAGTGCTCGCACTCCGTAGTTTTAGCGAAGGAGTGGAAGTGGCGGAAATTGCATCCGCGTCCAAATTATTACTATCAAATTTTCTACAAGCTTAGTCAGATTATTTTGAAAAATTTAAAGCTATAATCTAACAAAACACTTTAAACTTTGTGCTGATTAGTTTCGCCTTGAATATCAGCGTATCAAGGCAGAGCTTGATGTTTGACACCGCTTAATAACTTATCAAGCTTTAGTTGAGCGATGGCCAGTTAAGCGTAAGCTAAAGCTGGCTGTTTGTTGAATAAGTTTGCACTTATTGTTTTGCAACTTTTAATGAGGTTGCCACTCCGCTTGCTAATTTGATAGAAAATAATTTGTCGAAGCTTTTCACTCCCGTTTTAAGATTTTAAAGTTCTTCCCCGTTCTCTTTCAAATTCCCTTTTCTTTATACTACCCCTTTTATCCTGTTTTTTCTTGTGCCGCGCGAGGCCAATAGATAGTTTAATTCGACGACCTTTATTATACAGCGACAACGGCACAATCGTCAAACCTTCTTTGGTTTTTCCGAATAAATAATCAAGTTCTTTTTTGTTTAAAAGCAGTTGGCGGGTTCTGTCTGGCTTATAATCAACTGACATATTTTTCGGCTGATATGGAGAAATCTGGCAATTTAAAAGTACAGCGTTATCCGGCTTTACGACCACATAAGCGCCGGTTAAGTTCGCGCGTCCGGATTTTATGGATTTCACTTCCTGTCCGGTCAAAACCATTCCCGCTTCAAATGTCTCCAAAATCTCGTAATCAAACCGCACTCGCCGATTTTCCGATAAATATTTCATACCTTTATTGTAAGCTATTTGAGAGAATAAAAAATCTGCCGGTCAGGGCAGACCCGAATGTGTAAGCATTTGACGCAGGATTGAGAAAGTTTCTTTATCTTTTAACTTACGTTTAGTTGATCCCCTCTTTTTTCTTTTTACACGATTCAGTTTAGGCAATGTTTTTGGCACACACTACTCCTAATATTTGTTGAACTATTTAGTAGTTTATTGAAGTTTAATTTTAATGTCAAGCAGTGATACAATTTAATCATGATTGAGCAAATCAAAAACCAGCTTCAAAAAGCAATTAAAGAAAAAATAGGTATTGAAGTTTTTGCTTCCGAAAAGGAAAATTTTGGACACTATTCTACAAATATGGCTTTTAAGTTTACCCCGACAAACAAAGCTTCTTCGGGGATGGCGGGAAAGACGCCGTTTGAAATCGCAAAAGAAATAGCATCAAAATTAAGTAGCCCCCCAACAAGCTCAAAATCGATTTTTGCTAAAATCGAAGCGGTGTCGCCGGGTTTCGTAAATTTTTGGCTGAAACCGGAAATTCTGCAGAATGAACTGAAAGCAATACTAAAACAAAAAAATAAATATGGCAGTTTAAAACACCAAACACCAAACACCAAACATCGAACAATAAACCTTGAATTCGTTTCCGCCAACCCAACCGGTCCGCTGACTATGGCCAACGGCCGCGCCGGATTTTATGGCGATGTTCTGGCGAATGTATTAGAAAATTCCGGCCATAAAGTAACGCGAGAATACTATATTAACGATGCCGGCAATCAAATCAAGCTCTTGGGAGAAAGCATTTTGGCGGCTGAAGGAAAAATTCCCTGGAAAGATGAGTATTATAAAGGAGAATACGTCAAGGACTTAGTTAAAAGTTTAAAGTTAAAAGTAAAAAATTACGATGGCGAAAAAATCGGAAAAGAAGCGGCTAAAATTTTATTTAAAGAAATAAAAAAATCTCTTAAAAATGCGGGCATCAAGCACGATATTTGGTTTTCGGAAGATAAAAATTTACATAAAAAAGGAGAGCTCAAAAAAACATTAAAATTTCTCAAGGGAAAAAAGGTGGTTTATGAAAAAGATGGGGCTATGTGGCTAAAAGATGCTGTTTTGATAAAATCCGACGGCAATCCGACTTATTTTTTAGCGGATTTGGCTTATCATTACGATAAATTTTTAAAAAGAAAATTTGATTTGGCGATTGATATCTGGGGAGCAGACCACCACGGCTATAAAGCGCGAATGGAAAGCGGCATTAGAGCGCTGGGCGTAAAACCGAAACGGCTTAAAATTTTAATTACCCAATTAGTGCGGCTGATAAGCAAAGGAAAAGAAGTGAAGATGTCCAAGCGCGCCGGTGAATTTGTAACGCTGGATGATTTGCTAAAAGAAGTCGGTTTGGATGCCGCCAGATTTTTCTTTTTAATGCACTCTTTGGACACGCATATGGATTTTGATATGGATTTGGCAAAAGAACGTTCGCAGAAAAATCCGGTTTATTATGTTCAGTACGCTTTCGTAAGATGTTTACACATCTTACGAAAAGCGACAAGCGACAAGCGACAAGCGACAAATAATAATTTAAAAATGCTAAATTCTATCACTGAAATTAAGCTTATGCTGGAATTGATGAAATTTCCGGATGTTTTGGCGCAAACCGTGAAAGATTACCAAGTGCATCGGTTAACAGAATACGCCGCCCGGCTGGCGCGTTCATTCCATAACTTTTATGAAAAAGAACGGGTTATTGATGCCGAGCCAGAGACAGCTCAAGCGCGCCTCGCGCTCGTTTCCGCGACAAAAATCGCGCTGGAAAATCTATTTAGCATCCTCGGCATCAGCAAGCCGAAGAAAATGTAGTAATTTTGAAAAATTTAAATTTCGTGATTAAATGAATGTAGCGTCTTAGTAGGGAGGGGTTAAAATTGAAAAAAGGTAAGTATCTACTCGTTTTTGTGGAAGAGGCAGTATTGAATAAAAATTATTTTGGTTATGTTGCTGGCAGAATAGAAGTTTGGACTCAGGATGAAAATTATAATATAGGAGAGATTAGATTTTTAACGCTTAGAAAAAATAAATCTTGGTGGCGATTTCATAAAAAATATAACGGTCAGTGGGTGAATAAAGCTACGTTCATTAGAATAGCCAAAACAATCCGAAAAGAATTTGTTTGAAGTAATATTTAACGCCGCTTCCATGAGAGCGGTTTTTATTTGACAAAAATAATATCTGCCTTATTATTAAATTAGGTCTTTGCTATTAATTTCGAAAGAGGGGGTAAAAATGAAAGAAAAAAGAGTTAGAGTAAGATATGCGACCGGAGAAGCCGATGTTTTTGTGCTTCGGTGGAACCCAAAAGAATCCGCGCAATCAAGACAAAGAAAATCCAAACAAGTATACAAAAAACTTAAAAACTTTAAACATACTGGCTGGTATGAAGTTCTTTTGAAAGAAGAAAAATACCAATATTTAATTGCCTACAGCAAATCCTACGAAGCTCTTGATAAATATTTGGAGAGGGATAACTCTTTAGGCCTTGTCATCGGAAAAGTATCACAAGAAGATATGGGATTATTTACAGTTGATTAGACCACTTCCAAATTTAACCGCTTTCTAAATAGGCGGTTTTTTGTTGACAAATAGGCATAACAATATACTATTGTATTTAGAACTCAAAAGTGAGGGGCAAATGAAAAAAGAAATAATACGTCGGAGTATCATAAATTTTCCTCATCCCAATAAAGTGGATGCGGCCCAAATAAATGTTGCAGTTCATCATACTTTAAGCGAGAAAAGCCAAAGAGTATTTCGTAATCTTTAAATCTATAAAGGATGAAATTAAACTGCTTAAAAGATTATACAAAGTCATTGCGCGTCTTAAAAAAGCGCATAAAAGAATTCCAAAGTAACGCCGCTTCTCGCGAAGCGGTTTTTTATTTGAAAATAAGCTAATTTTTCCCTATTATATAAAGATATGTTACAAAAGCTTAAAGAATTTAAATTGCCGGAGATAGAGGAAAAAGTCCTTAAATTCTGGAAGGAAAATAAGATTTTTGAGAAAACTCAAACTGCGGATATGCGCGGATTAACGCGGAAAGTATTCAGGTTTTTTGAAGGGCCACCGACAGCCAACGGCCAGCCGCACATGGGCCACGCGGAAGGCCGCGCCTTTAAAGATATTATTTGCCGGTATAAAACCATGCGCGGATTTTTTGTCCGCCGGAAAGCCGGCTGGGACACGCAAGGATTGCCGGTAGAAATTGAGGTGGAAAAAGAGCTGGGTTTGAAAAATAAACAAGAAATTGAAAAATTCGGCATCGCGGAATTCAATGAAAAAGCCAAGGCGTCGGTTTGGAAATATCAGGACGAATGGGAAAAATTTACGGACCGAATCGGCTTTTGGCTGGACTTAAAAAATCCTTATATTACTTATAAGCCAGATTATATAGAAAGTTTGTGGTGGATTTTCAAAGAAATCGCCAAGCGCGGCCTGCTAACCCAATCATTTAAAATTGTTCCCTACTGCACCCGCTGCCAAACGCCTCTTTCCAGCCACGAACTTGGAATGCCTGGCGCGTATCATAAGGTGAAAGACCCGTCAGTATATGTAAAATTTGAATTAAAACCCTCCCTCACTAAAGCTTCGGCGGGCAAATCAAAAGGTAATGAATACCTTTTGATTTGGACCACCACGCCGTGGACTTTGCCGGCAAATGTCGCTATTGCGGTTAATCCGAAGCTTACCTATACCAAATATAAGATAGGCAATGAATATTTGTGGTCATATAACGCTCCGCCGACAATAGATAATGTTAAATATGAAGTGATTGAAAAAATGTCCGGAAAAAAACTAATCGGCTTAAAATATAAACAGCTATTTAACGTAAAAGGGGCTTGGCAAAAAAACAGCAAATTTTTTAAAGTATGCGGCGCCGACTTCGTTTCTACTGAAGAAGGCACCGGCTTGGTACATATCGCTCCGGCTTTCGGCGAAAACGATATGAAACTTATGCAGGAAGTATTAAGCGTTAAAAGCGAAAAGTTAAAAATTAATGATATCCCAATTACAGTAGATGACAGGGGTATGGTTGCAAAGGGTTTGCCCGGAGCCGGCAAACCGGCCAAAACAGCCGACCGGGATATTGTCAGCCATTTAGAAAAAACCAAAGCGCTTTTAAAAGCGGGCAGTTATGAACACGAATATCCGTTCTGCTGGCGATGCGACACCCCTCTTCTTTATATGGCGAAATTTTCCTGGTTTATAGAAATGAGCAAGCTTCGCGATGAAATCATTGCCAACGGCAAAAAAATTAACTGGGTTCCGGAACATATAAAACAGGGGCGGTTCGGCGAATGGCTTAAGGAAGTAAAGGACTGGTCAATTTCCAGAAATCGCTATTGGGGCACGCCGTTGCCAATCTGGCAGCACGCGAATGGCGCTCGCTCGGCTAAGGCCTCGCGAAATGCGAACGCGCCCATGCGAACAAAAGAACAGTGTGGACATACGGAAGTAATCGGAAGTTTGGAGGATTTGGACAAATTAAGATATTCCCAAAATAATTTTTGGCTACTTCGGCATGGAGAAGCGGAACATAATTTAAACAACCTTATCGCCTCCGGACCGGAACACGGAAAAAACATTTCCCGGCTTACCATAAAAGGCAAAAAAAACGCGGAATCGGCGGCTATAAATTTAAAAAAGGAGCTTGGCAATAAAAAACTGGATTTTATTTTTGCTTCCCCGTATAACCGCACCAAAGAAACCGCAAAAATAGCCGCCAAAATCACAAAATCCAGAGTAATAATAGATAAACGGCTTTCGGAAATAAACTGCGGAATTTTTAATTGGCGCCCGGTTGAAGAACACCATAAGTTTCACAAAAACGACCTGGAACGCTTTACTAAAATTTGTCCGGGCGGAGAAAATTTAAATGAAGTGAAAAAAAGAATGCTGGAAGCGATTATAGACATCAATTCCCGTTATAATGGAAAAAATATTTTGATTGTCAGTCATGGCGACCCGCTTTGGGTTTTGGAAGGAGCGATGCGGGGATTATCCAATGAAGAAATTTTAAAGCTAAATTATATAAAAGTTAATGGCATAGCTAAAAAAACCGAATTGCATAACTGGCCGTATAATCCTGTTGGAGAATTAGATTTACATAGGCCCTATATGGATAAAATTCATTTAAAATGCGCTAAATGCGACGGAAAAATGATAAGGGTCAAAGAGGTTGCCGATATCTGGTTTGATTCCGGCGCCATGCCCTACGCCCAATGGCATTACCCATTTGAAAATAAAGATTTAATTGATAAGCAGCTCGCTTTTCCGGCAGATTATATCAGCGAAGGAATCGACCAAACTCGCGGCTGGTTCTACTCCCTGCTGGCGATTGCCACTCTTTTGAAAAAAAACACGCCCTATTTAAATGTGGTTACTCAAGGCCATATTTTGGACAAATTCGGAAAAAAAATGTCTAAATCCAGAGGTAATGCAATAAATCCGCGGGAAATGATGGACAAATACGGAGCAGACACCCTGCGCTGGTATTTTTATACCCAAACGATTCCGGGAGAACCGAAAGTGTTTGACGAATTAGATTTGGGAAAAACCTTGCGAAAATTTATAATGATTATTTATAATTCATTCGTATTCTGGAATACCTACGCGGAAAAAACTTCTAACTCCCGGCTTCCGACTCCAAGCACAAATATTTTAGACCGCTGGATTATATCAAAACTTAATAAAACCGCCGCGGACGCAACCGAAAATTTAGAAAAATACGACATTAGCGGCTCTGCCAAGTCAATTGAAATCTTCGTAGACGACCTTTCTAGGTGGTATATCCGGCGCTCCCGAAGCCGATTGCAGAAACCGAAAAATAAAAATGACTTTAAATCGGCTTCCGAAACCCTTTATTATTCGCTTTTTGTTTTGAGCAAATTAATCGCTCCGTTCACGCCGTTCTTTGCTGAAGCTCTTTATCTTTCTTTAACAAAAAATAAAAATCAGCAAATTAAAAACTCGGTACATTTAGATGCCTGGCCCAAAGCCGATGAAAAAGAAATGGATTATTCGCTTTTGGAAAAAATGGAGGAAGTTAGGCGAATTTCCGGCCTGGCCTTAGCGCTCCGCGCTGAAAAAGGCGTTAAAGTCCGCCAGCCGCTTCAAACACTGGAAATTAAAAGTTCAAAAATTGACGCAAGAGACACGGAATTGATAGAAGTTATAAAAAATGAAGTGAACGTAAAAAAAGTTAATTGGAATATGGTTATTAAAAATGAAGTTAATCTGGATTTTAAAATTACGCCCGAACTTCAGGAAGAGGGACTGTTAAGAGAATTGGCACGAATGGTGCAGGGCCTCAGGCATGACGCGAATTATATTCCCAAAGACACCATCGCGCTAATGATTGATACCCAGGCGTATAAGACCACGCTGGAAAAAAATGCGAATTTTCTTAAAAAAGAAGTGGGCGCAAAATCAATTGAATTTAAAAAAACCGGAAAATTTGACGCGGAATTAAATTCAAAACTTAACGAAGAGCCAATTTGGATTGGGGTCAAAAAAATCTAAAAAACACGTTTTAGCTGCCTATTTTTTTCCTGTCTTCGTCAGAAAATATCTTAATTACGCCAAACTCGCCGTCATAGCCGGGCTTAATGGTTAATTTTCCGCCTCGCACCCTTGCCACCCCTTCGGCAATTTCCGGCTTGGACGCAAGCGCAATTTCCTTAACCGAAGCATTAAGCAAAATATTAAATTCGGACTTAAAATTCTTAATTAATTTTTCATATTCTTTCATCACCGATTTCGCCGCCTTTCCGACATCCAACGCTTCTCCAATTATAGAATCCAAAGTTACTAAATTTTTATAGGGAACTCTTTTTGGGTCTTGATATCCTTCCGGCCTCTTAGAATCAGCAAGTTGATCCACTCGATAAACTACCCCAAGTGTCATCTTTTTTTCACACTTTGGACATATATCTTTCAACTTTTTGCTTTCTTTCGGTGGCATCACCACGCCGCAAGCCCGATGCCCGTCATAATGATACTTTCCTTCTTCCGGAAAAAATTCTATGGTATTTAAAAATTTTTTAGGATTGCGTGATTTTATTGCGTCCATAATTCCTGAATAAGATAATTCCGTGTCAAAAACATTCGCCTCCCGTCCGATGCGCTGCAAGCTATGAGAATCCGAATTGGAAATTAAAGCGATTTTATCCAAACTTTTCACCCGCCAATTCATCTGCGGGTCAGAAGAAAGCCCGGTTTCAATAGCAAAGATATTCTTGGCGTATTCCCCGAAACATTCTTCCAACGAATCAAATCCGGACATTGAGCCGAATACCGAAAACCACGGCGTCCAGACGTGCGCCGGAACAATAACCGCACGCGGATTAGCATTAAAAACAATTTTAGCCAGCTCTTCGGAATCAAGACCGATTATCGGACGGCCGTCCGAAGCCAAATTGCCAATCCAAGAAAGCTGGGTGTTGATTTTTTCTGCTGTCTCAATATCCGGCGCAAAAACAATATGATGCACGCGTCGCCCCCTGCCGCCGCGGGTATAAATGCAGGAAATTTCCACCGTCAGCATAAAACGGGTTTCCGCAAAAGTGCCTTTTATTGTTTTCAATTTAAATTTCTTTTTTAGCTTAAAAAGCCCCGGCTCGGCCAGTTCCAATTTCTGTTTTAATTCCTTAAACCAAGCCGGATGAGTAAAATCACCGGTACCCATTACCAAAATTCCCTTATCATCCGCCCAGCGGTCTAATTCTTCAAGAACCATGCTCTTGGAAACCGCGCGGGAGTATTTAGAATGAATATGCAGGTCAGCGAAAAATTTCATTAATCTTACTATAATACCCGTCTTAATTTTACGCAATAAAAAATCCCGCCAAGCGGGATTATTTTCCGTCTAATAGTATCTCTAAAGCTTTTTCAACGGAATCTCCCGATTCTTTTCCTATTGACATTCCTTGATGATATGGATGTTTCCCGGAATCAAAATCTTTTGGAGAAAGAATATAACCAAGCTCGCCGTTGGTCAATCCAAAAATAAATTTCGGTTTGCCGCGCATTTTCGGCTTTATCGCCCACCAGATGCTCGGAAACAATTCTCCGGGAATAGTTATAATTTCCGCCGGTCCTATTTTAATTTGTGCCAGCCGAGCTTCCACTGCTTTCACTTCAACGGCATAAAACAAATCATTGCTAATTTTCCCTGAAATTTTTATAGGAATTTCTAAATCAGATACTATTCCAATTCGTGCCGCCTGAGAAAATTTTTTATTTTCAAGCGAAGCCATTATCTTAACCTGTTTTACGGCAATACTGGCGTTTTCGGAAACAATCGGCTTTTCCATAATTTTATATACTCTGTCAGCTAAATCTTCTCCCAATCCTCTTTCCAAAAACCGGTCTTGGTTATTTTTATTTCCGTTTCTTTTCGGCTGAACTCCGCCAATGGCGCCCGGAATAAAAATAACTTCTCCGCCCGTCAATTTTCCCAACCGTTCATAAAGATAATAAGGAAAGTCAGCGGAAATGCGAAAACTTTTCATTACATCCGCATGACTGGCAAAATTAACCAGAGTTACCGGAATGCCGGACGAAAGCAAAACCTGCATAACCGAAACAGCCGGGTCCGGGGGATTTCCTTCGCGTCCACCAACATATCCGGAAAATTCTCCTTCTCCAAAACGGATTGTCCCTTGGCTTAAATCAGAAACTGATTCATCAATTACTTCCGCTATTTGCCGGCGCAAAAATTCCATATATTTCTCATTTTTTCCGGTAAACGGCGGTATTCCCCAAAGCCCTATGGTGTCCGGACCGGAATGAGTATGAGTAGCGCTTATAAATATGGAATCCGGCGCGGCTTTTTTCACCAAATTTTTTATTTTTTCTATTTCATCCGGCAAAAGCCCGATTAAATCGCAGGAGACAATTACAATTCGGTTTCCACCGCTGTCTTTCAGCGCCAAACTCTTTACCCAAAGCCATTCCCGGATAAAAATTCCCGGGTGCGGCGGGTAATAACCAGCCAGCCAAGAAAATCTCGGCGGAGTAATATCCCGCTTCGCGAAACCAGCTTTTATTTGAGCTCCAAAATTATCCTGCTCGTAACGGAATAATCTATCAGGAACTGCCGCAGGTTCTGGAACATAAATGCTCTGAAATGGCGCTTTATAGCATATGATAACGGCATAAAAAAATAAAAATACGAAAGACCATCTCAAAAAATTGCGGACAATCCAAGCCAACGCGCTCAAAACAAATAAAACAACGGCGCCGGCCAGCGCCAGCAGAAAAATTAAAATCCCGTCTAAAAGCTCCATCGATTATTCTCCCTTACAAGGTACAAAATCTATACAAATAGTAATCTAAAAAATTAAAATTGTCAATTTGATTCAAAAATAGTGGATTTCTTCTTCCAAATTAATATGGAATTTTTTTTGGACTTTGCTTTTTAAAATTTTTGCCAATCTTTCTACCTCGGCCGCCTTAGCGCCGCCGGTATTAACGAACAAATTCCCGTGAAAATCAGCGATTTTTGTGCCGCCCAATTTCATTCCCTTGGCGCTGACTTCCTCCAATAAATAGCCGGCGGGAATTTTTCCGTCTATTATCTTGTTTTTATCAATCAACGCCAAAGATTTTTTAGAGATGCCGGATATTAAAACATTCTTAAAAAAACTCCCCGGACAACGAAGTCCCGGCTTATATTTTTTAAGGCGGATTTTAATAATATTCCGCGATATTTTCTGCAATTTTTCCGGATTGCCTCGCCCGTCGGCAGGCAGGCCTTTTTGAAAATTAAAAACCGCCCGCAAAATAATATAAGGTTTTTTCTTAAAAACACTTTCTCGATACTCAAACTTACAATTACGATTTGTAACCCATCGCTTGTCGCCTGTCTCATTTAACATTTCTACCCGTTCCACTACTTCCGAAATGGAATGTCCGTAAGCGCCGGCATTGCCGACAATCGCGCCGCCGATAGTTCCCGGAATACCGGCTAAGGTCTCTAATCCGCGCAAACCGCGCCTATTGGCTGCCGCTATAACGCGCAAGAGCGATACGCCGGCATCAATAATAATTTTATTTTTTATTATTTTTAATCTATTGCTCTTTATTTTTATCAACAAACAATTTAAAATTTTATCCGGAAATACCACATTGCTTCCGCCGGCAATAATCTTATAAGGAATCCTAAGCTTTTTTGCCATTCGTAACGATTCCAATAATTCTTTATCATTTCTAACTTCGCAAAAAAACCTGACCCGTCCGCCGATTTTAAAAGTGGAAAGATTTTTAAGAGAAATGTTTTTTTTAATTTTCACCATTAAACTATTTTAAATATCTGTAAACTATAAACTATATTATCTATTCAACTATTAGATATAATTAGAAAATAGTTAAAGAAGAAAAAGTATACGTTGGACAGCCGCTTTTTGCTCTTTATTTAAAAAATAAAACATCTGCAAACTTCGCTGTTCTTTGTCAACAATATCCACCGCCGACAATCTGCTTAAATGCTTAGAAGTTGCTTGAAATGAAAGGTGAATCGCTGCCGCAATATCGCCCACTGATGCTTCACGGTTATCTTTTAAATATTTTAAAATTGCCAGCCGGCGCCGATTAGCTAACGCCTTTAATAATTTCTCTAAATCTTTCATAAATTTTATTTTAACAAATTAACTTTAACTATTCAACTATTCGATCGAATTAGAGAAGGTTTGACGAAACAATAAAATAGCCAAACTTGGCAAAATGAGCATTTGTAAAATTGGCGATATGCCAATGGCGAAAATTAACGGCATTGATTCCGCATACTCCCAACGGAAGTAGATATAAACCGAATAATACTCAATGATTCCTTGCCATAAAGGCAAGGAAATCCAAAGCAAAACCCAGCCGTGATTAAAAGTTTTAGCCCATTCCCAATTTTTAACTAAATATCCTATCAGCAAATACGCTACTACTACCATCAATGCGTCTTTTAATGACACTTCCCAATGAATTTTTAAAAACTCCAAATAATTATCCCGCAGACCCATTCCCATCTCGCCATAAAGCGGCATTTGAGTTATTTCCCAAACAAAATTAAGCAAAAAACTGATAAAAAATAATTTGGTTAAAAATTTAAACATTTTGTGTCCTCATGTGGAATTGAACCACAATCTCAGCCTTCGGAGGGCTATGTACTATCCATTGTACTATGAGGACAAATTATTATTTTATTATTACATAAATCAATCCTGTTAAAAAAACTAAAATCAGAAACGGAATAGATGTTCTAACAAAATTGCCCACTAAAATCGGCGGCGCTTCCGCCCCTTTATCGGCTCTCAACCACATAAATATTATAAAAATGCTTTCCAACGGCAAAAATACCGCCCCCACAAAAGTAACCAATCCAAGAAAATTCTGAAATCCTAAAAAATAAAGGGCAAGAGGAATTAAAATTACCAAAAATCTGCTCAACCGGCCGGATAAATTCAAATCATATTGCAAAACCCTTCTCGCATTAAGTCCCGCCACGATATAAGAACTGATTAGGGATAAAAATCCCAAAATCCCCAAGAACACCAAGATATATGAGGGCGCATAACCAACCAATCCGGAAACCGCGTCTTCAGACACTTTCGGCGATAATCCCAAAATCCCAACTACAAAAGCGGCATAAATGAACGCCGGCAAAAAACTGCCGAGAATTAATGACTTTTTTAAAAAAGAAATTGATATTCCTGACTCCCTAAAATAACTTACCACTTCCGGAACCGCTAAACTTCCAGATAAGGCGAACAAAACCGGCCCGAATAAAACTAAGCTCCGAGAAGAAAAATCTCCAATAATGCTCCAGTTAACGAAAAAAACGCTTTTTGCGCCCAAACCGAAAATCAAAAAAATAATTGTGATAATTCCGGCCACAATTATGAATTCCAGCGAAGCGACTCTTTTGGTGTCAAACAAAATCGCGGCTGACCCAAGAAACCAAAAAATCAGAAGCTGGGATAAATAATCGTCCGGAAAAAATAATCCGGAAAAACTGGGCGCCAGAATCAAATAGATCGTCAAAACAAAAAATAATTGGGCTAATCCGAATAAAAGCGCCGCCCAAAATCCCCAGTTGCCAAAATATATCCTCGCATAGCCGACAAACCGGTGCTCGCCCGAAGTCCTTAACATAACATCGGCGTAAAAAATATAGATAAAAATATAAATTACGGAAAAAAATAACAAATAGAACAGGCCGGCGGGCATTCCGGCGGCATTAAAAACAAACGGCAGAGAAAAAATCCCTGCCCCGATAATTGTTCCCGCCAAGATACTGGCCGGCAGAATAATATTCTTATACATAAATTAAAATTGGTTCCTCCCTAATCCAAATCTTTCCGTTCATTTTTGGCGAATTTTTTTACGAAACGCTGTTCTATCGGCCAGACAACGACAAAAATAAAAACGGTTAGGGCGGCCGTAAATAACGCTATTTTTAAAAATCCAAATCCAATCGCCATTCCGATTGCCGCCGCCACCCAGATGCCGGCGGCGGTAGTCAGGCCCTGAACCCGAGAATCATGAAAAATAATAATGCCCGCGCCTAAAAAACCTATACCGGTTACAATTTGAGCCGCGATTCTAGTCGGGTCAACGGTGGGACTGCTGAACGACATAGAAATAATGGAAAACAAAGCCGAACCCAAAGCGACAAAAGAATGCGTTCTCATTCCTGCGGATTTATGGGCTAATTCCCGTTCTATGCCGATAATAATGCCCAAAACCGCCGCCAATAGCAGCCGTCCAAAAATTGATAAAGTATGCTGGTCAAAATACTCCACGGTTAATTCAAATAAACTTTGTCTCCTTCCCTGACTTTCTCCTTAACCTTAATGCCGACTTCTTTTCCTGCCGGAGCGGAAACAACCGGCTTATGGTCAAATTCCATTGAAGAAAGGTCTTGAGAAAAATCAGAAGTAACGCCCTGAAAAGTAACATTCTTGCCAGCCGGCACTTCCTGACTGAATCTGACTATGGCAACTTTTAAATTGCCATAATAATGCGTAACTTCGCCAATCGGCTTGTCCTGCCTTGAAACTTTTTTAGAAAAACCCAACGCTTTTAATAATTTTTTTAACATACGCTTCATTATAGATTTAATATCGACCTTATTATCCCCTTGTATATCTGCTGACGCCTTTATTATTTTTTTCTTTGTCTATTTCCGCCACTACTTTATCCAGCAATTCTTTTATGTCTTTTGAGTATACCACTTTTCCGGGACCGCGGTGCATCTTCCCGACAATTCCCCGAAGTTCATCCGCGGTTCCTCCGGTGCCCTCCAAAACGCCAATCGGCTTCTCGTCTTCAAAAGCAATAGTAAATTCGTTAAGCGTTCCCATCCGGCCGCAGATATTGATTACTGCGTCCGCGGAACGGGTCAAAAGCAAATTCCGGCCGGAATACTCAAAACCGGTATAAATAATTAAATCATGATAATCCGTGGGAAGTTTATAGGACTTAACATGAGCGGCTTCCGAAGCGGCCGGCGAAAGCCCGATGACAATTCCGCCCTCTTCTTTGGCTCCCTTAGCGGCCCAATAAGGTATGCCGACAGTGGCGCCGGTTACCAATACCATTCCCCGACGGGCGATTTCCCGGCCCATTTCTTCGGCTTTTTCCGACGCATCAATCGCGCAGTGGCCGGTGTCCGCGGCTCCGGAAATGCAGATTTTATATTTTAAATGCTGTCGGCGAGTAAGTTTAGTTGCCATAAATATAAGTATATCACAAATAATTAAATAAATTATCAAGTAATGACTGATTTCTCGCTCGGCAAACCAACAAAAAAACACTACTCGTGAGTGTTTTAGCCGCTTCTTTAATTTTTTCAATAGCCGCTTGAATCGGATTTTCCCGCCTACTCATTTTTATCTCCTTTTCTTAAATCAATCTTCTTGTTTCAATTTACTTTATCAACATCTTAAATGTCAATAGCTTGATTTTCCGGAGGAATCTCCGCCCGCACCGCCAAATTGTTGACTATTTTTTGGACTAAAACGCCCGACGCTTCTTCTTCGCCCTGCACTGCAAAAACCCTTTTTAGGCCCAACCTCATCGGACTTAGCCATTCTAATAATTGTTTTTGGTCGGCATGAGCGGAATAACCCTCCACATTTACCACCTTACAGCGAACCGCTATTTTTTCGCCATGAATTTTAACTTCTTTGGCGCCTTCCAAAATCTGCCGGCCCAAAGAATTTTTCGCCTGATAACCGATAAATAAAATCGCGCTTTTCGGGTCCGGCAGATACCGTTTGGCGTGATGCAAAATCCGGCCCCCTTGCATCATTCCCGAACCAGCGATAATCACTTTCGGCGGCGGCGCGGCATTAATCGCCTTGGATTCTTCGGCAGTCAAAGTTTTTTTAAGTCCCGGAAAATCAAAAAGGAAATTGTCGCCTTTCAACAAATTTTTGGTGTTTTCGTCAAAATAATTTTCGTATTTTTTATAAACCTCGGTAATTTTAATCGCCAGCGGGCTGTCCAAAAAAATCGGAATCTTCGGCACGCGGCCGTTTTCCACCAATTCGTTGATGTCAAAAAGCAATTTTTGGGTGCGCTCCATCGCAAAAGCCGGAATTATCAGCGCGCCGCCTGATTTTACGGCTTCTTCAATTAAATCCTCAATAAATCCGTCTTGAAGAGTTTCGTGCAGGCGATTGCCGTAAGCTGATTCTATAACGCAATAATCCGCCTCGTCCAAAAATTCCTTATTGCCGATAATCGGCGCCGGACTGTTTCCCAAATCGCCGGAAAAAACCACCTTCTTGCCATCAGCTTCAATAGATATAATGGACGACCCGAGAACGTGCCCGGCATTATAAAAAATAATTTTAAACGGCCCGAGCTTAATTTCTTGGTGATAAAGTAGACCCTCCCAGCGCGCCATCGTTTCCTCCACTTCCCGCACTCCGTAAAGCGGGGATTTCTTATGCCGTTCCGCCTCCTGCATCAAAATATGCTCTGAATCAAGAAGAAGCAAATTGGCAAAGTTCCTGGTTGGCGGCGTGGAATAAATTTTTCCGACAAACCCGTCTTTTACCAATTTCGGCAAAAGTCCGATATGGTCAATATGCGGATGAGTGACAAAAACCGCCGAAATATCCTTTGGATTATATTTAAACGGCTCCCAGTTGCGCTTCTCGGAAAAACCGCCACCCTGGCGAAGTCCGCAGTCAATTAAAATTCTTGCTTGCCCCGAGCTTGTCGAGGGGTCACTTGCCTCTAAAAGGTAATTCGCTCCCGCCACCTCCTTAACGCCGCCGTAAAAAGTTAATTTCATATTTCTATTTTTTCGTTATTTAAAATTTTAAGCGCAATATCCCGCTCGTTCCAAAAAATTTTCTTTCCGTTAGCCACTCGCATATACGGCTCAGACCCCTTGCCGGTAATAATCACCGTATCGCCGTTTTTCGCCATTTGAATCGCGCGCCTTATCGCTTTTCTTCTGTCAATTATTTTCTGCACAATCGGTTTCTTATCCATCAAAGAAACCCCTGCTTCTATCTGATTCAAAATTTCCTCCGGATTTTCGTCAAACGGGTCTTCGTTGGTCAAAATAATGCTATCGCAATATTTGGCGGCAATGCCCCCCATTACCGGCCGTTTCCAAACATCCCGGCCGCCACCGGCCGCCCCAAAAACACAAATCAATCTGCCGGCGTTTTTTCTTCTGGCGGCGGCTTTTTTAACCGTCTGATAAACTTTTTCCAGCGAATCCGGCGTATGCGCGTAATCAATAATCACCGAAAACGGAATTTTTTGGACGAATTCCAAACGGCCCGGAACGCCGTCAAATGTCTCCACGGCATTTTTAATGGTCTCCCAATCAATACCCTGCGAACGGGCAAAAGCAACGGCGGCGGCGATATTTTCATAATTAAACTGTCCCAGCAATTTGGTCTTAATTTTTATTTTCGCGACATCTTTCCGGCTGTAAGGCATCAGGCGTCCGCGCCCTTCCCCTGCCTTTAAAAAATACTGATTATCCCGCGCGTCAACGTTAACAAAAAAATATCTCGGTGTTTTTTTGGAATTATTGGCGACATAATCAAAAAATTTTAATTTGCTGTTGCGGTAATTTTCATAAGAACCGTGCGCTTCAATATGCTCCGCTTCCAAATTAGTAATAAGCGCCGCGTCAAAATCAATAAATTTATGGCGATATTGAAGGATTCCTTGAGAAGTAACTTCAATAACAGCGTAATCGCAACTGTTTTCTACTGCTTCTTTCAAAAATTTTTGAATAAAAAACCTTCCCGGCATAGTCATTCCGGTTAAATTAGGATTACTTAAAGTGTCATTTTTAAAACGCACTGAAGAAACAACGGCGGTTTTTTTTCCGGCGGCCGTTAAAATAGAATTAATAAGTTCAATAACGGTGGATTTGCCCTTAGTGCCGGTAACGCCCAAAACAAAAATCTGCCGGGAAGGATGGCCATACCAGACACTACCCAGCCAAGCCAATAAATAATGATATAAGGAACGCAATAATTTCATATATTAATTGCTAATTTTTTTTCAACAATTTTAACGTCAATTTAATTCTTTCATCTACGGCGGTAATTTGAGAATCAATTTTGGAAAGCGCTTCTCTGGCTTGGTTTCTGGCATAGCCAAGATTGCAAAGCGCCTCAATAATGTCCTGGTCCGATTCCATCAGCCCGACTATCCTGCCCGCTCCTTCCTGTTTAAGTTTTGTCCGAAGCTCCAAAATAATCCGGTCAGCGGTCTTTTTTCCTATTCCGGACGCCTTAGTCAAAAGTTCCGGCCGGCCTTCAATAATCGCCGATTTTAATTTTTCTATTTTATCAATTCCCAAAATGCTAAGCGCGGATTTGGGTCCGATTCCGGAAATTCCGATTAGCAATAAAAATAAATTAAGTTCGGCTTCGTCTAAAAATCCGTATAGCTCCAAAGCATCTTCGCGCACATGAAGATAAGTAAAAACATTGACTATTTCTCCTTCTCGCGGCAAACTTTTCAGCGCATTAGCCGAACTGTTTATTTTAAACGCCAGCCCGCCAACCTCCACCACAAAAAAAGAAGGTTTCTTAAGACGTAGCAATCCTTTTACGGAATAAATCATTAATCTTATTATATATGATTTCTAAACTAATTTAAAAAAACAAAAAGCCCCTCCGAACGATTACCGTAACGGTAATGTCGGAAGGGCTTTTATTACGTCTTAGGCGGACGCAACCTTGTTCTACTTCTCATACGCGCGCTTCTCCGCGCGTTCGATCCAGCGAACCGAATTTCCTTTCTGCTTATAAATGGCGGAGCGTTCCCACTTCGCCGCGCTCCTCGGCCCAGCGCATCGCTTCGGCGAAACCGGACGACCGGATAATCCGCCGAAGCTTGCGCGCCACCGGACCGCCGCCGTATCCGCCGAAATTGTAATAACGCTCCACGGAGCGTTTGTTCCGGCCGGCCTTCTTCCCACCATCCTTTTTTTTCTTCCCCTTCTGATTATCCGCCATATATCACCCCCCCTTTTTTTTAATTTTTAAACAACAGTATAATTATATCATACTAAAAATTATTTGTCAACATTGACTCTTTTTCCTATAACCTATACCCTAAACCCTATACCCTAAATAATTATTCGCATACTATGATTACCAAATCAGCAAAAAAAGCATATAGGCAAAATCTGCGGCATAGAGCGCGAAATCTCCAGCGCAAAAACACGCTTCATAAAATTCTGAAAAACTATAAAAAAATGGCGGCAAGCAATAAAGCGGCTGCTAAAAACGAACTATCCAATGTCTATAAAGCGCTGGACAAAACCGCCAAAGCCGGAGTCATAAAGCCGAACAAAGCGGCGCGGCTTAAATCTCGGCTGACAAAATTAATAAATTAGTAATTCTAATTACTTAATTACCCGGTTACTCAATTACTAAGCTAATTAACGCCTCTTCGTATTCCAATTTTCCGGACTTTACCGCCACATCATAATCCGCGGCTTTAATTTTGCTTTCCGGCGAATTCATAAATGCCGCCGCCAGATTGAATAACTTTCCGGAATCGGCGCCGGAACTGAACAGCTTTTCTAAAATGCCAAGCCGCTCTCCGAAATCCCGCGAATAATTCAATCCACGGATTTCGTTAAAAACATTTACGGAAAATGCCGCCTGCAAGTGTTTCTTTAATATAGATAAAGTAATATCTCTTTCGTCAAAAAGCGACAATTTATCCAATTCGGTGGCCAATCCCCAGCTATCGCCATTATAAACTTGCGCCAATAAACTTTGGCTTTCTTTGTCTAAATTTATGCCCCGTTTTCTTGCTTCGCTTTGCAAAAAATCCGAAAATTCGCCGCCGGTTAAATTTTCAAACTGTTCCGCGACAACCGGCTTCTTTAATAAGAAACTGAAATCGGCCGCCGGTTTTTTATCCCAAATAAGCAATAAAGTTAAGTCCTTGGATTCCAAATTATCTTTTAATAATTGGCGGAGCTCCTTCCGTTCGGATTTATTTTCTTCCGGCAAATCACCAACAATTATTCCCAGCCGGGAGCTGTCAAAAAGGGATTGCGATTTCGCAAATTCTTTCAAAGCGTTAAATTGCCCGTCTTCTTCAATATAAAAGCGTTCGCAAGAAAAACTGGAATACTTCACCTTGTATCTATCCAGATATTCTTTTAATTTTTCCTGCCGCCGATAAGAATCATGACCATACAAAAATATCAGCATACCTCTAACTTATAACAAACAACTTATAACTTACAACGGATAAGTTGTGAAAACAAAAAACGCCTGGTTAGGGCGTTTGGTTTTTATATTTCTTCCCCAAATCTTGAATTCTCTTGAGAAGCGTTGTTTCATCACAACAAGCCCGCCGCGATTCCGCAAGATTAATTTCTTTAACCGCTTCTAAAAACGCGGCTTCTACACCAAATTTTGTCCCGACTTCTTTTTTTGTACCACGCGATTTCCGTCTATCCCGCAAAGTATCCCACATAATTTCTGACACCAAACTTCCAAACGCCGACTCAAGTTCATCTTGGTGGCTCATAGCCGAAGATTCAATAAACTCTCCTTCGTTTTCGCATTGAGCTCTTTTCCTTTTTTCTCGTTTTTCAAACAACCCGGCAACAATCAATAATAATAAAACCATAGCCAGAAAGAAGAAAAAATAGCTCAATAAAATAGTCATTGCTATCTCCTACTATCAAATTAAATAACTAATATCATATTATACCAACAAATTTTTTTTGTAAAGTACCCGTACCCGTCTAAACCTCTCAATTCTATCTACCTAATTTCTGGCATCTAGAACAGAAATGCGCCGACCTCCCTCCTATTTTTACTCTTTTAATTTTAGTTTTGCATCTTTGGCAGGGTTCACCTTCCCGCTGATAAACTAAACGATAATCGGTATAGCCGCCTTCTTTGCCAGCCGTATCACGATAATCACTGGTGGAAGTGCCCCGAAGCTTTAACGCTTTAACTAAAATTTGTTTCGTCGCCTTATACAGGTCTCTTATTTCTTTGCCACTCAATTTATTCGCCGGCTTAAAAGGATGAATTCTTGCTTTCCATAAAATATCATCGGAATAGATATTGCCGATTCCGGCAATCACTTCCTGGTCCATCAAAACTTGTTTAACCTTCCGTTTTTCTGCCCTCATTAAACTTACAAACGTCTCAAACTTAAAACTCTTATCTAATGGTTCTGGCCCCAGCTTACGCAATTCCGGCAAATTTTCAATCTGCTCTTTAGTTCCCAAAATAACTTTTCCAAACTTCCGCAAATCCGAAAACGCCAGCATTTTCCCGTTATCCAAATAAAAAATCAGATGAATGTACTGATTATATGGGTCATTAACTGCTTCTTTCGGCTCAATCGGAATTGCTTTTTCTTTACCTTGTCGCTTCTCTACATTCCACTTTCCTATAAGAAGATGTCCGGTCATTTTAAGGTGAATGAGCATCATCAAATTATTTGATAACGAAAATAAAAGGTTTTTTGCCCGGCGCTGGACGCTTAAAATTTTCTTTCCTTTAATTGTTTTTTCAAAAACCGCCACCTGCTTATGCGCCACCTTATTTCGCTGCTGGTCTAACGGGTCTTTCAGCATTTTCGGCCAATCAAACCAAACGCCGGTTATCCGGCACCCGATAATTTTCTTATTTAAATCATTAACAATTGTTTGTACTTCTGGAAGTTCGGGCACAGTTTTATAAGTTATAAAAGTTTAAGTTATAAGTTAAACGGGACAAAACTTAAAACTTATACCTTAACTATTGGCTATCTCGCGTTGCGGTATCAATCGCGGGTCGGTTGGCAAAGTAAAGTGAAAAATCGCGCCCCGTCCTTCAACCGATTCCGCCCAAATCTGGCCACCGTGCCGATTGACGACATTTTTTGCGATATATAAGCCGAGACCGGACCCTTCTGTTTCTTTTTCCGCCACATTCTCCGCCCGGAAAAATTTAGTGAAAATCTTATTCATCGCTTCCTGAGGAATGCCCACTCCGGTATCAGCGACATTAACTTGAATAAAGGGGGCGTCTGTCCTACGCTCAACGCTAACCGTCACCTTGCCGTTTTCCACATTGTATTTTATGGCATTTTCCAAAAGATTAGACATCAGCAAACCCAACCGTTCCAAATCGGCTTCCAAAATAATGGACGGTTCTTTCGGCGGCTCCAAATAAACGCTCGCCTTATAATCCTTAGCGACAACAGAGGCCTGCTCAACTGCCGACTGCAAAAATTTCACTATATCCAGCTGCTGAAAATTATAACCGAACTTGCCGCCTTCAATTTTAGAAACATTAAGCAAATCCTCCACGATTTTGGAAAGATTTCTCGCGGCGCTTAATCCGGTTTCCGCCAGTTCCTTCTGGCCGCCATTAAGATTTTCTTTTTGTAGCGATTCCAATGACCAATTAACCGCCGAAAGCGGCGTTCTAAGCTGATGGGCGGCAACGGTGATAAAATCGCTTTTGGATTGCAAAAGTTCCACTTCCCGTGTCTGATCGCGGACAATTTTTATAAATGCCGTTACTTGCCCGTTTTCATCCAATATCCTGTCGGTTAACACTCTTAATTGAAGCCGCGGTTCTTCAAAAGAAATATCCGCCACCTGCGGATAGACCCCCTCCGGCGATTGAAGCACAACCAAAGGCGCCAGCGACTGAAAAATTACTTTGGCTAAAACGGATAAATTCGGATTTTGAACGCTTTCCGGAGAAAGCTTGCCGCTTGTCAACGCTTCTTTTTTAACATTAAAAATCTTTTCGGCGGCCGGATTAAAAAGCAAAACCTGAAAATTTTCATCATAAATAATAATTCCATCATCTATGCCGGCGATTACATTATCCAGCCGCGATTTTTCCAGCCGCAATTGAACGGTGGTTTTTGCCGAACGGAAATTAACAAACAAAATAACAATGCCTGCGGAAACTAAAATGGTTGCGCTGACGCCAGCCCAAAGCGGCTCAAGAAAAAAAATATCAATCGCCACGATCAACAACACCAAAAACAAAAACAGCCACATCATTTTCACCTCCGGCGATTTCAGATATTGCCTAAAATTTTTGAAAAACTTCCGCATTTTCTATTTATTATATCATCAAAATATCACTTTTCAAAAAAGCGCTTAATTCTCCCCAGTTCTTGCCAACCTTAACCGTTACTTTTACCGACACTTCTAATTCATAAGCGGATTCCATTATTCCGGAAATAATTTTTACGGCTTCTTCCAGCGCCTCGTCCTTAATTTCAAACAGCAATTCGTCGTGAATCGTCAAAAGCATTTTTATGCTGTTTTCTAATTTCTGTTTTTTAATTTCTTTTGATATTTTTACCATCGCGATTTTAATAATATCCGCCGCCAATCCCTGCACTGGCATATTGATTGCCGCCCGTTCGGCTTCCGCGGCTTCTCCGCGGAACATTGAGGTCGCCTGCAAAAGCCATCGGCGGCGGCCATTTAGATTAGTAACATAACCAAAAGTCCGCGCCTGCGCTTTAATTTCTTCCTGCCATACTTTTATTTTTTTAAAATCGTTGAAATACTCATCTATAAATTTACGGGCTTCGGTTACGCTTAAACCGCTGGTTTTAGCAAACGCGTTCGCGCCCATTCCATACACCACTCCGAAATTTAATGTCTTCGCCAGCCGCCGCATTTCCGGCGTAACTTCTCTTAACGGTTTATTAAAAACATTTGCCGCCGTCATTTTATGAATATCCAAATCATTATTAAACGCTTCCATCATTTTGGGGTCGCCGGAAAGCGAAGCTAATACCCTCAATTCAATTTGCGAATAATCAAAAGAAATAAACGAATATCCTTTTTCCGCCACAAAACATTTCCGCAATTCCGTTGCTAAATTATTTCCAATCGGTATATTTTGTAAATTAGGGTTCTGCGAACTTAACCGGCCGGTAGAAGTCCCGGTTTGGATATAGGTTGTACGCACTCTGCCTTTTTTGTCTGCGAGCGCCTGCAATGGCCGAACATAAGTTGTTTGCAATTTGAATAATTCGCGATATTCCAAAAGATATTTAACAACCGGATGGCGGTCCTTGATAGTCAAAAGCGTATCTACGTCGGTAGAAATCGCGCCGCCTTTGGTTTTTTTAACGCCAGCGGCGTCAATGCCAAGTTTTTGAAAAAGCATTTCTCCCAACTGTTTCGGCGAATTGATATTAAACGGCGCGCCGGCTTCTTTATAAATTTTCTTCGCCAGCTCGCTTAAATTTTTTTCTAATTTCTTTTCCAAGCTATTCAAGCCACCCACATTCAACTTCACGCCCAACGATTCCATCTCCGCCAATACCTCAATCAGCGGCATTTCCACATCATAAAAAAGCCCTTCCAATTTATATTCTTTTAACTTTTTTAAAGCAACTTCATAAAGTTGCTTTAACCCTGAGCCAACCGAAGGGTTGTATTCTTTATTAAGATATTTCTTGCTTAAAAATTCCGCTGTATATTCTTTTTCGTCGGGATTAAGCATCCAAAATGCCACGCCCAAATCAAAATAACTTGCCCCGAGCGCGGCCGAGGGGTCTTTTGGAATTTTCTTGTCTTGTTTTTTCAGTTCTTTAAATTTTTCTTTAAGATTAAAATCTGCAAACATACGTTAATAAAAATTTATTAGAATAGTAATTATCTACTATCTATGCGGTCGCATAGATAGTAGATAATTTAATAACTCTATGATAATATGATTTTAAATTAATTTTAACATCAATCTATGAAAGGCGATATAACATTAACGATTCTAAAGTTAATTCAAGCTGGGGATATGATTACCAAAGATATTTTAAATACCATATCTTATTTTGGTTACACCGAAACATATCGAAGGATGAAGGGCATGAAATCTCTTATTCCGGAAAGGAAACAAATTTTACAAAAAACTATTAAAAACTTAGAAGAAAGACAGCGAATCAGTAAATTGCTATGCAAATTAAAAACTGCTGGCTTAATTATAAAGGAAAAAAATAAAACCGGCGCCACTTTTTGGAAAATTACAGAAAGGGGTAAAAGTGAAATGATAAAGAAAAAATATAATTCCAAACCAAATTATAAAATAGAACGATCAAATGAAATTAAAATAGTCGCCTTTGATATACCAGAAACTAAAAAGATGGGGCGTAATTGGTTAAGAGAGGCATTAAAAAATCTGAAATTTAGAATGCTCCAAAAAAGCGTTTGGATTGGAAAAACAATTTTGCCGGAAGAATTTTTTAACGATCTTCAGCGCTGGAATATTCTTCCTTATATAGAAATTTTTGCCATAAGCAAAACCGGAACTATAAAACAATTGCAATAAGTATTGAAAAATTGGTCTCCTATAAATTATCTACTATCTATGCGATCGCATAGATAGTAGATAATTTATAAAAAACAAAAAACGGCTGCCGAAGCAAGCCGTTTTAAAAAATTTTAAAAAAGTCCGATATTCCAAAAGTCCAATTTACTGGGACTCGCGAGTAACCAAGAACAAATAGTTCCCGCTCCACCTGCCATCGAGGTAGCACGAGAGCAGGCCACGCCCGCCAGCACCGCCGTAGATACATGCGACGATCCGGTCGCCACGCCAGTCCTGCCAAACTGAACCAAGCGCCACAATGTAATCTCTTCTCTACTTCTTTGGGTATTGAACCCCAAAAGAGAGCAATTCGCGAAGTTCGGCGGGCCGGAAACCGCGCTTTTTAAGCCCGGCAATCACCTCTTCATAAGTGACCGCCTCGCTACTAACTTGCACAAATTCCAAGATGAGGTTGGCTTCGCCTTTTCTGGTGGTCGGAAAATTTTCACCGGTAATGACGTTACTCTTCAAATCATATTTCCCCTGGACAACCAATGATTCCACAGAAATGTCATAATTGACCCATACGGGAAAAATAGTAGTTTTTTCCTGATTATTAACTGATTATTAACTTTAAGGTTAAGATTATTAACTTCTTTAATAAGATTATCAATTTCTTTTTTAAGTTGAAGGACATCATTTTCAAGATTTTCAAGCGATTCCAGGTTGTTATTATTTAAGCAAAAACCAGACGGAACCGACACTAAAACCATCAATCCAAAAACTACTGCCAGCGCCGCTTTTTTCATCTTTTCCTCCGTGTTTTCAGGTCAAAGTGCAACTTAACAAAATATAAACCGTTACAATCTTTCTGTCAAACTCTTAAATCCCAACTCTTCAAAGTATTTTTTGAGTTCTTCCTTGCTCATTCTGCCTTGTTTTAAGTCATTCAAATTTATTTCCAACGGCACATCGCGTTTTATCGTTGCCAATTTTTTTGATAAAAAAGCGCTGTCGCGATTTTTTTCCAATTTTTCCTGCAAAACCTTTTTGGAAATCAAGCCGACTTCTTCATAAATTTTTTCTACCGAGCCGTATTCCTTAATTAAATCGGTCGCGCCCTTCGGGCCGATTCCCATCACGCCCGGAATATTATCCGAAGCGTCGCCCACCAGCGCCTTATAATCCACTAATTGCTCCGGAGAAAATCCGTAGGTCTGGAGAAAAAATGCCTTGTTATAAGTAACGGTTTTACTGACGCCAGTTTTCAAAAGTTCCACCACTACTCTGTCGTCGTCTATAAGCTGTAAATTATCTTTGTCGCCGGAGAATATGATGACTTTGAGCTCAAAGTCATCACCCTGAGCTTGCCGAAGGGCTTCCGAATCCTTAAATCGCTCGGCCAACGTTCCCACGACATCATCCGCCTCAAAACCGGCTTTTTCCACCACTTTGATTCCAAATTTTTCAAATGTTTTGTGGGCTTCTTTAAGCTGCGGCACAAGAGTATCGGCGGTCGGCGGACGATGGGCTTTATATTCTTTAAAAATCTCGTCTCGAAAAGTCGGTTCCGGCCGGTCAAAAGCCGCCGCCACATAATCCGGCTGGTGCTCCCGCAAAATCTTCAAAAGAATGCTGGACAACCCGTACACCGCGTTAATCGGCTCACCCTTAGGCGTGGTCAGCGGAGGAAGCGCGTGAAAACACCGATGAATAAGCGAATTGGCGTCAATAAGCAATAACTTCTTCATATAAATTATTTTACCTCTCTTACTCCTAAATCGCGACAAATTTTTCTGGCGAGAAAATTATTAATTTCATTATGTCTTGGAACCGTTGATGTTTGTCTGATTTTTGGATTAAAAAAGACGCTGTGCCTAGCGCCTTCCCGCAAAAGAAGACATTTCTCCTTTTTAAGATGCTTTAAAAAATTTACTCTCTTCATTAAATCATTAAACCGAAACTGCAATTTCTTCGCGAACTAAACCCTTATTAGCGCGGGAAGTTAAAAGCCGATTTGTTTCAATGGTAATTTTTAATGCATCAATAAGATTCTCCCTCGCTTCTTTAAGGGTTTTGCCCTGAGTATTTACGCCAGGAACTTCTTCCACCCAAGCCGAATACCATTTGCCAGTTTTTTTATAGACAGCGGTAAATTGTTTCTTCATATTTATTATGATACCAATATCTAATCTTAATTACAAATTGTTATTTATTTTTACAATCCTTTCTTTGTCATTTTTCCCGTGCTCAAAATAAATCCAAATGGTATTTTTCGGCAAGAGTTTTTTAATTCTTTCCGGCCACTCAATTAAAATGATATTCCGCGGGTCGCTTATGATTTTCTTGAATCCTAAATTTAAAATTTCTTTTGGTTTATGAATACGATAAAGGTCAAAATGATATGCATTTTCATAGGGTCTAGCCAATAGGGTAGGGGATAAAAATTTTTTCTTTTGGCTTTTGGCCCTACCCCTAACCCTTATTGAATATTTTCTAAATATCACAAATGTGGGGCTGGTGATATGCTGTTTTACTCCAAGCGCTTTCATAAATCCCTGAATAAAGGTGGTCTTGCCGGCGCCCAAGTCGCCGTGAAGAGCAATTATACTTGCTTTAGGGTGTGGGGTGTGAAGTGTAAAGTGTAGAATTTTTTTGGCAAAACGAACCGCCAATTTTTGGGTTTGAATTTTTGATTTACTTAACATATTTACCTAAACTCCGACACTTTAACGCGTTAAAGCGGGGAGTGTTTAAAAAATTAAAATAGTTTAATGTCTAATTTCTTTTCTAATTGTAAAATTATATACAACCCCAATCCAGCCAAAATTATGGCAATTAAAAAATCTATAAAAAGGGGCCTGGAAATCGGGTAATTGGCAATTTGGTAATTAAATAATTGGTTATTATCCATAGTCAGGCCGTTGGTGGTTATTTTGTCGTTTACTGTGGTTATTTGTTGTTTAGTTATCACCCGCCCCTCACTTGCCTGCCCGATATAACTTAATTCATTTGCCAATTTTCCGGTTGCATCGTACAAAAATAGTTTCTCGCCGTTGTTATTTAAAGAAATTCTTGTTTGGAAATACGGCAAAATCAATTCTTGGCCAGAGGCCAGCTCGCCGCTTAAATTAAAACTTTTTCCGGCGGCATCTTTAATTTGCCAACCATTTAGATTTTGCGGCACGCCGTCATTAAAAATCTTTATATATTCTCCTTCTTTATCGCTACCAACCGGATTGGGAAGAAATTCTTTGATAATCATAAATTTTTATAAGTTTTCTCGGAACAACGCTCAATAGCTAAAATACGGGTTTCCTTATTTTTATCAATAGCATAAATAATCCTGATTTTACCTTTTCTGGCCCGAAAAATATCGTTTCTGCCTTTCAATTTTTTAATATCCAAATTTTTAAAAGACCCAGTTTGTAGCTGGGTCAAAATTTCTTTTATCGCCTCCTTTTCTTTTTCACTCAATTTGTTCAAGGCCTTTTCAATTTTATCCATTATATTCTTTTCAAAAGGTCGTCAATTTTCACCCCGCCTTTTTTGATTTTTGTAAAATCAATGACTTCTTCCCACTCTCCTTCCTCTGCTTTAAAAGGAGTAATTTTGAAAATCGGCTTAGATTTTCGGACAATCACAAAAGATTGGCCTTTTTGAATTGCCAAAGCATAACGTTCAACATTTTGCCTTAATTCTTTTAACCCGACTATATTATTCATATAATGTAAGTTTACTTTAAGATAAACTTGGTGTCAATAGCAATGGTGATAATGCAAGTTTCTATTTTTTAACTTTTTTAAATTGATTTTCCAGCTCTTTTAATTTTTCTTCCGGAAAACTGAATTTTTTGAGTTGGCTGATTCCAAAACTTAATTCATTAATTAAATGCTTGTCGCTTTTGTTTGACCTTAGGAAATTCAATTCTTCCGTAGATATTTCTTGTTCTGGCGAACGGCGCATTTTCTTCTTAAGTTCTAATTCCTGCAAATCATTTTTAAGAATAGTAAAAGTATTTTGTAAATATGGCTGCCAATTTTCTTTATAAATTTTTTCCCAAAGTTTTCTTTTAGTATTAGAATCTAAGCTTTCTTTGGCATTTAAAAATTCTCTACAAAAATCTTCTACTTCTGCCAATTCATAAAGCTTTTCTGTTGTTCGTTGAGGGGGTTCGTTAAATTTCGAATAATAATTAGGGAGGTCTCCTCCTAAAAATTTATCTTGACTTAATTTTAATATAAAATTATGAAATTCTTCCATTCTGCCAATGGTCATTGGAAGCGCCTGTTCTTGCGTTTCCGTTTTCTCCCGTGTCCCGGCTATCTGACGCAATCTTTCTATCGGATTTTCCGATAATTCAGCAGATTTCTGTTTAAATTCCGGTTTTTCTGATGACTTTAACATTTAATTTGATTTAATTATGTTCTAATTTTTATAAATTAAACTAATGAATTTTCCTCGCTTACTTTATAGCCCAGATGCTTATAAGCCGCCGAAGTTGCCATCCGGCCGGCCGGAGTGCGGTTCAAAAGCCCGATAGCCATAAGATACGGTTCATAAACATCTTCAATAATTCCCTGGTCATCATTCAGGGCGGCAGCCAAGGTCTGGATGCCTACCGGTCCGCCGTGGAATTTATCTATGATAATTTTCAAAAGCTGGCGATCAGTCGGTTCCAGTCCCAAATTATCAACTTCCAGCATTGCCAGCGTGTCCTGCGCCACCGCTTCATTAACTTCGTTTAAATTATTGACTTCCGAATAATCCCTAACCCGTCTTAAAAGACGATTGGCAACCCGGGGCGTAAAACGAGCCGCTCTGGCGATAACCGAAACAGCGCCACCGGAAACATTCATTTTCAAAAGCTGGGCTGAACGCCGAATAATTTCTTCCACATCCGCAACTTCGTAATAATCCAGCTTAAACGAAGCGCCAAAACGGGAACGAAGCGGCCCGGAAAGCAAATTCGCCCGGGTAGTGGCGGCAATCAGAGTAAAAGGAGGCAAATCCAAAGCCAGCATCCGCGCCCCCGGACCCTTGCCGACTATCAAATGAAGTTTTCGGCTCTCCAGCGCAGGATAAAGCACTTCTTCAATTTGTCGGTTCAAACGATGGGCTTCATCAATAAAAAGCACTTCGCCTTTTTCCAGGTTGCTTAAAATGGCGGCCAAATCCCCCATTTTTTCCAGCGCCGGGCCGGAAGTAACTTTCAAGCTGGCATTCATTTCTTTGGCAACCAGATGGGCGAGCGTGGTTTTTCCCAATCCCGCCTGCCCGTAAAACAAAAGGTGGTCGCTTGGTTCTTCCCGTTTTCTGGCGGCATCCAAAATTACGCGCAAATTCTTTTTTATCTTTTCCTGCCCGATATAATCCGACCACTTCGTTGGCCGAAGCGCCAAATCAACATGGAAATTATCTGTTTTATTTATGACTTTTTTAACTTGCATTGGGGGTTGACATACTACTTTTTTTATGCTATACTACCAAAATAGCAGTTTAAGTTTTTATTTTATAGAAACCTTTGTTCTGTGGGCGGGAATTATTCTTAATGGACGACTTGGCTCAGGCGAGGTCTATCCTTAAGACAATTCTAACCTTTTTTAAATTTATTTAAAAAAGTTCCACTTTTCCCTTAACGGGACTTGCCCACAGAACAAAGGTTTTTATATATTTATCGGGCCGGTTAATTTTTCAACCTCTTCCATTGTAGTGATTCCGGAAATCACTTTCAAAATTCCGTCCTGCTGCATAGTCACCATTCCTTGGTTAACGGCAAAATCATAAATATCCGCTTCGCCGGCTTTTTTATTCATTAAATTCTCAATTTCTTTGGTAACCTGCAATAATTCATAAATGCCGACTCTTCCTTTATAGCCGACGCCGGCGCATTCTTTGCAATTTTTCTTGCCCGCCGATTCAAAAACGGAAAAATTTTTATATCCGTCCCGGTTAACTCTTTTCGGCAAATGAGCCAAAAATTTTTCCAAAGCGGATTTTTCTTTTGGCTCTAATTTCTTCCCGATTTTGCATTTCGGGCATAATTTTTTAACCAAACGTTGGGCAATAATCAAATTAAGCGATGGTCCGATGCTGGTCGGCCTTACTCCCAAATCAATCAACCGGGGAATGGCGCCGGCGGCCTGATTGGCGTGCACCGTGGAAAAAACCAAATGTCCGGTAAGCGCGGATTGAATAGCGATAGCGGCGGTTTCTTTATCCCGAATTTCGCCAATAAGAATGGCGTCCGGGTCTTGACGCATTATGGATTTAAGGCCATTGGCAAAATTATAATTCGCTTTCAAATCAACCTGGGTTTGTTCAATGCCGTCCAAATGATATTCAATCGGGTCTTCTATGGTAATAATTTTTATTTCCGGAGAATTTTTATATTTTAAAAACGCGTAAAGGGTGGTAGTTTTGCCGGAACCAGTCGGACCGGTATTAAGAATCATGCCGTTAGGCCTTTTAAGTTCGGACAAAATTATTTCCAAGTCATCTTTTCGAAATCCCAAATCCTCCAAACTTAAATTGATGGCGTCCGGGTCCAATACGCGCATCACAATCACTTCGCCGAATTCCGAAGGCGCTACCGCCACCCTAAGCTCTATTTCTTTTTTTCCCAGTCCGATGGTAAATCGCCCGTCCTGCGCCTCATCCCGGACATTAAGTTTTAAATTAGACAATAATTTTACGCGAGACACAATATGGTTATAAATGGGTAATTTTAAATTATCCATTACATCATTCAAATCGCCATCAATCCGATAACGGAGCTTGACTGCCAGACGGGAGGGCTCAAAGTGAATATCGGAAGCCCTACTGCTAAGCGCGCCGGCCAGCACAATTTCCAATATCTGGGCGGTAGGCAACTTTTTGAAATCAAAATTATCTATCTCTTTTTTGACAATCGGCAGTTCAACCAATCTTTTAACCAAGCCCGCGAGCCGTTCTTTGTCAATATCAATCCGCCCGGTAATTGGTCCGGTTTTTTTAACGGTATATTTATAAAATTCCCAAGCCCGTTCCAAGCTGGACAATGAAGAAATAAATAATTTAAGTTTTAAGCCATTAAAAGCGAGCCCCTCAATAAGTTTTTTTGTTTTTGGCTCGTCCGTATTGAACGCCGCCAACACCACCCGGTCTCCTTTTTTTTCTATGGTGGCCGCTTGAACATCTCTGGCTGTTTTTTCCGGAATCAATTCCAAAGCGTCGGTCTCAACCGGCTGGGCCGCCAAATTAATATACAAAACACCCGCCTTAACGGCGCGTCGTTGCGCGTCCCGCTCCTCTGCTTCTCTCCGAGATTTTTCTAAAATAACCTTTAGCTTAGCGCTATCGTTTTCCTGAACCATTATCCGTATATTACTCCCAAGCTAATTCAAAAAGCAAATAAAAATGTTAATAAATAGCGGTTTTCCGGCGTAATTTGACAAATCTTCTGCATTATGATACTATTATAGTGGTTCTTAATAGGAGGAACAAAATGAAAAGAAAATTAACTGGGCTTCTGATGTTCGCTTTGTTGGGAATGGGAATGACTGGTTGCGGAACGCTTCAGCAAGGAACGCGAGTCAAGATAGCAACAACGGGGTTCTCGCTGTATCGCTCTTGGCTCACGATTCACAATGACGCGCCGCGCACCACCGCAAAACCGCTCTACAGAGGCAATGGAATAATTTCTGAATACACTGCGGGAAAAAGAGACCCGAAATCATTATGGCTCGGCAGAGAAAAACTTAACCAAAAAGCAGTGATGTTAAGTTTTGGAAATCATTATTCTCTGCCACTGCCCTGGAACGGAACCGGGCAGTATCGCCGGGAAACCTTATCTTTGGAGATTAAAAAAGCCGGAAAATTCATCGGCACTTATACCTGTTATGTTGATGTGCCGCCTGACCGTGATGTCTCCGTGGATATTCATTTCGGAAAACGCGAACTGCATTACGTTGAAACACAGGGATATCTTTCGGAACAATGCGGCAAAACCGGTTGGGGTTGGGGATGGTAACCTTTCCCAATAACCCGCCCCCGCCAATTAGTTAATGGCGGGGGTTTTTTATTTTATATAATATATAATAATAGTATGTCTGGACATAATAAATGGTCTCAAATCAAAAACCAAAAAGGCGTGGCTGACAAAAAACGCGGCCAACTTTTTTCCAAACTGCTTAAAGCAATTTCGGCGGCGGCGAAAACCGAATCCAATCCGGATTTCAATCCCCGGCTCCGTTCCGCTATGGAAAAAGCCAAGGAAAACAATGTGCCGCAGGAAAATATTGAAAGAGCAATCAGCAAAGCATCGGAAGAAAAAAATCTGGAAGACCTAACCGTTGAGGCCTACGGCCCGGAAGGCGCAGCCTTGATAATTGAAGCGATTACCGACAATCGCAACCGCACTATTTCAGAAATAAAACATATTTTGTCTGAAAACGGCGCTAAGATAGCGAATCCCGGAACCGTTCTCTGGGCCTTCGAAAAAAAAGACGGGGAGTGGAAGCCAAAATTCCCGCAACAAATTTCCGATAAAAATAAGAAAAAATTGTCGGATTTAATCGCGGCGCTGGAAGAGCACGACGATGTACAAAATATTACAGCTAATATTGGCTAAATAATTAGTTATGGTAATACTTGGAATTGACCCGGGCAGTAAGCGAGTCGGTTACGGCCTTATTTTATCCGGAAAAAATTTTAAACTTTTGGATTACGGAGTTCTGGAAACAAAAGGGGAGCCCGCCAAATCAATTCTGGAAATTTCAAAAAAAGTTTCTAAACTATTAAATAAATACAAACCTGGCTTGGCGGGCATTGAAAAAATTTATTTTTCCAAAAACATTAAAACCGGCATCGCAGTTGCCCAAACCCGGGGAGCGCTGATGCTGGAAATCGCCAAACGCGGCATTCCCATAAAAGAACTGGGTCCGAACGAAATAAAGTTGGCCGTTACCGGTTACGGTTTTGCCGACAAAAAAGCAGTTTCCAAAATGGTCGCAAAAATCCTTAATTTGAATAATATCACCGGCTACGACGATGCGTCAGATGCCTTAGCAACAGCGATAACCGCCGCCATAAAAAGGCCGGATACGGGGGTTGACAAATTATTCCGTTAATATATATTTCACTTAATAATTGCTATAAGACATCCTGTAAATAAAGGTCGCAATATATTTTTTATAATGCAATGTTATTAGAAACTGATTTTTCTCCGGTATTAAAAAAAGAAGACGGTTGGGATGAAGGAGATGCTGAATCCCCGGATTCTACCGAAACAGAAGATGGTTCGAATACTGATTTAGACCTGGAAGAAACCGAATAAATTATATTATTTATTCAATATAAAACAGTTTTATTAAACAGCGCGGCCAAAGGCCGCGCTGTTTATGTTCCAGAAAAAAATAAAGTATAATAAAGTAATTCTTAAATATGGCGAAAACGCGCGGCAATAAACCAATTTCCTTGTCCCTGACGTTATTGTTAATAACGGTTTTTTTGCTTACTTCCGGGCTGGTAATTTTTGCGGTTATTTTAAAAAACTTGCCGGATCCGGAACAATTTGAAAATCGCCAGATTGCCCAGTCCACGAAAATTTACGACCGAACCGGAGAAACCCTTCTTTATGAAATCCACGGCGAAGAAAAAAGGACGGTAATTCCTTTTGAAGAAATACCCGATTACGTGAAATGGGCGACTATTGCCATTGAAGACGATAATTTTTATAACAATCCCGCATTTGACTGGCGGGCTATTTTGCGCGCTTTAATAACCGACTTAATAAAAGGAAAGGTGGTGCAGGGCGGGTCAACCATTACCCAACAGCTTGCTAAAAACGCTTTTTTGTCTCCGGAAAAAACTATAATCAGAAAAATCAAAGAGCTGGTAATCGCTTTTGAATTGGAAAAACGCTATTCCAAAGACGAAATTTTAAATCTTTATCTAAACCAAATACCTTATGGAGGAAATGCTTACGGTATTGAAGCGGCTTCTCAAACATTTTTTAACAAGCCCGCCAAAAATCTTTCTTTGGCAGAATCGGCGCTTTTAGCCAGTTTAACAAAAGCGCCAACTTACTATTCTCCCTGGGGAAGACATTTAGATGAATTATTTAAAAGAAAAGACAATGTTTTAGAAAAAATGAATCAGCTTGGCTACATAGATGACGAAGAAAAAGGCAGGGCTAAAAAAGTTGAGCTGACATTCGAACAACAGGTTACCGGAATTAAAGCTACCCATTTTGTATTAGAAACGCAGGAATACCTGAACAATAAATACGGAGAGCAATACACGGAAAGCGCCGGATTGCGCGTTATCACCACCCTTGACTGGAAATTACAGCAAATCGCTGAAAAAGCCGTATCCGAAGGCGCTAAAAGAAATACCGACCTTTATAAAGGGCATAATGCGGCCTTGGTGGCTCAAGACGCTGTTACCGGCCAGATATTGGCTATGGTTGGGTCAAAAAATTACTTCGGCGAGCCGGAACCGGAAAATTGCCTGCCTGGAAAAAACTGCTTGTTTGAGGGCAATTTTAATGTCGCTACCCAGGGCCTGCGCCAGCCGGGTTCGGCAATGAAACCATTCGCTTACGCCGCCGCTTTTGAAAAAGGATTTACTCCGGACACCGTGTTATTTGACCTTCCGACCGAATTTTCGGCCGATAATCCGAACTGTCCGCTGGAAGTTGATTTTTCCAACGAAAAAAAAGAGTGTTTCCATCCGCAAAATTTTGACAACAAATTCCGCGGACCAGTTACCCTTCGTACGGCGCTTGCCCAGTCAATCAACATACCTTCCGTAAAAACGCTTTATTTAGCCGGCATTGATAAAGTGCTGGCATTAGCGAAAAATTTCGGGATTAATTCTTTAACTGAACGGGGACGTTATGGGCTGTCGCTGGTTTTGGGCGGAGGAGAAATAACCTTAAAAGAATTAGTGGGCGCTTATTCGGTATTTGCCCAAGACGGAACAAAACACCGGCAAACGATGATTCTTAAAATAACGGATTCTGACGGAAATTTAATTGAAGAATACAAGGACTCTCCGGCTCAAGCATTAGATTCACAATACGCCCGGCTGATTAACGATATTCTTTCGGATACCGAAGCGCGTTCCGGTCTTTTTATTTCTAGCTTGCCTTTAACTATTTTTCCAGGCCATCAGGTAGCTCTTAAAACCGGAACTACCAATGATTACCGCGATGCTTGGACTATTGGCTACACCTCTCAGCTTGTGGCAGGAGTATGGGCGGGAAATAATGATAATACCCAAATGGAAAGGAGCGGTTCCAGTATTTTAGCCGCTATCCCCATCTGGAGCTCTTTTATGAGAGAGGCCTTAAAAGAATATAAATTTATTTCATTTAATAAACCCGACCCCATCATAAATGAAAAGCCGGTTTTAAACGGAAAATACGCGGTAAATTATAACTTCGGCGGAAAAGAATATCTCCAACTCCATACCATACTTTATTATTTGGATAAAAATAATCCTCAAGGACCTGAACCAAAAAAACCGGAAAATGATTCTCAATTTAAAAATTGGGAGATTCCGATACTAAAATGGGGAAAACAAACCATAGAAAATTTCTCTATAAACTATAACCAACCCCTGCCGATAGGCGCAAAAATCAGCGATTCCGGCCCTGAACAAATAACCATAAATTTATTGTCTCCCAAAAGCGGCGAATTTATTAATAGCGGAAAAGTCCTTGTTCGGGCGCAAATTGTCAATAATACCGAAGTGGCGGCTATTCAACTTTATTTTAATAATGAGTTAGTTGACCAGCGACTGGGAAATTTTGGGAAAGTTGTTTCTTATCAATTTGATATTTCGCCAAAAAATACGGAATTACAAAACTCTTTGGTTTTAAAAATAACAGATATATCCGATAAAGAATACAGAAAAGAAATTATTTTATTTAGATAATGCGATTCCTGCCTAAGGGTTTATTGGCATTAAAATATAAAAATACGAAGCGTCTTTCGGGTCTTTAATTATGCTCCGATGATTGCCTTCACTAACCCCAAGAAAAATCTCACTGTTGTTAAAGTTTTTTAATCCATCCACAAAATAACGCCAATTAAACGATAGATTAAAAATTTCGCCTTTCATTTTCACCGGCACTAAATATTTATTTTCTCCCAAATACTGGTTTGCCGAATAAATTTCAAGCGACTTTTTTCCTTCTTTCGCGTTAATTTTTATATCGTTTATTTTTCCGCTAAAAGTGCTGACTAATTTTACCGCGCTTAGCAATTGCTCTCTTTCAAAAATTACTTCGCTTTCCAAAGTTTTGGGAATTACTTGTTCGTAATCCGGATAATTCCCGCTTATCAATCTGGAAATAATTTCCAAATCGTCATTTTTAAATAATATCTGGTTTAAGTCGGTTAAAATTGTAATCTCTCCGCTAATTGGTATTCTTAGAAATTCCTGGATTGTTTTTAAAGGAATAATTATTTTAAATCCTTTAGAAAAATTGCATTTAAAATTATTTTCATTGATTGTTTTTTCTGCTAATCGGAAACTATCCGTTCCGGCTAATTTAAAATTGGTTATTTGAAAATCCAGAAGGATACCGCTAAGCTCCGGCCTTAATTCCGAAATCTGAACGGCATTAATAACTTTTAAAAGGCCTTCCTTAAGAATTTCATTATCCAGCCGTAAATAATTTTCCGTATTTTCTATTTTAGGAATAATTGGAAATTCTTCTTCCGGCAATCCTTGAATAATCGCTTCGTAGTTGTCAGTTTTTAAAGTTAAGATATTATTTTTTACCTCCAAATTTACCCTTTCCGCGTTTAAATTATTTATTATTGAAAGTAGCGCCGATAACGGGACAGTAATGCTTCCGTCTTCAATTATTTTTCCGGAAATAAATTTTGTAACGGCTAACTCTAAATTGGTGGCTGATATTTGAATTCTATTATTAAATGTTTTTATTAAAACATTTTTTAAAATCGGCAAGTTTACGTTTTCGGCTGTTGTTTTTTCCACAGCGTTTAAGCCATCGCGAAAATTATCTTTTAAAATTATTACTTTCATAAATTTATTAGTTTATATAAAAAGTAGTTGTAGTAGTAAACGGTTATTTCTGTGGAAAACCCGGTTTTAATATGAAAATCCTTCAAAAATTAATTTATATTCAGGGGAAATTCGGACAGTTTTTTGTGCATAACCTGTTTTTTTAAATTGAGCTTAGATTTAAGTTAATTTTATAGCGGATATCACTGACATTATTTTATATTGGTTTTCAACAGTTATTTAATACATTATTTAACAGTTTTATATTTCTTTATAAACTAAATCTTTAATAGCCATAATTTTTTGGTTTAAATCGGTATTTCTGTTTATTTCTTCGGAAAGTTTTTTATAGGCGTAAATGGCGGTAGTATGGTCTCTTTTTCCAAGCCGTTCACCAATATAAGGATAAGATAAATTCAAAACATCCCTTAAAAGATAGATTGCTATTTGTCTTGGTTCAACGATATTCTTTTTTCGGCAACGGCCAGCTAACTCTTCAGAAGAAACATCAAAATAATCGGCAACTGCTTTAATAATCTGGTTCGGATTAATATTTTTAGTCGGTTGTTTAACGGTATCGCTTATGATATCTTCAACGATTTTTAAAGAAACGGCCGACTTCGTTTTTTTATAGAAAATAACCCGGTTTAAAACCCCCTCTAATTCCCGAAGGTTTCTTTGTATTTTATTGGCGATTAATTCAATTATATTTTCCGGTAAATCTTCATTTTTTTCCGATAGCTTAGTTTTTAATATCGCGGTTCGGAGTTCGTAATCCGGCAAAACAATGTCCGCCTTCATGCCGCCTTCAAATCTTGATTTGAGGCGTTCGTCTAAGTCCGGAAGAAATTTCGGGGGCCGGTCGGAAGAGATTATAATTTGTTTATTATTATCGTAAAGCGCGTTAAAAGTATGGAAAAATTCTTCTTCGGTTGCCGCTTTTCCGCCTATAAATTGGATATCGTCAATAATCAGCACGTCCACGCTTCTATACTTATCTTTCATATCTTCCATCCTTCTATTTTTGAGGCCGTAAATAACATCATTGGTAAATTTTTCAGAAGTTACATATTTAACCCGGACTTTGTTGTCGTATTTTTTCAACACTTCATTTCCTATCGCTTGGATTAAATGAGTTTTTCCAAGGCCTACGCCGCCGTAAACATAAAGAGGATTATATTTTTTACCCACATTTTCCACTATTGCCGTAGCGACAGCGAAAGCCAATTCGTTGGATTTTCCCACCACAAAAGAACTTAATTTATAACGCGGATTCAGATTGGTGTCCGGATTGATTATTAATTCGTCAAAAGACGATTGCTCTTTATATTTTTCGGAAGCGGGCAAATTTTTATTTTTCAGAGAGCCTGCGTTTGAAGAATTTCCATGGACTGTAAATTTAATTGTTTTTGTTGTTTCGTCCAGATTTCTTATGGCGGCAAGGATTATTTTTTGATATTTATTTTCTACCCATTCTTTAGAAAAATTATTCGGCAAGCTGACTAACGCGACCCCGTCTTGTTTGTCAATAAGCTGGCTGTTTTTAAGCCAAGTCACAAAATTGGGCCTGGAAATTTGAAGCTCTATTTCTCCGAGAGCGGTTTGCCAAAGTTTATTGTGTTCCATATTTTTTCAACGATGTTATTGGTTTAGAAAATTTAAGTATTTAAGCAGCCGATAAAAATTTACGCAAGTATTTTAATTTTACTTTTATAGCGTCCTAATAGTCAAATGGCAAAAATGGAACAAGCTGTTAATTTTCTGTTGAAAACATTTTTTAAAAGAAAAAAGCGCGCTTTTTACAATTATGCAACGACACCCCACTTTTTGTTCATGTTTTATTGCCAAAAACATAAAAACATTGGGAAATCACGAGTAATTTCAGCGAGATGCTCAATAATTTGCAAAATTTTAAGGAATAAGCGTATACTGTAAATAAGGAATATAACCATTTTATAATTAATAATTATTTATGTCTCAAACTTACCAGCCAAGAAAGAAAAAACGGGCGCGCGTCCATGGATTTTTAAAGAGAGCCCGCACTTTTGGGGGCCGCAGAGTTTTGTCCAGAAGGCGCAGAAAAGGAAGGCGGCGGTTGACGGTTTAAAATTTAATTTGTTCGGCGTTGCGCGGTTTATGCTGTCAAAAAAATACCGTTTACCGATACAAAAAATGTTGAAGGAAAAAAGTACGGCGGTAAAAACGCCGTATTTTCTAATAAAAATCTTTAGAAATTCCCTTCCTTACAGCCGCTTTGGCGTAATTGTCAGCAAGAAAATCGCGCGTCTGGCGGTACGGCGGAATAAATTGCGCCGACTGGTTTTTTCTCTGGTTAGGCCGTATAGTAAAAAAATAGGCGGCAAAGATTATTTGATAATTATTTCGCCGGCAATAAAAGAATTAAAAAAAGAAGAGGTTGGAGAAAAATTAAAAGAATACATAAGTAAGATACTGCCTAACGGATAACGCAAATAATAAATTCGCAAAATATGTTTCAAACAATTTTATATAATCCGTTGATTAATGCGCTGGTATTTTTATACAACACCGTCGCTTTTCAGGACTTGGGAATAGCGATTATTCTGCTTACTGTTTTTATCCGGCTTATTTTTGCCCCGCTTTTTTATAAAAGCGCCAAGAATCAGATTATTTTACAGCGTCTTCAGCCGGAAATTAAAAAAATCCAGCATGCTCATAAGGATAATAAGGAAAAACAAGCTGCGGCGATGATGGATTTATATAAAAAGCACGAAGTAAACCCTTTTTCCGGTTTTTTGATGATTATTATTCAATTGCCGGTTTTAATCGCTTTATATCAGGTATTTTTACAGGGACTCTCTCCCGATATTTTTGTTCATTTATATAGTTTTATTGTTAGTCCTGCCCACTTGAATCCTATGTTTTTGGGCTTGATTGATTTGGAAAAACGAAGTATCCTTATGGTTGGTTTAGCGGCGATTGCGCAATATTGGCAGGGCCGGCTGACGCTTCCGGAAATTAAGAAAGGGCAGGAATTATCGCCTCCGGAAAGAATTGGCAGGCAAATGGTGTATTTCGGCCCGATATTAACCGTTGTTATTTTAAGCAGTTTACCTACCGCTATCGGGCTTTATTGGCTGGTAACCGGGGTCTTTTCCATAGTCCAGCAGATTTATATAAATAAGACGCTTAATTTAGAGAAAGAGAAACAAGAACATGGAATTATTGAAACAAAAAATTGAAGAACTGCTTACTGCCGGCGGATTTGATTTTTCGGTTGATTTGGATTCTGATTCCCGTCGGGTTAGGATTTTTATCCACGATGAAAGCGCGGAAAAAGAATCATTGCCGAAATTGGTTTTTGATTTGGACCATATCGTGAATATTATGGCAAAAAAATTGCAGTTGGAAAAAATAAGCGTTGACGTAAATAATTACAAAAAGGAAAGAGAAAGATTGATTACCGAGTTGGCCAAGGCAACTGCGCGGAAGGCCTTGCTTCAAAAAGAAGCAATAGAATTGCCGGCGATGAACGCTTATGAAAGGCGTTTGGTTCATATTGAGCTTGCTACTAGGCCGGACTTAAAGACCGAAAGCATCGGCGAAGGACCCGCCCGCCGCATAGTAATAAAACCGCTTTAACGCAAGAAAATCCTATTCTATTCTATTTTATTTTTAAGCTGTATAATTTTTCGTCCAAACGATTTTTGAATAAGAGCGTATTATTAAATAATTCCAGGTGTTCCGCGTCAATGGATTTTTCGTCAAAGAGCAGCTCGGCGGTGTCCGCCTTGATATCAATGGCGTAGATAGCATCGTCAAAATAAACCGCCTTTTTATAGTAATCATCCGGCAGTTTTGCGCCCTCGGGGATATTTTTGGGAATGGCGCAATAAATTTTTTCCAGTTCGCCGGCGCATTTTGACGGCAGGGTTACAAAGGTAAAAGTCGCCAGCGCGTTGCCGTCTTTGTCTATGGCGCTAAGAACCGGATTTCTTTGGATATTATTAAGTTTAATACCAACAGAACCGTTTTTGAGCCAATTTACTGTCAGGCCGTATTCATTTTGGACAACAGCCGTAATAGTTTTTGTATTGGTGTCCAGCGTCCAAACAGAAGTCGGCATATATATAGTCGGAGTAGTGGAAAACAGCGCTTTGGTGTCGGAAAGCCAGTTAAGTTCTAAGTCCTTTTGCGTCATATCAAGCAATTTTTTGGGTTTTTGGGTGGTCAAATTTAAAATATTGAGTGAGTTATGGTCCAGATACATAATTTCATCGGAGACCGGCGACCAGGCAAGCGACAATATATTTCCGGGAATCGGCTGCCAGCTGGCGGAGGAAGCGTCAAAAATGCTGAAAATCGGAAAATTCGGATAATTGAACTTCGCGGAAATTTTATTGCCGTCGCGCGAACGTTGGATTTTATTAAGTCCGCCGAGGGTTTGGGAATTAATTAATTTGTTTTCTGTTCCGGAAATTTTATAAACGCTTCCGGCTTCGTTCAAATAATAAACGGAATTATCCTTATCGTTAATCCAATAATCAAAAATCGGTTCGGCGGTCAGCTGGTTCAACCCGCCGGTTTCCACGGAAGATTTTCCGTTGCCGGTTGGCGTTTCTTTCTGGCCGAATAAAGCTGAATTTATGCTTTGCAGAGTATTCGGCTGGGAGAAAAACCAATAGGCCGCCAATGCGATTACTGCGAGAATGGCTATTATTAAAAATATTTTTATATAAGCTTTCCAGTTCATAATTTATTATGGTTTCGGTATGCATTTTTTGCCGTCGGCACCGATTACATATCCTTTGTTTTTGCACTCGTCTTGGGTTAGGCATTTACTGCTTCCGCTTTGGATAGAATCAATGAATCCAAAGTAACCTTCGTTGCAAGAGCATTCGCCGCGGACTTCTTTTTGGCTGGCGTTATTTTTACAGCTGGTGCAGACAGATCCGGAAACAGAACCAGAAGGAATTTGCGCTCTGATTACATCTGTCGCCGGACCCGTAAATTTTATATCAGTATTAATGGTAATTTTGCCGGAAATTACTCCTTGGCAGAACGGATGCGCTTCTCTTGCGCCGGAAAGTCCTTGCTGTTGGCCGCCAGCGCGGTATTCTCCGGTTTGCGCCAGATTTGTTAAATCAATAATTTCCACTTGGGGATTTGTCAGAGTTACTAATTTTGGATTAATGGTATATAGAATAATTGAAGCGCCTAAAAGCAGAACCAACCCTAAAATTGCCTGATAAATCTGTCCTTTCGCGTCTTCTTGGGAAGAAGTGTTTCCGGCAGAGACGATGTATTTTATTGAGCCGTAAACAATCGCTCCGAAAGCCAGCAATCCGGCAACCGTCAGGCCGAATACATAAAGCCGAGCGACATATTCCGCCGGCGAAGGAGTTTTTGTTTTTGAGCAGGCCTCTCCGCCGATTGCCGGATTGCAGGGAAGGTTAACGACGAGGTTGTACAGCTGGATTTCGCCGCTGATGTCGGGCGGTTTAGAAACATCGCCGGCGCGCGTAACTTTTGTCGGCGGAACAAGGCAAATTTTAAATTCGCCTTTTGAATTATAATATTGCACGGAAGTCCCAGGGCATTGGGCTGTTGTTACTTTTCCATCCGGATCCTTAGAAATTGATATTGGAGAAATGCCGCAGCCGATTATTTTGCTGGCGTCTCCCAAGCTATAATCAAAAAATACTTTATCTAATTTTTGCCACCATTTCTCTTCAAGTTCAAAATAACGGACACTGCCATTCGGACAATCTATGCTTTCGATTGTATTTTTTTTCTTCTCTTCTTCCTTTTTTATAATCTCGGCGCTTGTCTTTTGCGTTTGCTCTTGTATTCCCGGTATGAATTCTTCCTGCCCGTTGCTTATCAGAAAAAAGCTAAAAAATAGGACAATGGCCAATGAAAAAACCGTTAAATTTTTAATTTTCATACCCCTGTTTGCTTTTAATATTATCATAGTCCGGTTACCGATAAATTTATTATTCTGGAAGCGATTTCCAGCGGATTAAAAATGTTTTGAACAACGGCGGATATCAGAATATCGGCATTTTTCGGCGCGCCTTCCGATTTGAGCGTAAGCGTCAGCGCGGACGGATTTTCCGACGTTCCCGGAACCGGTTGGCCGTTATAAGACCAGTTAAAAGCAAGCCCAAGCTTATTTGCCGCATTGAAAAAGTAAGGAAGCGCCTTAATCGTAATTTGCCCCAAACCGACGCGATTATCCGAACTTGGAATATCCAGCGTTAGTTCCGGCCGGAAAACCGGTATTTCAAAAACATAGTCCAGGTCGTTTCTTTTATAATCGGAGACAATAATCCGAACCGATTGGCCGGTATTTTTGCTGTTAAAACGGACAGTTTTCAGTCCAATTCCGGACTGCAAAGGCGTTCCGTTTGAAGACCAGCTGATTTGATTTTTAGACAGATTAACGATTTTGTTGGCGTCAATTAAATCAAACCCAATTTCTACCGGACTGGACGCCCCGGGAAATATTTTCCCTTGATATGCCGGAGGAACATAATTTTCCGCCCGCCAAGAAACCAGAAATTGAGGCGCGGTTTGGGCGGAAACGAGCGAGGTGAGAAGTGAGAAGTGAGAAGTGAGAGACGCGATAAAACCAACAAGAAATAAAGTTATTAGTTTAGCGGAAATTTTATTTAATTTATTTTTTGTTTTTGACATAAAATTAATTTTGGGCAAGCGCCGGTTTTTTTATTGCCTCATGAGACGGATTCGACAAGCTTACCGCAAGCAAATTAGTTTTTATAATAGTGGCGATGATTCCACCGGTTCGTCCCGGCAAACTGTTTATAATAGGAATAAATTCTATTATGTTTCCAATCGCAAACGAACCTAATTTAATGCCCTTAAAATAAAGCCAAAACGCGATTATGCCGGAAATGCTTAGGCCATAAATCCAGGCGGCAATTACAACCATTTGTCCAAAGTAGGGAAGGAACATTGCCCAAGCCGCCAGCGCTTCCGCGGCATCCGCGCTTAAAGCGAGTATTAGCATCAATACCCCTTCTACTATGCTTATTTTGGGTTTGTTTTCCATATTATTTATTCTCTCTTTGCTCCAGAATTTGTTCCGGTTTGGTGGTAACGATTTTGTCTTCCAAATAAGAAGCGATGACTTGAATTGCCACATGATTCAAGCCGGCAAAGAATAGCCCTTCCCCGACCTTGGCTTCCAGAAGCAAGCTCTTTTCGCCCTCGGTCAGGTTAAAGGATTTAATTATTAAATCAATCATTGCCGGCGATTGCTTTAAGAGAAGCTGGAGCGAGGAGTTGGTGATAATCGGTCTTCCGTAAGGGGAACGCAGGAAGTCCTCAACGTCTTGAGTAATAGTGGTAACGCCCATAAAATATTTTCTAGCGCGCTTTACCAAGCCGAACAGGAAATTCGCGCCGTCTTCGTATTTCATCAGCACCCAGGCCTCGTCAATCACCAGTACCCGTTTTTTAAGATTGGCGCGGATAAGATTCCAAATGAAATTCAACACGATATACATCGCAATCGGCCGCAGTTCGTCTTCCAAATCGCGGATGGAAAATATAATTAGGCGGTTTTTTATGTCCACGTTGGTCGGTTGATTGGTAAATCCGGCGTAGCTTCCTTGCGTGTATTTATACAGCCGTTGCGCCAAAGCCCGCCCGCCTTCCATATTTTCCAGAACTTTTTGCAGGTCTTCCATCAGGGGCGCCGCCACATTGGAAAAATCCTTTCCCGGAATAATATCGTGGGCGGCGTAGGTTTCCGATATGGCTCGGTCTAAAATCGCGTCTTCTTCCGGAGTAATGGCGCCGAGCATAATTTTTAAAAGTCCGGCTAAATTCACTATATGGGATTTAAGAGTATCGCTCGGGTCTTCGCCTTCGGGGATTATCGGTATTTCAAACGGGTTGATGTGGTGGTCGGACGCCAGAGAGATTTTGAAAAAACTTCCCCCCACGGCCGAAGCCAGATTTTCGTATTCATTTTCCGGGTCAATTACCAGAATATCCACGCCCAGCATCAAAAGCCGCAGGATTTCCAGTTTGGTGGCGTAGCTTTTTCCGCTGCCGGATTTCGCGAAAATCACCAGATTGGCATTTTCCAAAGAAAATCGGTCAAAAATAACCAGAGTATTGTTCATCCGGTTA
>Ga0209542_10000723_pt1 | contig 79364 bp, 86 predicted proteins | sample RifCSPhighO2_01_FD_184028 | JGI IMG/M metagenome (GOLD analysis project Ga0209542, IMG submission 184028) | Soil microbial communities from Rifle, Colorado - Rifle CSP2_plank highO2_0.1 (SPAdes) (version 2) | ecosystem: Environmental > Terrestrial > Deep subsurface > Rock core/Sediment ...
TTACGTTCCAACCTTGATAAACAAGATTTACTGCCTTCATTCTAACCTTAGGCAGAGAAGGATTCTTAGTGTATGACATATACATAATATATACCATAGACTGCGTCCAAGCTATTGAACCATTACGGGGTTGTTGACATATTTTATAAAATTTGATAGGATTTAAATAGTTATTTTTGAATCAGGTCTTTGAAAATTAAGGAGGTGTTTTATGGCAGAAAATCAGTATAGCGATGAACTTCTGAAAAGCTATAAAAAAGAATATGGCATAGTAGCAACAAGCTGGAGGTTTTTTATAAGTCTCCGCTTTATTGTGATTGCCTTTACGGTAACTCTGCAATCAGCATTATTTACTTTGTATTCAATGTTTCCGCAAGAACAAGCAAGGGGTATTTTTCGTTTTTACTATGTGCTCATTCCATTATTGGGAATACTGACTGTCTTAGCTACTTCAATAATTGAGAGAAGAAACATAAAACACTTTCAATTATTGGTTAAAAGAGGGATAGAATTGGAGTTTTATTTTGGTATCAAAGACGGACATTTTCGCAGAATATATGAATTGCAATCTACTGTTCAGCAAGGCATAGAAAGATTCCAAACCCATACTTGGGGTATAAGAATCATTTATTTTGCCTTATATGTAATCTGGACATTTCTATTTCTAACCGCAATTGTCAATTAGAAAGGAGACTGCGATGAACAACAACACCCAAATGCCTAATCTGCCGCCAGAACAAATTGATAAAGTAGGACAGTGGTTTGATGTTCTTCTCTACATACTTTGTTTTGTTGGTATCGTCGGATGGATTTTTGTTGGAATAAGGGAAATTTTCACTCAGTGAAAATTGATTAAAAAACAGCCAAGGGCTATACTCAAGGAAAGTATAGCTTTTTTATATGAAATTACTAAAAGAACTTAAAAATAGATATTTTATTATCAGACACGGAGAAAGCAAGGCAAATATAGCAGAAATAATACTTAGTCATTCAGAACACGGAACGTACGAAGATTTTACATTGACTCAAAAAGGTGAGGAGCAAGTAAGGGATTCTGCTAAAAAAGCAAAAATGGAGGGTTTTTTAGATAGTAAAACAATAATTTACTCCTCTCCTTTTTCTAGATGTAAAAGAACCGCAGAAATTGCTAAAGAGGTGTTAGATGTAAAAGACAAAATACATTTTGACGGCCGATTAAGAGAAAGGTATTTTGGCGATTTTGAAAGAACCCATAGCGGTAATTATCAGAAAGTTTGGGATATTGATGTCAACAACCCTGACCATAAAAATTTTAATGTAGAAAGCGCATCAGAAGTCCGAGATAGGGTTCTTTCTTTAGTAGATAATTTAGAAGAAAAATATAATAGCAAAAAAATTTTATTGGTATCTCACGGCGATGTTTTGCAGATATTACAAACAGGTTTTTTGAATAAATCTCCGAAAGAGCATAGAAGTTTGTCTCATTTGCATGTTGCCGAGATAAGAGAATTAAAATATGGGAAAAGAAATTAAAGCAGTAATTTTTATTATCGGAGCAATTTTGTTATTAGTCCTTGGATATGTCGCTAATAATTTTTGGCCTTTGTCTAATTTTAATATTGGCAAGGGCGAAGAGGATATTTATTGTACTATGGAGGCAAAAATGTGTCCCGATGGTTCTTATGTCGGAAGAGTAGCGCCAAACTGCGATTTTAATTCTTGTCCAAATGGAAAAATTGGAACATTGAAAGGAAAAGTGTCTATTGGGCCGTTATGTCCGGTTGAACCTTGTTCAGCTGCTACTAAAAATCCTTACATCTCAAGAATGATAGTTTTAAAAAAACAAACAGGAGAATTGTTATTTAATGCTTCTTTGTCAGAGACAGGTAATTTTGAAACAGAAATTGCCGCGGGAACTTATATTTTGGAATTAAGCGATTGCAATTTTTTGGGATGCCAACCCAAGACAATAACAATTGAAGAAAACAAAACTGCTGAAATTAATATAGATATTGATACAGGCATAAGATAGCAGAAAAAGGAGTCAGGACAAAAAAATCGGCCTCGCCAAGGCGGGGCCGTTGTTTGTTTTGTTTGGCCTATGAGATGCTTTTAAGCTGTTGCCGAATTTTTTGGGTTTTTGGATTTCGTTTTTGCAGATGGGGATGTCTAAAAATAAAGGTAACGTCTTTTATCTTGCCTTTGCTTTGGCTTGTAATTGGGCGATTGAAAACCCTAAAATTCAGACCGCAGTCCCTGCTGTCCCAGAAATATTTTACCTGCTCATATGAGCATTGCCACACATTATGAGGTTTGTTTTTGTTGTCAAAAAGTTCGCGGGTGGCATTTTCAGCTGAAATTTCTTTTCTTATTGAATCATTTGTAAAGTCGTCAAGCGGTTCAATAAACCATTCATAAGTCGGTTTTGCCATGGGTTAAACCCTCCAAATTTTCAAGGTTCTGTGAACTAACACCAGCTATATTCTAACATAAAATTAAAATAAAACAAGCCCATTTACAGCTCCAATTGTTGATAAATATGCCCTTGCTTTACGCTTGATTTTGAGGTAAAATAGAATAATATAAGGCAATGTTATGGCAAAAAACATAGTAATAGACAATCCAAAAGAGCAGGATTTAATAAGGGACTTAGAAAGCAGAACCGATATTAAGGCCGAAAGAATAAAGCGGTTATTGAAGTTTCCTGATTTAACAAAAAAAGAAAATTCTCCTGTAAAAATTTTAGTTGACCAGATAATTAAATTGCCAAGATTTAAAGATTTTGATTTAATTGATTTTCCAAGGGTTGTTACGGTTGAACAAGGATTCGATTTATTAAATACTCCCAAAGATCATCCAATCAGGAGAGAAACAGATACTTATTATCTCACCGACAAAGATGTTTTGAGACCGCAGACAACTGCAATGTGGCCGTTTTATTTGAGAGATCAGGAAGTTTTAAAAAGATTAGAAGAAGAGGGCCACGTTGAAGCGCTTTCAGCTGGAATTGTTTTTCGCAAAGACGAAATTGACAAAAACCATTTTCCGGCTTTTCATCAAATTGACGGATTATTAATTTGCAAAAAAGAGCAAAAGGTTATAACTATGGATGATTTGAAGGAAGTAGAGATTGATATTGCAAAAAGTATTTTTGGAAAAGATATTGAATACAAATTTTTGGTAGATTCTTTTCCATTCACTGACCCATCAGTTGAAATGGATATTAAAATGGGAGGGGACTGGATGGAGGTGGTTGGCTCGGGATTGGTTCATACGCAAGTTTTAAAGAATTTTGGGTTGGACCCCGAAGTTTACAATGGCTGGGCATTTGGCTTTGGAATAGACAGGCTGGCTATGGTTAAAATGGAAATTCCAGACATTAGGATTTTATGGTCAGACGACCCCAGGATTACAAGCCAATTTAAAGATATAAACAGCAAATATAAAGAGGTTAGCAAATACCCCGAAACTGCCCGCGACATATCTTTTATTATAGACAAAAATATAAATTTAAATAATTATTATGAAATCGTGCGCGATTTTGTCCCGATGACGAAGTCATCGAGGATCCTCGACGGCAAAGCCGTCGGGACAGAAAATTTTGTACCAATAATTGAAGAAGTAAAACTTTTAGATGAATACGAAGACGAAGAGAAATTTGGTAAAGATAAAAAATCATATACATTTAGAATTGTTTACAGAAGCCCGGAAAGAACCTTAACCAACGAGGAAATAAACAAAATTCAAGGCCAAATAAGGGAGCACACCCAAAAAGAATTAAACGCCGAACTAAGGTAGGGCAGGTTAATGAGTGTTAACCTGAAAAGCCCTGCTTGCACGCGTGAGTAGACGCGTGAGTAGGAATGCAAGTAGTAAAATAATTTTTAAATAATATGAAATTAAATATAAAATCTTCAGATGACGAGCCGAAAAAAGAGCTAAAAAAAGTTGTTGCAGAAAAAAAACCGGCTCCTGTTAAGTCAGTAAAAGAAAAGCCGGCAGAAAAAAAATCAGAAAAGGTTGAGGCAAAAGAAGAGACAAAAAAAACAGAAGTTATAAAAGAAACTCCAAAGATAGAACCCAAAAAAGAGAGAAAAGACGGAGAATATACCGCCAAAGACATTTATGTTTTAAAGGGTTTAGAACCAGTCCGCCAGAGACCGGGAATGTATATCGGTTCAACCGGTGTAGATGGATTGCATCATTTAATTTGGGAGGTGGTAGATAATTGTTTAGATGAAGCAATGGCAGGATATGCTAAAAATATTGAGGTTGTTTTATTACCGGAAAATAGAGTAAAAATTTCCGATGACGGCAGGGGAATCCCAGTTGAAAAGCATGCTGATACCAAAAAATCAGCTTTGGAAACCGTAATGACTACTTTGCATGCTGGAGGAAAGTTCGGCGGAGAAGCTTACAAGGTTTCCGGCGGATTGCATGGAGTCGGCATTTCAGTAGTGTGCGCTCTTTCAACATATATGTTGTCTGAAGTCCATCGCGATGGCGGAATTTATCAGCAGGAATATTTCAGGGGCCAGCCCAAAACCGCGGTAAAACGGGTAAGCGACAGTAAAAAAACAGGAACCATACAAACTTTTGAGGCAGACCCCCAAATTTTCAAAGAAATAAAATACGACCCGAAAAGAATTTTAAACCATTTGCGCCAGCAGGCATATTTAACAAAAGGAGTAAAAATTATTTTTAAAGATGAAAGAGACCTGCCTGCGCAGGCAGGAAAGAGGGAAGAATTAAGTTATACTTTTTATTTTGAGGGAGGAGTGGCGTCTTATGTAAGATATCTTGTTGAAGGAAACACGCCGCGCCATTCGAATATTTTTTCTGTCGCTTCAACAAAAGAAGATATTTTTGTGGAGGCAGCTTTTCAATACACACAGGAAATGGAATGCATTGAAGAAAGTTTTGCCAATAATATTTATACTCCGGAGGGAGGCACGCACATTTCCGGTTTTCGCACCGCTTTGACAAGGTCGTTAAACGATTATGCCCGCAGGGAAGGATTTTTAAAAGAAAAAGATGAAAATTTTTCAGGAGATGATGTAAGAGAAGGCATGACAGCGGTCATTTCTGTAAAAATTCGCACTCCGCAGTTTGAGGGCCAGACAAAAGCAAAGCTTGGAAATCCTGAAGCAAAAAATGCTGTTGAGACCGCTGTGTCTGAGGGCTTGTCAGATTATCTTGAAAGAAATCCTTCGGATGCAAGAGCAATAATTGAAAATTGTTTACTTGCTTCAAAAGCAAGGCTGGCTGCAAAAGCTGCCCGCCAGACGGTTTTGAGGAAAGGGGTTTTAGAGGGCTTGGCCCTGCCGGGAAAATTAGCTGACTGTTTGTCGCGCAAAGCAGAAGAATCAGAATTGTATATAGTTGAGGGTGATTCAGCCGGAGGCTCAAGCAAAATGGCCCGCGACAGGAGGTCACAGGCGATATTGCCTTTAAGAGGAAAAATTTTAAACGTTGAAAGGGCAAGATTAGACAAAATGCTAGCTTCAAAAGAAATTAAGGCTTTAATTATTGCCATGGGAGCTGGAATTGGAGAAGACTTTAATATAGAGAAGTTAAGGTACCACAAAATTGTTATTATGACAGACGCTGATGTTGATGGAGCCCACATTAGAACCTTGCTCCTAACTTTCTTTTACAGGCATTTTAAGCCTGTTGTTGAAGCTGGCCATATTTTTATTGCCCAGCCTCCGCTCTATAAAATTCAGTCAGGAAAAACAGTAGAATACGTTTATACAGACGACCAAAAAGACAAAATTTTAAAAAATATTGGAAAAACATCTGGCGTATCAATACAAAGATATAAAGGTTTGGGAGAAATGAATCCTGAACAGCTTTGGGAAACAACAATGAACCCTGAAAATAGAACGCTTTTGCAAGTTCAGGTTGAAGAGGCCAGGGAGGCAGACAAAACCTTGGATATTTTAATGGGCGAGCAAGTAGAGCCCCGTAAAAAATTCATACAAACGCACGCTAAAGCTGCCAAAAACATTGACATATAATGCTTCTTGACTTATCCGTTTATATCGGCTATTATGTAATTAGATACATAAATGGCCTTAGCGGCCGTTTTTAAAACCATGAATATAATACAAAAAATAAATTCATTTTTAAAAGAAGTATGGGTTGAGTTAAAAAGGGTAAGCTGGCTTTCCAGAAAAGACGTTTTTAAGTACACCATGATTGTGCTTGGAATTACAGCTGCCGTGTCTGCTTTTTTGGGCGGTTTGGATTTTATTTTTTCAGAAATAATTAAGAGATTAATTTTTTAATAATTGAAAATATATGCCAAAGCAAGTTGTTGAACAAGAAAAAAATTGGTATGTGATACACACTTATTCAGGATATGAGGATGCGGTTGCCAAAAACCTTAAACAGAGAATTGAGTCTTTGGGTATGGAAGACAAAATTTTTAATGTTATAGTTCCCAAGGAAAAAAAGATAAAAATAAAAAACGGAAAAAGAAAAACAGTTGAAGAAAAAATTTATCCAGGTTATGTGCTGGTTGAAATGATAGTTACCGACGCCTCGTGGTATGTTGTAAGAAATACGCCAAGAGTAACAGGATTTTTAGGAGCTGGAACTACGCCCATTCCTGTTTCAAAAAAAGACATAGATGATTTGATGAAAAGAATGGAAGTATCAGAGCCCGAGTTTACAATTGACTTTGAGGTTGGGGCTGCTGTTAAAATTATAGACGGCCCGTTTAAGGGTTCTGAAGGAAAAGTTTCTGAAATTGACAGGGAAAGGGGAAAGATTAAAGTGCTGGTAAATATGTTCGGCAGAGATACCCCTGTTGAGCTGGATTCTTTGCAAATTAAAAAATTATAAAAATAAAAAAATGGCAAAAGAAATTAAAGCTATAGTTAAAATACAAATTCCAGCAGGCAAGGCAACTCCAGCCCCTCCAATAGGGCCTGCTTTAGCCCAGCACGGATTGAATATCGCTGAGTTCTGCCAGAAGTTTAATGCAGCAACCCAGCAAATGTCAGGTTATACAATTCCAGCTGAAGTTACAATTTATAAAGACAGGTCTTATACCTTTAAGTTAAAAACGCCGTTGGCTTCAGAACTGTTAAAAAAAGCAGCTGGAATTGAGAAGGGGTCAGGAGTGCCGAATAAAACAAAAGTCGGCAAAGTTACAAAAGCCCAGCTAAAAGAAATTGCAGAAAAAAAGATGCCAGACTTAAACACGACAGACATAGAGCAAGCAATGAAAATAATTGCCGGCACAGCCAAAAACATGGGAGTAGAAGTCGTGAATTAGCAGTCCTGAAAATCTAAATTTTTAAAGACCACCGAAAGGTGGTCTTTTTTTTGTGTAGCAACATTCGTGTTGTAAAAGGTCGAAATTATTAAAAATCATTGTCCTCGTAAAATTGTGTTTTCCACAATGAAAAAGTATGCGATTGGCGCAAGTGCAGTTGCAACGGGTTTGTTTGGCTTAGTCGCCTCAACCTTTGCAGCCGGTGAGATAATCACCTTGCCGTTGACCGCAGTCGCGGATTTGACTGGTAACGCCAGCCAAATAATGTCGGACGTTTGGGTCTTGGTTGCGGTAGCAATCGGTATCCCGATGGGTTTCTATATTATCCGCAAGGTTATCGCTTTAATTCCTAAACACTAAAAGCGGGCGGGGCGGGCTCGTAGAGAGGCGGGCCCGCCAACCGCAATACAAGGATTATATAACTATGTTTATCAATTGGACGAGCGATATGACAAACGCAGTGCTTGCCAGTGCCACAGGTCTGATCACAGACTTAACGCCCCTGCTTACGATAATTATTGGCATTGGAATCGGACTGATTGTTTTTTACGCAATAGTTTCTGCGATAAGGGGACACTAAAAAACTATGGATGACATACTCCATATTGCTTTTGACTGCTTCAATGTAGCCCGATATATTTTTTCAAATATCGGATCTTTGTTTGGGTACTTGTTTGCTCCGCTAACAGGGCTCTTTAATTTTGCAAAGGGCTTTTTTGATGGCATAGCAAGCACGCCACCGGCGACAGCTGTGAGTTGGGTATTCCCGGACAACATAATGGCCGTGTTCAATGCGATTCCATATTTCAATGTCATTGAGTACGCCTGTGGCGCCGGAATTTCAGTTTTAATTTTAGTCTTTATTTTCCGCCGCCTCGCGGAGTTCTAATCATGAAAAAGTTTAAAAACCTACTTCTAATCGCGTTATTTGTCCTCGGGCTAGGTTTTTGTGGCGTTGCTAATGCGACTACTTATTACATTTACAATCCGCAATTTTACGGTGCTACTGTTTCGGGTTCTTTAGCCCCATATTTTACCGGCGATGTTTTCGTTCCAGCCTCAGGCGGTTCAGATTGCACATACACCTCACTATACCGCTTTCATCAAGGCTATTACCCCGAACACAATCAGCCGTCTTTGGATTATGTCGGTGCGTTTAGTGATTTTTATGAAAACTTTCAAGGCAGGTGCGGGCAACATGTAGCAATGCACACAGAATTGGCGGGGCAAGGCGCAGGCAACTATATCCTTTCAAACCCACCGGGTTGTCCGCAGTACAACAACTGGACGCCGTCTTATTGTATTTTTTACTGGGACGGAGTAACCGCCAATATGAATAATTGTTCTCTTGTGCCTACAACGCCAACGCTTGATATATCTACACCCGCGAGCGGGACCACAATCACGAGCAATTCAACGACAATTTCGGGCAACTATTACGCACTCTCTCAAGGATTTTACGGCTGGGGATACCTGCATATATGGCTTTACAACCCAAACACTCAGGAGCACTCGCAAACCAAAACATTACAAATTACAGGTCAAAGCGGCAGTTTTAGTTTCCCTATTTCAGAATTTGGGATTACCGAAAACGGAAATTGGCAATTAAAAGCAAATCAGGAATGGGACGCAAACACTTTTGTTGATTTAACGCCCGAGCCGGTAATTACTTTTAATTTTGATGTTGCCGGCAATTCAATTCCTTACACCTTTGTTGATTGGGATACCTGGTATCCAGAGAATGCCGCAGGAGGCTACACGGTGCCGTCGGATTTCGCCGATTCCATCGAAGGTTTCTTTGAACCCATATTTACCAACGCCTATCAGTTCGCCAATCGCACTCTTGCATATTTCAATGCCGATACATCTTACGACAAAGGACACGAGATTGGTTTGGTTTTTCCGACAACGCAGGCATACCTTGATAAAATTAACATTTTCTTTGGCGGATTTCCCTTAATCCAGTTTTTTGAATTTCTGATAATCGTAATGCTCGGGATTTTTATAATCCGCACCATATTTAAATTCATTCCGTTTTTCGGGTAGTTGCCGCCGGCGGGAAGTCCCACGAGGACACTGAACCGCCGGCTACAACTGCTCAAAAGGCGGATTCTGCGAGCCGTGAGTGAAGATAGAAATTACACGGCAGACAGACATTGTTGGAAGTTAAATTGATTTTTACAATGTAAAAGAAAAGCCGTCCCTTGTGGTAATTCCAGACGGCTTTCGGACTATCATATGATAGTTTTCAAGTTAAATCAAGCCAAAATTAGCCAGCTCTCGCACGCTGAATGGGTTGCGAGCAAAGGGATTTAGGGTTAACTTCTACGGGCGAGTTCTTCAAAAACTCAACGCCCGTGGAAGACCTGTTTAAGCAGGACAAAGGGATTTATATTATTCGGAGATTTTCAAAAAACAGAGAATAGTAAATAAAATCGGCAAAAAATTAAAAAAACAAAAATATGACAAGTAAAAACAAGCCAAGAATTTATTGGGACGAGTACAGGCAATGCTACTACGTCACATTTTTTGAGGACACAGAATGCGATGAGATAGTATCTGCCTGGGAAAGGTTCAAAGGTCGTCCGTCAAAACAAAAAAGAAAACATGATACACATACCAATTAAAACAAAAGACGATGCTATGAAATTATTTAACTTGTTTAAGAAAAAAGAGTTAGAGGGTTTGGACAAGGCCTTGGCGATGGGCATGATCACAGAAGAAGAAAAATTGAGAATCGCAGCCGCGAGGGCCACTGAAACATTGGATAAGTTTTTGGAGAAAAAAGGTCGACCAAAACACCAAACTGCGAGAAAATTGTGATTTCGCCTTGACTTATGAAAAGCTTTCGCACACCCTTTGACAGACGATTGAAAAATGGCAAGCGTGGGTTCAAAATGGGGCAGTCCGATGAAAGAAGGTATCTGGTTGATTACCGCAAAGGAAAATACGTGATCATAGACTTAACATTAAAAAAACGAGGACACTCTCAAAAATTCAAATGACTTACGAATTTTTTGTTGGTTTCATCGACGGGGTAGCTGCCGCAATAATATTATTCATATTTTTAACCTCAATACACAATGAATTGTAATTTTTTACAGCCAGTAAATTATTTAGGCTTGCCTCCAGAAAAAGGTGACCCTTTTGCTTTCTCTCAAATGGTTTGTGACGGCACAATAGGCGAGGGATCAACAATAGAGCAGATTAATGGCACAGGCAATTTTTGGATCGCCAAACAGCTAGATTACGGGCAAGTTCTTATATTAACCTTTTTACTAATTTTCTTTGTCGGGTTTGTTGTAAAATTCCTTTGGAATTTCAACAAGCAGGACAGCGACCAAAAACTATGACTTTTACAGATTCTAGTGTCAGCGAATTTTTAGGAATGATATTTTTCTACCCGTTTGTTTTCTACACGCTGTTTTTACTTTTTACAGGCATTGAGGACGCAATCATTTTCTGGTTTCGCCGGAAGGATTACCCCTCAAAGCCATCTGATTTATGATAACCACAGACGAAATTTTAATAAACGCCTTCTTTGCCTTTTTCTATTGCCTAGGCAGTGTAGTCGATTATATTTGGGCAGGGGCTTTTGCCGGATCAATAGTTTTAACGATAACGAGGCTATTGGCCAAAAAAGATTAAATTATATGAAAACAACAAAGAAACTAATTTGGCATACTGAGAAGCGGAAAGTGGGCGAGCTAATCCCGTTTGAGCAGAACCCTAGGACAATGAGCGACAAGCAATTAGAAGATTTGAAGAAAAGTGTTTCAAAGTTTGATTTAGTTGAGATTCCGGCGATAGATACAGACAATAAGATTGTCGCCGGACACCAGCGGCTAAAAATTATGCAGCTGTTGGGCCGGAGCGAAGAAGAGATTGATGTCAGGATGCCGAACAGAAAATTAACTGAGGCGGAATTCAAGGAATACAATCTTCGCAGCAACAAAAATACCGGCGAGTGGAACTTCGACGAGCTGGCCAATTTTGATGAAGAACTTTTAAAAGAATTCGGTTTTAACGAAAATGAGTTGGACAACATTTTTGGATTAGAAAAAGCAGATGATTTTGATTCGGCAAAGGAAACAGAAAAAGCAATACAACATCCTCACGGCGTAAAAGCAGGGGACTTGTGGCAGTTGGGCGAGCATAAACTAATTGTGGGCAACGCAACAGATCCGAAAGCGTGGAAAAAGCTGATGGGCCAAGAAAAGTTTGATTTTATGTTTACGGATCCGCCGTATCGGTTGGCTTACTGCAAGAAACGAGTCCGCAAGGTGAAAACAAAAGACGGATGGAAAATTAAAGCTGAAAGGGAATATGAAAGCGTTGGCCAAACAGACGCGATGGGTAAAGGATTCGGATATAAAGGCAACAGAAAATACGAAGGCGTTATCCAAGCCGGCGGTGTTCCGGAGTTTGATGAATGGCTTTCAATAGCCAACCAGTTTAAGAACGAAAAAGGCTCAAACGTCATGGTGTTCGAGAATTGGAGAAACACTCCCGACCTTTGGGGAGCCATAGAAAAATACTGGGTGATTCAAAATATGGCTATATGGCACACGCCAAACAGGACACAGGGATTCTCGGCAAAGTATAAATTCTTCAACAGGTTTGATGTCGCTCCGATTGCCGGTGACGGAGTTAATAATGAAATTGATGAGGAAGGATTTCAGGAATATTTGGAAAACAAAGGACAAAAATTGTTAGACACTTACGAAATATCGCTTTACGGCAAACAGGGCAAACCGGACTGGAATAAAGGCAAAGGCACAAAGTTTTGGGTTATGGGCGACCACATAACACATGCAACAGATTCGGCTTCTCAATCCGGACAGAACTTAATCTTTGGCACAAAGCCAATTCCAGTGCTTGTGCCGTACGTAAAAATACTTTCTCCAAGAAATGGAATTGTGATGGAGCCATTTGGCGGATCGGGTTCAACAATAATCGCATCTGAAATTATGAAAAGGAAGTGTAGGGCAATTGAATTGTCGCCTTTATACGCAGAAGTGATAATCGCGAGGTTTGAAAGGTTTACCGGTCAAAGGGCAATAAAAGCAACAAAGTAGGGGATTTTGAGCAACCACAGAGGCTCCAAACAAGAGATTCGTGGTTGAGTGGGGTAAATATATGGGTCAGGAACAAATAACAAAAACACCTGATATATCAGGTAATAACAGGGAAAAAAGGGATGATAATGGCAGGTTCAGGCCAGGGTTGAGCGGAAATCCAATCGGAAGGCCAACCGGCTGTGTTTCGATTACAGCAGAAATCAAAAAGAAGCTTCAAGAGGTGCCTGACGGCCAGCAGAAATCATACCTGGAATTACTAATCAACAGAATTTTAAAACAGGCAGTCGTTGACGGAAATGAGCAGATGATAAAACAAATTTGGAACTACATAGACGGCCCACCAAGGCAAGCTGATGATCCGGAACTAGTCGCCCCGATTGTGCATATTAGTCTTTTAAATAAAAACGGTATGGAAGTTCGGGAAGAGAGTAACGAAAAATTTTTAGCTTAAATTTAGTTGCTTCCAACAAAAGAATAGTGTAAAATTAAGCAAGATTAAATAGGTGTTTTGATCTATCTAATTTATGTTGGACGCAACAATGCTAAATAAAAATAAAAAAGTTAGTGGAGTAAAATCTGATGAGGATTTTGTTGTCTGTTCAGATAAATTATTGAATATTATATGTTTATAGATAAAAAAATTATCTTATCACCGTTAATAATTTTGTCCTTTTTGGCTATACTTATTTTGCCAAGTTTTTTTAATATGTGTATTCCAGACGGCTGTACTTTCAGCCCGAATGTTTGTAGTGACGGTGCTTGCATTAATGAGACTATAGGACAACACCTAGGCGAAAAATCACAATTATTTAGCGCCATCATTAAACTGCAGATGTTTGTTCTCATTAATTTTTTTGTTTTATCTTTTATTGCCAATAAATACTTAGAAGATAAAAAACTGGTTTATGCAAAATCGTACGCAAAACAATGGCCAACATCATATTCATTTAACGGGATTAATTATTTAATTGAGGCTTTTTCTAGGGGCATTGTAAATCCTAAAATTTTTTAATACCTAAAAACCGTCTTTGCTTACTTTATAGTAATCTCATAGGCGGTTTTTTATTAGAAGTAATTATAATTAAAATAATTTATGAAAAATATAATAAACACAATCAAGAAGCTAAATAAAAACACAATAATCGTAGCAATTGCCGTAATAGGAATAATTGTTGTCGGCGTATTAATCGCAAAACCAAACTTTTCTAATCTAATCGGTTCTGGGGTGTCTGCAAAGGAGGTTGCGCAAAAATCATTAGATTATATAAATAACAATGGACTTAGTCAGACGCCAGCAACATTATCAGGAGAAGTGAGCGAAGAATCAGGATTAATAAAATTCAAGGTTAAAATGGGCGCCAACGAGTTTGACTCATATGCGACCAGAGACGGAAAATTGTTATTTCCACAGGTATTCAATATGGGTGATAAAAAAGCAGAAACAGCAAGCAATCAGCCATCAGGTGAGCAAAAACAACAGGTAGCTTCTTCTGTAACAAAGTCTGACAACCCCGTTCTTGAATCATATATAGTTGCAAGATGTCCGTATGGCTTGCAGATGCAAAGAGCGATGAGCGAGGCAATTAAGAGTATGCCCGATTTAGGCAAATATATGAAAGTTAGATATATTGGATCTGTTACAAACGATGGGAAGAATATAACCGCTATGCACGGGGAGGCTGAAGCAAAAGAAAATTTGAGGCAAATTTGCATAAGAGAAGAGCAACCTGAAAAATATTGGAATTATGCCGCTTGTCAAATGAAATCATCGGGTCAGGAAGTAGCCTGTGAAAAATCTACAGGAGTTGATTCTTCAAAACTTAATTCTTGTATGTCGGACTCGAACAGGGGCGTAGCTTACGCAAAGAAAGATTTTGAGGGGCAAGATAAATATAGTGTTTCTGGCTCGCCAACAATGGTTTTAGGAAATGCAGTAATATCTGAAGATAGTTTTGGGGGAAGGTCTGCTGACGGAATAAAATCGATGATTTGCTCTGGATTTAATAATCAGCCAAGCTTTTGCACAACAAAATTAAGCACAAGTCCGGCGGCAACAAGTTTTTCTGAAAGTGTAACATCGGGTTCCGCAGCTCCAGCTTCCAATAGCGGATCTGGTTGCCACGCAGCACAGTAAATAGATGATAGATGAAGTAAAAATAAGAAAAGATTTCCCGATATTTGATAAAAATATAAATGGCAAACCCGTTGTGTATTTCGATTCAGCCTGCATGAGTCTAAAGCCCAGACAGGTTGTTGAGGCGATGAGTGAATACTATTTTGACTACCCTGCGTGTGCAGGGAGAAGCTCTCATCGCCTCGGAGAAATGGCGACTAAAAAAATTAAAGAAACACGCCAGTCTGTAGCTCAATTCATAAACGCCAAGAGCGAAAAGGAGATTGTTTTTACCAGAAATACGACAGAGTCAATAAATTTAGTCGCCAACTCCTTTGATTTGAAGGCAGGGGATTTAGTCCTTACTACTGATAAAGAACATAATTCAAATCTTATTCCTTGGCAACTGTTATCAAAACGAAAATCAATAAGACATGAAATTGTAAAATCGAAAGAGGATGGCGAGTTTGATGTGGAATTGTTTAAGGAGATGGTTAAGGGAGCAAAACTGGTTTCAATGGTACATAGGTCTAATCTGGATGGAACCGCCATTCCCGCCAAGGAAATTATTAAGATTGCACACGAGAATGGTGCGCTGGTTTTATTAGATGCCGCTCAAAGCATTCCTCATCAAAAGGTTGACGTGAAAGATTTGGATGTTGATTTTCTTGCTTTTTCTGGGCATAAGATGCTGGGGCCGACCGGAACAGGTGTTCTGTATGGAAAATATAAATTATTGGAGGAACTTGAGCCGTTTTTGGTTGGCGGAGATACAGTGGAATATTCCACATATAAAGAATACAAAATGCTTTTGCCTCCGGAAAAATTTGAGGCGGGGCTTCAGGATTACGCAGGGATCATCGGGCTGGGAGTGGCTGTAAAATACTTACAGTTAGTGGGGTTTGATGATATCCAAGATCACGAGTTTAAGTTAAATAGATATATAACAGAAGAGTTAATTAAAATTCCCAGGATTAAGATTATTGGCCCTACTAATTCTGCCTTGAGATCTGGTATTATTTCTTTTTATATAGAAGGCTTAAATATGAATCAGTTTGCTGTGATGTTAGATAGCATGTCTAATGTGATGATTCGCTCGGGGAGGCACTGCGTGCATTCATGGTTTGATGCGAGGGGAATAATAAATTCAGCAAGAGTTTCCTTGTATTTTTACAATACAATGAAAGAAGCTAAAATTTTTGTTGAAAGCATTAACAAAATAATTAAAATTATATAATTCAATGATATGTATTATAGCCCTAGTGGTTTTTTCCATTGTGGGAATATTCAGCGCAACGCATAGGGCTTTGGCAAAAGAAGCTCTTGATTGCGTTCTACGCAGAGTAACTTTCCGACCGTGCAATACGGGATTCGATGAGAAGATGAAGGGAATGATTGTTGGTAGACTGCTAAATAGGTCTGTCTTCGCAGCTCGTTTTGTAAAAAAATACTTTGAGTTCATTTCTTGGGGATTTATTGTTTTGACACTAGTTAGCGGTTTTTATACAATTCAGGGAGGATACAACTTCTATCTTTACGGAAGTTGCAATGGATTAAACCAAAGCGGATTTTGCGCTTTCGATCCAAAGGGAGAGAACAATAAGGTTACCGACATAAGCCAGACGTGCGGCACTGAGGAAAAATCAGAAAAAAATGTTTCATTAAGTGGCGTTGATTTATCATCTTTTCCCTCAAAGAATGTCGGTTCTAAAGATACAGTAGTTCTAATTGGGTGTTATGAATGCGACTATACTAGAAAGGCATATCCTGATATTCAAAAACTAGTTCGAGAGAAAAAAACTAACTATATTTTTGCTCACTATCCGGCTAAAGAAAATACCAATTTTCTGTCTGAAGTCGGCTATTGCGTATACAAAGAGTACGGAGAAAGATTTTGGCCATTTAACGATTATTTATTTACAGTCGATAAAGTGCAAATTTATCAACCCTCATATGTTGAGATGATATTGAGAAACTTTGATTTTGATGTTAATAAAATAAATGAATGCGTTGAGAATCCTGTAACTAAACAATTGGTTAGTGAACAGGTCGGTGAGTTAAGAAAAACTCATTTGTATGGAACACCCACAGTCTTTATAAATGGTAAGGCGTTTGTCGGGCCTAAACCTTATAGAGTGTATAAAAGTGTGCTTAATAAATTTATTATCTTTTAAAAATATGGATGATTGCGATAGCTGTAAAAATATAGACCAAAATAAAATAAAACCAGCACATAGTAAAATTTGGTGGCTGGTGTTTGCGTTGTTGCTGATTGTTCCCCTGGAAATCCTTTCATTCTTTTCGGTTGATTTAGGTTTGTGGCTCAAGCTGCCATTTTTCATTGCCATAATATTTATTTTTGGCAGAAAAATAATGGTGAGCGGATTTAAAAACCTGCTAAAGTTTAATTTTTCTGATATTAATCTTTTAATGTCGATTGCCATTATCGGAGCGATAGTTTTGCAGAAATTTGAAGAAGCTTCTATTATCGTGGTTCTATTCGGTTTGGGCGAGGCTTTGGAAGAATATGGCATAAAACGCAGCCATTTAGCCTTGGAGAAATTAATTAATAATTCCCCAAAAACCGCCGAGCTCAAATCGGGCAATATTAAAGTAGCCATAGAAAAGGTTAAAGTAGGAGAAATAATAATTATTCGTCCGGGAGATAAAATCGGCCTTGATGGCGAAGTGGTTTATGGCGACAGCTTGGTTGACCAATCAATGATCACGGGTGAGCCGCTACCGAAAAGTAAAATGATAGGCGACAAAGTATATGCTGGTTCAATCAACAATGGCGGCTATTTAGAAGTGAAAGTATTGAAAGAAGCTAAAAATTCTACATTAAATAAAATTGTTCAGCTAACCAGTGAAGCTGCCAAAAAAAAGGCAGACTCTCAAAAGTTTATTGAAAAATTTGCCCGTTATTACACGCCAGCGGTAACCTTTATAGCTTTAGCGTTATTTATTATACCAGTATTATTTTTTAACGGCTCGGCTCAATTCTGGCTAATACAATCCTTGACTCTGCTTCTTATTTCTTGCCCGTGTGCCTTAGTGATATCAACGCCGATTTCAGTCTTTTCAGCGCTTGGAAACGCAAGCCAGAAAGGAGTCTTGATTAAGGGTGGCAAAGTTATTGAAAATTTATCTCAAATAAAAGAGATTGGGTTTGATAAAACTAAAACGCTGACAGTCGGCAAGCCCGAAGTAACAAATATTATCCCATTTAATGGTTTTACCAAAGAAGAGGTGTTAAGTTGCTCTGCCGGCCTTGGAGAATTTTCCGAGCATCCGTTATCGCAAAGCGTCGTTGAAATGGCAAAAGAGGAAGGAATTGATATTCACAAATTTAATAATTTTGAATCAATCCAAGGGCAAGGAGTTTTAGGAGATTGCACTGTTTGCACAGATACCCGCCATTGTTTGGGAAAAATAGGAATGCTCGAAAATCAGTTTAACGGCGTTAATTTTAACAAGTTAATGGAAAATGAAAAAAATGAACTGGAAGGAGAGGGCAAAACAGTGATATTTTTAGGAGATAGCAAGCAAATAAAAGGGATGATTGCTTTGTCAGATAAAATTAAAAGCGATTCTAAACTAGTTATAGATAAACTTCAAAAGTTAAATATTGGCTGTTATATGGTAACCGGTGATAACGACGGAGCGGCTCAATATGTCGCCAAAGCATTGAACATATCCGAAATATATTCGGAAAAATTACCGGAGGATAAAGCCGACATCATCGTCGATAAATCAAAACAAAATATTAAGGTGGCAATGGTAGGTGATGGCATTAATGATGCACCATCTTTGGCTAGCGCTAATGTTGGAATTGCCATGGGATCTCTCGGTTCTGATGTAGCCATTGAAAGCGCTGATGTAGCTTTAATGAATGACGATCTTAAAATGATTCCGTATTTAATTGAATTGAGCAGAAAAACGGTAGCTAAAATAAAATTTAATACCTACTTTGCATTAAGCACAAAATTTGTCTTCTTGGCTCTAGCTGTCGCCGGTTTAAGCAACTTATCGCTAGCTATTTTTGCAGATGTCGGAGTTACATTATTGGTTGTTTTGAATGGTTTGAGTTTGTATAGATTTAAGGCTAGTTAATGCGGGTTTTTACAGAAAAATTAAAGTTTGAGTTAGTTAGAGTTAACTTGACTTTTGTGGAGGGGTCTGGTAGTGTCAAAAATAAGAGAAAATTAATCAAATATTAACCATTTCCCCTAGGGGAGCGTGTGGCAGGTAGAAAACCTGTTGACATGGCTGCATGAGTGGTATAATAAATAGCAAGAGGAGTAATCCTCGTGTCGTTAATTAAAACGACAAACTACTTACGCCACTAGCATGCAGCCGGTGGCGTTTGTGGTTTATGAAACTAGCAAATGCAAAAATTGAATGGATTGCATGGATTATTAGCAACCAATTTGGTTGCTTGAAGGACTTTTGTATCGAGTGGGAAAAGATTCAAATTAATAGGTTGGTTGTGCCGCCGATTCCGAAAGGATCGGCGGTTTTGTTATATGAAACTATATGATGGGATAAAACAATTTAATCAGTGGCGGGCGCTAAAGGTGAAACGCATAGACGGATATGACCTTGATTTGAGGCAGTTTTGCATATTCGTAGGCAACAAGGAAATTGAGGACGTAACAATTCAAGAGATAGTGGCTTGGCTTGGCTGGTATAAAAAACTGGATTTTGCCGCTTGGACTGTGCTGAAAAAGGCAATGGCTCTGCGTAAATTCTTTGAGTACTATGGCAGAATGAAATTTGATGTTGTGGATTACTGGTTAATTCCAATGCCACGGAAGGAGTTTACAATGCCCCGTGTCTGCACAGAGCAGACGTATAGGCAACTATTAAGCGTTATACCAAAGAAAAGCACGACCTATTATCATCTACGAAATAGGTGTTTGATAAATCTTGTTTGGGACACCGGAGCAAGGCTGGGTGAAATTGTCGCCTTGAACACGGGTGACTTGGATCTAAAAAATCATTCAATAGTTATTAAAACGGAAAAGAGCCGAGGAATGCGACCATTCAGAAAAATACCTTACGGAAAAGAAAGTGCGGTTTCGATGAGAAAATGGATGAGAAAACGAACGGAAATTGCGAAAGAGCGGGATTTGCCACAACCGGAAGCTTTGTTTATTGGACTGAAAGGCGGCAGTGGCATCGCCGGCAGAAGATTGGCAATGTGTGCGGCCGGAGAAATATTTAGAAAATATTCAAACAAAGCCGGCCTGCCGTACGTGAATGCACACTCGCTTAGGCATCACTTCGGCACGGATCTGGCCAAAAGGGGATTCAATAATTCGTTAATTTCAGAGGCACTGGGCCACAGCCAGCTGTCGTCATCATTCCAGTATACGCAAGTAAATAATGAGGATCTTGAGTTCGCATTGCGAAAAAGGTTGAATTAAAATTTGACACGCGGTCTTGGCGGAGTATAATTATATAAAAGACGAAGGAGTTTGATAATTTGGGTAGAAATTCTCTTTCGGTGTGTCTAAAATTTATTTCGTGGACTGCGAGAAATATGGGCATAGAAATTAAGGAATAAACATAATAAATTACACTAAAACCGAGATTCAAATCTCGGTTTTTGGTTGTGTTAATGCTCAATTGAATTTTTATAGGATATTATGGTATACTAAAAATGAACCTAAAATTATGAATGTAAACGAGATAAAAAATAAAATAAAGAGCGAGGAGCCATTTTTAAGAGAAAACTTCCGAGTCAAAAAAATCGGCATTTTTGGCTCGTACTCGCGAGGCGAACAAAGGAAATCCAGCGACATTGATGTCTTGGTTGAATATTATGAAGCTCCCAGTATGTTTGAATATTTGGATTTGGAGGAATTTTTAAGCAAGATTTTGAATGGGATTAAGGTTGACCTGGTAATGAAAAATTCCTTGAAGCGCTACATTGGCGAACGCATATTAAGCGAAGTTATTTACATATGAGAAAATCTTCACCAAAGAGAAGTTATAAGGATTATTTGCTGGATATGGAAGACGCACTAAATAAAATTGAGAAATTTTCTGAAGGATTTGATTTTGAAAAATTTTGTGAAGATGAAAAAACTCAAGAAGCTATTATTAGAAAGTTTGAAATAGTTGGCGAGGCTGTCGGAAAGGTTCCAGTAAAAGTCAAAAAAGAACATGCAAGTATTCCGTGGAAAAAAATATCAAACATGAGGAATAAGCTAATCCATGAGTATTTTGGAATTAATAAAGAAGTTGTTTGGAAAACAATAAAAGAAGATATTCCCACTCTCAAAGGCGAGATGCTAAAATTGATGAAAAATTTGGATATTGAAAATAGTCGATTGGTTTGAAATATAGCCTGCGAGGGCGTCAGTCTCTATCGGCATAGAAGTGAAAGATTAAAACGCAATAGATTTTGTAAAAATCAACCTTGAAATGGGGTTGATTTTTATTTTACTAAGGTGGTAGAATGACTATACTAAATTATTAAATGTTCGCCGAGTGGCGGAAACAATATGGAAAACCAAAAATATATTCGGCCGTCATGGGATGACTATTTTTTAAATTTAGTGGAGCCTGTAGGCAGCAGGGGAACTTGCGATAGGGGAAGAAGCGGAGCTATAATTGTTGGGCCGGGCCACACAATAATAGCAACAGGATATGTGGGGGCTGCCCCGGGCCAGCCTCATTGCGATGAAGTTGGACATTTGATACGTACGATAATCGATGAAAACGGAAATCAATCTCAGCACTGCGTAAGAACTTTGCACGCTGAAGAAAATGCAATTCTACAATGCGCAAAAGACGGCATCAACGTTCAGGGAGCTACTATTTATTGCAAAATGGTGCCTTGCTATAATTGCGCAATGAGAATTGTAAGGGTGGGAATCAAAAGGGTTGTAGCCCAAAAAAGGTATCACGCAGACCAAATGACAATAAAATTATTTAGGGATGCAGAAGTTAACTTGGTTGTTATGGATAACTCTGTTGAAGATTACAGCAATCAGGGCGTTAAACTGGAAAAAATAAAACCGGCAATAGACGAAGATGGATTTGTTTCAATTAAAGAAGTTTTAATGCAAGAAGGCAAAGTAGAAGATATAAATAACAAAGAAATAAGAGGATTTAATTAATATGAATAAAGATAACGAACTTATTTTAGTTGTCCCGAGCAAAATAATTTTTAAAAATGGTGTTTGGCAGGGATTAAAAAAAGACAATTTGGATTATTATATTGATTTAATAAAAAATAATTGCCAATTCAAAAGAAGAGGGGACGTTGAAACAGACCCCTCTTTTCAGCAGATAATTCCATATATTGTTTTTAACTATCAAGATAAATATTTTTTGTATAAATATCTTCCGAAAGCTGGCGAAAAGAGATTGGTTGACACTTATCAGCTTGGAGTTGGAGGGCATATAAATCCAGAGGATGGAGACGAGAATAAAGATATTTTAGAAGTTGGCATGATGAGAGAATGGTCAGAAGAAGTGGATTTTAAAGGAAATTTTTTAAGCAAAAAATTAGTGGGAATTTTAAACGATGATTCGGCTCCGGTAGAACAAGTGCATTTGGGTTTAGTTTATAACTTTGAAGGTGATAGTCCCGAAATTTCAATAAAAGAAACAGACAAAATGCAGGGCGAGCTAGTTGATATAAAAAGTGTGGGGGAGTATATAAAAGGCAACCCGGGCATTTGGGTGCGCATAGTTTATAACGAGTATTTAAGAAAATTATAATGATAAAAAATAATTATCCGGGAAAATTTATTGTTATTGAAGGATTGGACGGCTCTGGCAAGTCAGCCCAGGTTGATTTGGTAATTGATTATTTAAAACAAAACGAAAAAGATGTTGTTGTCACAAAAGAGCCGACTGTTGATTCAGAAGCCGGCAAAAAAGTAAAACAAGCTTTAAGACATGAAATTTCGGTAGAGCCCCTGGAATTGCAGGGTTTGTATGTGCAGGACAGAAAAGAGCATTTAGAAAATAAAGTTATTCCGGCCTTAAAAGACGGAAAATTTGTAGTTTCAAGCCGTTATGCTTTTTCAACTTTTGCTTACGGGTATTCTGACGGATTGGACGTTGATTTATTAATAAAAATGAACGATAATTTTTTATTGCCAGACTTAACTATAATTGTGGATGTATCTCCGGAATCTTGCGTGCAAAGAATTGAAGGCAGGGGGGAGCCGAAAGAACTTTTTGAAAAATTGGAAAAACTTACAAAAGTGGGTGAGATTTATAAAAAATTGCCGAATATGTTTGAAAATGTTGTTATGGTTAACGGAGAAAGGCCTATTCCGGAAGTTTCTGAAGATATTAAAAAAACAATTAATTCTGAAATTTTAAAATAATATGAACGAGCAGAGAAGAATTTATACATTGCCGAATAGTTTAATGCCGGAAGTAAAAGCGGTTACTTTTGCAAAATGTTCAAGGTCTGCCGAACCTTTTGATAAAATTGCCCAAGAGCTCACAGATGAAAAATCAGCAGAGTTCCACGATAAGTGGGTTGTTGGCTTCGGCCATTCTTCAATTGCAGAGCACGCTGTAATTTCTCTGGCCGTTGAAAATGTTTCTAATATAGCAACAAAAATTATAGAAGATTCAAGGCTGGCATCTTTTACGGAAAAATCTTCAAGATACCAGATTTTTAATAAAGATAAGCTTTATATGCCAGAAAATGTTATAAATTCAGAGCTAAAAGATGTTTATTTGGATGCTGTAAATTCATTAATGGATGTTTATGAAGTTTTAACAGAGCCAATGTCAGCTTTTATCAAGCAAAAATATCCCCGCCCCCAAGAGCAGGATGAAAAGCTTTATAACATGGTTTCAAAAGCCAGAACCTGCGATAATTTAAGGTATTTATTGCCCACAGCCGCTTTAACAAATCTTGGCATAACTATTAACACAAGAGAGTTAGAGCACTTGATTAAAAAATTGCTTTCCCATCCATTAAAAGAAATGCAGGACATAGGAAAAGAAATAAAAGAAAAAACAATGGAGCAGGTTCCGACATTGATAAAATTTGCCGATAAAAATTTGTATATTGAAAAAACAAAACAGGAGTTGAAAAAAATTGCAGATTGGGAGCTGGGCAAAGATGCCGGCCAGAATCAGGCAGTGACCATTGTTGGCTACGACCCTAAAGCTCAAAATAAATTAATTATAGCTTTACTTTATCCGTATTCTAATTTATCTTACAACGAAATTTCAGAAAAAGTTTTGCGTTTGCCTGAAGAAAAAAAAGAAAGAATAATAGACGAAGCATTAAAGCGCAGAGATAAATTTGATGCTCCTTTAAGAGAATTAGAGCATGTTTATTACACTTTTGATATTTTATTAGATTACGGAGCTTTTAGAGACGTCCAGCGCCACAGAATGTGCACGCAATCTAACCAGCCGGTAACAGTGGCGCACGGATATGACTTGCCGCCGGAAATCAGGGAAGCAGGTTTTGAAAATAAGTTTAAAGAGGTGGCAGAAAAAGCAGTTGAGGCTTATAATAAAATATATGAGGAGTTTCCCGAGGAGGCCCAATACGTTGTGCCGTTCTGTTTTAGAAAAAGAGTTTTAATAACATGGAACTTAAGAGAGCTTCATCATTTTATATCTTTAAGGTCCGGCAAAAAAGGCCATGCCTCATACAGAAGAATTGCCCAGCAGTGCTGGAGAGAGTTAAATAAAATCCAGCCCTTATTGGCAAAATATATAAGAGTGGATATGGATGATATGAATGTTTCATGGGCAGCTTCATTAGAAAACAAAGATTTTTATTATAACCCATACGCAGCAAGGCAAAATCAAAATAAATAAATTATGGCGTATAAAGCAACAATTGGATTAGAAATACACGCAGAGCTAAAAACAAATTCAAAAATGTTTTGCTCTTGTAAAAATGACCCGGATGAAAAACGGCCTAATTTTAATATCTGCCCGGTTTGTACTGCCCAGCCCGGAACCTTGCCTGTGGCCAACGAAGAAGCAATAAAAAAAGTTATAAAAACCGGACTGGCTTTAAATTGCAAAATAGCCGAAGATTCAAAATTTGACCGCAAAAATTATTTTTATCCGGATCTTCCAAAAGGCTACCAGATTTCGCAATACGACCAGCCGTTATGCGAGGGAGGTTATTTAGAAGTTGAGGGACGGAAAATAAGAATTACAAGAATACACTTAGAAGAAGATACAGGGAGTTTGGTTCACCCGGAAGGAGCAGATTATTCTTTGGTTAATTTAAATAGGGCTGGAATTCCTTTAATGGAACTGGTTACAGAACCCGACATAACATTTGGCAGAGAGGCAAGGTTATTTGCCCAAGAGTTCCAGTTTATTTTAAGGTACTTGGGAGTTTCTTCAGCTGATATGGAAAAGGGCCAAATGAGGGTGGAGGTTAATATAAGCATAAGCAAAAATGATAAACTTGGAACGAAGGTTGAAATTAAGAATTTGAACTCTTTTAAAGTTGTTGAAAAAGCAGTTGATTTTGAAATTCAAAGGCAGAAAGAGCTTTTAGAAAATAAAGAAAAAATTATTCAGGAAACAAGAGGCTGGCATGATAAAAAAGAAATTACTTTTTCCCAGCGGGAAAAAGAAGGAGCGCACGACTACAGATATTTTCCAGAGCCTGATTTACCGCCGATGCATTTTGACAAAGAATATATAAATGAGATAAAATTAAGTATGATAGAATTACCCGAACAAAGAAGAGAGAGATTCAAAAAAGAGTATGGTTTAGACGACCCCTCTGTTGAATTTTTTGTTGCAAACAAGGATTTGGGAGAATATTATGAAAAAGTTGTCTCTGAATTTGAAGAGTGGACTGAAGAGCAGGAAAATGATAAGGCTCACAAAAAGGCCGCCAAGCTTGTGGCAAATTATTTAATAACAGACATATTGGGGCTTTTGTCGGGCGCGCAATTTGTTGAGGCTGATTTTAAGATTACAGCAGAAAATTTTGCTGAATTTATAAAAATGATTTACAGGGATGAAGTTTCAAGCAAGACAGCCAAAATGGTTTTAGCTGAAATGTTTAATACAGGGGGAGACCCCTCATCAATTGTTGACGAAAACAACTGGAGGCAGATGTCTGACGATTCAGAGCTGGAAAAAATTATAAAAGAAGTTATTGAAAAAAATCCAAACGCAGTTGAGGATTATAAGTCAGGCAAACAAAATTCTTTGCAATTTTTAGCAGGACAGGTTATGAAAGAAACAAGGGGTACGGCAAAACCAGATAAAGTGCAAAAATTACTTTTAGAATTGCTGAATTAATTACATAATCAAATACGTATTTAAATACGTATTTCAAAAAAAGTAGCCCCGAATTTGCATCGTTGCAACGATGCAAATTCGGGGCTTTGTGTTGTGGGAGGGTCAGAACGGCCGGGGAATGGGGTCGCCGAAAGTCGGGCTGTACGCGTTGTTCGCCCTGTCCAAAATATGCAAACTATCAATGACGAACGCGTCCGGAAGATTGGTTACAGCTCCCGAACCTTTTGGGCATATTTTCCGCAAAAAATGGCTAAAAGCCGGGTCAATCTCGCCATAACGTATCCTGACTTCGCCGTTTTCAAGAACGGCGACTGTAATGCGATTGCTATGCGACCATCGGCATAACGTTTTCCGGCTGGCATGGACAAACCCTTCCTCACCGTGCATGGTTTCGACCCATTGCAAGCCAGTGATGTTTACGAGCCCGAAGGAACGTAAATGGCGCTTAAGCTCGTGGAAAATGTGCCCTTCTTTTTTGTGGGCGAGGGTGTTGCGCATTATCTTTCTCCTTGTTTTGGAAGTTCTGAATGCCCCTTGTGTACTGAATTTAGTTTATCATTTTTCAACAAATTTGTCAATAAGCCGTACTGCTTCCTCGCTGTTTCCAATCCAATTTATTTGTTTATCTTTTTTAAACCAAGTCATCTGACGTTTTGCAAAATGCCATGTGTTTGTTTTTATATTTTCTAAAGCTTTGTCTAATGTTATTTTTTTGGCCGCCCCGTTTTTTTCGGGGTTCAAAAAATTAATTATTTCCCGGTATCCTATAGCGTCAAAAGCCTGCTGTCCTGACCCAAATTTTTTTACTAATTTTTCTACTTCTCCAACTAATCCTTGATTTGCCATTTGGTAAACGCGGATATTTATTATTTCCTTTAGTTTTTCTGGAGGTAAAGATATCCCAATTTCCAAGACGTCAAACAAGGGCTTGCCGGCTTTTCTTTGTTTAGAAAATGGTTTTTTGGTTAAACGGCAGACCTCTAAAGCCCTTACAACTCTTCTTGGGTTTTTAGAGTCAACAATATAAGCTGCCTCCGGGTCTAATTTTACTAATTTTTTAAAAACATAATCTAATCCGCGCTTTTCTATTTCTTTTTCAATTTTTTGGCGCAAAAGCAGATTGGTCTTTACCTTTGGTATATTTAAATTTTCAACAACTGCTTTTATGTAAAGCCCTGTTCCGCCGGCCAAAATGGGCAGTTTGCCTTTTTTTTGTATATTTTTTATGGCTTTGACAGCATCTTTTTTGTATTCAGCTGCAGTGTAATTTTGGCTGGGATTTTTAATGTCTAAAAGCCAATGGGGTACGCCTTCCAAATCCAAGGGCTTGGCAGTTCCAATGTTCATGCCTTTATAAACCTGCCTTGAGTCAGCCGAAACCACCTCGCCATTATATTTTCTGGCAAGTTTAATAGCCAAATCAGTTTTCCCCGAAGCCGTCGGCCCCAAAATCACAATAAGCTTGTTATTTTTCACCCCGTTAGAAATTTTTTTATTTTTTATACTCATAGCTCAAATTCCCTTTATTTCTAACGGGGTTCATTAACTAATTCTATTAATATTTTTTCTCGACGTTTTTTTTCAGCCCAGGGCACGTTATCTTTCATTTTTGATGCAGCGGTGCCAGCGCGAGGGGAGTATTTATTTACAAAAGCCATATCAAAGCCGATTTCTTTTAATGTTTTTACAGTGTTCTGGAATTGTTTTTTTGTTTCGCCGGGAAACCCGACAATTATATCAGTTGAAAGAGAAATATCGGGAATTGCCTTTCTAATTTTTTTAACCAAGGCCTTATATTGCGCGACAGTATACGGCCGGTTCATTTTTTTTAAAATTTCATCGTCTCCCGATTGAATTGGCAGGTTTAATCTTTTTGACAGCTTTTTGCAATTTTTCATTGTTTTTATCAATTCATCTGAAAAATCCTTTGGATGGCTTGTTATAAAACAAAGCTTAAAATCGCCGGGAATATTGTTTGCCATTTTTAAAAGTTTTGGAAAGTTAGTTTTGCCGTCTTTATAGCTGTTTACATTTTGGCCTAAAAGCCATATCTCTTTGTAATTTTTTTTTGATAAAATTTTTATTTCAGAAATTATTTCTTTAGCCTGTCTTGAAACTTCTCTGCCCCTGGTGTAGGGGACAACGCAGTACGAGCAAAAATTGTTGCACCCTGTCATTATGGGAACTGCTGCTGAAAATTCATTTGAGTATTTTGGAGTTATATCTAAATAGTTGCTATGCGCAAAAATTACGTTATCGCGTAATTTTTGCGCTTGGCGCGTTGGGCTTATTTTTAAAATTTCCGGCAGTTTTTTAATATCTTTTATATCAATAACATAGTCAAAACTGTTTATAAATTTTTTTCTGTCTTTTTCTAATATGCAGCCGGTCAGAATAGTTTTTATTTTAGGGTTTAGTTTTTTGAATTTTTGAACAAGTCCGTGCACCCGGTCAACGGCCGACTGCCTTACAGAGCACATTGTAACTGCAATTAAATTCGCTTCATTTATATTTGAAGTTTTTTTGAAATTTATGCCCTCTAAAACCCCTGCAATCCTTTCAGAGTCCGATACATTCATTTGGCATCCGAAAGTAATGATGTGGTATTTCATCTTGTCTATTATGCAATAAAAAACAGCTTTTTTCAAGCTGTCTTTTGTTCAAATTATTGAGAAAGATTTTCTGTCTCTACAGAATTGTTATTTTGGATTTTTTGTTGTATTTTCCGCTGGATTCTTTCTTGAATTTTATTTTTAACATTAGCCCTTATGCTTTCTATTTTTCCTTTTATGTCTTCTGGCATTTTTTCTTTTATCCTGTCTAAAATTTCAGAATTGATTTCATCTCCGTTTTGAAGGGCATTTTTTACCCTTTCTGCAATTTTCTCTTTGTTATTTTCAAGCTTTTGCATTACCTGGCCGAATCTCTCCAAATGCCTTTCTCTCGCCTCTTCAATTTTTTCAAAAACTTGTTCTGGAACTTGTCCTTCTAATTTTTGCAATATTTTTTCGTGCAACACCTGTTGGTTTGTAAATTTTTCTAAAAATTTGCTTACATCTTCATTTTCTGAAGCTTTTTCTTTTATTTTTTCTGCCCTTTCCTTTATTTTATCTACCGCATTTTGATATTTTTCTGTGGCTTTTTCTATTATTGCCGGGTCAGAAGAATTATCAATAATCTTTTTTAACTCCACTAATTTTTCATTAGTAAATTTATTTTCCAGCTCTAACTTTTTAACATTATTAAAAATAAAAGTCAGCCTGATTTGCCTGCCCCATTCCTTTAAAAAATAAAAGGGGCTGTCGGGCAGCAGGGTGGGGTCAGATACCCCGAGGTCTTCAGCTGATGCGTCTTGTGTCTCGGCTGCCGTATTTTCCTGGGCCAAGGCTGTAACAGCCGGCATTAAAACAAAAAACAATACATAAAATATCAATATAAATTTTGCTGTTTTTGTCATTTTATTTGATTGTTTGCTTAAACATTTAAGTAAACAATTATTAATAATTTTGCTATATATTATATTCTACCATATTTAACGTATTTCGTCTTTTCTTTCTTTTATAAAATACCTCCATTTTTCCAAAAATTCCACAAGAGCTGAAAAAGGCATGTCTATTAAAACGTTAAAAAACGCAGCTACGGCGTTATATTTTTTCCATTTGTTGGAAATCCATTTGCCAAGCCCCTGTATTGGCAGAAAAAACACATCTGATAAAAAGCTCACAAAATCTTCTTTTTCTTCTTCTATGGTAAGCTCTTGGGCCCTTTTTGAAACAGTGGTTCCCGCAAACAATATTAATGCAATAAATATTATGTTTATAATAATTGAGCTCAAAGGAAACCCAAAATAATCAAATATAAAATATATAGCTCCAAAAGAAGCAAGAGTTGATAAAGCATATATAAAAGAAATTACCATTCTTGTAATAACCCCCCGTTTTTTTTTGGCTTTTATCTCATATATGTCACGTTCCTTCTTTTTATAAACTATTTTCATAGTTTCCATTACGGCAATATTCAAGTTATTTTTTGAAGGCCTTTTTATAGTCGAGACAATTAAAAACATTAAAAGAGTGGGAACTAAAACATCAGCCATCAATGTTATAGGGCTTACATGGCCTATGAATATTTTTGCAAGCAAAATTTCTAAAATTACTAAAGAAAGTATTTTGGTGGCAAAAATTGATATTGTAGAATAAAAGGCTGCCCGCTGCATTCTTTGTTTTAAGGTGGACAGCCTTTTTGAATAAGCTGATTTGATAAGCGGCTCTAAAAAAGACGGATCTGATATTTCATTAAGTTTTTCTGATTCGATTTGCGAGAGAATATCTCCAAGCAAAAGGTAAGGAGTATCATATTTTTCGCAAATTGCATAAAATTTTGCGCCAAAATGGTTTGCAAGGTCTTTTTCTATGCCGCGCCAGATTTTATATATATTTTGGGATATTTTAAGCAAAAATTGCTCGTCAGTTTTTTTCCATTGAGGATATTTATATTTTATTAAATTGTAGCTTATTATCGGCTTGTCTAATTTAAAAAGCGCCAATTGCACAGCAATATAAATTTGTACGTCAACGTTTTCTTTTTTTAAAAAATTTGTTTCATAAACTTTTTCTGAAACATTTATTCTTTTTTTCATTTTAGAAAACATATATTCAATCAAGGACATCTCTCTTATGGAGGGGCAGAGGGCTTCTTCAATTTCGCAAGAACAAACTTCTATTAGCCAATTATAAAATTGCAGGCCTGCCCGGCCCGCCTTGTTTTCTGGGTTATTTTTTAATATAAAAATATACTTGTCTATTATGTTTTGGACTTCCTGTATTTTTGATTCTTCAATTTTATCATTGGGAAAATGGCCTCCTCTTATAAACTCTAAAAGCAGGGATTCTGCTGTATCTTCGGTTTTTGTAAAATCATTGAGCTCTAAATCCAAAAATTTTCTTTTCAGTTTTCTTATTATTGCGGCTCTCCTCATTAAATGCTCTTCTTTCCAGTCTACGATGGTTCTTATTTGTTCATAAAAAGCGGCCACTTTTTGAGCGACTTCATCAACGTGTATTCTGGGTGTGTTTGCAACCAACTGCTCTGTGAGCTTGGCTAATTTATACTGCTGTATCAATTTTTTTGTTGATTCTGATAATTCAGCCATTTTTTAAAATTACTTTTTTTCTTGGATTTCTTTTTTAATTTTTTCAATAAATTTTTCTAAAGGCATTTGACCATCGTCTCCTTTTCCGCGGGCTCTTACAGAAACAGCAGAAGCTGAAATTTCTTTATCGCCCAAAATCAAAAGATAGGGGATTTTTTGCATTTCAGCTTCCCTGATTTTTTTACCCAAAGTTTCATTTTCATCTCTTAACTCAACGCGCAAATTATTATCTTTTAATTTTTTAATAATTTCTTTGGCATAGTCTGCGTGCTTTTCAGAAATAGGTATTACAGAAACCTGAATGGGGGACAGCCACAAAGGAAACGCCCCTTCGTATTTTTCAATCAAAAATGCCATTGTTCTTTCAACAGCCCCTATTGAAGAGCGGTGTATCACGATTGCTTCTTTTTCTTTGCCGTCTGAATCTGTGTAAACTAAATTAAATCTTTTTGGACCCACAAAATCATATTGCACAGTAAAGGCTGTATCTTCTTTGCCAGAAAAATTTTTCATTTGGATATCTATTTTTGGCCCGTAAAAAGCAGCCTCATTTTCTGCCTCAAAAAACGGGGCGTTCTTTTCTTTCAAAACTTTTCTTAAGATATTTTCTGCAAAATCCCATGCCCTATCATCTTTGTAATATTTTTTTGAATCTCTTTTATCTCCCAAAGACAATCTGTATCTGTAATCAACTCCGGATTTTAATTCAAATATGCCGGCCATATCTTCTATTAATTTAAGAGCCAAGTTTATTTCTTTTTCTGCCTGGTCTTTTTGGCAAATTATGTGAGAGTCGGCAAGGCAAAAACATCTTACCCTTGCCAGGCCGGTCAGTTCTCCAGATTTTTCATACCTGTATTGTTTAGCTAATTCTGCAATTCTAAATGGCAGTTCTCTGTAAGACCTTGGTTTTGCCAAATAAAGCTGGTAGTGGTGGGGGCAGGTCATAGGCCTTAAAATAAGTTCTTCTTCGTCAACTTTCATCACAGGATACATGGTGTCTTTATAATAAGGATAGTGGCCGGATTTTTTAAATAAATCAACTTTTGCCAAATCCGGAGTGCATACATGTTTGTATCCTCTTTTTATTTCTTCGTCAACAATCAATCTTTCCAGCTCTCTTCTTATGGCAGTGCCCTTTTCTGTATATAGGGGTAATCCTTTTCCAACAATATCAGAAAATATGAACAGGTCTAGTTTTTTTCCTAAAACTCTATGGTCGCGTTTTTCTGCCTCCTCCTGCATTTTTACATAATCTGAAAGCTCTTTTTCAGTTGTAAAAGCCAAACCATAAATGCGGGTTAACATTTTATTTTTTTCAGAGCTCTTCCAGTAAGCCCCTGCAATTCTTGTGAGCTTAAAAGCTTTTGGGTTTATTTCTGAAGTGTTTTTTACATGAGGCCCTTTGCACAAATCTGTAAAAGCTGGTGGGATGTCCGACATCCCACCACTGGTGGGATGTCGGACATCCTTTAAAACTATCGTGGTTATGTAAACAGAAACATTTTTGCCGGGCAGTTCTTTTATCAGTTCTAATTTGTATGGCTGGTCTTTAAATAATTTTTTGGCCGCCAGTTTTGTGATATCTTTTTTGATAAATTTTTGGTCTTGTAAAATCAGCTCTTTCATGCGAGCTTCAACTTTTTTGATAAACTCGTCTTGTCCGCCTTCGCTAATGGCTTGGGCGGGTAATAAAAAGTCGTAGTAAAATCCGTTTTCAATTGCCGGGCCCATTCCTAATTTTGCTTTTGGGTGCAATTCAAGCACAGCTTGCGCCATTATATGCGATAGGGAATGACGAATGTTTTCAATATTTTCTGCCATATTTTTTTATATTTAATAAGTATATTTTCTAATATTACCACCTTTATCAGCAAGCTTAAAGACTTGACAATGGTGTTGTAATATGCTATGATTAATATAGTACACCAAAGCTCGATCCGAGCTGAAACAAACTGGTCATTTGAATGGAGGATACGGTTGTGAAAAAGAAGCAGAAGAAGCAGACCGTTTTGGAACATGTTATCGAGGTGGTTGCCGAACAGCTCCATATCAAAAAAAGTGACATTGCCCCTGATGATGACATTGTCTATGATATGGGTGCCGAGTCTATCGACGTAGTAGAGATTCCAATGTATCTTGAGGAGGATTTTGACATCGATATCTCCTCAGACGAGTTCGATGGTGCGAGGAAAGTTAATGCCCTTGCCGATTTGGTTCAGCGGAAGTTGGATGAAAAGGTTAAGAGTAAAAAATAATAGTTGGGACTGAGCAGGCCTACTGCTTCCCGATATGTCTTTATGACCTCTATCGGGCTTTTTTTGTATAAAAACAACGGCTCAACCTGTTTAAGAATGAGCCGTTAAAATTTGTTAGAATTTTATGCCTCGCGAGGAATAAGTATTTCCTGGACGTCGTCGGCAACTATTTTAATTTCGCCGTTGCGGTCGTCAACACGGCCGGCAACAAATACAATTTTGTTTTCCTGCAAGGCAACAGGATTTCTTTCCAACAAATTCGGGAAAATCACAACTTCTGTTTTTCCTGTTAAATCTTCCAGCTTAATAAATAACATAGGCTGGCCCTTTTTAGTGATAATTTTTTTAACAGAAGAGATTAATCCCCCCACAATAATTTTTTTGTTTACAAAAGCGCCGTCAATTTTTGAAATAGCAGTTGTTTTTGTTTCAAAAAGTTTTTTAAAATCGTTTAAAGGGTGCGAACTTACATAAAGCCCAAGCAGTTCTTTTTCCCAGCCAAGTTTTTCAAAATTAGTGGCGGCAGGGGAGGGCTCAAGTTTTATATCGTGGTTAATTTCCACATTTGTGTTTGCAAAAAGCCCCATTTGGTTTGTATTTTGTTTTTTATTGTTTTCTCTGGCTATCTCAAGCATTTTTTCTAAATTTTGTAGAAGCTGGTTTCTTTCTGCAAACTGGTCAAAAGCTCCGGCTTTAATTAAAGCCTCCATTGATTTTTTATTAAGGTCTTTTGTTTTTATTCTGTTTATAAAGTCGCCAATTGATTTAAAGGGCCCGTTAGCTTTTTTTTCTTCCACAACTGCGTCAATTATATTTACGCCGACATTTTTAACTGCCAAAAGCCCGAAACGTATTTGGCTTTTGCCTTCCACAACCGTAAAGTTTTTTAAAGACTCATTTATGTTTGGCGGCAAAACTTCAACATTCATTTTTTGGCATTCATCAATTAGAAATGCAATTCTTTCAACGTCGGCTTTTTCTGAAGTTAAAACAGACGCCATAAATTCAATAGGATAATGGGCTTTTAAATAAGCTGTCTGGTAGGCAATGGTGGCATAGGCCGCTGAATGCGACTTGTTAAACCCGTACGATGCAAAAGGCAAAATCCATTGCCATAATTCTTCTGCCACTTTTTTTGACGCGCCGTTTTTGACAGCTCCTTCAACAAATTTATGCTCTTGGGCATCTAAAAGTTCTTTTATTTTTTTACCAACTGCTTTTCTTAAAACATCAGCTTCTCCTAAAGTAAACCCGCACACCTCCTGGGCAATTTTCATTAATTGCTCCTGGTAAATACAAATGCCCTGGGTTTCTTTTAAAATGGGCTCTAATTTTGGATGCAAATATTCTATTTTTTGGCGGGCATGCTTTCTTTCAATATAATCTGGTATAAACTGCATAGGCCCCGGCCGGTATAAAGCCACCATGGCTGTGATGTCTTCAAAGGTTGTGGGGTGAAGTTCTTTTAAATATCTTTTCATTCCATCGCTTTCAAGTTGGAATATCGATGTTGTAATGGCGCTTTGCAAAAGCTCAAAAGTTTTAGGGTCGTCTTCTGGAATTTTGTCCATATCAATTTTTAAATTATTATGCAAAACATAAATGCGAGCCAACGTGTCTTCTATTATTGTAAGGTTTTTTAAACCCAAAAAATCCATTTTCAAAAGCCCCAAGTCTTCAATGCTGTGCATTTCATATTGGGAAATAATATTTCCGTCTTCTTGGGTTGGCCGCTGCAGAGGCACAGAATCGGTTAGGGGGTCGGCTGATATCACAACTCCGCAGGCGTGCGTTGAAGCGTGGCGGGCAACGCCCTCCAATTTTTTTCCCAGGTCAATCAGCCTTTTTGCCTGCTCGTCTGTCTGGTATTTTTCTTTGAATTCATCTACTTTTTCAAGAGTTTCAGCCAGATCCATTCCGAAAGGTATCATTTTTGCCAGCTGGTCGCAGTAAGAATATGTGTATTGCAAAGCCCTGCCTACATCTCTTACAACAGCTCTGGCAGCCATTGTTCCAAAAGTTATAATTTGAGCCACATGGTCTTGGCCGTATTTTTCTGCCACATATTTTATTACCTCGTCCCTTCTTCTGTCTGCAAAATCCAAATCAATATCTGGCATAGAAATTCTTTCTGGATTTAAAAATCTTTCAAAAAGCAGATTGTGCTTTAAGGGGTCAACGTTGGTAATATTTGTTAAGTAGGCAACCAATGAGCCGCCAGCTGACCCTCGGCCAGGGCCCACAATAATTCTGTTTTGCTTTGCCCAGTTTACAAAGTCCTGAACAATTAAAAAGTATCCGGCAAATCCGGTTTTTTCTATAATAGATAATTCGTAATTTAATCTTTTTAAAACTTCAGGAGGGGGGTTTTTATCATACCTTTTTTCAAGGCCATGCTGGCACAATTCTTCTAAATATTTTTCTGCTGTTTTGCCTTCGGGCAGCGGGAAAACCGGAAGTTTTGTTCTGCCCAGCTCAAAATTAAAATTGCAGGCATCTGCAATTTTTTGGGTGTTTTCAACAGCCTCGGGAATTTCCTTAAAAAATTCCGCCATTTCTTCAGGGCTTTTCATTGAAAAATCATCTTGCGTCATAGTCAATCTTTCCGGGTCATTCAAGTCAGACCCCGTGTTTATCAGCATTAAAACATCTTGGGCTTCTGAGTCATCTTTTTTTAAATAATGAATGTCGTTTGTGCAAACCAGAGGAATGCCGGTTTTTTTTGAAAGCTCAATAAGCTTTTTATTTAAAACTGCCTGGTCTGGAATGCTGGCATGATGCTGGAGCTCTAAATAAAAATTTCCTTTGCCAAAAAAAGATTCATATTTTTTTGCCAAAGCTTCTGCTTCCTCGTTTCTGTTAGATAATAAAAGGCGGGGGATTTTGCCTTGCAAGCAGGCAGACATTCCAATTAATCCTTCTGCGTGTTTTTCTAAAAGCTCGTCGTCAATTCTGGGCTTGTAATAAAATCCGTCTAAATGCGCTTTTGTAACAAGCTGGACCAAATTTTTGTATCCTTTTTCATTTTTTGCAAGCAAAATTAAGTGGTATCTCGGGCTGTCAATTCCAGGCCTTTTGTCTGAGCGCTTCTCAAAAGCGCAATAAACCTCGCATCCGATTATAGGCTTTATTTTTTTTGACTTTGCTTTTTTAAAAAATTCAACAGCCCCGTACATTACTCCGTGGTCGGTTATTGCCACAGAATCCATTCCCAATTCTTTCACGTAATCTAAAAGCTCGTCGATTTTTGGCAAACCATCAAGCAGGGAATAGTGCGAGTGAACATGTAAATGAGTAAACTTCATATTTTTGTCTAATATACCATTTTACCTTTTGTAATGCTAAAATCAAGTAATGATTTATCCGAATTTTAGTGAAGAAAAAAAGTTGTGGAAAAAGGGATATAAGTTGGTTGCAGGATTAGATGAAGCCGGCAGAGGCCCTTTGGCTGGGCCAGTTGTGGCTGCGGCCGTAATTTTTAATTTTAAATTTCCAAATAAATTTTTAATTAAACAATTTCCAATGATAAAAGATTCCAAAAAAATGACAGTTAAACAACGGGAAGCTACGTATGAATTTTTGACTAATCACCCGGATATAAAGTGGGGAGTGGGCATAGTTTCAGAAAAAGTTATAGATAAAATAAATATTTTAGAAGCCACAAAACTGGCAATGAAAAAAGCAGTCGGTGGGGTGTCGGACACCCCACCGGACTTTTTGCTTTTAGACGGGAATTTTAAATTAGAGAATATTAATTTGCCGCAAAAAAGCATTATAAAAGGGGATTCAAAAGTTTTTTCAATTTCTGCCGCTTCCATTATAGCAAAGGTGACGCGGGACAGAATAATGCAGAAATACCATAAAAAATATCCTGAATATAATTTTTTAAAACATAAGGGATATGGCACAAAAGCTCATTTTGCCAGCTTGCAAAAATTCGGGCCGTGTAAAATACACAGAAAAAGTTTTTACCCCGTTAAATTTTGTTGAGTTATCCACAGGCGCAAAAAATTGACAGGTTGTTTTGATAATCTAAAAGATATAAAATAAAGAAATATAATCAAAAATAAAATATGGATAAAAAAATATTGCTTTCAACGGTTCCCATAATTATAGCCTTAATAGCGGGCGGAGTAATTGGAATGTATTTTCAGTTTCAGAAAGATTCTTTTGAAATTGACAAAGGCAAAAAAATGGCGGCTGTTTTAAATTCTTTGTCTTCAAGGGCAGTTCCGTCTGTTGTGGCTTTTGGCAGTGTTTCAAAAATAGACGGCAGAAGCATTACCTTAACCTATGGCGGAGAAAACATAACAATAAATATTTCAGATGACGTTAAAATATATTCTTCTTCCGGAAACGAGCAGGCTATTGCGCCGTTTGAAATAATTAAAGTTGGAGATAATTTAAGCATTAACATAAAAGTTATTCCCGAAGGCCAATTGCAAGGCCAGTCTATTATTATACTAAGCGTTGCAAATTAAAATTAAAATCAAAAATTAATATTATGAGCAGAACAATAGCAATTACTTTAATAGCAATAACAATTTTAATTTCTTTGGCTTTGGGCACGGGCATTGGAATTTTTTACCAAATGCAAAAAACCGCCCCGCAATTGGTTGTAGCTGAAAAGAACGCTGTAGCCGTAAAGGGTTTAAGCTCGGCCTTGGTTCTTTCAGCTGTGGCCTATGGCCAGGTTTCAGCTATTGACGGAAGAAAGATTACTTTGACCTATAAAGGCGAAACTATGCAGATAGAAATTGCCAAAGATGCTTTGATTTATTACTTGCCAACTACCGGCGGGAGCCTCAAATTGACCGAAGCTAATGTTCAAAAAGCAAAAATTAGCGATATCAAAAAAGGAGACTTGTTAAACATTACAATAACAGTTTCTTCAGACGGGGTTTTGACAGGGAACAATGTCAGCATTGTAAGCTCTGCCGCAGAAATTAAATAATTTTTAAACTTTTAAAGTCATCACCTATGAAAAAAAACTCATTGGTAATAATTATAGGTATACTATTTTTTTTGGCAGCCGCAGGAATAGGAGTTTTTTATTACACACATAATAATTTTGCAAAAGCTGCTATGCTCGGCGAACAATGTGGTAAGGGACTAGGAGCCGTAGAAAATTGTAGCACTTTGCCTCCGCCGGAAAATGTTTGCGCGCCAGGTTATACTTTAGTATATTATGGTTGCTCGAACAATGAAATATGCGATCCATCTGGTTACAATTGTACGTGTTCGTCTAGGTGTGACCAAACACCACCATGTTCTTTTCTTGGATGTATGACGAGTTGGGCAAATTCAATAACGCTTTGCGATACCTATTGTCTTGAAGGTGACTGTTGCTGGAGAGCAACTCCGGAAAGTCCGTGGGATTGTAGTACAGAAGTTTTTAATGATACTTCTAAGGTTAAAATGTGTGTGGATACCACTCCCGTAGAATGTGCAACTGATGATGATTGTCCAGCCGACGAGCAGACATGTGTTAATAATGACGTACAGACAACTACATATAGTTGTATTTTTAATGTTTGCCAACCCAATACAACTACAACAGATTGCCTTGAAGATGTTTGGTATGATAACTATCCATGCAGTTGTGAAGATTCTGTGTGTAAGATTTATCAAACAGGGCGAGATAGAGGTTGTCGTGTAATTGCAAGCGGGGGATCGTTTGCTGAATGTTTTGACGATCCTTTGGAGCAGTGGATCCATACATGTAATGCCCCATATTCAACTGCTGATTATTGTAAGGACAACAGCGTCTATTATGATGTGGTGTCTGAAGTTTGCCCGCCCTTAAGGACAGACACGTCTTGTTATGTGCAAACCAATGACCACAAAAAACAAACCTGTGGCGCTTGTAGCCCAACAGGCAACAAAAGATGCGGGTCATTTACACCCCCTATTTGTGATGACCCAATACTCCAACAGCAATGTATGGCTTTTCCCAATGGTCCGTTGTGCGACACTTGCGCGACCCCGTCTTCTGGCATACAAGGAGAATATATTTGTACAATATGTTCCGGCGGCGATTGCGTGCCTGGACCGACTCAATGGAAAAACGAATTAAGCTGTGGCACTCCGAGCGATGTTGAATTTACATGGTGCGCAAAGTCACAGCCGGCAGCTCCTGGTATTAAATGCACCCTTACAGCAAGTTATTCTGCTCAATGCGTTGAAGAACCTAATCCTATTTGCCAGGCGCCGACAATAGATATTCAATGCAGCGGCGAATGCAATGATAACTCTGGCGCTCCAGGCGGTGATGGGGGTGGTGGGCTCGGCGGCGAAGATGGAGAAGATGGCGATGATGGCGGTGAAGGTTATTGGGGCGGACCGGATGAACCGGGCGGTCCAGGTGGCGATGGCGGTGCCGGCGGCGGTGGCGGAGGCGGTACAGGAGACCCTCCTGGTCCTGGTGGTGATGGCGGCGGTGGAGGCGACGGCGGAGGCGGCGGTCCAGGAAACCCTCCTGGTCCTGGTGGTGATGGTGGCAATGGCGGTCCTCCTGGGCCCGGTTTCCCTCCCGGAGATCCTGGCCCTCCAGGCCAACCAGGCCCTCCAGGCCCGATAATTCCTGTAGTTGATTACCATACTGAATGTTTTGGGGACAAATGTTTATATATTCCAGGCATTGGTGTTAATGATTGCAATAAAAACGCTGATTGCCAAAATAGTTCGCATTATAAATGCAATACTCAAAAGCAGTGCGAGTTGAAGCCAGAGCCTGGCGTTAGCAACTGTACAACTAATGAAGACTGCGAAAATTATACCCATAATGACTGCAATGACCAAAATCAATGCGAAGTTGCGCCTGGCATAGGCAGGGACCGCTGTTTTGTTGATGCTAATTGCTTGAATACACAATATAATGCATGCACCATATTTGGAACCTGCATGCCAGTGTATAGGCCGGGAATTGGCGATTGCGCTTCAGCATCAGAATGTCTTATTGGAGTAGACATCCACACAGACTGCAGTACAGAAAAACAGTGCGTTGTTCTTGATGGCCCCGGAGATATTGTGTGCCAAGACAATGCATTTTGCCAAAATAATTTTATTGTTCATAACGAATGCATTGATGGTCAATGCGTGGTTGTAGACGGCCCGGGCATAGATTTGTGCCAACAGCCGTGTGATTGCAATCCTCTTATTGATAGCCATACAACATGCACAGTGCAAAAATTTTGCCAGTCAGTGCCCGGCCCGGGGTTTAACATTTGCCCCGACTCTTCGTGGTGCCGCGCCAACACCCACAATATATGCAGCGGGGTTGATGGAAATACTTGCACGGTTGTGCCAGGGGCTGGTTCAGACGCATGTTATGGCGACACCCCCGATGATTTCTGTATAGATGACATGGATAACCAGCGCGCTGTATGCACAATAGATGACAGATGCGAGTATTCATACGAGTCAGGAGGAATTAATGAGTGTCTGACTCCAAATGGATTATATTCTCAAAATTGCGCAGACAATTATCATAATGAATGCCTCGGAGAAACCTGCGTGCCTATAAAAAATTCAGTTCCTGGTGTTGACGAGCAAAATGAATGTCTTGATGATGCATTTTGTATAAGCCAAGACAATCCTCCTGAAGCTAGCCAGCTGCAAATTTTACAATACGATTACTGTATAGGTGTGCCCGGAGCAAGAATGCTTTCATTTGCTTGGCAATATAAAGACAATGATGTACCTCTTGAGCCCGAAACATATTTTGTACTTGAAATAGATACTAATAGCGGATTTGATTCTTCTGATAAAGTTACGTATTTGCAAAACGTAAATGGATTGTTGTCAGGGTCAATAAATCAGGCGCAAATTTATATGGTGTCTCCCGGGGGTTCAGTGAAGGGAGATTATATTTATTACGGAGTTAATTATTATTGGAGGGTAATGGTTTTCAATGCAAAGGGAAACTCTGACTGGACCTATTACGACGGTTCTGTCGGGACTATAATTCAAAACGATGCGCAAACTTTTGTATATAACGGGCATTCTGCCCCATGGCCAGCTTATACAATTGACCTTGACCCTGCCACAGGCGAGGCCACATTTGCAGACAATAATTCAAAGTGCTACGACGGCGCAAATCCTCTTGGTTATTTTTGCAGAGAAAACAAAGGCGGCTATAGCTGGTGGTATGGCGATCCAAATCTTCCGCCTGCTTCAGCTGACGATACAGATTATTTAGGCACATCTCATACTTATACATCGGGAACATACCAAACATGGCTTCGGGTTTGCGACCCAGATGGCATGTGCTGTTCAGTGTCAAAGGATGTAATACTAAGAGAGCCTGGAACTTCTAACTTGCCAGACTGGAAGGAAATTTCTCCATTTTAAGAAATTGTAAAAATAACGCCCCAGACAACGTCTGGGGCGTTTGCTATTGCAAAAAAAGATATTTTTTGTTATACTATATTTATATGGCAGTTCCAAGACACAGTCACACAAGGTCAAAAGTGGGCAAGACCCGCATGCATAAACACATAAAACGTGTGCTTTTAAATGTTTGTCCAAAATGCAAAAAACCTATTTTATCTCACACAGTTTGCAAAAATTGCGGATATTACAAGGGCGCCCAGATAATTGATGTTTTGTCAGACCTTACAAAAAAAGAAAAAAAGATAAAAGAAAAAGAATTTAAGCAGGCAGAACAGGAAGCCAGCCAGGATAGGCCATTGACAATGGAAGAATTATCAAAAAAATCTTAATTAGAATAATTTAGTTTATGGCAAGCCGGCACCTATCACGTTCAATCGTAATGCAGTCTTTATATGAATGGGATTTTTATGGTAAACAGCATGATTTAAAGAAAATTGCTGAAAGAAATATCAAAGATTTTGGACCCGGCTTGGAAGATGTAAGCTTTATTTTTGAGCTTGTTGAAGGTGTGAAAGAGCACATGGTTTCCATTGATAAAATAATTGAAAAAGCAGCTCCCGAGTGGCCGATTGCCCAAATACCAATTGTTGACAGAAATGTTTTAAGAATAGGCCTGTGCGAGCTTTTATACGCAGACAAAGAAGAGGTTCCGCCAAAAGTTGCAATAAATGAGGCAATTGAGCTTGCTAAAACATTTTCTGGCCAAACCTCTGGAAAATTTGTTAACGGAGTTTTGGGAACAGTATATAAACAACTAAGCGAAGAAAAATAAATGAAGGAGTTTGAAAAACTTGAAAAAAAATTAGGATTGGATTTTAAAAATAAAAAGCTTTTAATGCAGGCATTTGTCCACAGGTCTTATCTTAACGAAAATCCAAGTTTTGAGTTAGAGCACAATGAAAGGCTGGAATTTTTGGGAGACGCCGTAATGGAGCTTATTGTAACAGAAAACCTTTATAAAAAGCATCCAGAAAAAGCAGAAGGGGAGCTGACCAATTGGCGGGCAGCTTTAGTTAATGCAAAAATGCTGACTTCTGTGGCAGAAGGGCTGGGTTTTAATGATTTTCTTTTGTTATCAAGAGGAGAAACCAAAGAAACAGGCAAAGCAAGAGCATATATTTTAGCCAATACTTTTGAGGCCTTGGTGGGAGCTCTATATCTTGATTCAGGATATGATATTACAGCAAAATTTCTTAAAAAATATTTACTTGTGAATTTGGCAGAAATTATAAAAACCGGCTCTTATAAAGATTCAAAATCGCATTTTCAGGAGTTGGCGCAGGAAAAAGCGGGTATTACACCTTCATATAAAGTTGCAAAAGAGTCGGGTCCCGACCACGAGAAAAAATTTATAGTAGGAATTTTTCTGCAAGACGAAATGGTGGCTGAAGGAGAGGGCTCTTCAAAGCAGGAGGCAGAAGAAGCAGCGGCAACAGAGGCGTTAAAAGTAAAAAAGTGGAAATAAAATAAAATAAAATGCTTACAATAAGATTAACAAGAAAAGGTAAAAAAAATCAGCCGTTTTTCAGGGTGGTTTTAATAGACAAAAGGAGGTCTGCCAAAGGCGGAAGGGCTGTTGAGGCGCTTGGAAATGTTGACCCTCTTACAAAAAGAAAAAATTTAAAAAAAGACAGAATTTTATACTGGATTTCAAAGGGAGCGCAAACTTCAGACACAGTGCATAATTTGTTGATTTCTGAAAAAATTATAGAAGGCAAGAAAATTCATGTTTCAAAATTAAGCAAGAAGAAACAGGCAGACCTGGCTGCGCAGGCAGGTCTGGCTGCGCAGGCAGGAATAGCCAAAGAAAAATCCGCAAAAAGCGGTGGGGTGTCGGACACCCCACCGGCTAAAGAGTCAAAAACAGCAGAAGCAAAAGCCCTAGAAACCGGAGCTCCGGTTGAAATACTGCCAGCCCCAGTTGAACCAGCCGCGGCTGAAACTCCAGCAGAACCCGAAAAACCGGCAGAACCCGCCTCCGCTGAAAGCTCCGGCGAGGCAAAGCAGCCCCCAACAGCATAAGAGAATAAGCTAAAACAGCTAAAATTCTCCTTTAAGGAGAGTTTTTAGTTTAGTGTCTAAAAAGGGCGCAGACACTTGACAAGGTGTCTTAAATATGCTATTATTAAAATATAGGGTGAAATAAGGCTTTTGGGAGATTTCTCTTTCATAATCGGTTTAGCAGCTCCGGCTTCTGAATGCGAGAATGAGGTTCAATAAAAAGTTCAATAACTTTTTAAGAGAACAAAGAGAAATCCCCCAAGCGCCTTGAAATTTTTTCCTTTTTTTCAAATCATTAGTTCAATACAGGAAACAACAGAACATCAGATTCACCCAGTTAAATAATCCTGCTTCGGCAGGATTAGCGCGGAGCGCTATTTAACCGGGGTAAATTCTTGATTTTCCAGAAGTTATAATTTTTCTGTCCTGAGTTTATCAAAGGGTTTAGTGGTTTGAAAAAAGGGAATTGACAAGTTTTTATAAGAGAGTATAATATAAATATATCGCTACGCTAATTGCGATTATAACCTAAAGGTCGTAAAGAATAATGAATAAATGAACACAAGAAATTATGGCAAAAGAAAATGATAAAGAATTTCTTGAGTACATTGTCAAAGAGTTAGTTGACCACCCAAAAGACGTCAAAGTTGACAGAAAAGTTGACGAAATGGGAGTATTGCTTTCTTTGAAAGTAAACCCAGAAGATATGGGTCAAATCATTGGAAGAGAAGGCTCAACTGCCAAGGCAATCAGGAACTTAGTCCGAATTGTCGGATTAAAGAACCACGCCAGAGTGAACCTCAAAATTGAGGAACCAGAAGGCGGACGTGCTCCAAGGCCTGAAAGAAAAGAAGTTTCTTCAGACATAGATAACATTTCTCTGTAATTTACAGAAAAACAAAAAAGCGTTATTATAAATCAACGCTTTTTGTTTTCTGGCATAACACATAACATAGAACACATAACAAAAAACTCCGTCGTTTTGTTCCATGTTTTATGTTCCATGTTCCATGATAAAGTTTGATATTATTACAATTTTTCCGGAAATTTTTAAGTCCTATTTAGGCGAGAGTTTAATTGCGCGGGCGCAGAAAAAAAAGCTTATAAAAATAAATATTCATAATTTAAGAAAATGGACAAATGACAGCCATAAAACTGTTGATGACAGGCCGTTTGGCGGGGGATTGGGAATGGTTCTAAAAGTAGAACCAATTTTTAAAGCAGTAAAACAAATAAAAAAAAGTCCCGCCGCAGCGGGATCCCGCTATGGCGGGACAAAAGTAATTTTATTTACTCCGCGCGGAAAAAAGTTTGACCAAAAATTAGCTAATAAGCTTTCTAAATTAGACCAAATAATTTTTATTTGCGGAAGATACGAGGGCGTTGATGAAAGGGTGGCAAAAAAAATAGCTGACATGGAAATTTCAATTGGAGACTACGACTTAATGGGCGGGGAATTGCCAGCTATGGTGGCAATAGAAACAATTTCCAGATTAATTCCAGGAGTTTTGGGCAAGCCCCAATTATTAAAAGAGAGAATAACAAAATCCGGCGGATTTATTGAATATGCCCAATACACCCGCCCGCCAAAATTTTTTGTTAACCTGCCAAAATTTCAAAAGAAATTTAGAGGGGCAAAAAAATTTAGGCGGGCGAAGCCCGAAGTTTGGTCTGTCCCTAGAGTGCTCTTGTCTGGAGACCACAAAAAAATAGAGGAATGGAAAAAAAAGCATAACAAAATCATTGAATAACATTAATTTTTGTGTTATAAATTTAAATGTGGGGGCGTGTGGCTGAGCAGCAAAGGCATCAGACTGTAAATCTGACGAGGTCTCCTCTTCGCAGGTGCAAGTCCTGCCGCGCCCACTTTGCAAAGCAAAGTGTCCTGAGCTTGTCGAAGGGCACAGAGTGCCGATGTAGCTCAGTGGCAGAGCAACTCCATGGTAAGGAGTAGGTCGCCGGTTCAAATCCGGCCATCGGCTCAAAATACATAACACATAACATAGAACATATAACAGCACGATTTTTTCGTTTTGTTCCATGTTCCATGTTTCATGTTCCATGATGGATGGCGGCAAAAAAACCATTTTTAAAGATGCAATGCTCTGTTTGCAAAACAACAAACTATTTTACAAAAAAGAGCAAAGCAACAGCAGAAAAAAAACTTGAGCTTAAAAAGTTTTGCAAAAAGTGCAAAAAACACACCATGCACAAAGAAGGCAAGAGATAATTAAATAACTCAACAGCCTGTTGAGTTATTCAGAAAACCTGGGTGTTCAACCCGGGTTTTTGTTTTTGTGATATAATAGAATAATGTTTTAAAAATAATGTTAACTGAAATTATAATTGTAATTGTATTTATAATATTGGCTGTTATTTTGGCAGTTGAGCTTTTTATTTTCTTTAAAAACAAAAAACTGGCGCAGGATTTGCAAAATAGGGAAGAGTCAGCAAAGTATAAAATGTATGAAATTGAAATTTTAAACAGGCTTTCAGAAAAAACAGGCTATTCTTTAAGCGCGCAGAATGTTGTTGAAGTTATAATAGAGTCTTTGCCTGATTTGATTGACTATAGTTGCGCCTCATATATGCTTTTTTTGCCCGAAAAAATAAATTTTAGGGTTTATCTCAAAAATTCTGTTTCCGGAGAATTTGTGGAAGAAGTAAAGTTAAAAATGTTAGAATCCTCGCCGGTTGATTTTAAAAATAAAAAAGTAGACCAGATGCTTTGGGGCGCTGATATGAGCGCAGAAATAGAAGATTCTGTTGGCTCTTTTTTAAATATTCCCTTGGTAATATCTGGAAAAACCGTGGGCTATTTTTCTCTAGCTGACGCAAGGCCTAATTTTTTCAAAGAAAAAGAGATTTTAGCTGTAACCGAGATAGCAAAAAGAGCAACGGATGCATTTACAAAGCTCCAAGATGCTGTTGAATCTGAAAACAACAAAATGAATTCTTTGGTTTCAAGCATGACAGACGGCGTGCTCATGACAGACATGGATTACAGGCTTCTTGTGGTAAATTCAGCCGCCCGCAGGGCGGCCGGCCTTGAAAATAAGGCAGACTTGTCAGTGCTGGATTTTGCAGAAAGCTTGAAAGAAAAGTTTGATTTAAAAGATAAAATTGAAGAAAGCATCAGGCTTGATAAAGTTTTTACGTCAGAAGAGTTTTCAAGAAACGTTGGCTTTTTTAAAGTTTTGGTGTCTTCTGTAAGAGACAAGTACAAACCCTTAGGTTGCGTGGTTGTTTTCCGCGACATTACAAAAGAAAAAGAAATAGAACAAATTAAAGAAGATTTTATCTCTATGATAGTGCACGAACTCCGCTCTCCGTTAGATTCAATTAAAAAAATGATAGAATTAATGAGGGCTGCAGAAATGAAAAAAGCAAAAAGGCAAGAGTGCTATCAGATGATACACAGCAGCTCTTCTGATATGTTAGAGCTTGTTAACAATCTTTTGGACATGGCCAAAATTGAAGCTGGCAAGTTTGAGCTTAAAAAACAAACGTCTAATATTGCAGAAATAATTAAGACCCGCGTTTTGTTTTTTGACATATCAGCTAAAGATGCTAAAGTTAAAATAACAAGCCAACTTGGAGCTGGCATTCCAGACAAAGTTGAGTTTGACCCGCACACAATTTCGCAAGTTTTGAACAATCTTATTTCCAACGCTATAAAATTTAACAAAGAAAACGGCGCAATCCAAATTCAAGCATTATTTCATAAAAAAGGAGCCAGTCTACAAAAAGAAGCAGTGGACTCTGGCATTGACTGGTTTATTAAAAAAGACATAAATATTCCAGACTCATTGTTTGTGGCAGTAACAAACACAGGCGAGGGCATAGCCGAAGAGCAGATAAACAAGCTTTTTAACAAATTTGTTCAGGTAAAAACCGTTTTTGCCAAAAAAGGAGGAACAGGACTTGGCCTGGCAATTACAAAAAGCATTATTGAATCTCACGGAGGCGTTGTTGGGGCAGATTCTGTTGAAGGCCATGGAGCAACATTTTATTTTACGTTGCCTGTAAAACAATAATCTTAATTTTTTAAAAAAATGCCAAATATAGATAAAAAAATTTTAGTTGTGGAAGACACGAAAAATTATCTTTGGCTTATTTCCCAAAAGCTTACGTTGGAGGGCTTTAATGTTATAACAGCCGAAGACGGCCAAGAGGGATTGGATGCCGCAAAAAAAGAAAAGCCAGATTTAATGCTTTTAGATATTGAAATGCCAAAAATGACTGGCATTGAAATGGCGAAAAAATTAAAAGAAGAGGGTATAATCATTCCAACTATTTTTTTAACAAATATGAGCGATATGAAGCATATGAGCCAGGCAATGGAAAACGCTTCAGATTATATAATTAAGTCTGACATGGATATAGACAGCCTTGTTGCCAGAGTCAAGGAAAGGCTTCGCATAAAGTAGGGCACGGGCTTCTCTATTGACCTCTTGTTTTGCAGGTATAAAATAAAGCAATAGGGTTAATTACAAGTAAATAATGAAATTTTATGCAAAAAATAAATAAAAAAGTTTTAATCGTAGATGACGAGGATAGTGTTTTAGTTCCTCTCAAAGACGCTTTTTCTGAAGCTGGATTTGATGTAGTTTTAGCCAAAGACGGCCAAGAGGGGTTGGATGCCGCAAAAAAAGAAAAGCCGAATATAATGATTGTAGATATTAAAATGCCAAAAATGGATGGCATAGAAATGACAAAAAAATTGAAGGAAGCAGGCATAAGCATCCCGACTATATTTTTGACCGCCCTAAAAGACACAACCCATATTGCCGACGCCATGGAAGCCTATAGGCCTGATTCAGATTACATTATAAAAACAGAAATAAGTTTAGACGAAATAGTCCGCAGGGCAAAAGCAAAATTGGGCTTGGAATAATTATTTATGAAAGGAGGAGAGCCGATTTTTATAGACAAAAAATCAAAAATAGGAATCTTGATGCTCCATGGTTTTTCAAGCACTCCCAACCAGTTTAAAGAACTGGCTGATTTTATTTCAAAAAAAGAGTTTAATGTTTCAGCGCCGCTTATTGCGGGCCATGGCACATGTCCTGACGACTTGGCAAAAACTTCCGGCGAAGACTGGAAAAAATCAGCGGAAGAAGCTTATTTAAAATTAAAAAAAATTTCTGAAAAAGTTTTTATAATAGGCAACTCTTTCGGCTCAAACCTGGGGCTCTGGCTTGTCCAAAAATTTAACAACGAGCAAGAGGGCATTGTCACTTTGGGCGCGCCTGTTTTTTTAAGGTTCCATAAAATATTGATTTTGCGCATTTACACTTACGGCTGGTTTAAAAAATATTATGGAAAGCCCGCCAGAATTTATGAAACAGATAACATAGATTTGTCAGATGAGGTTACGTATCCTGTAATTCCCATAAAGTCTTTGCGCGATTTTTTCAGGTTTATAAAAAAAGATACCATTCCGATTCTGCCAAAAATAAAAATACCAGCTTTAATATGCAATTCTGTTTCAGATAAAGTGGTGCACCCGAGAAGCGCAACACATATTTACAAACGCATATCATCTGCGTCAAAAAAGATTTATCTGTATCCCTCAGACGCCCACACAATAATGTCTGGCGCGCACAAAGAAGACTTGTTCCAAAAAATACAAGAATTTATCAAACATGTATAAAACAATACCCGAGCTTTTTTTTGAAACAGCAGAAAAATACCATTCAAAGCCAGCCCTTTTATATAAAAAAGAAAGTGTTTATTTTCCAATTTTATACAAAGAGCTTTCAACCAAAGTGCAAATTTTTGCTTCAGCCTTGCAGAAGTTGGGAATTGTGGAAGGCGACAAAGTGGCCATTTTTTCAGAAAACAGGCCAGAATGGGCAGTGTCAGATTTGGCAATAATGTCTTTGGGGGCTATATCGGTTCCCCTGCACACAACCTTCAGCCCAAAAGCTGTATGCACTGTCTTGAACCACTCACAAGCAAAAGTTCTTATTGTTTCAAACAGCGATTTTTTAAACAGGGTTTTGCTGGGCCAGAAACAGTTAAAGCACTTGAAAAAAATCATAGTCATAGATAATTTAGCATCAGCTCAAACAGAGACTTTTTCAGGAAAAGTTTTGAGCTACAAGGCGCTTTTCAGGATGCACCGCAACGACGACTATGAAAAAACATTTCTTGACCCAGATAACGTTTGCAGCATAATTTACACTTCCGGCACCACGGGAAAACCCAAAGGCGTGCTTTTAACCCATAGAAATTTTTTGAGCAATGTGGAGGCTGTCAATGAAATAATTCCAGTAAAAGAGAATGATGTGTTTTTGTCTTTTTTGCCATTATCCCATGTTTTAGAAAGAATGGCGGGCTATTATATGGCTCTTTTCCATGGGGCTTCAATAGCTTATGCAGAAAGCATAAAACAGCTGCCCCTGAACTTAAAAGAAGTAAAGCCCACTATTTTAATTTCAGTGCCGCGTATTTTTGACAAGTTTCACGACGTTGTTTGGGACAAGGTAAACTCGTCTTCCGGCTTTCAAAAAAAAGTTTTCAAATGGGCTTTAAAGCAAAAAAAACAGAGTTTGAGGTATAGGCTGGCTGACTTTTTGGCTTTTAAAAAAATAAAAAAGCAAATGGGCGGAAGGTTAAGATTGGCAATTTCCGGCGGAGCTTCATTAAACGAAAAAATCGGCAGATTTTTTGCAAAAATTGGAATTATGATTTTAGAAGGTTACGGCTTAACAGAAACCTCTCCTGTAATTTCAGCTAACAGGGAATCAGATTGCATTTTTGGCACAGTGGGCAAAATAGTGCCCGGGGTAAAAGTTAAAATTGCAGATAACAAAGAAATTTTAGTTAAGGGCCCCAATGTCACACAGGGCTATTATAAAAATAAAAAAGCAACAAAACAGGCTTTTGACAGAGACGGCTGGTTTTGCACAGGAGATTTGGGCTTTGTAGACAGGCAGGGGCATTTGACTGTAATTGGCAGGGCAAAAGAAATGATTGTAACTTCGGGCGGCAAAAACGTGTGGCCGGAAGCCGTTGAAAACTTGCTTAATGACGACAAATTTATTGCCCAGTCAATTATAATTGGAAACAAAAGAAAATTCATTTCTGCTTTAATAGCGCCCGACTGGCAGGAAGTTGAAATTTATATGAAAGAAAACAATATGCGCCTGTTTAGCCATGAAAGAATGGTAAGAAGCTTGGAGCTTTTGGCAATATTTCAAAAAAGAATTGACGAAAAAATAAACCCCAAGCTTTCCCATCACGAAAAAATCCAGAAATTCAGGCTGGCGCCGCAGGAATTTACCCAAGAGCAAGACGAACTCACCCCAACCTTAAAATTGCGCAGGCACATTATAGAAAAACACAATCACAAAGGCATTGAGAAGATGTACAACAGCTAATAATAAGTGTTATTAAAAACCTAAGCCTAACATAAAACACTATAAATTATGGAAGAGAAAAAACCTATAGATCTTTTAGCAGCAGCGCCGTTTCTTTTTTTATTTGCTTTAGCGGCATTTTTAGTTGATAACGGCAAATGGATAAGAGAATTTTTATCTTTGCCGCCAAAGCATATTTTTACTTATTTGGGAGTATTATTTGTGGTTTTAGTGGCAATTGCAGTTAAAGTTTTTTTGTCGTTCATGAACTCCGCTTAATGGCTGGCTGGCTGTTGCATGTTACGTGACTTTGACTTTTTTGAAAGTTGAGGGCAAACTAAAATAATGGAAAAAGATAAGTTGAACGTCGCTAAAAGAATCTTTGTAAAGCTCAATGTTTTGCTGCTGATTTTTGGTTTCTTGTTTCAGCCGCCAGCTGGCGTTTTTGCGCAAAACGAAACAAATGAAAAGCCGCCCACTTCTATACAAATAAGCGATAAGGCCGACAAAACAAAAACCCAGCTTGATAAAGCGCTTGAAGAGGTTCAGCCTAAAGACGAAAATAAAAATTTTGAGAAAGAGCAGAGCCAAGAAGATTCTTCAGCCGCAGAGCCTGTAGAGCAAGCCTCTGCCGTCGAGGACGAAAAAACTTCTAATTCAAACCGCATAACTATTGATGTTGATTATGCGACAGGCGCTTTTTCATATAAATATAAGCTTGACATTCCTGCTGGGCGCAATAGCTTAAACCCTATAATAGATTTAAAATATAATTCCGAAGATAAAAACAATGCCTCGGAAATAGGTTTTGGGTGGTCTTTGTCTATTCCAAAAATTAAAAGGCTCAATAAAAGGGGAGTTAATTTGCTGTATGAAAGCAACGATTTTTATTCATCGCTCTCTGGCGAACTCGAAAAAATATCCGAAAGCGCTTTTGGCGCAAAAATTGATGATGGCTCAATGTTGGATTACCAATTAAACAATAATGTTTGGACAGTTACAGCAAAGGATGGAACAAAATATATATTTGGCGGAGAGACGTCTGCCATGCTTGAAGACCCTTCTGATTTGTCAAAGGTTTACGAATGGTATTTAAGCAGAATTGAAGACACAAACGGAAATTTTATTTCATACAATTATTATGATGACACAGCCAACAACGTTGTTTACCCCGATTCGATTACTTACACAAATTATGGCGGAAGCGCAGGTATTTATGAAATTGATTTTATAAAAGAGGCAAGGCCAGATGAATATTTTAGTTATGCTCCCGGATTTTTAACAAAGACAACAAAAAGAACTGCCCAAATTCAAGTTTTAACCAATGGATTATGGACTAGAAAATATGTATTAGGATATGAACAGGGCGATAATGGTTACCGCTCCATGCTCAATTCTGTAACTGAATACGGCAGAGATGAAGCGGGTGCAATAACCGCTTTGCCCGAAATGAGCATGTTATACAGCGCAGGAGAAAACAGCTTAGTTAATAACAGCAATAATAATTTTCCATGGCCCGAATCTCAAAACCAGCCGGCCTCTCCTTTTTCTCTTGCCGACGGATATCTGCGCGTAATGGATTTAAACGGCGACGGATTAAAAGACATCGCCAAATCATACAATATCCAGATAAACGGAATTGATAAGCCGGTATTTTGGGTTTTGGTTAACACCGGCCACGGCTGGGCGCAAGACACCAGCTGGACCCAGCCTATTTACTCTTTTGTTGATGGACAGGGCAGAACCATTGAAGGAAAATTTGTTTTTTCAGGAATTGACACAGGAGATTGGAATGGAGACGGTAAAGATGACTTAATCAGGTTTTGGAGAGAAGACTTGGGCGGAGGCAGGGATTTGCAGCACGTTGTGGTTCTTTTGAATAATGGCTCTGGTTGGACGCAAGATAAAAATGTTTCAATTGATAATATTACATATTCTAATGCTTGTACTGGCGGCAGCATATATATTATGTCTGGAAATTCGGGCGGACGTTTTGTTGATTTAAACGGCGATGGTTTTTTAGATTATGTTTATGCTTATAATATACAAATCAATGGCGTACACTGTCCGATATTTGCAGTGCTTTACAATGAAGGAGGAAACTTAAAATGGGACCAAAGCGTTACTGTGCCCTGGGTAAATAATGGCTCTGGCAGCGCCCCGCTTTCCCTAAACGACAGCATAAAAGCTCTTGATTTAAACGGCGATGGTTTGCTTGATTTTATATGGGCCTTGGATAACTCCAATCCTTATTTTTGGGTTTTGATAAACACCGGCCACGGCTGGGCGCAAGACACCAGCTGGACCCAGCCCACATACACATATTTAAGTCCATCAGGGGCTCCTCAAAATGGATACTTCATAACTTCGTCTGGAGCTGGCTGGCGGCCCATGGAAATAAATGGGGATAATTTGGTTGATTTTGTGAGACTTTGGACCATTGACATCGGAGGCGGGCATTCAGTTGGCCGAAGCGCTGTTTTGGTTAACACCGGCCACGGCTGGGCGCAAAACGATTCTCTGCTTGCTGTTGGCAATTATACGGCCAGCAATAACGCAACTGGCTATCCTATAACAACTAAAATGTCAGCAACCATAATTTTTGATGCTAATGGCGATGGAATGGACGACATAATGCATACAGCAGTTTCGCAGACAAACGGAGTTTATGATGTAACAGACTGGCTTATGCAAAATACAGGGCATTCTGCCAATCTTGTAGAAAAAATAACTCTTCCTGAAGGCGGAAACTTTTCGTTTGATTATAAGGCAAGCACAAGCTACACAGACCAATCTGGCAATCTTTTAAACCCAAATCTTCCAATAACCTATAACACATTAAAATCTGTAACAAGTAACGATGGCTTTGGAAATCAGGCAGTTACAACTTACGAATATGCAGATGGAAGCTATTTTTATAATAACGTCTATGACCGCAGGTTTGCCGGATACGGAAAAATTACAGTTCAAGACCCTGTTGGCAATAAAACTATAATTTATAATCATTTAGGCAATGGCTTGCAGGCGGGAGAAACGGGTTCTGACCCGGCTGACGGAAGCTTAATAGGCAAAGCTTACAAAACGCAACGTTATGATGCTTCAGGAAACCTGTTTTCTGAAGCATATACAGATTGGGTGAGTTATGATTTAGGAAATAATAGAGATTTTACGTATAAGGCAAAAGAAGTGTCCAATGAATCCGGAAAACAGAGCGCTGTTGAATATATTTATAATACAACCACAGGAAATTTAACAAACCAAACCAATTATGGCAAAGTATTGGCTTTGGCTGGCAATTTTACTGACATAGAAGCAGACAAGCGCGCAGCAAACTACACCTATACAGCAGCAGGCCCCATATTGCCCTCAACATTAGAAATTCTTAACCATACAGGCAACAAAGTCAGCCAGAAAAAATTTTATTATGATAACCAGCCGCTCGGCGCAGCTGTTAAGGGAAACCAGACAAAAATTGAATTTTGGCTATCGGGCGGCGCATACATTAACTCTCAAAAAACCTATACCAACAATGGTCTGGTGAAAACAGAAACCGACCCAATGGGCAACGTCACAGAATACTTTTATGATGCTTATGATATGTATCCTGAAGTTGTTACCAATCCGTTATCTCAAAGCGCTTATTATGTTTATGATTATGGCATTGGAAAACCAAAACAAATCACGGACGCCAACGGGAATATATTTAAAAATTATTTTGACGGCTTGGGCAGAATTTTAAGGGCAGAACAGCCGGACGAAACTAACCCTGCAGTTTTAGTTATTAAAACATCTTATATTTATAATAATGCCTCGCAAGCCGTGAGCATCCAAAAAACAGATTATCTGGATTCCTCAAATTTTGTTTCCAGTTATAATTATTACGACGGCTTGGGCAGAATTATCCAAACAAAAAAATCTGCTGAAAATAATAATTTTTCAACAAAAGATTTTGTTTATGATAACCGTGGAAATTTGCAAAAAGAATCTTTGCCGTATTTCTCAAATATTTCAGCAAGAACAGCATCCAGCTCAACGTCGCAGCTTTATACAACTTATGTTTACGATGCTTTAAATCGTAAAATCAGCGAAACAAACGCAGTTGGTGCAACTTCTTTTGCATACCAAAACTGGCAGACAACAATTACAGACGCAAACAACAAACAAAAAGATTATGTTTATGACGCATATAATAATTTAATCCAGGTAAAAGAGCATAAAAGAGCTTACACATATATAACCTCTTATGTTTATGATGCAGCCGGAAATTTAATAAACATCACAGATGCTTTGGGAAATGTGCGCAATTTTAGCTATGACAAATTAGGCAGAAGGTTAACATCCCAAGATTTGCGCAGCCCGGCGGATTCTGTTTTTGGCGCGTGGAGATATTTTTATGACCGCAACGGAAATTTAATCAGTTCAATTAATCCTGAAAGGCAGATAATTGTTTATACCTACGACGCATTAAACCGCAAAACTAGCGAAAACGATACTAGCCAAACAGGCGCAGAGTTAGTTTTGAGATATGACGATTGCAAAAATGGCGCAGGAAAGCTTTGTTATGCAGCTCCATTCGGGCTAAAAGAAAATTTTGAATATTCGCCAACGGGAAACACAACTAAAGACACAAAAAGAATTGCTGATACGTTTGTAGCCAGAATTTTTGCAACAGAATATGCTTACGACCGCCAGGGCAATCAAACTTTAATTACAAACCCTGATTTATCGCAAATAAAATACCAATATAATATGGGAGGCTATCCGGAAAAAGTTTTGTATAAAGAATCGAGCGGCGCAGATTTTGCAGAAATTGTAAGCAACTTTGATTATACGTCTGCAGGCCAAATTTCAGACATTTATTATGCCACCGGCGCCCACACAACAAACACTTATGACGCAAACAAGCTTTATAGATTAACAAAAAAATTATCTGTTTCCGGAGACGTTAATCTGCAGGATATTTCTTACCAATATGACAATGTTGGAAATATAAAACAGATAATTGATAATTCCAGCACAGATGCCAGAAAAACCGTGGTTTATGTTTACGACGATTTATACAGATTAACTTCAGCTTCGGCAACCAACACAGCCAACAGCCAGAATTATACTGAAAGTTTTGTTTACGACGCAATAGGAAATATATTGTCAAAAAAAATAAATGGAGAAAAAATAAATTACAGATACAAAGGAAATTTAAACAATACTGGCTCTGATTATGCAAACCCTGACGCCGCGACAGAAATAGCAGGAGATGTTTCAACCAGCTATAAATACGACCGCAACGGGAATATGACCGGCCAAGGATTGAATATATACAAGTATGACTATAACAATCGGCTGTTATCTTTTACTGCGCCGGGCGACCCCGCCCCTTATGATGGAAGAATAGATTATGCCTATGACCACACAGGTCAGAGAATAAAAACAAGAAAATTCGCCAGCGATGGAATTTTTGTGACATATTATCCAACTATGTATTACAACAAATTGCGGGACGAAATCACAAAGCATATTTTTGCAAACGGCTTAAATCTTGCTACAATAGAAGTAACAGGGGACACAGCAAAAACATATTTTAACTTTTCAGACTCCCTTCAAAGCTCAAGTGTGATGACCGACCAAACCGGAGCTGTTGTGGAAACAATGGATTACTACCCGTTTGGCGAAATACGGCTAGACAGCAAAACAGCAGATTTTGCAGAACAGCGCAAATACATAGGTCAGGAATACGACGAGGACACAGGGCTCAACTACCTTAATGCCAGATACTACAACTCCGCCATAGCAAGGTTCGTGACCCAAGACCCGATGTTTTGGAACTTTGACAGTTCATGGCTGGCAGACCCCCAAAACCAAAATGCGTACGCATACGCGCGGAACAACCCGATAACATTGTCAGACCCCTCTGGCGAAAAAGCATGGATAGAGTCTAAGTCAGTTTTTGATGTAAGGGGAAATGCTGTTGGAATTCATACTTATTTTAAAGCAGTTCCAAATCATCCCGACGAAATTAATATTCAGGGTTTGCCCAAAGGAGCAGAGGGATTTACTATGGGCGGATATAACAGCAGTAATTTTGGTCCGACTAACAAGTTGATAAAAAATATGGGAACCACTGAAACGAGCTGGGATAAAGATACAGCTTTTGGTGATGGGGTGAAAATAAATAGCATGGAGATTAATCCGCCCGAAGGTCAAAATGACACTCAATTTATTAATAATCTCGGAAAGATTTATAATGAAACTGACTTGTCGGGAATGAATTATTTTAGTCTTGGTAATGTTAGAATAGGGAACACAAGTCTCTTTTATGATGCAAACTGCAACAATTTTTCTTACACACTAGGCGTAAAGGCAGGAGTAAAAGACCAAATGGATTCATTTGATCCAGGTCCTGGCGTATCTAGATCTATAGGTGAATATGGTTATAAGACAACCCTACCAACGACAAGTGTGTATAGAGAAATTAAGAATCAAATAAACTCATTAAAAGAAAGAGTTGGTAGTTTTATTAGTTCATTAAATAAATAAAAATAAAATATGAGAGAGAAATTTAACAATTTAATAAATCAAATTAGAAAATTGTTTTTTGGAATATTGTTCGGTTTTGGTATAGAGCTTTTTTTTGGAGTGGGATTGTCCTATTTCTTAGAAAAATTTATCACAAATGATTTTGATCAACAATTGTTTGTGATACATTATCCATTATCGGCAATTTTAATTTTGAGTACGTATCTTATCTTTTGGAAAAAACAATATACAATAGTTGCCGGCATTTTTTTAGGTGCCATTCTTTTTATTTTTTTATTGGCATTTTTGCTTACGGGTGTTTAGTTCGTGGCATAAATGGGGTCATGTGATAAATGGGGACAATAAATGAATAAATGGGGACAGCCACCATTTATTTGCTACAATATGTGGTAATTGTGTGGTAATTGGTAATTGGGACAGCCACCATTTCAGTCAGAGTTAAAGGGGTCAGGTACCTTTGATTGTCATTCTAATCGTGATACACTTAATTAATGCCAAGGGTTTTACGAGTATAAGGGTTAAGGGGAGGGTTAAGGGGTCAGGTACCTTTGATTGTCATTCTAATCGTGATACACTTAATTAATGCCAAGGGTTTTACGAGTAGATATTGGAAATCAAATTTACCATGTCCTTAATCGGGCAAATGCCCGTTTGCCGATTTTTTTTAAAGAACAAGATTATCAGTTGTTTGAGAACATTCTTGAAAATGGCCGTGAAAAGTTTGATATGCGTATTTTAGCTTACTGCTTGATGCCGAATCATTTTCACTTAGTCTTGCAACCTAAGGAAGATGGCGGTTTGCAAAGGTTTATGCAGTGGGCGACCTTAACACACACGCAACGTTGGCACAGCCAAAACAAAACCATAGGCTCGGGGCACCTGTATCAGGGCAGATACAAATCGTTTATCATACAAGAAGACAACCACTTATTGGCAGTCATCAGATATGTGGAGCGCAACCCGCTCCGAGTTAATATTGTCAAACAAGCAGAAGATTGGCGCTTTTCAAGTTTGTACCGCAGGATGTTTCCAAAAGAATTTAAAATGCATAAAAGAATTTTGTCAGACCTGCCGATTGATATGCCCAAAGATTATCTCGCTTTTGTTAACCAACCGCAAACAAACGAAGAAATCGCGGCTATACGTTATTCGGTTAACCGCGGCAGACCTTTTGGCAATTGTGAGTGGGCTGATAAAATTATTAAGGCGTTCGGGCTTGAATCAACCGTACGGAGCAGGGGCAGGCAAATCAAAGGTACCTGACCCCTTTGTTTGACCCCTTTGTTCGACCCCCCCTTTGTTCGACCCCTTTGTTCCTTTGTTCTTTGTTCCCTTCTTTGTTCCCTTTGTTCCTTTGTTCACATTTGACGTGCTTGTATGAAAAAGTATAATTAAATATATGAAAGAAGATTTTACAGAATTAGTTGAATATTTGGATGAGAAATTTGGCAAAGTTGCAGAAGATTTTAAGGAATTAAAAGATAATTTTAATTTACTGCAAAATTCTGTTGATGCTTACGCAGTAAAAGCCGATACATATTTTCAGGAGATGACCATGCTGTCTGAAAAGGTTAACCGCCACGATAAGTGGCTTTTACAAATTGCTGAAAAATTAGGCATTAAATTAGAATACTAAGTAAAAAAGGGATCAGGGGACTTTAATAACAAACAATTTTTAACGGCTCAACCCTATTTAGGTTGAGCCGTTGGCGTTTTGGGGCTGGTTTTGCGCTTGCTGAAAATTTGACTAATTGTGATTATTCTGGCAGAATAAAATACAAATCATTCAATCAGTATAAAATTATAAAAGCAGTAAAAATGAAAGTAAATGAACTTATGGCATCAAATCAAAAAAAGTCAGCCATAGACGTAAAATACATTAAATGGTGCCGGAAGATTGCTAAAACAAACAATGAAGTTGAACTTATATCTCATTTTAGAGAACACGCTTATAAGCACTTCAATCGGCATAAACACGAAGGAGAACTTGGTTTAAGAATTTGGTTAATTGGAGTTTTTAATTTTATGTATATCCTAAGAGAAAAATACCCAAAAATTACCACAGACGATATGCTGTTTAAGCTTTGTTCATACTATAAAGATTATAAAAGAGGGTCTAAGCCATCTTTTAATATTGATAAATTTATGAGAAAATACAAGGGAGACATTAAAGATTATTATTATGAATATCAGGCAAAATAAGAAAATTTTGTATATAGATATGGATGGCGTGTTGGCTGACTTTGATTCTGAAATCGCAAAAATTGATGCTGGCACGCTTAAAAAATATAACGGTAATTTTTGCAGTATTCCGGGTATTTTTTCAAAAATGTCCCCGATGCCCGGCGCAATTGAAGCCTATGAAAAATTATCACAAAAATTTGATACATATATTTTATCAGCTGCGCCATGGGATAATTCTTCCGCCTGGTCTGATAAACTGCAATGGGTAAAAAAGCATTTGGGAGAGGCAGCATATAAACGGTTAATAATTACTTGCCATAAAAACTTAAATAAAGGAGATTATTTAATAGATGATACAAACAAAAACGGCGCTGGAAAATTTGCAGGCGAACTTATTTTATTTGGTTCGGCAAAATTTTTAAATTGGAAAAGCGTTTTAGAATATTTGTTGAAAAAGGAATAGTTCTTTAACTAACAAGAAAGGCGGTGGCAAATGCCAACACGCATAGTTGTGGGAGGGGTAGCAAATTGTGGTAAATCTACACTTACGGCATCTATTTACAGAGAGATGCAAGCCAGAGGCATTAATGTGGGCATTCACGAGTTGGATGTTTTTGAAAATACCATTCCTTATATTCTTGGCATTGAAAGCTGGGGACAGAGGATAAAAGTAAAGTCGGGCGATTGGGCAAACCCATGCATTAGCCAGGCAATCGCCACTTTTACAAGAGACAAACGTCATTTTGTTTTAGGAGACCTTACGGGCATAATAGACGGTCTTTTAGAAAAAATGGTTGAAAAGGCAGATTTGGCCATTGCTATTGGAAAAGACCAGCAAAGTCTTCAAGATTGGCTTGATTTTTTTAAATCTCAAAAAATTCCGGTAATAATAAAAGTTATTTCTTATGTTGGCGACACCTTGCCCCAGTGTTCTTTTGAGGATGTAATTTTTGTTGGAAACTTAAAAAGGAAAGTCTTAAAAAACGATGAGATTTATCGGGTCGTTAATCAGTTACTCATAGTGTGTAATCATGCGGATTGATGTTAAAATATCATCCGCTTTTTTTATTTTGTTTAGATTGATATAATAAAAAAATGGTGGCTGACCCCCATTTCATTTCACATTTCCCATTTCCCCCATTCTTTTCACATTATTCACTCACCCCATTATTCGCTATTGACCTGTCCATAGGAAGAAGTATAATCAAATATATGAAAGAAGATTTTACAGAATTAGTTGAATATTTGGATGAGAAATTTTCTAATATAGACAGACAATTAGAAAATTTGAAAGAGAATAAAACAGATAAGTCTGATATGAATACTTTGTTCAATGCGGTTGACGCTTACGCCCAAAAAGCCGATGCGTTTTTTCAGGAATTAGTGATGCTTTCTCACCAAATAAACCGTCACGAAAAATGGCTACACCAAATTGCCGAAAAATTAGGCATTAAACTGGAATATTAAGAGGAAAAGAATCAAAAAGCCCGCATTTCGCGGGCTTTTTGGTTGTTGCAAAATACCCGAATCAGTGGTTTAATAAATAAAAATATAAAATATGGCAACAGAAATAGAATTTAGGGGACCGTTAACAAAAAATGAATTTCAAAAATTGTTAAACTTCTTTAAAAAAGAGGCCAAGTTTGTTAAGAAAATGAAAAGAAAAACATTTGTGTTTGAAAATAAAGATAAAACATTAGACCTTAAAGTAAGAACAACCGACGGAATTCTGGAGATAGTTCTTAAAAAAGGTTTTATGGGAGCCGTAAGAAGAGAAGAAATAATTTTACCGCTTAAAACAGATTTTATAAAAGAGGCAGTAAGATTATTTTCTCTTTTGGGACATAATAAAGGGATAATCGCCACAAGAGACAATTATATTTTTAACTATAAAAATATAGAGTTTGCCTTGGTAAAGTGCCCTGGCGGATATTGTTTTTACGAAGCCGAATTGATTAATAACAAAAAAATAAAAAATCCGGAAAAACATATTAAAGAAGTTTTGAAATCATTAAATCTTAAAGCGTGGTCGGAAAAAGAAGTTTACGAATTTATGATGTATTGCAAAAAAAATATTGACGAACACTTTGAGTATAAAAATAAATAAAAATTATGGAGATAGAATATGAGGCGACATTTTTGGATATAAATAAGGAAGAAATAAAGGAAAAATTAGAATCAGCTGGCGCGAAACTTGTGAAGCCCGAGTTTATGCAAAAGAGGGTTGTTTTTAATTTACCTGCTGGCCACGAAAAAGCGCATGCTTGGCTAAGGGTTAGAGACGAACAAGACAAAATAACAATGAGCTATAAAGAAACGGGTACAAGCAAAATAGACGACCAAAAAGAAATATGTTTAGAGATAAACGATTTTAAAGCTGGCGAAGAATTTTTAAAATCAATCGGTTGTGAAAAAAAATCATATCAAGAAACAAAAAGAGAAATTTGGGAATTAGATGGCGTTGAAATTTGTATTGACGAATGGCCATTTTTGGAACCATTTGTGGAAGTAGAAGGAAAATCAGAAAAAGAGGTAAAAACGGTTTCTGAAAAAATCGGGTTTGATTATTCTAAGACATTATTTTGCGGAGTCACACCTATTTATGCAATGAAATATGATATTAAATTCGAAGTGATTAATAATCAAACCCCAAGAATAACTTTTGATATGGAAAACCCGTTTCTGAAATTAAACAAGAAAAAGCATGACAGATAAAAAAATAAAGATAGAAAGTTTTTATAAAAAATACTTTGGCTCAAATAAGGAAGTTGTTGAGCTTCCTTTGAAGGCATTGCGAGGACTGAAAAAAGAGGGTGTCAGTATTGAACAGTTTTTGGATTATTTATGTCAAAAACAAGGATTACTGCTTCACGGTTCAATTCATCAAGCAAAAAATGGCAAATTAACCTCAAAGAGTAATAAGATTTTTGCATCAAATAAATCTGCAATCGCCATAATGAGGTCTTTATATTCTAATGCAGATGTAAATTTGCAGTATTCATATTTCATTGACGATAGAAATCCGTTGACATTAAAAATACATACGCCGGCGAATGGAAAATTTACAAAAAAAGATTCAGGGTTTGTTTATATTGTAAAGAGTGAGGGATTCAAAAATGAGCCAAAAGGTTCTTGGCAATTTGTTAAAGAAACTGAAGAAATTGATTTTATTGCAGTTGTTGAAACAGAAAATGATGATTTCACCTATTCCGTAGAAATTTTTAATGACTTTGATTAAAAATAATGTAAATAAAAATATGGAAAAAATTTATCCGCAAAAGTTAAGAATAGGGGATGAGGTAAGAATTATTGCGCCGTCGCGTTCCATGGCAATAATTTCAAAAGAAACAAGAGAAATAGCCAACAAACGTTTTGCTGATTTGGGTTTGAAATTAAGTTTTGGCAAACACATAGAAGAAAGCGACGAATTTATTTCTTCAAGCATAAAATCCCGCATAGAAGATTTTCATGATGCGTTTTCTAATAAAAACGTAAAAGCAGTTATCACGGCAATAGGCGGCTTTAACAGCAATCAACTTTTAAGGTATTTGGACTGGGATTTGATTAAAGAGAATCCTAAGATTTTTTGCGGATATTCGGATATAACTGCTTTAAATAACGCAATATTGGCTAAAACAGGTTTAGTTTCTTATTCCGGTCCACATTACTCAACATTCGGCCAGGAGCTCTATTTTGACTATACTTTGGAATATTTCAAAAAATGTTTATTTTCTGATGAGCTGTTTGAGATAGAACCAAGCGAGGAATGGAGCGATGATATGTGGTATAAAAATCAAAAAGAAAGGAATCTCATTAAAAATGACGGATTTTTAGTCATCAACGAGGGCAAGGCATTGGGCACATTGCTTGGAGCAAACCTTTGCACGTTTAATTTATTGCAAGGCACGGAATATTTTCCGGAATTTCCCGAGAACACAATTCTTTTTGTAGAAGACGATGAAATGTCTAACGCAGTTACCTTTGACCGTGATTTGCAATCTCTTATACATCTACCCGAGTTCGAAAGTGTAAAAGGCATTGTAATTGGCAGGTTTCAAAACGCAAGTCAAATGACAAATGAACTTTTGATTAAAATTATTAAAACTAAAAAAGAATTAAATAATTTGCCGGTAATAGCAAATGTTGATTTTGGCCATACAGACCCAAAAATTACTTTCCCAGTAGGCGGAGAAGTTAGTCTAGAAGTTAGAAATGGAGAAATAAAGTTAAGTATATCAAAACATTAGATAATAAAATGCAAAAAATAATTTTAGCGTCGCAGTCGCCGAGAAGGAGAGACCTGCTTAAACAAATTGGCTTGGAGTTTGAAATAGACCCAAGTAACTACGAGGAAGATATGACTTTAGACATGGAGCCGAGAAAATTGGCGGAGTATTTATCTTTAGGAAAGACAAAAGATGTGGCACAAAGGCACAAGGATTCAATTATTATTTCGGCAGATACAATTATTGCTGTTGATAATGAGGTGTTTGGAAAACCGAAGACTCCGGAAAAAGCAAAATATATGTTGCAGAAACTTAGCGGGAGAGCTCATTCTGTTATAACTGGTTTTACTATAATTAATACAGAAATAAACAAACAAATTTCAAAATCAGTTGAGACCAAAGTTTATTTTAAAAATATTTCAGAAGAAGAAATGGATGCATATATTGCTACGGGTGAACCATTGGATAAGGGGGGAGGTTATGCTATACAAGGCATGGCAGCTTTATTTGTGGAAAAAATAGAAGGAGATTATTTTAATATTGTAGGTCTTCCCATTATTGCGATAGTTGACGAGCTGAAAAATTTCGGTATTAAAATTTTATAAACATGGAAAAAATATTACTTAAGGTAAAACCCTTTCAGGAAACGCTGCAAGCAGATATGTGCGGGCCGGCTTCGCTTAAAATAGTTTTGGATTATTACGGAATAGAAAAATTAGAAAAAGAACTCGCAAAATTATGCAAAATAAAAAAAGGTTTGGGTTGGAATGATAAAGACATTAAAAAAGTAGCTGAAAAGCTTGGATTTAAAGTTGAAATAAAAAATAATAGCAGTTTTAAAGATATTGAAAAATGGCTTAAAAAAGGGGCGCCGGTTATAGTTGACTGGTTTACGCGGGGCAGGAATGATTATCCGGAATCAGAAACAGCCGACGGACATTATTCGGTTGTTTGCGGTCTAGACGATAAATTTATTTATCTGCAAGACCCGGAAATCGGAAAAATAAGGAAAATTAAAAGAGATGATTTTATGAGAGTTTGGTTTGATTTTAGCGGGGAATATATAAAGGTGGAAGAACTTATTGTGCGACAGATTATCGCAATATATAAGTAAAATTTATTGAGGCATTGACAGGGCAGTTTAATGTGATAAGATAAATTATCATTGAAAATATGATACAAAAAATCGTCCAATCAATTTTGCAATCAACCAGCACCTCTGCTGTGTCTTATTATTATTCACGCCCTTCCACGAGGTTAGTTTTAAGGTGCCGAAATAATAGTATGGACAATCTATAAACACTATCTACTAAAATTTCGACTTTTAAAACTGGTCTCGCGTGAGACCAGTTTTTTGTTCTTTGACAAAGTCCTCGTAAGAGGCAAACTCCGGCTATGCCGGGAAAGGTTGGTGTAGGATGTCACAGTGTGAAAGAATCAGTGGTGGGCCCGATAAGTTTGATCTGGTGGTTGCTTTGTTCACAGGAAGAAGGGTTTGGTTTAGGTTGGAATCAAAACCAGATGGAGAGAAATTGGCAGTCATAATAACCTCAATAATGCTGGAAGAGGCTCTGCCAGAAGTGCATATGGTGCCGATGGAGGGTAGGTATGACCACCTTATTATCGGCGGATACTTTGTGCTTCCTTGCAAGGAGGGCGAAGCCTTCAAATATCAGGACTTTAAGGGATTTTATAATCCCGGGCCTGCATATAAGAATGGTTATCTCGACATCGAAGATTCCGTCACTGTTGGGGACCTCACCGGCACCAGTAATGATGGTGGTTTTAGTTCTTACCTTGGCGAGTGACTCGTCGCTTTTACCCAGCCCGCATCACAAGATGCGGGCCTTTTTTATTCCAGCTACTAAGTGCAACACACAACCCATCACGGATCAAACGCATATTTTATTGTGCGACAAAGGCATTGACAATGCCTTCTGATGTGATAAGCTAAATAATCATTGAAAATTATTAAAACCATTGATTCATGTCCCTGAGGCGTCAGCCGAAGGGGTGGGCATGATTCGCCCCGTCATTCGACAGGGCAAGGTGGCTTATGCATTAGTGTAAGCCCGGCTTCCTCCGTAATCATAGGATAATCGTTGGAGTCCGCCTCCGCTAAAGCTATGGCGCGACAAAGTCGATGAGAGTGTCCGTAAATTTTATTTGCGGAAACAAAGGTGGTACCGCGAGATAACCTCTCGTCCTTTGAGCATAATTTATTTATGCCTAAAGGATGGGAGGTTTTTTGTTTTTGGGAGCATCCCAAGAGAACTTTCCAATAGCTCTTTTCCAATAAGGGGAAAAGCCATGAGTACCGTTTCTTCTGACAGGTTTCGGGTTTGGAAGATCATTGTGGCCGGACCAGGAATTAGAGAGTGTTTCCGTAGGGTGCTTAGCGAGGCCGGGCGCGCTGTAATTCCCGAGGAAACTCAATTTGATCTGGTCAAGGTTACGGTTGCTGACCTCGGATTTAAAGAGGGCGCACAACTTAATCAAATTTATGTTCGTGCTGAGAAGTTAGGGTTGGAATTATGTCCGCCTGAAGTTGGCGAGCAGCTGGAGTTTCAGTATGATGGGCAGTGTATAAAGCAATCCGAAGGCGCGTCGATTCTTATTGCCATGGAGGCCATCTATCTTGCGAATGTCCCCGGATACGCTGGTCACTATGTCGTATTCTTCTTGGCCGACGAGTCGACCGACCAGTATGCCAAGGCTCAACTTTTCCGCAAATTCATTAATCCAGGCCATGTTTGGGCTCCAGATGATGAATGGGTGTTTGTCCTTCCGCACAAATAGCGAGTAGTTGCAAAAGGTTGGGAGTAATCCTTTAAAACTCCCATTTTTTTCAACAGTCCCCTTTATGTTCAATGGAGGTGTGTTATGTCTCGCGATCGAAAAGTGTCAGTTCGTTTTGCCACGGTTGTCTCGCAGAATTTGCCCGACATTTCTGTTGAAAAGATGGAATGGCTCATGAAACATCCCAAGATTTTGCGCATATTCTTGGCGCCAATTTCGTCTCGGAGATTTTTTAGGGAGACAAGAGAAAAATTGGCAAAAAAGAGATGTGAAAATGGAAGAGAGTGAAAAATTACCGGAATATAATCCGGAGCAGACGTGTAAAAAGTGTGGCAAATCTCTTCCTATTTGGCGGCTCCATCTTTTTTCGGGGGAGAAAAGGAAAAGACTGGCGCACAACTTCTGCCCGTCAAGCGAAGCTATCAAAGGCAGGATTGTGGAAATTTGCATGAAGTGCAAAATGGATGAGATTGTTAAAAAATGGGAAAACCCATAACGCGAGCGCTGGCCCAATAACCAGCGCTCTTTTTTGTGTTTGCGACGGCTAGACCTGCATAAGATGAGATACATAGGTAACACCCCCATTTTACCAAAAACTGGTAAGATTAGGACAAATGTTAACTTATCTCATCAACATGGTATATGAAACCTATTGGGCCGCCCTCAAACGGGCACAAGCCCCTTTTGATAAAGCAGTTCACTGGCGCAAAGTCGCCAAAGCATTAAAGCTAAGCCAAAAAGCCTGCGGTCGTCTTGAATGGATGATATTTTATCAATTCACAGCAGAGAACAACGCCTCTTTAACCTGTCGTCATTTCGGCATCAACCGCAAGCTCTTTTACACATGGCTTAGCCGTTTCGACGATTCTAATTTAAAAACCCTGGAAGACAAAGACAAAGCTCCAAAACATGTCAGGCAAAAAGAAATTACGCAGACAGAAGAGAGCAGGATAATTGAATTAAGAAAGAAATATATCCGTTGGGGTAAAATCAAACTGAAAACTCTTTACAAAAACATTTATTCAGAAGAAATCTCTTCGTGGAAAATCCAATACACAATTAAGAAATACAAGTTGTATTACCACCCGATAAAAAACGAAAAGATGCAAAAGAAAAGGAAGCGAAACCAAAAGAAGAAACGCATTACCGAACTTGCAAAGAAACAACAGCCGGGCTTCCTCATCAGTTTTGATACCATTGTGATATACTGGAATGGGATAAAGAGATATATATTCACCGGCATTGATTCCGTCTCCAAAGTTGCTTTTGCCAGGATGTACACAACCAAATCTTCTTACAACGCTCGAGATTTCCTTCAAAGAATGCATTATCTGCTTGAAGGGAAGATGTTGAATGCCGGACACGATAACGGATCTGAATTCTGCAAGCTGTTTCAACAACAACTAAAAGAACTTGACATTACCCAGTATCTTTCCAGGCCGCACACTCCGACAGACAATCCGGTTTGCGAGAAATTCAACCAAACCTTGCAACAAGAATTCATTGACCTCGGCAACTTCACGCCCGACTGCGCAGAATTCAACCGTTTGCTTACCGAGTGGTTGATAGAATACAACTTTGTCAGACCCCACCAAGCGCTCGGATATTCAACGCCAATACAATTTACCGAGAAAACATTAAAAGTGTTACCTATGTGGCCGTCTCGTGCAAGACCTTGACATGGTTTTATAATCTGCTATACTTACTTTAGTTAAGTAAAGTGATATGACTACTAAAAAAGATAACAAAAAAATAAAGGAGTTAACGGAAGCTGTTTTAGCATTAAAAACTCGCAATGAAGCGAGGAGATTTTTTCGTGATTTGCTTACAGAAAAAGAGCTTATTGAATTTGGCAACAGATGGAAAGCCGCGAAAATGTTATCAAAAAATATTAAATATACAGAAATAGAAAAAGAGACAGGCTTAAGTTCAACAACAGTCGCCCGTGTTTCAAAATGGCTAAATTCCGGCAAGGGTGGCTATAAGCTGATGTTAAAAAGATTAAATCATCAACACAACTTTCTCTTGCGAGAAGAGAATGGTTGTGGTTAGTTTTTAATAGAATTATTTTATTTATCCACGCCCGTTCCCTTCTCAGAAGGGATTTTTTATTCCCTGGAAGGAAATGTTCTTTTACAAAAGGAGAAACGCTATGGTGCCAAAGTTTAGGAGGGTTATGTTTTACTACGACCCGGTAAAAAACGGGATGGCGTATATGGAAATTATCGCCGCCAATATTTTTGATGCCAAAACCAGGGAACACCTGATTGCAGCGTCAATGAATTTTCAAGCATGGGGGCTGACTATGCGGACGAGAATTCTTCATCTTTGGTCAACCCAAAGGAATGAGTTGTGGCACAAGGGAGCGACTTCCGGAAACGAAATGGAAGTTGTCGAGGCATTCCTTGACTGCGACCGTGATGCAGTTGACGTTTACGTCAATGTCAAAGGCGATGGCATCGCTTGCCACACAGGGGAAAGAAGTTGTTTTTACAATAAAGTCTCATAAGATATTCAAGTCCCTTAGCTAATGTTAGGGGACTTTTTTTGTTTGACATTTTTGTTTATTTGTTTTAGTATAAAGCATTGGCGGTTTATCACTTTGTTCTTTGAAAGGAAATGGCGATGGCAAGGTATCGAATAGTCAAAAAGTTCCGTTCAAACGGAGAAGAGGTCATAATTCGCTATCCTAAGATTAGTGATGGCGACGACTTGCTTCGCAATATCAATTCTCTTGTTGAGGAACGCGCATTTATCGCTCTTGAAAAGAAGCAGACAAAAGCCGGCGAAAAAAAATGGCTGGCCACTCTGTTAAAAAATGTAAGGGGCAAAAAGATTGTAGCCTTAGTTGCAGAAATCAACGGAAAAGTGGTTGGCCTATCGCAGGTTGAAAAGAACTCAAAAGATGCCTTTTCTCATGTCGGAGGCTTTGGAATCAGTTTGATTAAAGAAGCAAGAGGCAGGCATATCGGGGAACGTTTGGCTAAAGCCGTTATTGCAGAGGCGAAAAGGGTTCTTAAGGTCAGAATTGTTACCCTCGGCGCTTATGCATGTAATCGGCCTGCAGTCGACTGTTATCGCAAATGCGGATTTGTAAAAACCGAAATTATGAAAGGAGGTATAAAATATCACGGAAAGTTTTTGGACCGCATTCGCATGGTAAAATACCTTTGAAAAAGCCCTCTTCTGAGGCCCGAGCATCTGCTCGGTTTTTTTATTATGCGACTAAACAACATCCTTTGCGCAGCGAAAACCGAGATTGTCGTATTTTTTGTCGGCGAGTTCGAACTGCTTGTAAAAACATTGGGCAGTTTTTTCGTTGTCTGACCATGAGCCGCCCTTTATAATATAGGATTTTTTTTCATCGTCTGGGGTATCTGTCCATTCCCAAACATTTCCCGCCATATCGTATAAACCATAATAACTTCTGCCCAAAAGATATTTTTCAACAGGGGTAGCGCCCTTATTTTTTCTCAATATATTGCAAAAATTAACGTCAAAATTATTGCCCCATGGATATAATCTTTTGTCGGTTCCTCTTGCCGCCTTTTCCCATTCTTCCTCTGTGGGCAATCTTTTGCCGGCCCATAAGGCATAGGCTTCAGCATCGTACCATGAAATATTATAAACCGGATGCTTTTCTTCGCCTTTTCGCGGACTTCCATTTTTCCAATGCTCCGGAAAATGATATCCGCTTGCTTTGATAAATTTTTGGTAATCTCCGTTAGTTACTGGCGTTTTATCTATTAAAAACGAATCCAAAAATATTTTTTTAGCGTTCGGTTCTTCACCAGAATAAAAATATCCACCTGGAATTAACTGCATGTCAGCTGGAAATATTTTTTTATCGTTATTGTTTTTTTGTTCTGAATAAATGGTTTTTTCCCAAAGAAGCAGAAAGAGAGATAAATACGTTTGTCTTATTGTTTCATCGGAAATCATAAGACCTTTTTGATCCTGGGAATTCCATGAAAACATAAATAAAAATTTGTCAGAAATCAAAAGTCCGTTTGAAAAGGGATAATCACTTTTTTCTAAAAATTTTACTTTTATTGACTGTCGGTTCCACGCATTATTTTTTGCAGGATTTTCGTCTTTTGGAACCAATGTGTACAGGGTTATTTTTCTTTTCGCCAATTCTTTTAAAAAAGAATTAAAGAATTTTTTCCCGTAAATATTATACGGGTCGTCAACGCTGGCTATTAAATACATTTTTGATTTTGAACTATCAATGGCTTTATACATCATTTGCCTTAAAGATAGGGAAGTGCTGAGAGTTTCCACAGAAAGAAGATTGTCATCCGGTTGTATTTTTTTATTAAGCGAGAGCCCTTGAAGCTGTTTTTGTATCTCGGATATTTGTTTTTGTTTTTCCATAAGCATTCCGTTTATTTCCTCTAAGGACACGGAATTAAACAGTTGCTTCTTTCCAGAAATATTTTCTTTTTGCAGAACATTTTTTTCTATCAGCTGGTTTATAATTTGATAGACAGCAGCCCTGTTTATATTTAGCTCCTTGGCAATGGTTGAAGCGGGAAGCGGGCCATCAAAAAAACAGAGAGCATAAACATCTCTTTCCTTTCCGCGCAGGCCAAGAATATTTGAAAGATTTTCTAATTGTTGGTTTTTATTAACTGCCATAAAGCAATTCTATTCTTTATTATAATATATACCTTATTTTTTGGCTAGTGTCAAGAAAGTCAAGATTGTTGTCGCAACTCTTGACAACACTTTATATTTAATATAACCTTAAATAATATGAAGCGAGGGGTTAATATTATTATAACCAATAATCAGGGGAAAATTCTTATTTTAAGAAGAAGCCCAAAAGAAAAGTTTTTTCCGGGGCTTTGGGATTTGCCTGGGGGCAAGGTAGAAAATGGCGAAACTTTAGGGGAAGCCGCAGAAAGAGAGACAAAAGAAGAAAGCGGGTTGGCGATAAGTCTAGAACAAAAATATTTTTATATTTTTCACTGCCAAGACAGAGAACTTAATATCTACGGATTCAAAGCGCGCTCAACTTTTGGCGACATATCACTAAGCAACGAACATTCAGATTTTAAATGGATTTTTAAAGACGAATATAAAAGTTTTGAATATACTCCGAGCGTAAAGACAACAATTGAAGAATTCTTTTTTAAAAAATAATTGATAAATTAGTAAACGCAAAAAATATAAAATGGAGAACAATAACATAGAAACTGAATTGAAATTCCTTCTTTTGGAATTTCCGGAATTATTTCTTAATAAATTCAACGGCTCGGGAAAAAGAGTTTATCAAAAAACTGTTATGTTTGATAATAAACAAGAATTAATGCAAAAAACCAATGGAAGGATAAGATTACGACAAGATGATGACATAACTACTTTATCGTATAAATTACCAATACCCTCCGATACTGTTAAAAAAGAGATTGAATGGGAGACTAAAATTGATAATTGGCAAGTGGGGGAAGAACTACTTAAAGCAATGGGTTTTGAAGAATCCACTTCTTATGAAAAATATAGGACAAGTTTTAGATATAAGGATTCGAAAATAGAAGTTGACGAATATCCGTTTGCTAATTTTGTTGAAATTGAAGGCGATGAAGATAGTGTTAAAAAAATCGCGTTAGATTTAGGATTTGATCTTGCAAAGGCGCTTATTAAACCATGCGACACACTATTTAATGAATGGAGGGCAAAAAAAGGTCTTTTGTCAACTAATAAAATGTTTTTTTCAAATTATGACAAATAAAGAACAAGCAATTAACAAAATTTCTGAAATTCTTTATGGCTATTTAAAAATACCATTAAGCGATGAATTTAAAGATACTCCTAAGAGAATTATTTCTGCTTGGGAAGAGTTTTGTTCTCTTGAGCCAGACAAAATTGATAAAGAGATAGAAAAAATTACTGAAACTGTTTTTAAGACAGATAATGGTGGAATGATAATTGTTTCGCCACTAACCGTCACTGCCTTGTGCGCCCATCATCTTTTTCCCATCTCTTACCAGATATCATTTGGCTATATACCGAGAAAAAATAAAAATACATTTATAGCAATTGGATTAAGCAAAATTTTGGAAGTCATTCAGTTAATAGCTAGAAAAAGGCCTCATGGACAGGAGAATTTTACAAAATCAATTGTAAATGTTTTTGAAAAAGCTCTTAATCCTCAAGGAATGGGTATTATTGTTTTAGGAGTTCATGAATGCATTCGTTGTCGAAAAAATAATGGCTTTAAAACAATAACGACTTCAATGCAAGGAAGTTTTACAAACCTAAAAACAAGGATGGAATTTTTAGAATTATTGAAAAAAAATGACGTGGGCATTGTCTAATAGGTAAGATGCCAACTTTCCAAGTTGGAGATGGAGGTTCAAGTCCTCTTGCCCGCTCTTTCTTATGAATAATCTTTGGATGAAAATTGAACCCAACTTGGCGAAAAATTGGCATACGAGATATACTATTAAGGCCTTAACTTATGGAGACTATGATACTGCAATAGCTGTTTTTTGTCCTTCATATAAAAAGGATGGAGAAATTGGTTTTAGACGGAAAATTGGAGAAAGTACAAAAGAATGGCTTACTTTTATGAGAGGTTTGTCCGTAGAGAATAAAATTTTGCTTTATTGGGATTTATGTTTAGAGAATTGGGAAAAATTGACAGATAACGACATGGAATATCTTGATGATTGTTGGCAAGATTTCAAAAAGAACAGTGGAGATTTTTTAACAGTTTTTCGATTATCTGATTTCGAAGAATTTGTTGAAAAAATCACACAAGAAGGGAAAATAGCAAAAATTCCTGAAAAATATGAAAAATCACTAATGGATAGAAGTCGTATATTTTATAAACCAATGGGATGGGATGATAAAAAAATTAGAGAACGTCTTGAAAGATTATCTAATGCTTACTTAGTAATTGGTGAATGGATTAAAAATCAAAAGACAGCGTTCTTAGTAATGACTGAGCATGCTTATGAAAGAGGTTGCTTGTATGGACAGGTACCCATTATTTATCCCGATAAAAAACAACTCTTTGAGAGATAAAAAGATTTTATATATTCTGTATTTAAACAACTGACCGCTATTGGCGGGTAGTTGTTTAAATACAGACAAAAGTGCTATAATAAATAAAGTTAATTAGGTTTACAGAAACATGTCAGTTATATTGTTTTATATATTAAATTCACTGGTCAATGCGCTGGTCGCTACGATTTTGGGTTTTGTTATTTATTTTAGAAACAGAAAACAGCTTGTCAACAAAATTTTTGCTTTGTTTTGCGCTGTCGTGGCCATTTGGAGTTATGCTTATTTCGCTTGGTTTTTGCTTAAAGATAAAAACATTGTTTTATTTAATCATCGTATTTTCTTAATGGGCGCTTCTATTTTTATCGCAATTTTATTTTTTCATTCAATCCTCGCACTTACCGACAAAATAAAACAATATAAAAAATTTTTAGTGTGGGGGTATATTATATTTTCTTTTTTCTTAATCATAGATTGGTTTACGCCATTTATCGTGAAGGATGTTCAAAAAGAGATGTTTTTTGAATTTTGGCCAAAAGCTGGTATTCTTTTAACTCCGTACCTAATTGTGTGGTATTTTTATTTTTTGTTATCTGGCTATATCATGGTCAAGGAAATAAAAAGAATGTCTTCCTCTAATTTGCAGACAGATATTTCTTATAGGGCCCAGCTTAAGTATATTTTTGTTGGAGCAATTATCGGGCTTGCAGGATCTACTCCAAATTATTTTCTTTGGTATGATATTATGATTCCGCCAGTTTCAAATTTTTTGGTCGCCATAGGAATGATAGTAGTTGCTTACGGAATTGTAAAACACCATATGTTTAACATAAAACTTTTAATGAGCGAACTTTTAGTGTTTACTATTTGGATTTTTGTGATTGCGAGAACAGCTTTATCCAATAATACTCAAGATTTGTTAATAAACGGCACATTAATGTTGTTAGTTTTTATTGCAGGAATATTGCTAATGCGTAGCGCATCTAAAGAAGTAGAAGTGGAGAGGAAATTATTAAAGGAAACTCAAAAAGATCTTGATTTAGAGCAGAGACTACGCAAAACCTTTGCAGAAATCGCAGAGGAGCAGACAAAAAAAATAGAAAAAATAGTTTCTGATAAAAAATACAACAATATTAAATAAACAATGGAAAAGATAGAAAAAGCCTTAAATTACATAAAAAAATATGGTCTTTATCCGGAAGTGCCGGTGGTGTCGTCTCCACATGCTCCAGAAACCATAGTAAATGGAAAAAAAGTTTTGCTATTCGCTACGAATAATTATCTTGGTTTAATGCACGATGAGAGAGTAGTGACTGCCGCCATCGAGGGCGTAAAAAAATGGGGCATAGGCAATGGAAGTGCCAGACTACTTACCGGTAACATTAAAATACATCAACAATTAGAGGAAAAAATAGCAGGTTTTAAACATCGTGAAGCAGGAATTACTTTTGTGTCGGGTTATATGGCTAATTTAGGTGCGATACCTGCGATAGTAAATTTTTTTAAACCATCGATTAGTAGTCTCTTAAGAGGAAAAATCGAAAGAGATAAAAATACAATTGTGTTCAGCGATGAATATAATCACGCAAGCATTATAGCTGGAATCAGACTTTCTGGGGTTCAAAAAGAAATTTATAAACATACTGATGTAGACGATTTAAGAAATAAATTAATCAAGTATTCGATTAAAACCAGAAAGATAATAATTACCGATGGAGTCTTTAGCATGGACGGAGATATTGCTCCCTTGCCGGATATTCTTGATTTAGCTAAAAAATATAATGCGTTAGTATATTTAGACGATGCGCATGCAACGGGAATACTTGGAAAAAATGGACGAGGGATAGAAGATTATTTTGGGATTGATAATGGGGTTGATGTTGTTATGGGAACTTTTACAAAAGCATTTGGCGGAGTTGGCGGGTTTGTCGCGGGGAGTAAAATATTGATTGATTATTTAAAAATTTCTTCAGATTCTTTCATTTTTACTGCACCCATTGCTCCTCCGGTTGTTTATGGATTGATGAAAGCAATTGAAATCGTAGAAAAAGAACCATGGCGAAGAAAAAAACTGCTCGAAAACACTGAATATTTAAGGAATAGATTAAAGGAGCTCAATTTTGATACTGGTACTTCTAATACTCAAATCATACCAATTATTATCGGGGACGAAAAAAAATCAATAATGGTAAGCCGATTTTTACTTGAAAAAAATATATTTATTCCAGTAGCAAGATGGCCCGCTGTTCCTCAAAAACAGGCAAGACTAAGGACAACTTTAATGTGCGATCACACTTTTGAACAAATTGATTGTTTAGTAAGCACTCTTGTGGAAATTAGAAAAAAAATAAAATTTTAACATATAATGAATAAACAAAGAGTTATTTCGATTCTTTCAAAAATTTCTGAAATTAAAAAAAATACCGGTTTACGGGTCATAGATACGCATGTTCATCCATTAGATGTGATGGGAGTTGTCCACTATACGGACATAAAAAACGAATATGCTAAGATGGACTATCTAATCCCAAGTATTCTTGAAAAATTTAATTATGGTGAAACAGCAAAAATTGGGTCACGGGCATTTTTTAAGTTTTTTCCCAAGCAAGTTAATAATATAATTAAAACTACTTATGAAAGCATTGTCGAAAGAAGGATTTTAGATGAGATGGATATTGCGTTAATAGATACTGCCGTGATGTTACCTGTAGCTCCGTGGCTTCCGTCAAAAATAGTGGCAGAAAAATTTTCATCAACAAGATTGATCACACTGGGTTCTATTGATATTCATAGTATAAAGTTAGAAGAAATAGATAATTTTTTAAAGAATCTTGTAGAAAAATATAAAATTAAAGGGATAAAACTTCATCCTAATCTTCAGAATTTTAGACCCCAACCAAGCCACAATCCAAAAGATTTAGGAGAAAAATTACATTGTCTGTATAAATTTGCTGAAAAAGAACATTTATATATTTTGTTTCATGGCGGCATTTCATTCTATACTGACTTTACAGATCCAAAATATCAAGGAAACATCTCTAGGAGTCGCGTTAACGCTGTGTTAAAAAATTTTTGCGATAACAATGGAAAAAGCGAACTTTTTAAAAATTATAATATCCCAATAGTGATAGCTCACTTGGGGCATTACGGAATTGTAAACCCCGATTATAAGTTGATTAATACGATTGCTAAAAAATTTAATAATGTTTATTTTGACACGGCAGGCGTTTCGCCGTCTTTTATAAAAAATGTTTTGAATATTATTCCCAGTCAAAAGATTATATTCGGTTCAGATGCGCTCTACAACAGAATGTCCTATAATCTTGCCTTCCTTTATTCAGCAGTGGAAGATGTCAAAAACGGTGAGAATAAAGAAGATATTATTTCAAATATTCTTCAAAGAAATTTTTTATCAATAACATCAGTATAAATTTATGGATGTAGATTGGATTATATTTTTTGCAGGAGTACTAAACTCATTGATTGGTATATTGGTATGGAAAAGCAACCCCAAGGCAAAACTCAATAAATTTTTTGGACTATTTTGCCTTATCGTTTCCGTACAGATTTTTTTTGATTTTATATTTAGATTTTTCCCAAATTTGTTTATTTTAAAGTGCTCTTATGCTTTTGCTGCGTTGATACCACTTGCCGCAATTCTTTGGATATCTGAAATTTGTGATTTTCATATCACAAATAAATGGCTAAAAATTTTATATTTTTTGCCGGGATTAATTTTTTTTGTAATCACTTTCGTCGACGGTTTGATAGTCAAAGAAATAAAGGGGCTATCTATACTGGGTTATCAAGGAGTAATTGGGCCTCTTTTTCCCGCATACACCTTTTTGCTCGCGATATACGTTGTTTCATTTGTAGTATTACTTTATCGTACCCAAAAAAAGTCCGATTTTGTAAAAAAAACCCAGTTGAATTATACTCTCTGTGGAATCCTTTTATATTCTGGTTTTGGAATGATTTTTAGTTTGATATTACCCATCTTTTTTAATAATTACGACTTTACATTACTTGATGCCCCAAGTTTTATATTTTTCGTTGGTTTTACAGGATATGCAATTACTAAACATCATCTTTTTGATGTTCGGGTAATTGCTACAGAGTTACTGACTTTTGCAATTTGGTTGATACTACTAATAAGAACTTTTTTGTCAGTAACGCCCCAAGACATTGCGTTTAACGGAGCAATTTTGATTTTTGTTGTATTCTTTGGAATATTATTAATCAGGAGTGTTATAAGGGAGGTGGGGCAGAGGGAGAAGATTGAGAAGTTGGCCAAGGATATTGAGAAGGCGTATGAGGCGGAGAAGTTGGCCAAGGAAAAAATTGATGCTATAAGGGTGGAGGATGAGGCGTTGCTTGCGTCCATTGGCGAGGGGGTTGTTGCAATTGACAGGGAAGGAAAAGTGACTTTTATAAACAGGGCGGCAGAACAAATGCTGTATTTAAAAAGTGAAGAGGCGGTGGGCAGGTCGTATGGAGAAATTTTGAAAATGGAAACCGAAAAAGGAGAAGCTGTTTTGAAGGAAAAAGACCCGCTTAATTTGGCGCTTTCTTCGGGTAAAAAGGTGATTACTGCGGTTGCCGAGGGCACAGCCGACATTATTTATTTTTATGTGAGAAAAGATAAAACCAAATTTCCCTCGGCAATTACCGTGGCCCCGGTTATTCTTAACGGAAAAACAATTGGAGCTGTTGACGTATTTCGCGACATTACTGTTGAAAGGCAAATTGATAAATCTAAAACAGAATTTGTGTCTTTGGCTTCTCATCAATTGCGCACACCGCTTTCTGCAATAAAATGGTATTCGGAAATAATTTTGGGGGGGAAGGCCGGAAAATTAAAGCCAAAACAGCAGGAATATCTTGAACAGGTTTATAAAGGAAACGAAAGAATGATAAAACTTATAAACGTAATGTTAAATATTTCCAGGCTGGAAGCCGGCAAAGTTAAAATAACTCTGGCGCCGTTAAGTATAAGGGAATTGTTGGAAAACATTATTGCCGAACAGCAAGTTGATATTAAAAAGAAAAAGCACAAGTTTACTTTTGAATGCCCCAACGATTTGCCAAAAATAACAACCGATTCCGAACTAATAAGAATGGTTTTTCAAAACCTTATATCTAATGCAATAAAATATACCCCAGACAAAGGCAAAATTGACTGCAAGATAGAGAAAAAAGATAATTCTATTTTGTTTTTAGTGCATGACAATGGCATAGGAATTCCAGAAGACCAGCAGAAAAAGATTTTTGGAAAATTGTTTAGAGCCGACAATGCGTTTTCACACGACCCGCAAGGAAATGGCCTTGGGCTTTATGCAGCCAAAATGACTGTTGAAAACTTGGGCGGAAAAACCTGGTTTGAATCAAAGGCAGACAAAGGCACAACATTCTATGTGGAATTACCCATGGGCAAGTAATTGGTAATTCGCAATCGGTAATAACCAAACACCTCACACTGCAGTGTGGGGTGTTTGCGTTTTAGAGCGTTTTTGCACTTGCGGGGCAAGAACATTCGGGTTAAAATAATTTATTAAATTATTTTTTTATTATTACGCTTTCTAACCAATAGCTTGGACGCACTCGACGGGTGTTTTAAAATTAATTCCGAGATGCAGCCTTTCGTTATTGTAATAATTTAAATATTGATTTATCACTTTTTGGAACGATTTAGGATTTTGA